>ERZ1673743.61-NODE-61-length-170245-cov-32.204853_pt1 | contig 170245 bp, 147 predicted proteins | sample MGYA00580197_ERZ1673743 | MGnify/ENA primary metagenome ERZ1673743 (study PRJEB41218, sample SAMN15661795) | gut metagenome | host: Homo sapiens | place: Canada: London | collected 2015-08-20/2019-03-30 | study: EMG produced TPA metagenomics assembly of...
CAAACTGAGTAATGTTATCTTACATCAGTTTGAAGGTTTACACAAACTTTGGGACGCTCCCAATAAACCGAAAAGGATCCCATATTTTCTCGCAATCCACTGTCTTTTCGGCTTATCCGGTATCATATTATTAAATGCTTTTCTCCTCTTTGCGTTACTCAAACATCCACACCTTAAGATGATTATCTGCCATGATTTTCTCTAAATCTGCTCCGCTTACTTCTGTAATACTGTAACTCCTCGGTTTTGGCTCGTTATAGCCAGTAGTTATGATATAAAACTTTCCCTCCGCTTTTATCAATGTCTGTCCATGATAATCAAAGTTGCCACAGGATCTCGCCTTAATTCCCATGTGCTTACATATATACTCCAATGCTATCCGGCTTGCCAGACAGTTTCCTTTTCCCTGAAACAATAAAAGCATCCAATTATTCTGCCCGACTTGGTACTCGGTTGTATCTTTTCCACCTCTTTCTAACTGCCTCCATGAACAATCCATAGATCAAATGTATTATATCTTTCTGTGACAAAATGGATCTTTCTCCATCCAGCTGACATTCTTCCCCAACCCGTATGCCATCATGATATCCTAACTTGTATGCTTCCTTTCCGTAGAGGTAAGTATGTTCTGCCATTGCCTCCTCCAGCCGATTCAGCAGCTTCCACTTTTCTTTGTCCTCTGGTCCTCCAAAATACTTCTGCCATATGTTAAGTATTTTCCGTAATCGCTTTTGCTGACTTTGAAACTGCTTATTTATCCGCAATTTTCCCTCCAAAGGCTCCCCCATCCGTGCATTTACAAATTCATCCGATAATGCTTCCATTTCTATTCCCTCCTTACCTGTCTAGTTAAAATCTATTGGGAAAATCCGATTATCTTCCATTATCTTTTCCAGTTGTGTTTCATCAACTTCATATATCAGATAACCTCTTGGTTTTGGTTCATCATAACCAGTTACCACCATATAATATGTACCACCAATCTTTACCAGTGTTTTTCCATGATATTCAAAATTTATACAGGCAACTGCTTTGATGCCGATTTGTTTACACAACATTTCTACTGCTATTCTGCTTGCCATGCAGTCCCCCTTTCCCCGAATCAGCAGGGAATATGGACTACTATTTCCAGATTCATAATCAGAAAATGCCCCCACATACCATGCTACCTTCTCTACTTTCTCATACTCAGTCATGTCTGGTGTGATATATTCTTTTTCAAAATCTGCCAAAACTTTCTTAATAAAAATTTCTATTTCTGAATAGCCATAAACGGTTGCTGTCAGTTTTTTACCACTATATAACTCTGCCTCTACCGTCACTTTGGCATACTCCCTGTCACTTCCGGGACCAGTTGGCATTGTCAGCAGACCATCATCCGATATATGAAAGAATAAAGTATCTCCTGTAATCTTCCAGTCCCATACTTTTTCTGATGTCCCTGATACTTTGAATTGAAACTGCCTTAAATGATTTTCCGTGTTCGGGATATATGATACATATTCATCCCCTATATGATACAAAGAAATTTCCGTTGCATTTAATGATGGATTTTCTGTTTTCTTTTCTTTTGCTTTCTGTTTCACGGTAATCTTACATTTATATTTCTTTTTCTTATAGGTGGCAGTGATAGTTGCCGTTCCTTTTTTCTTGGCTTTTAGAGTAACCGTATTCCCTTTCTTTTTTACAATGGATACCACTGATTTTTTACTGGTTTTCCACTTTACTTTCGCCTTTTTTGAAACATTTTTCAATTTTAGTTGATATTGTTTTCCCACATAAATGCTTTTACTTTTCACTGACAATTTTGGCTTTGCTTTTGCTTCCGCTGTTAGCCCCGGCACCAGCATTGCCATAAACATAATGCATAGAAAAAATATGATTCCTTTCTTTTTCATAGCAAACACCTCCCATAACTTTATCTACACCAAGTGTAGTTTCCTTATATTCAATATAACACGCTCATTGGGAGATGTCAGCCGCTTTTTTGAATTTTGTATCACAAAAAAGAGGTATGCAAAAACATACCTCTTCATAAATAATCTCAGCATTTCTATTATTTTACAAATTTACTCAATTCTAAAATTTTGTATGTAAACCGTTGATTGCGTATCTACATCATCTTTTTTTACAAGAAAACAAATCTCTAAAACATTCTTCCAATACTCCTCTTTGGAACAAATTTCATTAAGAGGTATTTTTATTTCTTTCAATTCATCATCAACCTCCAATAAGTGCTTTATATTACGCTTCGGAAACTTAAATTCCAAATTAAAATTCTGAATAACATTTGTTGCAGATATTTCAAATAGAATAGAACGGTTTTCAAGAAAGAAACTATGCCAATTCCCCCTAGGTGGAAAAATTACAGCCGAACATAAATCACTGTCCGTTTTTGTAAAATCAATTTGTACCCCTATTTTTGTATTCGTATTTAGGAATAATTCACATCCATTTATCAGATTATCCCCTATACAATACGTTTCAACATTACCTTTCAAGTTGATGTTCATATCTGATTTCAGCGTATCTAAAAACAAATCTCTTTTCTTTTCCCATCGGCTTTCCGATATAGAACACCCAAAAATTTTCTTCAAATCATCCTTAAACATATTTAATCTCGTCTTGACGATTTCAATATTATCATCCAGTTTAATGGATATTTGACGTGGATCAATGGCACCATTTATCTCCTGAAATCCAAATCCCGGCAAAAGAAATGTCATATATTTCGTTCTTTTCACCCATACTGCCCCCATTTCATTCAGACATGCCACACTATTATAATAATTATCCGACAGCATAAATAACACATATAATTCCGAATCAAGCATTTCTGCTAAATAGTCGTATATGTTTTCTCCATTTGGTACGCCCAAATCAGGATCAGAACTATAAAATATATCTTCCTTTTTCAAACCGATTACAAATAATAAATCCACAAAATCATCAACTAAATTTCTATCTTTTTCTGAGTGGCTAATAAATAATTTCATCTCTATCCTCCACCGTTCTAGTATTTTATTCAAATATTTTACCATAAAATTCCATAGTCCACAATGAGAAAAAGGTATGCCGTAACATACCTCTCCCATTGTAAAAGATTTTATCTACTTCTGTTCCCCTCTATCAATTCTGGTTCTCCAACCACACCCATCTCAACCTTCATTCCATTTTGTTCTTTATATACTTCAAAAACTTCTGCCCCATACCGGGAAGCGGGGGCATCTGCCACTACAGAACATTTCTTTGCTTCTTCAGTGTAGATACCCCTGCCCTGTTCCTCTTTTTTCTTACTTTTTTCTACCGTTTGTTCCAGTGTATCCAAAGCCCCCATGACCTTTTCCAGTTTCTTTTCTACTCCAAACAGCAGTTTCCTCTTTGCCATCCACGGCTGCTTTGCAATCTCTGTTTTGGAAATCCGTTTCTCTTTTCCCGTATAATCCACTTCCGTTTTATCAAAAACGGAGCGGAACGCATTTACAATACTGTGACCTGCTTCCCGCATCCCGCTACCAAATCTGTCCATCTTGGCAAGCACCTGATCCGTATCCTGCACCGCAATCATGACATCTTCACGCATTTTTGTCAGTTTTTCACGAATCCCGGCAAATTCAGCCACTTTATATAAAGCCTCTTTCCCTTTCCGCTTGGACGCATTTATGATAGAAACCGCCTCTGAAACTATCTGCTGTTTTACCGCTACAGACTGTTCTCTAAAATAATGACACTGTTCTGTCAGATGTTCCGCTGTTGCTTTCATTTGCTCACGAATACGCTTTGAAAATGATGTTTCCTGCATTTTCTGTAACTGTTTTCTCATTCCAGCCATCTCTACCGTCAGTTCTTTTAGTTGCTGCTCCAGTCCATCCACGCAGGAACACAATTCCTTAACACACCCGGCCTCCTTCTCCATCTGGTTTTGTGCCAACAATTCCAACAATTCTGCAATTCTTTCATTATCCGATAATGTCTGTTCCTCTGTTTTCATGTTTTGTCAACTCCTTCCGAAAAGGCAAAATTTGAATTTCATCCTTTTTTCTTTCTCGATAAAATTTCATCCCTCATAACAGAGGAGCCGGCTTCTTGCCGACTCCCTAAACATATTCCATATAGATTTTTAGCGGAATGGTGTTTCTGGTACCGCCTCTCCATGCTGTGGTTCATCCGTTTCCTGTTTTCTCTCACTCTGTTCCTGCCTCTTTTCCTTTGCTTCTTCATAGGCTGATTGGATTCTATCATAAAGATTCTCCCGAAACTTGGCTGTCACCGGATAGCAGATGTCCCTATACACCGGTTTCCCATGCTGGTCTACCCGGTTCGTTTTATAGGAAGGCATCGATACAAAAATACCATTTCTTCCCTCCACCAATGTCACCTGATTGATGACAAAACAATCCTCCAGATAAATTCTGGCAAGTCCCCGCAGGCTGCTTCCTTCTCTCTCATATGGTGTGACTGCTACATTAAACGCTAACTCCTTTGTTTGTGCCTCGCCAAAGTGATAATGCTTCTCCCCTGTTCTTTCAAGCTCTGCAAAGGATTTTAAGATATTTTCACAAAGACTTTCCCGAAACTCTTTTGTAATCGGATGGCAGATGTCCTGATACTCATCCTGCTCCTTACTGGATTCATACCGTGGCATGGATACAAAAAGTTCCCCCGCCTTATTTTTCACGATAGCGATATTTCCTGCCTTAAAACAATCCTCAAATACCACACTGGCAAATCCACAAATATTTCCCTTTGGATTTTTTACCTGATTTACTGTAATCTCATACGTCATAATTTTTTCTCTCCTTCCAAAATTCTGTACGTTTCCATACGATACAATCCTTCTATTATCTGTTTCTATCACTCATTGCTAGCTATCTTCCCATTATTCATCACCTCCTGTCGGTACACATCTGCACATAAATCGCCTGGTACCATGACTGGCGCAGGTAAACAACGTAAGCACTTCCTCCCCGCTTTCCTCTGTCACCCATGAATCATAAGGATTCACTACCCTCGTTTCCTCCACAGTGTACTCATGCACCTCTCCTTTTTTATTGGTCAGCTTTACTACCTCACCGCTTTTTACATTGCAAAGGTAAGTAAAGTAAATCCCTCTCCTGCTTCCGTTATGCCCTGCCAACACACAGTTTCCTTCCTCACACAACCCGGCAGTATTGGTCATATGACCAATCCCCTCATTCAACTGTGTAACCCCTGCCCCTTCAAATACCGGGTACTTTAAGTCCAGTTCCGGTATCTCAATAATGCCGATAACACCCTCACCCGATAAAATTGTCTCCTTCTTTTTACCACCGGTGGTTTCTTCACTCTCATCTTCATCCTCCTTAAAATTTTCAAGATACTGGTCTGTCCTGTTCTGCTCTCTTATCCGCAGAAAAAAAGGAACTGCGAAAATAGCAATCCCAATCAGTATCAGACCGATTCCCTTCTTTTTTCTGTCTCTCATCTGTTCTCATTCCTTTCTCCATAGGGATACTGGCTTTGTTCCTCTGCAACATAGGACTCAGGAGATTCCGGTCTCTGCTCCTGTGAAAAAACACCTTGCTTTTCATTCCCGGTACTATTCTCCAAAGTCAGTACCACCAGCTCTGCTGGTGGTTTGTTTATGCCCTTCCAGGGCATGTTGTGCTTCCGCCTAAAGGCGGTCTAGCAAACCCTTCGCTATTGTTACTGGTAGCCGCATAAAATGCGGCTCATTTCTTATTTTGAGGAATCTCCTTCCAGTCGATCCCTTTCATACTGTTCTGCTATATACGTCATTATTGTTGCTTCATTAACATTACCGATTGTTTCACAATAATATCCCCTCGCCCAAAAATTTCATTTTAGGACTTGGGAATAAATACAATGTGATATGTACAATTATATCGACTATGTGATAAACTTAAGTTGTCCATGGATACCTCCGTTGTTTTTGATGTGGTTTGCCAGACCTACATCTATTATAACAACGGAGGTTTTCTTATGTTACCCTGTTTATCGCCACTAGCGTCCTCTGGTCTCCCCAGCTCTACTGGGGGTTTGGGAATGTTTCAATCAAGTACAATAACCGGAACTTCTGAGACACCCGCCCACTGACACGCAGCTTTCCTCCTATGTCCTGCTATCAATTCATAACCCTCACCTCTCGGATTTGGTCTTGCAAGCAAAGGAACCAGTACACCCTCTTTCTCAATACTCTGCATTAGCTCAAATAATTCTGTATCCGTTTCCACCTTAAACGGATGGTTTTTGAACTCCACCAACTGATTTAACTGCAAACATTGAATTTTTCCGTCATAATTGTTCTTCATTCTCTCCCCTCCATTCTTTCCTTCGATTGAAGAACAATCCACCTTTTTTTCTGCTTTTGCCATCACAACCTCCCATCCGAACCAAACCTATCTGTAAATAGAAAAGACCGCTCATTTCCAAAAGCCTTGAAAATGAACGGTCTCATGTACCTTTTTATTTATTTGAATACTACAGTTTTGATGAATTTATTAACTTTACTCTGATGTGTTTCCAGACACCATATCCAGAACCACAGAAACGTTTACACCGTCAGAAATCGCTTTTTTATACGTTTTTCGGTCACTCTGGTCAAACCGAAAAAACCTCTCAAAGTGCCTAAAATCAAGGATTTTCACGAATCTGTCCGATGTAGTAGACATACGCACTCCACATGTACCGTCGAACAAAACATATCCACGCAGCTCACCCGCTTCACCCGGTACCCACTCTCCTGCAGCGCCACCAGATCCCTCGCCAGACTCGTCGGCTTACACGATATATACACGATTTCCGGTACGCCGTAATCTATGATCTTCTGCAAAGCCTTTGGATGGATTCCGTCCCGGGGCGGATCTAATACAATATAATCCGGTTTTTCTTCGATTTCATCGATCACCTTGAGTACATCCCCGGCAATAAAGTCACAGTTTGTCAGGCCATTGAGTGCTGCATTTTCTTTGGCGGCTTCTACTGCCTCTTCCACGATCTCGACACCGATCACATGACCGGCCACCGGGGCAAGGATCTGGGCAATGGTTCCGGTACCGCTGTAAAGATCAAAGACCGTTTTTCCGGACAGACCGCTTTTTAGTACAGAATCTTCCGATGACTCTCCTGTCTCCCCACTCTGTCCGGAATTATCAGCTAACTCTCCTGTCTCTGCGCTTTGTGCAACATCACCGGACGACTCGCCCGCTGCTCCGCTCAGTACATAATCTCTCGCCCGCTGATAAAGCACCTCTGCTCCCTTTGTATTGGTCTGAAAGAAGGAAAACGGTGTGATCCGGAACTGCAGTCCCAACACATTTTCCATAAACCAGTCTTTTCCGTAAATGATATGGGTCTCGTCGCTTTTTACCACGTCACCCAGACTGTCATTGACGATATGCAGAAAGCCCACAATTGCCCCCTCTAACGGAAGCTTTAACAGCATACCAGACAAATTCCGCAGATGCTGTTCCATTGCGGCGTCATCATACTGAGATGAGGTGACCAGCGCTGCCAGAAGCTCTCCGGTCGACTCTGCACGGCGCACCAGCAGATGACGAAGGATTCCTTCATGGCTGTTTTTGTGATAATACGGCAGATTATTCTCCGAACAATAATCGCGGACTCCATCGAGAATTTTAGTAAAATCCGGATGGACGATCCGACAACCGCTCACATGAAGAATGTCATAAAAGCTTCCTTTTTTGTGAAGTCCCAAAGTTAACGGACCATCTTTGACTTCATCCCCAAAAGAAAACTCCATTTTGTTGCGGTACTCCCACTGTTTCGGACTTGGCAAAATCCCATCAAAAGCAAAATCAGAAATTCCATCACATACCGGGTACAGCAGATCCAGCACCTGATTTTTCTTTAATTCTAACTGCTTCTCATAGGGAATCGTCTGATAGCTGCAGCCACCACATGTCCCAAAATGCGGACACTCCGGCTGTGCCGTTTCTATAGAAGATTTTTCCAGAACCTCCCGCAGCATTCCCTTTGCTTTGCCTTTTCTTGCTTTTTTGATGGATAAACGCACCTTCTGTCCCGGAATCACGCCCTTTACCTCGACACGGTGCTTTGTGATTTCTCCGTTCTCCGCTTTCTCCTCTACGATCACTGTCCCTTTATTGGGAAAGTCTACACGCTCTACGATTCCTTCTACAATCTGTCCCTTTTTCATCTCTACACCATTTTCCTGTTTATTTCGTCTCAAAGTTTCCCAGCACTTTCAAATTACTTGCACATTCATGCATAGTTGCCAGTGCATTTTCTACCGCCGATTCATTCAGATTTCCCTCCAGATCCACAAAGAAACGATACTCCCATTTCTTTCCGTGAAGTGGTCTTGATTCGATCTTGGTAAGATTCATTTCGTTATAATAAAAGTTTGCCAGCATATTATAAAGTGCTCCCGGCACATGCTTTACCTCAAACGCCACACTGATCTTGTTGGCGTCCTTTAAGAACACCTTCTGATTGGAAATGATAATAAATCTGGTAAAATTCGTGCTCTGGTAATTGATCCGCTCCTGCAGCACATCCAGACCAAACACCTCTGCTGCCCTGGTACTGGCGATCGCCCCATGCGTCTTTTCCTTCTCCTCCGCAACCTTTTTCGCTGCCCCCGCCGTGCTGGCATACTCAATCCCCTGGATCCCGTGCTCCTCCAGAAACGGTGCGCACTGCAGCAGTCCCTGTGGATGAGAATATACCTCTTTGATATCCTCCGTCTTTGCTCCCGGTACTCCCAGAAGAGCCTGCTCCACTTTAACCACATGCTCTGCCACAATGGTAATATCGTGCTCTACCAGCAGATCATAAATGTCCGTAATGCTTCCGGTAGATGTATTTTCAATGGGTACAACACCATATTTCGCCTCACCGTTTGCTACAGTCTCGATAACATCACGAAACGTTGTCTTGTTAAAGGCTGTGATCCTGTCCCCAAAATATTCTAACATTGCCTGCTCAGAAAAGGCTCCACGCTCTCCGAAATATACCACTCTGGTATCTTCATCCACATCCAGCGCATCCACCTGCTGAAATGGAATGGTTGCCGCTCCCGGTCCCAGTTTCTGATACTGGTATTTGCGGCTGATAGACATGATCTGACGAAAAAGATCTTCTACAGCTGTCTCATTAAATTCTGTACTGGCATAACCGCGCAGCGTGTCCAGCTTCTGCTGCTCCCGCTCTGGATCATAGACCTTTTTACCGGTACTGCGCTTGTAGGCAGCCACATCATTTGCCACCTCCATACGTTCCTCAAACAGTCTGGTGATCTCTCTGTCGATCTTGTCAATTTTTTCTCTGCTCTCTTTTAAATCTACTACCATCTCTTTATCCTCATTTTCTATCTGTATTTCTGCCAAACACACGATTTACTCTGTTTAATGTTACCATATCAATACCATTTCCGCAATGCACCCTCTGCAAAAATGAAAGCTCTCAGTTGACGTAAATTTCCTACAGAAATATATCATCGGTATAGGCCATGATCCGTTTCCGAAGCCCTTCATATTTCTTGCACAGATTCAAAATATCGTCCTTCGTATACATCGCTGCCGCTTCATTGGCGTCCTTCAGGATTCCTGCGTCCTGATAAATATCTGCCAGCGCAAAATTAAGTTCCCCGCTCTGGCGGATTCCAAACAGATCACCCGGACCACGGAGCTTGAGATCCTGCTCTGCCACATAAAAACCATCATTGGATCCCCCAAGAATATTTAACCGTTCCATGGTTTCCCGGGAGCTGTTTCCCGCCATAAAGATGCAATAGGACTGTGCACTTCCTCTTCCCACGCGTCCCCGGAGCTGATGAAGCTGTGCCAGACCAAACCGCTCGGCATTTTCCACCATCATCACCGTAGCATTCGGGACATTGATGCCCACCTCAATGACCGTGGTGGATACCAGCACATCAATCTCTCCGGCAGCAAAGCGTTCCATAATGTCATTTTTTGCTCCTGCTTTCATTTTGCCGTGGAGACATTCTACACGAATAGAAGGAGACAATGTTCCTTTTATGGTATCCGTATAATCGGTGACATTTTCTGCCTCCATATTTTCGCTTTCTTCGACCATCGGGCAGATAATATATACCTGATGTCCCTGCCGCACCTGCGCCTCAATAAACTCATATGCCTTCGGACGGTAAGAGGTTCCCACCACACAGTTTTTGATGGGCAGACGATCTGACGGCATCACGTCGATCACAGAAATATCCAGATCGCCATACAGGATAATGGCTAATGTCCTCGGTATCGGCGTCGCACTCATAACCAGCATATGAGGCTCCAGACCCTTCTGGGAAAACTCCTCTCTCTGCCGCACGCCAAACCGGTGCTGCTCATCGGTCACCACCAATGCCAGATCCTTATAATGAACCTTCTCCTGGATCAACGCGTGGGTTCCGATGACAATATCTGTCATCCCCATCTCCAGAGCTTCATAAACACGGCGCTTCTGAGAAGCGGTCATGGAGCCCACCAGCAGATCAACCCGGATATCAAAAGGCTCCAGATATTCCTGAAAAGTCTTTAAATGCTGCTCTGCCAAAACCTCAGTGGGCACCATGATCGCACCCTGATGGCCATTTTCCACACAGGCAAGAAGAGCCAGCACTGCCACGATGGTCTTACCGGAACCCACGTCTCCCTGGATCAGACGATTCATTACCACACCGGAAGTCAGATCCTGCCGGATATCCCCCCATGCTCTCTTCTGCCCATCGGTCAGATCAAACGGCAGCCTGTCCATGAGCTTTTCCGGCAGCTCAAACGTATTCATCTCATAGGGCGACGGCTTCTGATGCTTTCCCTGCTTCATCTGGTGGAGTGCCAGCGCAAAAAAGAAGAATTCTTCAAATACCAGCCGCCGGCGCGCCTGCATATATTCTTCCTTGTCCTTTGGAAAATGAATCGCATGAACCGCCTGCTTGCGCAGGATCAGATTATATTTTTTACGCATTTCCAGAGGCAGATAATCCCCGGTCAGATCTACCTCCTTCAATGCACTGCCCACAGCCTTGCTGACGGCGTGATTTGTCAGCCCCGCTGTCAGCGGATATACCGGCTGAAGCTTTTTTAAAAGCTTATGATACTCCTCCTCCGAAAGAAGCTTCGGCTGCTGCAGGCGGTATCTGCCGTTTTTGTTGATCACACGCCCCCGCATAATATATCTGGTTCCCATACGAAGAGTCTTCATGATAAACGGCATATTAAACCACGTCACTTCAAGCTGTCCGCTGGCATCCCGCAGAAAGGTGCTGACAATCTTTAAATTGCGGACATACTGCAGTCTCGGCTTACTTCCAAGAGTCCCGCTGACCACCACAATATGTCCCTCCTTCACCTCATTGATGGGACGTATATTTTCTACGATTTCGTATTCTCTTGGGTAAAAGAAGAGAAGCTCTTCTACCGTACTGATACCCAGCTTGGCAAAAAGCTTCTCGCTCTTCTCCCCAATTCCTTTAATTTCACGAATACTGTCAGATAACTGCATATTCTTCACACATACCTTTTCTTTCACTTTATTATTCAACGGATACAAAGTAAGAATATACCGGCTGTCCACCATACTGAACTTCAACCTCCAGATCATCATGATCCTTTAAGATCAGATCAGCGACTGCCTCTGCATCCTTCTCTGTCACATCTGCACCATAATAAAGGCTGACCAGCTCGCTCTCCTCATCGATCATACCTTCCACAAGCTCTACGGTTACTTCCGGCAGGCTCTTTTCCACAGCAACGATCTTTTTGTCTGCAATACCCATGTAATCGCCCTGCTTGATCTCCTGACCATCCATCCGGGTATCACGAACCGCATATGTGACCTGGCCGGACTTTACGTTGCCCATCTCCTCTGTCATCTGCTGTGTATTTTTCTCTGCCGGCTGTCCCGGCATAAAATTGATCATCGCAGCAATTCCCTGTGGGATATTGGTGGAAGGGATCACAACAACCTTTTTGTCCTCGGTAAGATTTCTTGCCTGCTCTGCTGCCAGAATAATGTTGCCATTATTTGGCAGGATATATACCGTATCGGCCGGCACCTTCTCTACTGCCTGCAGAATATCCTCCGTGCTCGGGTTCATAGTCTGGCCACCCTCGATCACCTCATCAGCGCCGAGATCCTTAAAGATATCACTGAGACCGTCTCCGGCAGAAACTACCACAAATCCATCTGCTTTATGCTCCTTCGGCTCGTCTTCTCTCTGATCCTCCTCTGCCTGCTGCTTTGCCACAGTCTCTGCATCACGGATCAGCTTTTCCTGATGCTCCTCGCGCATGTTATCAATCTTCATGCTGGTCAGAGAACCGTATGTGAGTGCCTTTTCAAATGCCAGACCCGGATGATTGGTATGCACATGAACCTTCACGATCTCATCATCGGCTACAACTACAACGCAGTCACCGATATCCTGAAGATATGCCTTCAGCTCTTTCTCTACCTTATCCTGATCCCGCTCCAGCATAATGATAAATTCTGTGCAATAACCAAACTTAATATCTGCCGCATCCTCAGAACTGCCGGTAGTGATAGCCGGAGATGCCTTCGCATCTACACCGGAAATGTCCAGATCCACTTCCTTGCCCTGCAGCGCAGCAAGTGCACCGCGCACAAAGGTCATCAGTCCCTCTCCACCGGAATCAACTACGCCTGCCTGCTTCAGTACAGGAAGCATATCCGGTGTACGCTTGAGGGTATCCTCCATATAGGCTACCACTTTCTCGGCGAAGGCAACCATATCCTGGGATTCTCCCTCCATCAGAAGCTCTACGGATCTCTCTGCCCCTGCCTTGATCACTGTCAGGATCGTCCCCTCCTTCGGCTTCATAACAGCCTTGTACGCCGTATCTGCCGCATGCTGGATACTGTTACCAAGATCGGTGACCTCCAGATACTCCAATCCCTTTAACTCCTTAGTAAAACCACGGAAGATCTGGGATAAGATAACACCGGAGTTACCTCTGGCTCCACGCAGGGAACCACTGGACATTGCCTTACACAGATTGTCAACCGTCACGTCTGTGATCTTATTGATCTCACGAACAGCCGCCATAATGGTCATAGTCATATTGGTGCCGGTATCTCCATCCGGTACCGGAAAGACATTTAATTCATTAATGTAATCCTTTCTGGCCTCTAATGCCTTTGCTCCTGCCAAAAAGCATTTTTTCATCATTAACGCATCTATTCTCTCAACACTCACTTTTTCTTCCTCCTAGAGATTATTTCCATCAGACAGGGAATCTTATCAGTCATCCACAATCCTTACACCTTCTACTGCAACACTGATACTTTCTACTTCCATTCCCGTGTATGTCTCTACGCGGCAGCGAACATTTTCCAGAATATTCTGTGCCACGGCACGAATACTCACACCATACGCTACGATCACATGAAGCTCAATATGGATCTTATTGTCGATCACCGTGACATTTACTCCACGGCTGACATTCTCTCTCTTTAAAAGCTTTGCCATACCATCCTTCACATTGACAGATGCCATACCGACAATACCAAAGCACTCGGTAGCGGCAGATCCTGCATATTTGGCAAGAACCTCGCGGTCAATGGTGATATCTCCCATTTCATTACTCATTTTACCTTTCATAGTCCATCCTCCATTCTTTATAAAGTCTATCTCATCCGGTCATCTTTTCAATGATTCCAGAAAAATGTTCAAAATCATAGCATAATAACATATTCTATAGTATACCCTATTCTATTCAAAAAAGAAACCTTTTCTTGTGAGGAATCTTTCAAAAGGAGGCTGCCTGTGAAACGAATGCTCGGTTTTATATTGTTCTGGATCGCCATTGGTATGACGATCATGGCATTTTTAAGTAATGACTTTCTTGCTTTTTGCATTATCGTGCTCTGTCTGATCCTGGGCTATAACCTGTTCTGTGGGTGTTAAAAAGGGCAAAACCGATGTTTTGCCCTGTCATTGCTGTATATTTTGTGATTCCTGTTCTGACTCCCGGAATTTTCTCTATCAGGCATCCTTTAAAAATGCCATATAACACTTATATGCCTCATATACATCCGCCTTGCTGGTAACCTCCCAAGGAGCGTGCATGTTCAAAACAGCCACACCGCTGTCGATCACTTCCATACCATACAGGGACAGAATATACGCGATGGTTCCGCCACCGCCGATATCGACCTTTCCAAGTTCTGCCATCTGGTAATTGACCTGATTGTCATCCATGATCTTACGAAGTGCTGCAAGATATTCTGCATTGGCATCATTGGAGCCGGACTTTCCACGGGATCCCGTAAATTTACTGAAAACAACACCTCTGCCCATAAAGGAAGCACTTCTCTTTTCAAATGCATCCGCAAACAAAGGATCGTAAGCCGCATTCACATCAGAGGAAAGCATACGGCTGTGTGCCATACAACGTCTGAGCTTCAGTTCGTTATAATCTTCCTGAAGATTTAACAGCTCCGCTACTACATTTTCAAAGAAATGAGACTGCATTCCTGTGGCACCCACACTTCCGATCTCTTCCTTATCCACCAGCAGACAGCATGCCGTTTTATCGACAGACTCCGTCTCCAGCATAGCGGCCAGGGAAGTAAATGCGCAGACACGGTCATCCTGTCCATAGGACATGATCATACTGCGGTCAAAGCCCATCTCTCTGGCTCTGCCTGCCGGAACAACCTCCAGCTCTGCCGACATGAAATCCTCTTCCTCCATGCCGTAGGTTTCCTTTAAGATTTCCAGAACACCCTTCTTAACCGCATCCTTCTCCTCATCCTTCAAAGGCATGCTTCCTACCAGTACATCCAGCTTCTCTCCTTCAATAACCTTGGCTGCCTTTTTCTCCATCTGGGCTCCCGCCAGATGAATTAACAGATCGGTCACACAGAATACCGGATCCTCCGGCTTCTCTCCGATGCAGACATCCACAGAAGTACCATCCTTTTTCACGACAACGCCATGGATTGCCAATGGCAGTGTTACCCACTGATATTTCTTAATGCCGCCATAATAATGTGTATCCAGATATGCCATATCCTCTGTCTCATATAATGGATTCTGCTTCACATCCATTCGCGGAGAATCAATGTGGGCTCCCAGAATATTCATGCCCTCCTCCAATGGCTTCTCGCCAATCTGGAATAATGCGATGGTCTTATTCATATATGCGGCATAAACTTTATCGCCCTTCTGAAGCTTCTGTCCCTTTTTCAGGACAGACTCCAGAGACTGATATCCTTTCTCTTCCGCCTGCCGGATCGTCTCTCTGACACATTCTCTCTCGGTCTTTCCCACAGAAAGAAATTCAATATAATCTCCGTTTAGCTGCTCCAGTTCTTTTTTGTCCTTTTCTTTGTAGGTTTTCCATGCGTTTTCACGTTCCATGAAATTCACCAGCCCTTCTATTTATTTTTTCCGGTATGATAATTTCTGTTTTCCAAACCGGTTACTACCTTTGAAATCCTCTCCTCCAGAAACTGCTTTGCATTGCCGGCACGGCTCTTGTGCTGTTCCACAAATTTCATCCGCTGCAGCAGACCGCACAGCAGGGACTCCACCTGTCCATAATACTCCTGGTACCGTTCCAGTGCAACATCATACATTTCCCAGACACTGCTGTGATATGTCTCCTCCGGATTCCAGGGACTTGTCCATTGTCTGCCCCTGTCATTCATAGCATCTCTCGGATCCGGCATCTGATCGGCCACTGCCATGTTGGCGATCACCGGCCGTCCCAGCACTTGGGATTCAAATTTCCGGATCTGCTGCCGTTTCCTGCCGGTATGGTCATACACCTGCCGGATCACACCCCGCATACAACGGTATGATGCTTTAATGTTCTCATCAAAGATCATGATATGGTAAATTCGCTGCAATGTCCGGCTCATAAGGCGTGCCACCACACAAAGCTCTGCCTCCGAAAGCTTGACCCTCTTCTCCGGATAATAACCGGAAGGCATAATTCCCTTTTTGGCCATCAGCATCTTCCGGTCGATCACCGCCTCCAGCCGCTGATGTGCCGGGAAGGCTTTTCTTGCCGCATCCGGCTCCTCCGGACGATATCCCGACTTTGCAAAAATATAGGGATGCATCTGGGTGTCCAATGTATAATGAGATATAAATCCCAGAAAATAACTAATACCGATCTCCAGTCCCTGTTTGCTGGAAAGAGCTAACAGCTCCTCCATATAAACCTCAAAAAACCGGTTCACCTCTGATGTATGCAGACGGCTTCCCAGATTTACCTTGTGATGGACATGTTTCATAAAGGGATTAAAGAAAAACAGATCCGGTCCCTGACATCCCAGCCGGAACACCTCCTTATGCTTATGCACAAGCTCTGATAATCTGCCTCCGGTTTCCTCCAGTGCTTCCTCGCCAAATATTTCATGTGTTGCAAATGCAGGCATACGCTCCTCCATTCCTGTCTGACAGCCCCAAAGCCGTCATGACATCCTTTAGTATTCCCCACTACATTCCAAAATAATTCCTGATCAAAATCAGAAAAACAGCTGTCAATACCGCCAGAAAAACATGCGTCAGCTTCGCTTTCAGATATCCTGCAACCGAAAGCTCTGTGCCCTGTAACACACTGTAGGTCTGTGCCACACTGGAAAAGCCGCCAAAGGCAGAAAACCCACACGCAAAGATCCATTTGAAATCTGCCATCATGGGATATGTCTTTAAATATTCTCCACCGGTAGTAATTTCGATGATGCCCAGACCGATCATTTTTGCAAAAGCATGACACGGCACGATCTTCTCTACAAACTCTGCCAGAATGGAGAATAATATAATATAGCCACCAACCTTGGTTACCGTCACAAAAGAATCCATGATTGCTTCATCCAGTGCATTCATGACAGCCGGATGTTTTCCCTTGTCATAACTGCATTCTACCACATTTTGCCTTATTTGATAACTGTCCTTTGTATTTTTCTGCAAAAAAAGAACCGCATTCCATACGGCTGTTCCATATACTACCATCAGGACCAGCCACGGCTTTCTCATTCCAAGACAATATACCCCGATATATTCCAGCAAAAACATAGGACTGGCATTGTTGCAAAAGCACAATATGTACTGTGCCTCCGCAGGCGTTACCGCATTCTGCCGCAGAAGATCCGCTGCTGTTTTTCCTCCCAGAGGATACCCGGACAGAAAACCCACCGCCATAGCATAACAGCCGTTTTCCGACAGCCCCAGCAGGCGGTGAAAAACCGGATAAAGATAATGTCCAATGGTCTGCGTGGCACCAATCTTCATCATGACACCGGAAAATACCATAAACGGAAAAAGTGCCGGCAAAACCACGGTAAACCACAGCAAAAGACCATCCCCGGAGCCCTTATTGACCACAGCGGGGCAAAGCAGCAGTACCGCCAGAACCAGACAGATATTGATCCACAAAAGCTTCTTTTTCACCGGAGGCTTCATTCCCGCTCCCCCCTCCGGCACATGATCCGGCAGAATATCACTGCCACTGCCGTACTGACCGTGGTTGCGATCAGTCCCGGCACCACGATGGCTGCAGGGTTGACTGCACCATACTGTGCCCGGTATGCGATCACACTGACCGGGATTACCTGCAGGGAAGAAATATTTAAGACCAGAAAAGTGCACATCTCATCACTTGCCTTTGTGAGCCTTATCTCATCCGGATCAATCTGCCGCCCCTCCCTGCGGGACATTTCTGACGCAAGTCTCTCCCGTTCCAGCGGTGCCAGCTCCATCATCGCCTTCAGTCCCATAGGAGTGGCCGCCCAGCCGAGTCCCAGAATATTAGCAAGAATATTTGCCGTCAGGTATTCCTGCACCGGATGATGCCTGGGTATCCTTGGAAACAGAAACGCAAGCACCGGCCGCAGTCCTCTTGTCATCCGATCCATGAGACCTGCCTGTCTCGCCACCTCAATGAGCCCCGTCCACATAGACATAATCCCAAGCATCGTGATCGCCATAGTGACCGCTTCCCCGGCACTGTCTATCGACGCATTACTGACTGCCTCCACCTGTCCTGTCACAATACCGGCTCCAAGTCCCAGAAGGATCATAAATCCCCATAAATAATTAAGCATAGACTGCCTCCTGTCAAACTCTCTGTAGGTAGTCTATGCTTACAATATCACTTTTAGTATTTATGATCTCCTAAATGATCAAAGGAAATGCCGTGGACAGAAGAATTATTCTTCATCATCCTCTGATTCTTCCTCATCGGAAGCTTCCTGCTCATCCTCTTCGAAATCCAATGTCACATACTCTCTGGACTTATCTTCAGCATCTTCCTCTTCGTCATCAAAGTCAAAATCCTCATACTCATCATCTAATTCCTCATCCGGCTCTCCCAAAAGCTTTTTGGTCAGATAATAAGCACCTGCTGTCATCACGGCGATGGACGTAATTCCCATAACACCTTTGAGTAATTTTTTCATGTCTGCTACCTTCCTTTCCTATCATTAATATGTGGTCAGCTTCTTGGTGATATGGAACAGATAAGGATCCAATCCCTTTTCCATATCTAAGGCTGCCTGAATATCATAATCTACAAACTCACCGTTCGTATAACCAACGACACGGTTTGTCTTTCCATCACAAAGAAGTTCTACTGCCTTTGCTCCCATAGCGGAAGCGTACACACGATCCTTACAGGTCGGATTTCCTCCACGCTGGATATGACCCAGTACAGTTGCACGGGTTTCTACGCCTGTAGCCTCTTCAATCATTTTTGCCATTTCAAAGGAATTACCAACACCCTCTGCATTGACGATCACATGGTTCTTTTTGCCAATCTTATGACGCTGCTGTATCTTCTCGATGATCTTCTGTATATTTCCATCATATTCCTCTGTGGTAAGAATATACTCCGCGCCACTGGCAATACCTGTCCATAATGCAATATGACCTGCGGTACGTCCCATAACCTCTACGATACTGCACCGCTCATGGGACTCTGAAGTATCACGGAGCTTGTCCATGGCCTCCATAGCCGTATTGATGGCCGTATCAAAACCGATCGTATACTCAGTACACGCAATATCCAGATCGATGGTTCCCGGTACACCTACCGTGTTGATACCAAGTGCTGCAAGCTTGCTGGCTCCCTGGAAGGAACCGTCACCGCCGATAACAACAATGCCGTCAATTCCATGCTTCCGGCAGATCTCGGCTGCTTTCTCCTGATATTCCTTCTCGCGGAATTCTTTGCAGCGTGCGGTATAAAGAATCGTTCCTCCAAGCTGGATGATATTGGAAACCGATAAAGTATCCATCTCCTCAATATCCTCCTCCAGAAGTCCGGCATATCCTCTCTTGATACCCATAACTCTGACACCATTTGCGATTGCGGTACGAACGACAGCACGAATGGCTGCATTCATTCCCGGCGCATCCCCACCACTTGTCAATACACCAATTGTTTTTACTGCACTGTTCATTTTGTCCTCCGTTTCAACTAATCGGAAATAAGGGGCTGCAAAATTCAGAGTCCGGTCTTACTTCCTCTTATTTTATCTTTAACGAATCATTTACATACTATTCATCGTACCCTCTATTGTACGTCATTCCATTGTTTTTTTCAACCCAAACAACAGATACTATCATTTAAAATTTGAAATCAGCGTCACTATAGCTTTCTCTCCTTCAATGCCGCTTCTATGATCCCTTCCAGAATATTTTCCCGGATCACCTGTCTTGCGTTTACATTGCGTCCCGGCGGAAGCTTTTTCATCTGTCTTTCCTCCTCCAGATAAACGATCACCTGATCTGTCCCGTCATATGGAGATAATTTCTCATATATCTGCTGTTCTCTTTCCTGAAAATCTGCTAAATTTTTAAAGCGGAGCCACAGCTCACATGGAAGCATATCAAACGGAATAATATCCTGACAGATCACCTTTCCGTCTCTATCACCACCCATATCAGCCCGGCCGCGGATAAATACCTTGGCATCCTCTCTGCACTGTTCTTTTTTCTTTTCATAAACATTCGGAAAGACAAGGATCTCTACAGCACCATATACATCTTCCAGCGTAAGATATGCCATAAGTTTATTTGTCTTTGTGGTCTTAACCGTCTTTGCCGTGATCATTCCGCCAATGATCACATTTTCCTTGTCATGCACCTGTAACATTTCCGTGCCGCCCTCTTCTTCCGGCTCCCTGACAAAATCCTGAGAGCTGCAGGTAGAATTTTTCCGGATCAGCTCCAGATATTCCTCCAGCGGATGACCGCTGATGTAGATGCCAAGGACTTCCTTTTCATAAGCGAGAAGCTCTTCCTTTTCAAACTCCTCCAATGCCGGATAAGACACATCATTTGCATGCTCCAGCTCCTCATCCCCCATATCAAACAGAGACATCTGACCGGACATGGAATCCTTTTTTTCCCGGTTTACACTGTCCAGCATGCTTTGATATACCTGAAGCTTCTGCCGCCGGTTTCCCTCCAGTCCGTCAAAGGCTCCTGCCTTAATGAAATTCTCAATGGAACTTTTGTTGACCTCTTTGCTGGTGAGACGGCGCATAAAATCCTGCATGGATGTGAAACGGCCTCCCCGTTCCCGTTCCTCCACAATATTATTGATCACACCGGAACCAATGCCTTTAATCGCAGAAAGAGCATAACGTATCCTGCCGTCAGACACGGAAAAATAACTATAACCTTCATTTACATCCGGAGGCAGGATCTCAATATCCATTCGCCGGCACTCCATAACATACTCGACGATCTTATTTGTATTTTCTTTGACGGACGTCAGCAGAGAAGCCATAAACTCCACCGGATGATAGCACTTTAACCAGGCTGTCTGGAATGTCACCATACCATACGCTGCTGCATGGGATTTATTAAAGGCATAGGCAGCGAAGCTGATCATCTCATCATAGATCTTATTGGCAACCTCCTCGGAGATACCATTGGCAATGCAGCCCTTTACTCCTTCTTCCTCGTTTCCGTAGACAAAGTTCTTCCGCTCCGCTTCCATCACCTTTGCCTTCTTTTTGGACATGGCACGGCGCACCAGATCACTTCGTCCATAACTGTAGCCTGCCAGACTCCGGACGATCTCCATAACCTGCTCCTGGTAAACAATACAGCCATAGGTAGTTGCAAGAATCGGTTCAAGCTGTGGACAGTCATATGTAATGGAATCTCTGTTGCTTCTTCCCTCAATATATTGCGGAATAAAGTCCATCGGGCCCGGACGATACAGAGAAATACCGGCTACGATCTCTGCCATGTTCTCCGGCTGCAGCTCTTTCATAAACTGCTTCATCCCGGCACTCTCCAACTGGAATATTCCCTCGGTCCGCCCACTGGATATGAGTTTCCATACATTTTCATCCTCCAGATCCAGGCGGAGCATATCCTGATCACTCATACCACACATTTTGGCTGCATTTTGTACAACCGTCAATGTACGAAGTCCCAGAAAGTCCATTTTCAGAAGCCCCAGCTCCTCCAATGTGGTCATAGTATACTGCGTGGTTACATTTCCCTCAGATCCCTTCGAAAGAGGTACAAAATGATCCACCGGCTCCGGTGCGATCACAACACCCGCCGCATGAATGGAAGTATGACGAGGCAGTCCCTCCAGCTTCTGCGCCATATCTAACAGATATTTTGTCTGCTCATCCGTCTCATAAAGCTGACGCAGATCCGGATTCTGCTCGATTGCTTTGGCAATGGTAATATCCTTCTCCATGGGCACGGACTTTGCAATGGTATCCACATAGGCATACGGCATATCAAGCACACGCCCCACATCACGGATCACACCACGGGCTGCCATGGTACCGAAGGTAACGATCTGCGCCACATGATCCCGTCCATATTTCCCGGTGACATAGTCAATCACCTCCTGCCGTCTCTCATAGCAGAAGTCCACGTCAATATCGGGCATAGTCACACGCTCCGGATTCAGGAAACGCTCAAACAGCAGGTCAAACGCCAGAGGATCAATATTGGTGATCTCCAGACTGTATGCGACAATACTTCCGGCCGCAGAACCACGTCCCGGTCCCACGATGATCCCATGCTCTCTGGAATAATGAATGAAATCCCACACGATCAGGAAATAATCTACAAATCCCATATTTTTGATGGTATTTAACTCATAATCCAGCCGCTCCTGAATCTCCGGCGTCACATCCGCATAACGCCGGTGAATTCCTTCATAACACAAATGCTTCAGATACTCCCATGAAGTAAAGCCCTCCGGCACATCAAACTTTGGCAGCTTATATTTTCCAAACTCAATATCCACATGACATCTCTGTGCTATTTTGGAAGTATTTTCCACCGCTTCTCTGGCATAAGGGAAAAGTGCCAGCATCTCCTCCTCGGATTTCAGATAAAACTGACCACCCTCATACCGCATACGATCCTCGTCCTGCACCTTATGCTGCGTCTGGATACACAATAAAATATCATGGGGCTCGGCATCCTCTGCCCGGATATAATGCACATCATTAGTGGCAACCAGCTCCAGCCCTGTCTCCTGACTCATACGGAGAAGTCCCTGGTTTACCGTTTTCTGGGCATCAATGCCATGATCCTGCAGCTCCAGATAAAAATGATCCGGCCCAAAAATATCAGACAGACGAAGAGCTTCTTTTTTTGCCTCCTCATAAAATCCCTGTCTGAGATTTGTCGCCACGATTCCTGCCAGGCATGCACTCAGAGCAATAATCCCTTCATGGTACTTTTCCAGAACCTCCATATCCACGCGGGGCTTATAATAAAAGCCCTCCGTAAATCCAATGGAAACAATCTTCATCAGATTGGCATAGCCTGTATTATTCTCTGCCAGAAGCACCAGATGATTATAACGGTCATCTCCCCTGACATTTTCCCTGTCAAACCGGGAACCCGGTGCCACATAGACCTCGCAGCCGATCACAGGATTGATTCCCTCCTTTAATGCCGCCCGGTAAAAATCAATCACACCGTACATATTTCCATGATCTGTAATGGCAATATGCTCCATACCAAGCTCCCTGGCTCTTGTCATCAGCTCTCCGATCTTACAAGAACCATCCAGAAGAGAATACTCTGTATGTAAATGCAAATGCGTAAATCCCATATGTCCTCCATTAAACGAAAAAGCCGTCTGATACAAGATCAAACGGCTCGTCATTTTCTACCATTATGCCTGTGATGTACTCAGATATTTTACAATATCATCCATAGCATTCTGTTCGTCATCTCCGTTCGCAGAAACAACAACTTCCTCTCCGGCCGCCAGTCCAAGGGTCATCATTCCCATGATACTTTTGGCATTGACCTTCTTGTCCTCCACCTCAACATAAATGCTGCTGGAATACTGACTTGCCACCTGTACAAGAACAGCCACCGGTCTTGCCTCCAGACCACTCTGTATCTGAATTTTAATTTTCTTTGTAATCATGGTTACATTTTCCTCCTTTTTGAATCAGAGACTCCTCTCTTCTCTTTCAATTCATTTGCAATATTTCCCAATTTCCGCAGCCGGTGATTAACCCCTGATTTGCCAATGGGCGGATTGAGCATCTGCCCCAATTCCTGCAGTGATGCATCCGGATATTCCAGCCGCAACTCTGCTGTCTCGCGCAATCCCTTCGCCAGCCCCCGTAACCCCATATTACATTCTATATATTTGATATCCTCAATCTGCTTCGCCGCTGCCGCCACGGTTTTCCCAATATTTGCCGTTTCGCAGTTCACCTGACGATTAACAGAATTGCGGACCTCCTTCACAATCCGTATATTTTCAAATTCCATCAAGGCCACATGTGCCTCTACTACATTTAAAAAATCAACGATCTGTGATCCCTCTTTTATGTACACCACAAAATACCTTTTTCTCCTGACGATTTTTGCCTCCAATTCAAAAAACGCCAACATCTCTCTGATGAAAGAAGCAAACCCCTCCGAAAGAACAGCGAACTCCAGATGGTAGGCCTTCTCCGGATCCGACAGGGAACCTGCTGCCAAAAATGCACCCCGCAAAAAGGCACGCTTACAACAGGTATTTTGTATGAGACGATGCTGATGCCCCAGACAATCACCTGTAATCCCACCTTGTTCATCCATCATTTTTAATGCTTTTAGTATAGATATAATCGCATGCCGTCCGATTACTTCAATATAATACTCCCGGATATTTCTATGAATATTATGACAACGGACACGAACCTCCACCGGATTATGAAATACACTATTTAATAACATATAAGATTTTCGGGCGACTGTCAAGTTTTCTGTGCGTATTTCCAAATATTCGTTACCATCCCTGCTGCGGCGTATCCTTCCATTCAGATCAAATAACGCTGCCAGCTCTGCGATCTGACAGTGTCTTGCCGATGGAAGCTGCCGCACAAGCTCCTGTTTCACACTACCGGAAAATGACATATTTTCCCTCCTTGCTGTGTGCTGTTCCTATTTTCCCTGCTTCCGGTCCTTCTCAATATCCCGGTGTTCCACCTTAATACTGTAGGGAAGCTGTTTCATATGCTTTGCCAGTGCATTGACAAGGGTAACGGACCGGTGTTTTCCTCCGGTACAGCCAATACTGATCACCAGCTGGTTCTTTCCCTCCAGAATATAATTCGGGATCAGAAACTCTACCATCTCAAACAACTGCTTCTCAAAAGTGACCGCCTGCGGGGAGGACATGACATAATCATAAACCGCCCTGTCGTTGCCGGTCTGCGGCTTCAGATCCGGAATATAATATGGATTTGGCAGGAATCGCACATCAAAGACAAGATCCGAGTCCTCCGGAATTCCATATTTAAAACCAAAGGAAAGAATCGTCACGAAAAAGTTCTCGTATTCGTCTTTTCCCAGAAAGATCTTATCAATTTCCTGCTTCAGGTCCCGCACAAGCATGTGGCTGGTATCGAGAATATAATCCGCCCGCTTTTTTATAAAGGCAAGCTCCTCCCGCTCCGCTTCAATAGCCTTATCTACTCTTCCCTGCAGGGCAAGAGGATGATTTCGTCTCGTTTCCTTATATCTCTTGATAAGTACCGAGCTGTCTGCCTCCAGAAACAGAATCTCATACCGCACCCCGGCTGCCAGCATTTCATCCAGAATATCATCCAGCTCCAGAAGCCCCTGCTGGTTACGGATATCGATTCCAACAGCAACCTTTTCCAGACTGTTTTCCTCCAGCATCATCTTGGACATTCTCGGTATCAGAGGTACCGGCAGATTATCCACGCAAAAATATCCCATATCCTCCAGCATTTTCATGACAGAATTTCTGCCTGCCCCGGACATTCCTGTTACAATTACAAATCGCATACGAATCCTCATTCCTGTTATCTAAGATAGTTTTTTATGCCACAAACGGCGTCCCCCATAAATTCTCTCAGACCCTTTTTACCTCCAGCTCCAGCTCTACGCCAAACTGTTCATAGACGGTTCTCTGTACATGCTCGATCACACGCATGGCATCCCCACATGTTCCTTTTCCTACATTTACCACAAAACCACTGTGCTTCTCGGATACCATTACATCACCTGACCGGTATCCCTTCAGCCCTGCATCCTGAATCAGCTTTCCGGCGAAATATCCCTCCGGTCTCTTAAAAGTACTTCCCGCACTACCATATTCCAACGGCTGTTTTTCTCTTCTCTGGGTATTTAACTGACGCATCTGCTCCTTGATCTGCTCCTCGTCCCCATGAGCAAACGCAAAGTCCGCCGACAAAACGATCAGATCCTTTTCCTGAATGATGCTGTGCCGGTATGACAGGTCCAGCTCCTCTGCCGAAAGCTCTCTGACGTCTCCCGCCTTTGTCATCACCCGTGCAGAAAGGATCACATCCCTGATCTCTCCGCCATAAGCCCCGGCATTCATAGTAACTGCTCCTCCCAGCGTACCGGGAATTCCTCCGGCAAATTCAAAGCCTGTCAGTCCCCGCTCGGCCGCCTGCATTGCTGCCTTCGATAAAAGAACTCCGCATCCCGCTGTCATGATCGTTTTGCCGGCTTCTGTACTTTCTCCTTCCCGAAAGGAAATTTCATCAAATCCCCTCAGAGAGATCATCACTCCCCGGTATCCTTCATCAGATACCAGAAGATTACTTCCATTACCAAGGATAAAAAATGGTGTTTCTGTCTCCCGGCAAAGAAGAAGCAGTTCCTTTAGCACAGACTCACTGCCTGGCTCCACAAAATAATCTGCCGGTCCGCCAATGCGAAATGTCGTATGCGCCGACATAGGCTCCTGCAGACGTACTGCCTGCTCTCCCGCTATCCTCTGTAAATCTGCTAACTGAACCATATTTTCATTCCTTCCATACTTTTCACCTGCGTTGCATCTTTATGATATATAACAAAAAATCCTTGCTGCGAATACCCGCTGCAAGGACTCATAGCGTGCGCGAGAAGATTCGAACTCCCGGCCTTCTGATCCGTAGTCAGACGCTCTATCCAGCTGAGCTACGCGCACAAATTATCTCTCGTACTTCACATCTCTGTTCCGTACTTGAGATATTATATATTAGCTTTTCCAAAAATGCAAGCCTTTTTTTGATTTTTTTTATTTTAATTTACAAAAAAATGCTCAAACCAGCATTAATGCTACATTTCCAAGAATCAAAGTTACAGCAATCGAACAAAAGATCAGCATTCCATTTTTCTTTTTCAGTACATAAAGCAGCACGAGATTCATTCCATAGATCACGGCTGTGATTCCCAGAGAAACAAAAACCTGGAGGCCAAGCTTTGTCCCCGTGCTGATATTCTGTGCAAACAATGAAAGCATAACCGTAAGAAGCGTACCTGCGATGATCGGACGGATCCATCGGCTCAACAGGCGAAATACCCGAAGAGACTCAAAGCATTCATAAATATATGCCACCAGACAGAAAACACCTCCGGATGCCATAACACTACATGCAAAACCTGCCAGAGCCACCAGACAGCCTGTCAGAATATTGCCGCTGCTCATCTCAAAGCCCAGCAGATAACCGATTCCGGACAAAGTTTTGCAGAGAATAGAGCCAGGAAGAAGATTGACCAATGGAACCAGATGGCCATAAAAATCTGCCTTCTCGATAATCCCGGAGTTGACAAACATACCGTCTGCTACAGACAGATACGCATCTCCTCCACCAAAAGATAAGATCGAAGAAAGAAATCCCTGTCCCAGAAATTCCGGAACGTTGCCGCCATAAAGGATTGCCGGAACGGAAAGTACCACAAAAAACAGGATCCACGCAGCCTCTTCCTGAAGCATTTTCTTCGGAGATACCTTTTTCTTCTGCCCGTCCTCCAGAATACTGCGCACAAGCCCCCAGACTGCCAAAATGATCATGGCAAACTTCAACCCATTGCAGATGTACTGCTCGTAAGGAAAATCAAAACTCAGGCATGCAATATATCCCAGGATCAATCCACCGGATATCGCTAAATTCTTCGGATTGAATTTACAGTGGGTATATAAAATACCAAACATAGACACACCCAGCACCTGCAATGTCGACAAATGAACTAACGGCGTCCCTTCAAGCCCTAATATACCATAGATTGCTTTACCGCAGGTCAGCAGAAAAACACCTGCCAGGATCACAACTGCTCTTTTCCATCGTCCCTTACTCTCTGCTCTTGCCTCTGCCAATGTCTTTCTGGAATATTCTGTCAGAAGACATGCGATAAAAGCAGAAATACCAATGGACAAAATCTCAATCTGTGTCAAAATCCCCGAATGAAGACGCGACATTGCCACAAGCATTGCCACCGTGATCAAAGCTCCCGGGAACGCCAGCATCAGTGCGGAGGCGATCATGCCACCCACACCATATGCCCGTTTTCCGAGACCTGTAGATATCTCCATCGGAAGAGCCCCCGGTGTGATACTTGCCACCAGAACATCCTTATCGAACTCCTCCTCGGTAACAAGACCACGTTCCTCGACCACTTCCTTCTCAATGACCGGAATCAGGGCACTTCCACCGCCGAAACCTATAAAACCGATTTTTAAAAGGGCCAGCATCATACCAAACTCACTCTTAAAACTTTTTTTATTTTCTTTTTCTTTCATGGTTGTATGCCTCCCTTTCTTTTTCTTAATCCAGTACTAATTTATTGTCCTGAGAATTAATAATATAAAATCCCTTTGCATTTAAGCTGTCTTCCCGGTTATAAAGCATCGGAGTATCATCCATCTGCCGGAAGATCGCACCGGCCTCCTCCACGATACACTGCATCGCTGCAGTATCCCACTCCATTGTAGGGTTAAACCGGTAATATACCTCAGCCTCGCCCTTCGCTACAACACATCCCTTCAGAGAGCTTCCCATTTTGACAAAATTACTGATCTTGTACTTTTCTAACAGCTTGTCCATCTGCTCACAGCCATGGGAACTGCTCATCACCATACGAAGCTCGTGAATATCTGTACAGCCGGAAACCTGAAGCTTCTTTCCTGTCTCATCCTTCGTATCCAGATAAGCCCCCTGTCCCTGTGCTGCATAATAAAGCTCTCCGGTCACCGGTACATAGATCACACCCATTACTGATTTATGCTGATAAGATAACGCAATATTTACTGTAAACTGACCGTTTCTTTTAATAAACTCCTTCGTTCCATCCAACGGATCCACCACAAAACAATAATCATTGTCCAGACGGGAAAGATCATCCTTTTCCTCCTCTGACAGGATCGCATACTCCGGAAACGCCTCCTTAAGTGCATCCACAATAATACGGTTTGAGGCTTTATCTGCTGCTGTCAGCGGCATATCTCCATCCTTATAGCTGATCTGCATGTCCTCTGCATTTTCGTAAACATCCATGATCGCATATCCTGCCTTTACTGCTGCCTCTTTTGCTACTGCGAGTTCTTTTTCCAGGTTCATAAAAATCCTCCATTCTTCTGCAACTAATACATCACAGGAAAATTCTCATTTATTTCGTATTTATACATTTTTTTATATGATTCATTATGAATTATATTATTTATCATATACATCTTTAACTACAAAGGGGTTTGGCTATACGAATAACCAAACCCTCTGTTTATTGTTTTCATACTAATCATACTACATTACTATGAATATTGCAACCTATTTTTTCAATTAAATATATTTCTTTAATTCTTCCATCAGATAATCCACAGACTCTTCTACGGTCATACCTGTAGTATCAATGGTAATTTCCGGATTCTCCGGTGCCTCATAAGGGCTGGAAATGCCGGAGAAGTTTGGAATCTCACCACTGCGGGCTCTCTTGTAAAGACCCTTGACATCTCTTCTCTCACACTCCTCCAGAGGGGTACTGATATAGATCTCGATGAAATTGTCATTACCGATGATATCTCTTGCACTACGGCGGTCACTTGCAAATGGAGAAATGAAGGAGGTCAGCGTGATCAGACCTGCATCATTCATAAGCTTTGCAACCTCGGCCACACGACGGATATTCTCGATACGATCCTGCTCCTTGAAACCAAGGTTCTTATTCAGACCCATACGCACATTATCTCCATCCAGAAGCATGGTATGCTTGCCCTCTGCAAAAAGTCTCTTTTCTACTTCATTGATCAGTGTGGACTTACCGGCCCCTGACAGACCAGTCATCCAGATTGTCTTAGGTTCCTGTCCCTTCTGCTGTGCTCGAAGCTCTCTTGTAACATCCATATTGTGCCATGTCAGGTTATCGTCACGGCGAAGCGGATGCTCTACTACACCACAGGCAGAAGTCATATTGGTAATACGATCGATCAATACGAAACCACCAAGCTCCTTATGATGCTTGAACTCATCAAAAACGATCGTATCAGAGCATGCGATATCACAGCAAGCGATCTCGTTCTTGTAAAGCTTATCTGTCTGTACATGAGTACCCTCATTGACATCAACCTTATACTTGATGTTCATAACAACAGCCGGAACCATCTTGGTGCCAAGCTTCAGGAAATAGTTCTTTCCTGCTACCAGCTTGTTATCATCCATCCAGAGAAGTGTTGATGTAAACATTTTATTGGTATGAAGGTTTACATCCTTGCAAAGCATACATCCTCTGGATACATCGATCTCTGTGTCAAGCTGAATGGTCACAGCCTGTCCCTTGGAAGCATTGTCAACCTCCTTATTGGTATTGAGAATGCTCTTGACCTTAGCAGTCTCACCACTTGGCAGGGAAGTAATCTCATCTCCGACATGGATCTCTCCGACCTCAACCTCTCCCTGGAAACCACGGAAGGTACGATCCGGACGGCTGACACGCTGTACCGGCATAACAAATCCGCTCTCATCGGAGTGATCTGTCACATCGATGGTCTCCAGATAATTCTGAAGAGTACCGCCCTTGTACCAAGGTGTCTTTGTAGACTCTGTGGTAATATTGTCACCAACTGTTGCAGATACCGGGATAATATGCATGGTCTCAAAATCATACTCTCCTGTCATGATCTTGATCTGCTTGGCAATGTTCTTAAACTCATTTTCATCATAGTCAATAAGATCCATTTTATTGACAGCATATACCACATGCTTAATACCCATTAATGCACAGATACGGGTATGACGTCTTGTCTGGACCAGAACACCTTTGGATGCATCCACAAGGATAACGGCCAGATCTGCAAAAGAAGCTCCAACGGCCATGTTACGGGTATACTCCTCATGACCCGGAGTATCTGCCACGATAAAGCTTCTCTTTTCTGTGGTGAAATAACGATATGCCACATCAATCGTGATTCCCTGCTCACGCTCTGCCATAAGACCATCCAGCAGCAAAGAATAATCGATTGCACCACCGGTACTTCCCACTTTACTATCAAGCTCCAGTGCCTTCTCCTGATCTGCAAAGATCAGCTTGGCATCATAAAGCATATGTCCGATCAGTGTGGACTTTCCATCATCTACACTACCGCAAGTAATAAATTTCAATAAACTCTGCATCTTAGAAATACCCCTCTCTCTTTCTTCTTTCCATGCTGCCTGCCGCCTCGTTATCAATTACACGGCTGGTTCTCTCGGAAGATACTGCACTCAATGTCTCCTCAATGATCTCATCCAGTGTCTCTGCATCAGACTCTACACCACCGGTCAGTGGATAACATCCTAACGTACGGAAACGAACCTTCTTCATTTCCACTTTTTCGCCCGGTTTCAGACGCATTCTGTCATCATCCACCATAATAATGTTGCCATCACGGTAAACTACCGGACGCTCTTTTGCAAAATAAAGGGATGGAATCTCGATATTCTCCTGACGAATATACTGCCAGATATCCTTCTCTGTCCAGTTAGAAAGAGGGAATACACGTACCTCTTCACCCTTAAACAGCTTTGTATTGTATAACTTCCACATTTCCGGACGCTGATTCTTTGGATCCCATGCATGTGCTGAATTACGGAAGGAGAAGATACGCTCCTTTGCACGGGATTTCTCCTCGTCACGACGTCCACCACCAAATGCCGCTGTGAACTCGTATTTATCCAGTGCCTGTTTCAACGCCTGGGTTTTCATAATATCTGTATAAGCAGAACCATGATCAAACGGATTGATTCCCTGCTTTACACCCTCCTGATTGGTGTAAACAAGCATATCCAAGCCGTATTTCTTTGCTATTTTATCACGGAACTCTATCATTTCGTGAAATTTCCATGTGGTATCCACATGAAGAAATGGGAAAGGCGGCTTCTCCGGATAAAATGCTTTCAATGCAAGATGAAGCATTACAGAACTATCCTTTCCGATTGAATACAACATAACCGGCTTTTCACACTCAGCTACAACTTCACGCATAATGTAAATCGCCTCAGCCTCCAGCTCCTCCAAATGTGATAATTGATTCATTGTTTTCCTCCATTTATTTTTCTTTTTGGGATCTCTCCACTCTGATCTCATTTTTCAGATGGTAGATCTGATTATCAACTTCTACATAAACCTGATACTCATCAAGTTCCAATTGATCCAGTGTCATACAAAAGCTTTCTTTTCGTCTTTGGGATGCAAGATTTGAAAACTCCTGCACATAAGAATGCTTTTCACCGATAAGATATACCCTGCTGACACTTCCTGCTGCGAAAGCAAACAAAAAGAGTGTATCGCTCACCCGGATATTGCCAAAAATTTTCTTTTTCAGCTTCTCCGGTACCGGCTCCGGCAGCTGTCCGGTATATCTCTCCGGCGGCTCCAGACTGCCCTTTATGGCATTCAGATCATGCTTCAATGGAATAGAATACGCTTCAATATCCGGCGTAAATATCCATGCACTTCGATATCTCTTACACAAACGCAGACGATTGATCATCCGGCCGGTCTGTCCGTCCAGCTCCTCAATACACGCCCGGAGATTTTCCGTGCGCCTCATAAGCATACCGGACAACGATAAAATTCTGTCCTCCGTATCCCGGTAAACACATCCGGCATCTCTCTGGGATTTCACCACTGCAACACTTCTCCGCTTATGAAATGTATGCTTCTCCGGATCGATCTCATAAAAATCAATCCGTGAATCATCATCGGATACGGCTCCCTCCGCCGGTACATTTCCTTTATTTTGGATACAGTACAACCTGATCCGGAGATGGCCATCCTCCTGTACATAAATATCCGGACTTTCCGGCATATAACCGTCCATACGATCCTGGCTGTCTGATACCAGCAGCTTGTCCTCAAGCACGGTTCCCCGCCAGATCGACTCCGGTGCCAGCACCCAGTTCACCAACTGCTTCTCCCAGTCAATGGAGATCACGGTATGATACCGCCTCATAGTCAATATAAGCTGCCCCTGTACATACTGCATTCCACTTGCAACGATCCAGTTTCCGTTTGTCTTATATTTGTCGCCGATCAAAGCCTCCAGCATACATTTCTTTCGAATCTCTCCGCTGCTCCGGTCCAGTTCTATAATACAATCATCCGCATATCCTTCCGCCGATGACGTCAGCAGAAACAGGGAATCCTCCTTCTGCGCCGCATAACGTCCAATGGGATAATCCAGCAGATATGTCTGGTATACCCTGCCCATATAGTCTATTTCGTGATACTGGCAGGCCCGTTTCTGTCTATTGGAGCCAACACGGTTTACTGTGGCATCCACATAAAGAAATCTGCCATTTTCCAGTGGAATCATACCTGTCTGATCTGTCTTGATCTGTAAGGAATAACGTACTTCTCCGTTTTGGTCAAATACCACCGGCTTAAACCGGAGTCCGTTGACCAGAATAAACGGAAAGCATGAGGCGTCTGAATGTTCTACCTTTGTTACGATATTCTGCTGCCCCAGCGGAATATCCCTGGTATAGATCCTTAAATCTCTTCTCTGGTATACCTCTCCATCACTGTCGATCAATTCCAGAATCAGCTTGTTGGTATATCCCTTATATAATCCCAGAACCGGCACACGGTGTCTGGTGGTCATACAGGTCTCCCCCACAAAATCTGTTCCTTCCGACTTTCCCAAAATACGATACCGGACCCGGTATTCCTTCGGAGTATTAAAAAGCAGCATCGCTGTCTGCACCGAAGCACCATACGGGTTGGGAATCACCAGCAGATGACGAAAGCTGAAAATACGGTCATCCAGAATCTTTTCGAATGCCATATCCCGGATCTGGCTCTGCCAGGCTCTCGGCATTTCCTTTCGAAATGGTGTATATATCCGCTTCTCCCGGTCAATCTGAAACTCGTTACGGTAATTCAGATCCAGTTTTCTCAGGTCTTCATCGCTGTAGGTCGTCTTTGTGGCATCTTTTATATCAATGCGTCTTCCAAATATTCCCACTAATATTATCGTGCAATTGTGTCAGCTTTATGAAAAACCTCCTCTGATTTTTCAAAGCACAACGCACTCCTCCTTCCAGATGATTATAACATATTCCTGCAAAAAAGCAAAAAAATAGTTATTTTGTATCATTTACAGCTTCATTGTAAGCTGTATCCTCTGCTTTTTGAGATCTACGCTCATAACCTTTACATCCACAATATCTCCAACACTGACTACGTCCAGCGGATGCTTAACAAACCCCTTATTGGACAACTGGGAGATATGCACAAGACCGTCCTGATGCACGCCGATATCCACAAACGCCCCGAAGTCAATGACATTACGCACCGTTCCCTTCAGGATCATTCCCTCCTTGAGGTCTTTCATATCCAGCACATCGGTACGAAGGATCGGTTTTGGCATTTCATCTCTCGGATCTCTCGCCGGTTTCTCTAACTCCTTCACAATATCCTCCAGAGTGATCTCACCGATTCCAAGCTCCTGGGCCATTTTCTTTTTGTCCCGGATCCGGCCGGCAATACCTTTCACACCGGCTTTCTTTTCCTTTGATGCCGGCGTATCCTCCGCAAGCTCCACCTGACTGTCTCCAAATGCTTTGGCGAAAGCTGCGCCAAATGCAGAATTGGTATTACGAACCACAAATTCTTTCTTTTTCTTTGGCTTTGGTGCAACGCCGCGCTTTTCCGTATTCGCCTTTGCAAGATCTCCCTGGAGTTTTTTCACCTCTTCCATAGTCATATCCAGCTTCTCTAAAAGCTGTCCTGCTGCCTCATAGGACTCCGGATGAACACTTGTGGCATCCAGCGGATTATCTCCCCCCTGAATTCTCATAAAACCTGCACACTGTTCAAAGGCTTTCGGGCCAAGCTTTGCAACTTTTAAAAGCTGTTTTCTGCTGGTAAATCTGCCGTTCTCTTCGCGATAAGTAACGATATTTTTCGCAATCGTTTTAGAAATTCCTGAAATGTATTCCAGAAGAGAGGCCGATGCGGTATTGAGATCAACACCAACTTTATTTACACAATCCTCTACCACGCCTGTCAGTGTCTCCGACAGCTTTTTCTGGTTCATATCATGCTGATACTGTCCCACGCCAATGGACTGTGGATCAATCTTAACTAACTCTGCCAGAGGATCCTGAATACGTCTTGCAATAGATGTGGCACTTCTCTGACCCACATCAAAGTTCGGGAACTCCTCGGTGGCAAGCTTGCTGGCAGAATATACAGAAGCTCCTGCTTCATTTACGATCACATACTGTACCGGCTTTTTGATCTCCTTTAACATTTCAGCAATGATCTGCTCAGATTCTCTGGATGCCGTTCCATTTCCCACGGAGATCAGGGAAATGTCATACTGGTCAATCAGCTTTTTGACAACTCTCTTTGCCTCGTCCACCTTATTTTGTGGCGCCGTCGGATAAATGACTGTTGTGTCCAACACCTTTCCCGTAGGGTCTACCACCGCCAGCTTACAACCGGTACGAAATGCCGGATCCCATCCCAATACGGTTTTGCCTGCGATCGGAGGTGCCATCAAAAGCTGTTCCAGATTCTTTCCAAAGACACGGATAGCTCCATCCTCTGCTTTCTCGGTCAGTTCATTTCTTACCTCTCTCTCAATAGCCGGGGCGATCAGACGTTTATAGCTGTCCTCCACAGCTTCTGCCAGAACCGGCTCTGTATTGGCATTCTCTGCTGTTATCACTTTTGTGCGAAGATACTGTAATATGCGTTCCTCCGGCGCGATCAGCCTGATCACCAGCATTTTTTCTTTTTCACCACGGTTCAGTGCCAGCACACGGTGACCGGCAATCTTGCTGACCTGCTCCTGAAATTCATAATACATTTCATAAACAGACTGCTCCTTCTCATCCTTGGCAGTAGAGGTGATCACTCCCTCCTCCATGGTGAGCTTACGGATATACATTCTGTAATCCGCCTCATCGGAAATCTGCTCTGCAATAATATCTCTGGCCCCATCAATGGCGTCCTTTACTGTTTCCACGCCCTTTTCCTCCGAAAGATAGCTCTGCGCTTCTTCCTCCAGACTTTTTGTGGTTTCCTGCACAAGAATGATCTGCGCCAGACCATCCAGCCCCTTCTCTTTTGCAATGGTAGCCCTCGTTCTTCTCTTCGGGCGGTACGGACGGTACAGATCATCGACTACTACCTGTGTCTGCGCCTCTAAGATCTGCTTTTTGAGCTCCTCTGTAAGCTTTCCCTGCTCCTCAATGCTTGCCAGTACCTGCTGCTTTTTCTCCTCAAGATTGCGCAGATAAGCCAGTCTCTCTGACAGGTTACGAAGCTGCTCATCATCCAAAGAACCATGAGCCTCTTTACGATAACGGGCAATAAACGGAATGGTATTTCCCTCATCGATCAGCTTAATGACTGCCTCAACCTGCCACTCCTTGATATTTAATTCCTCTGCTATTTTTTTCTGAATATTCATAACATTACTCCAAAAAAAGAAAGCGACTGTAACCAGTCGCTTCTCTCATTCTTTATCAATTTTTACGCGACAACTTAATATATTCCGGAGAGAATCTGCTTCCCAAATATCACAGGAATCCACAGACACCTCTTATGTAATGCTTACGCAAGGCCTGTCTGGTCTACACGGATCTTATTGATCACACCGTCAAGTTGTGCGGCAGCCTTCTCATAATCTCCCTCACTCATCTCTTCCGTTACAAAAGCAAACTCATCATCATATCCGGCATCTACCATCTTCACATTGCCAAACAATTCCTTCACCTTTTCGGACTTCTGAGCCTTAATACCACTGACACGTACAAAGAATACATTTCTTGCATCCTCTGCGGCCACCAGATCAAGCTTTTCCGCATCCCAAAGTGTGATAATGTTGACACCCGCATGTTTTGCCGCATCCATCACATCAGAAACAACGGCACTTGCAGTAGCAAGCTTACCGGCTCCCTGACCATAGAACATAACGTCTCCAACCATATTACCTTTTACGAGAATCGCATTAAATACACCATCTACACTGTAAAGAGGATGTTCCGGATAGATCAGCTGCGGAGCTACCATAGCGCTCACCTTGTCACCAACCTTTTTGCTGGAACCAAAGATCTTTACCTTTGCTCCCATCTTCTTTGCATATGCAATATCTCTGTCTGTAATCCTGGTGATACCCTCTGTGTAGATATCCTCAAAATCAAGCTGTTTTCCATAAGCCAGGGAAGTCAGGATCGCAATCTTACGACATGCATCATAACCCTCTACATCTGCAGTCGGATCCTTCTCTGCATATCCCTTGTCCTGTGCATCCTTTAATACGGAATCAAAGTCTGATCCCTTCTCTGTCATTTCTGTAAGAATATAGTTGGTAGTACCATTTAAAATACCGGAAATCTCCAGAATCTCATCCGGTGCCAGAGATGTCTTCAATGGACGGATGATCGGAATGCCACCGCCGACACTTGCCTCAAACAGGAAGTTAATGTTCTTCTCCTCAGCCAGTGCCAAAAGCTCCGGACCATATGCTGCAACAAGTGCTTTATTGGAAGTACATACGCTCTTCCCATTCTCCAGACATGTTTTTACAAATTCATAGGCAGGATGAACTCCTCCCATGGTTTCTACAACAATAGAAATCTCCGGATCATTTGCAACGATGTCAAAATCGTGTACCAGTACCTTTTCCACCGGGTCTCCCGGAAAATCCCGGAGATCCAATACTGCTTTCACAGAAATCTCCTGTCCCACCCTCTTTGCAATGATGTCCTTATTCTTTTCAAGAATCTCTACTACTCCGGATCCTACTGTTCCATAACCTAATACACCTACTTTTACCATGATTGTCCTCCATCCATTTTGTCTTAATGATTCGTTTTCGTAATCCATGCAAGATATGCGTTGATAAACGGATCAATATTTCCATCCATCACTCCCTGCACATTTGAAATTTCTTCGTTCGTTCTGTGATCCTTCACCATTGTATATGGCTGCATAACATAGGAACGGATCTGACTTCCCCATCCGATTTCCTTCGACTCCCCGCGAATGCCATTCGCCTTTTCCTGCTGCTCCTGCTGCTTTAAGATAAACAGCTTCGCCTTCAGCATCTGCATTGCCTTGTCCTTATTCATATGCTGGGACCGCTCATTCTGGCACTGTACCACAATCCCTGTAGGATAATGGGTAATGCGGATTGCCGATGAGGTCTTGTTGATATGCTGCCCGCCAGCGCCACTGGACCGGTAGGTATCAATACGGATATCGTCATCTGCAATCTCAATATCCAGATCCTCCTCAATATCCGGCATCACATCGCAGGATACAAAAGAAGTCTGTCTTTTTCCCGCTGCATTAAACGGCGAAATACGCACCAGACGGTGAACACCATGCTCTGATTTCAAATAACCATAAGCATTCTCTCCGTTGATCTGCAGCGTAACAGACTTATAGCCGGCTTCATCGCCATCCAGAAAATCAAGCATTTCTACCTGAAATCCTCTTTTCTCAGCCCATCGCTGATACATACGGCACAGCATGCTTGCCCAGTCACAGCTCTCGGTACCACCGGCACCTGCATGGAGCGTAAGGATTGCATTATCCTTATCATACTCTCCGCAAAGAAGTGTCTCGATCCGGATCGCCTCATACTCGCTGCAAAATTCATCATAGCTTTCCTGCACCTCCGGAACCATATCCGTATCGTTTTCCTCCTCTGCGATCTCGATAAGCATCAACATATCCTCTCTGTCTGCACAGAGCTTTTCGTATCGTTCAATCACATCTTTCAAATGCTTACTTTCCTGTACTATCGCTGTAGACTTTTCAGGATTATCCCAGAATCCCGGTTCCTCCATTGTCTTATCCAGCTCTTCAACCCGGTCTTTTTTGTTAGCCAGGTCAAAGTGAATCCCCCATCTCCAACAATGGCTGGGCATAATTTGCCAGGGACTGTTTGATCGCATCAAACTCAACCATCTTTTTCACCTCTTTCTTTTCCCTTAAATCTGTGTCTTAATATTTCCTTCCACAGCACTGTTTATACTTCTTTCCGCTTCCACAAGGGCACGGATCATTTGGCTGTATCTTTTTGGTCTTTCTCTTCTTCGGAGCCTTAACGGCAGAATCATCCTTGTTGGTACCTGTTGCCTGAGCCACCTGCTCCCTCTCAACCTTCTGCTCGATCTTAATATGTGTCAGAACCTTAATGGTCTCCTCCGCAATAGAATCGATCATGGCATCAAACATATCAAAGCCGGCAAACTTATACTCTACAACAGGATCTCTCTGTCCATATGCCTGAAGTCCGATACCCTGACGAAGCTGATCCATATCATCAATATGATCCATCCACTTCCGGTCGATCACCTTCAGAAGAATCACACGTTCTACCTCACGGAACTGCTCCGGCTCCGGAAACTCTGCTTCCTTCGCCTCATAAACCTTTACTGCCTCGTCCTGAAGCTGCTCGATAAGCTCTGCCTTTGTACCATGCTTTTTCTGCTCCTCGGTCAGCTCAATACGCTTCAGCGGAACAATTGGCAGAAGAACATTATTCAGCTCTGCAATATCCCAGTCCTCTGCGCTCTGATCATCACCGATCACACGGGTAACACACTTCTCTACCTGCTCCTTGAGCATACTCATCAGAGTATCACGCATGTTCTCTCCGTCCAGAACCATACGACGCTCTTTATAGATAACCTCTCTCTGCTCATTGTTAACCTGGTCAAACTCCAACAGATTCTTACGAATACCGAAGTTATTGCCCTCGATCTTCTTCTGTGCACTCTCAATGGCATTGGAAAGCATCTTATGTTCTACCTGTTCTCCATCCGGCATCGCATCAAACAGTCCCTTGATACGATCTGAACCGAACAGACGCATCAGATCATCCTCCAGAGAAATATAGAAACGGGACTCACCCGGATCTCCCTGACGACCTGCACGACCACGAAGCTGATTGTCAATACGACGGGACTCGTGACGCTCTGTACCGATGATCTTCAGACCACCAAGCTCCTTAACACCCTCACCCAGTTTAATATCAGTACCACGGCCGGCCATATTAGTTGCAATGGTTACAGCTCCCATCTGACCTGCATCCGCAATGATCTCTGCCTCTAACTCGTGGAATTTTGCATTCAACACCTTATGAGGGATTCCCTTCTTCTGAAGCATCTGACTCAGCATCTCGGAAGTCTCAATGGTAATGGTACCAACCAGAACCGGCTGTCCCTTCTCATGTGCCTCCACGATATCTGCAACAACTGCATTAAACTTGTCTTTCTTTGTCTTGTATACGGCATCATCATAATCAATACGTGCGATCGGCAGATTAGTCGGAACTTCAATAACATCCATACCATAGATATCACGGAACTCCTTCTCCTCAGTCAGAGCCGTACCTGTCATACCGGATTTCTTCTCATATTTATTAAAGAAGTTCTGGAACGTAATGGTAGCCAGGGTCTTGCTCTCTCTCTTGACCTTCACATGCTCCTTCGCCTCAATTGCCTGATGAAGACCATCTGAGAAACGACGTCCCGGCATAATACGTCCGGTAAACTCATCAACGATCAGTACCTCATCATCCTTTACCACATAGTCCTTGTCTCTTGCCATCAGAGAGTGGGCACGAAGAGCAAGGTTAATATTGTGCTGTAACTCCAGATTATCCGGATCTGCGAGGTTATCCACGCCAAAGAAGCGCTCTGCCTTGCGGACACCTTCCTCAGTCAGGTTTACATTTTTGTCCTTCTCATCGACAACATAGTCGCCAGTCTCCTGCTCATCCTCCGCCATCAGGATATCCATCTTGGAAAGCTCTTTGCGGGTACCTCTGGTGAGCTGTTTCACAAAAATATCACAAGCCTCGTAAAGCTTTGTAGACTTGCCGCTCTGTCCGGAAATGATCAACGGAGTACGCGCCTCGTCGATCAATACAGAATCCACCTCATCGATGATCGCATAGTGAAGGTCTCTCTGTACCAGATCCTTCTTATAAACAACCATGTTATCACGAAGATAGTCAAAACCAAGCTCATTGTTGGTAGCATATGTGATATCGCAGTTATATGCCTCCCGTCTCTCATCATTATCCATGGAATTCAGGATCACACCAACCTTCAAGCCAAGAAACTCATGTACCTTTCCCATCCACTCGGCATCACGCTTTGCCAGATAATCATTGACCGTGACAATGTGAACGCCCTTGCCTTCCAGTGCATTTAAATATGCAGGAAGTGTAGATACCAATGTTTTACCTTCACCGGTACGCATCTCTGTGATACGTCCCTGATGCAAGATCACGCCACCGATCAGCTGTACACGATAATGTCTCATATTCAAAACGCGGGTTGCAGCCTCCCTGACTGTCGCAAATGCCTCCACCAGAATATCATCCAGCGTCTCACCATTTGCAAGTCTCTCCTTAAACTCCGGAGTCTTCGCCTGCAATTCCTCATCGCTCAGCGCCTCATACTCAGGAGCCAATGCTTCGATCTTATCGACGATCGGAGTGATTCTCTTCAGCTCATGCTGACTATGAGTGCCAAAAATTTTTGTAAATAAACTCATACTCTAACCTTACCTTTCCAATTACCTGCTCCTGACTGCAGGTAAATATAATTTCATCTAATTCCGAAATTACACTCAAGTATAGCATTTTTCCAATTTATAAGCAACTTTTATTTTCTGCAAAGCAGGAAAAGCCTGATATCTTCTCCATTATGCAAAAAAACAGGTGCCTTTTCAGACACCTGTTCTAATAATCCCTTTATTTTATACACCCCACTGTGTACATAATACCTTCCAGTGCTTATTCCTTCTTCTCCTCCTCCTCAACGCTTTAGAACTCCGGCTCGATCAGACCATATGTATTTCCTTTTCTCTTATATACAACATTGACCTCATCTGTCGTTGCATTGCGGAATACATAAAAGCTGTGTCCTAAAAGCTCCATCTGCAGGCAGGCTTCCTCCGCCTCCATCGGCTTCATCGCAAATCTCTTGGAACGGATGATCTTGATCTCATCATCATCCTCGATATCCTCCTCAACAAATGCCTTGCTCAAGCTTACTGCTGACTGCTGCTGATCGACAATCTTGTTTTTATATTTACGAAGCTGACGCTCAATAATTTCCTCTACAAGATCAATAGAAACATACATATCATCACTGACCTGCTCAGCTCTGACAATATTTCCTTTCATTGGGATGGTAATCTCTATTTTCTGTCTCTCCTTCTCTACACTCAGGGTTACATGAACTTCTGTCTCCGGTGTAAAATATCTCTCCAGCTTGCCCAGCTTGTCCTGGACGGCAGCCTTCAATCCTTCTGTTACGTCGATGTTCTTACCACTGATGATATACTGCATAAGTCCCCAACTCCTTTACTGTTTAGAATGGTTATATTATACTACAACCCGCTCCATTTTGCAAGTAAAAATGAACAAATTGCACAAAAACATATTTGAATTTTTTTGTCATCAGCTCACGGATTTTTCGATATTTAAAGGCAAAAATCATTTTCTGTGCTATAGAGCAAAAGAAATGTTATCGGTTTACTTATACTTAATTCAGAGAAAAATTTGAATATGGGGAGGGTGTCATTCGTTAATTGTCACACAATTTGTCTGTCAAGATTTTTCTTCACTTTTTCGATTTTTATCTTTTTACACAAAACAAATTTTCTTGTTGACAAGTTTGTTTTTGTGTAAAAAACAGGTAAAAAATGTGGATAATGTGGATAACTTCGTGAATAACTCCATTTTTCCATCATTTTTAAATCCACAAAATGTGGATAACTATTCACATTTATCTATTACTTTTGACATTTCTACTAATATAAATTGTTTTGTTTGTGCAATATACACAATCATTTCATTGTCAATCAATTTTCAAAAAAAAGAATTGTCTTTTTTATCTGCAAATTGTCAGACAATTCAATCTTTTACTATCATAAACAATTACTACGAATAAAATCCTATCATTCTTTCCATACAATGAAACAAGGATGCCCAAAAGTGATAACGCACTTTTCAGCATCCCTGTAAGGTCCATTTACTTATTTTATTCCTCTGATCTTTTTATTTTGCTGCAATTGCCTCAATCTCGATCAGTACATCCTTTGGAAGACGAGCCACCTCAACACAGGAACGTGCCGGATACGGCTCCGGAAAATACTTTCCATAAACCTCATTGATCTTTCCAAAGTCATCCATATTTTTAATGAATACTACCGTCTTGATGACTTTATCCATGGAGCTTCCTGATGCTTCCACAAGATTTTTCAGATTGCCGATCGCCTGCTCTGCCTGTTCAGCTGCTGTGCTTCCAACAATCTCTCCCGTTGCCGGATTTACCGGGATCACTCCGGACGTATACACAAGACCATTTACCTCGATTGCCTGTGAATATGGTCCGATTGCTGCCGGTGCCTTATCTGTACTGATTACGTTCTTCATAATATCCTCCATTCTCCCTTCCGCCACTTTTTATCACGGCAGGGGCTCATTTTCTGATCCATCCTTCTGTATCGGATCCTGTCATATCCGCTTCTGACGGCAGACAACTTTCGATTCAAAGTATATCACGTTTCCACAAGGGGTTCAACCGCCGAAAAAATCTACTTCCTCTTTCCCATTTTCCCCACTTGTGGTATGATAAACAAGATTGTTTATGAATTTTCGGTTGTACCGGTTACAAGCGATATATTTGAATCACAAGGAAAAGAGGAATATTATGTCTGAAAAAGTACAACTTGGCAAAACACAGGAACTGATCGTAGTAAAAACAACAGACTTTGGTGTCTATCTGAATACACCGGGAGGAGATGACGCAGACAAGATCCTGCTGCCAAAGGCACAGGTTCCAAAAGGGACACAGCTTAAGGATGCTTTGACCGTATTCGTTTACCGTGATTCGGAAGACCGCCCCATCGCCACCACCTGGGAGCCGGAGCTGGAGCTTGGCGGGGTCGCCCGCTTAAAGGTAAAGGAAGTAACAAAAATCGGGGCTTTTTTGGAAATGGGACTTTCCAAGGATCTGCTGCTCCCATTTAAGCAGCAGCTTTACAAGGTAGAGCCGGGAGATGCTGTTCTGGTAACCATGTATCTTGATAAAAGCGAACGACTCTGCGCCTCCATGCATGTCTATGACCGCCTGCAGAATGATTCCGATTACCAGAAGGATGATGAAGTTTTTGGCCGTGTCTATGAAATCAGTGAAAATTTTGGCGTCTTTGTGGCAGTAGATGATAAATACTCTGCACTTATCCCTAAGAAGGAGGTTTTCGAAAAGTATCGGATCAATCAGCCGGTTTATGCAAGAGTATCCCAGGTGCTTGAGGACGGACGACTATCTTTAAGTGTCAAAAAGAAAATTCCGGAACAGATGGAGGAGGATGCCCAGTTCATTCTTCACCGTCTGGAAGATGCCGATGGCTTTCTACCATATCATGATAAAAGTGCACCTGAGGAGATCAAGTCCCTCTTCCACATGAGTAAAAATGCCTTTAAACGTGCCATCGGCCGTCTGATGAAAGAGGGCTTTATCACCATCGGGAAGGATGGCATCCGACTTAAATAAAAGACTTTTCTATAATATAAAAAAGGGCAAAACCAGCGTTTTGCCCTCCAAGAATTGCTTCGCAATTCTCGTTGGCTTCCCTCTACGCTACGAGCATTTTCCTATACACTACATAAAAGCTCAGAATTGTCATTTATTATAAACTATGGCAATCCTGAGCCTTTATTTTATTTCAACATTTAAATACTCTGACAATATTGGTATTTCTTTCTATTCTACAAAGCTTCCAAACTGGCGGAATCGTTCATATCGTTTCTGCAAAAGCTCTTCCATTTCCGTTTCAAGAAGCTCCGGCAGCACCTCTGTCAATGCCTGCTTCAACTCCTTTGCCACCTCCGGCAGATGAAACTCCAGACCATCCTCCGGCTCAGCAAACATCCTGTCAGCTACATGATTTTTCAGAAGATCTCCCGCTGTCATTTTCATTTTCTCCGCAGCCTCGGCCACTCTGGTAGGATCCTTCCATAAAATACTGGAAAATCCCTCCGGAGACAAGATTGAATAAACCGCATGCTCCAGCATCCATACCTGGTCTCCCACAGCAAGAGCAAGAGCACCTCCGCTACCGCCTTCTCCAATAAAAATACTGATGACCGGCGTTTTTAACCGGGACATCTCCATCAAATTTCTGGCAATAGCCTCTCCCTGTCCCCGTTCCTCAGCGCCGACACCCGGAAATGCCCCCGCCGTATTGATCAAAGTGATCACCGGGCGGTGAAATTTCTCTGCCTGCTTCATTAACCGCAGCGCCTTACGATATCCCTCCGGATTCGGCTGTCCAAAGTTGCAGTTGACATTTTCCTCTAAGGTATGTCCTTTCTGAATTCCGATTACCGTCACCGGCATCTCATTTAAACGGGCAATTCCACCAACGATCGCACCATCATCCCCAAACAGGCGATCCCCATGAAATTCCAGAAAATCATCAAACATCTCATTAATAAACTGCTTTGCACTGGGACGATCAATCTTTCGGGCAATGGTCACAGATCTCATACTTTCATTCATTTCCGTTTCCTCGCTTTCCTGTCTGATGAAGCTTCAGAATTTTCCCCAGTTCTCCACGCAATTCCTCACGTTGAACAATACGATCCACAAATCCGTGATCTAACTGGAACTCCGCCCTCTGAAATCCCTCCGGCAACTTCTGATGAATGGTTCCCTGTATCACTCGCTGTCCCGCAAAACCGATCAACGCTTTCGGCTCCGACAAAATAATATCACCCAGCATTGCAAAGCTGGCTGTAACTCCTCCAGTGGTAGGATCTGTCAGAACCGTAATATAGAGCAGTCCCGCTGCATCATGACGCCCCAACGCCTCCGATACCTTCGCCATCTGCATCAATGAAATAATGCCCTCCTGCATCCGGGCACCACCGGATGTAGTAAATATGATGATTGGAAGTCTTTCCTCGGTGGCTTTTTCTACCGCACGGGTAATTTTTTCACCGACTACCGATCCCATACTTCCCATCATGAAATGACTGTCCATAATAGCAATAACTGCGTCATTCCCCTCGATTTGGCAGCGTCCTGTAACAACTGCCTCCCGGAGCTTTGTTTTGCCCTGTGCTTTTTCAATTATTTGATCATAATCCGGATATTCCATCGGATTCTCAGGAACCATATCTGCATCAAACTCCTGGAATGATCCCTCATCACAGGTAATGGCAATCCGTTCCGCAGGTGTCATACGAAAATGTGCACCGCAGCTCGGGCATAGCTTATATTCTGTAATTTCCTTTTTGTATATGATCATTTTGCAGGTATTACATTTGATCCACATGCCATTGGGAATCGATGGTCCCTGCTCTTTTTTTCTTCGATCCGTCTTTTTCTTCTCGGATGGAGTATCCAAAGAAAAATAATTCTTTCTTTTACTAAATAAATTCACAAGATCCTTCCTTTCTGTCTGTCCATATGATGGTACAGACACGCGATCAGCAGATTACTTTGCTTTCTCCTCTGCCATACACCTGTTCGGCTAAAATCCTACGAAAGTTATTTCAAAATCTTCTCCTCAATAAAGGATGTATCAAACTCACCGGATATATAATCCGGATGACTTAATATCATTCCCTGAAAATCTATATTGGTATCAATTCCATCGATCACAAATTCATAAAGCGCCCGGCGCATTTTTGCAATAGCCTCCTGACGATCCTTCCCATGAACAATCACCTTTGCGATCATAGAATCATAATATGGCGGAATCACATAATCCTGAAATACCGCAGCATCCACACGAAGTCCCAGCCCACCTGCCGGCAATAACAGAGACTGGATCTTTCCCGGACAAGGCGCAAAATTTTTATCCGGATTTTCTGCATTGATACGACATTCAATAGCATGGCCTCTGATCTGAATATCATCCTGCGTTACAGAAAGCGGCTCTCCTGCCGCAATACGGATCTGCTCCTTAATAATATCAATGCCTGTGACCATTTCCGTAACCGGATGTTCTACCTGCACTCTTGTATTCATTTCCATAAAATAGAAATTGCCCGATTTGTCATACAAAAATTCAATGGTTCCGGCGCTCTGATATCCCGCCGCTTTCGCCGCACGCACTGCAGCCGCACACATTTCCTCCCGCTTCTCCTGACTGAGAGCCGGTGACGGAGATTCTTCCAGCACCTTCTGATTCTTTCTCTGAAGAGAACAATCTCTTTCTCCGAGATGTACCACATTTCCAAACTGATCCCCCAGTACCTGTACCTCAATATGTCTGGCATTTTCAATCAGCTTCTCCATATAAACCGCATCATCACCGAAGCCCGCCATGGCTTCCCCCTTTGCGGATTCATAGGCATTCTCCATTTCCTCACGGCTCCGCACAATACGGATACCTTTTCCACCACCTCCGGCAGAGGCCTTGACCATAACAGGATATCCGAGACTATCCGCCACCTCATAGGCCTTATCAAGACTCTCGATAACTCCATCGCTGCCGGGAATCACAGGTACTCCTGCCTTGATCATCATTTCCCTTGCATTGGCCTTATTGCCCATGGCATCAATTACAGACGGATTTGGTCCTATAAATTTAATATTACACACCTCGCACATAGAGGCAAATGTACTGTTTTCAGACAAAAATCCAAAGCCCGGATGTATCGCCTGGATCTTTTTTTCTACTGCTACACTGATAATATTCTGCATATTCAGATAGCTTTCTGCAACCTTTGCTCCACCAATGCAGACAGCCTCATCAGCCATCTGTGTATGTAAAGCATCTCTGTCTGCCTCCGAAAAAACAGCTACGGTTCTCACACCCATCTCCCGGCAGGCCCGGATTATACGAACAGCTATCTCTCCACGGTTCGCAATTAATATTTTATCAAACATGCGCTCCTCCATCCCATCCTCACAATTATCCAATCATAAAGATAAATTCTGCCTGTGCAGCCACTTTATCATCTACATAGGCTGTTCCCTGACCAATACCGGCATTCTTTTTCAGCTTCACAATAGAAACTTCCATACGCAGTGTATCTCCAGGCACTACCTTTTTCTTAAATTTTGCCTTATTAATCCCGCCAAAATATGCTGTTTTCCCTTTAAACTGCTCCTGGGAAAGAATCGCAACTGCTCCGGCCTGCGCCATCGCTTCCACGATCAGAACCCCCGGCATAACCGGCTCATTCGGAAAATGTCCGGCAAAAAACGGCTCGTTCATTGAGACGTTCTTGATCGCCGTCACGCTCTCACCCGGCACCATATCCACGATACGATCCACCAGCAGAAACGGCTGACGATGGGGAATGATCTCCATAATCTGCTTAATATCCATTACACATTCCATTTTCATTATCCTCCATTTTATCCGATCCGGAACAAAGGCTGGCCAAACTCAACGAAATCTCCATCCTGAACCAGAACTTCCTTGATCGTACCACTTACCGTACTTGGAACTTCATTCATAAATTTCATAGCCTCAATAATGCAAAGGGTATCCCCCTCTGCCACAATATCTCCAACCTTTACAAAGGGATCCTTGTCCTGTGCCGGCTTCGCATAAATGGTCCCAACGATCGGTGCCGTAACAACCTCTCCCTCCGGCTGAGCCTCTGTAGCAACCTCTGCTGCAGAATCACCTGCCATAGCTTCTCTGGCTCCGTTCTGTACCGATGCCACAATATCCTGTAAATCAGAAAGTGACGGTGCTTCCGGTATTTCCGGCTGTGCCACTGCTGCCGGCTGGCTTACAGTCCTTCCTGCATTGCCCCGCACCAGACGAAGTCCATCATTCTCTCTGGTAAGCTCCATTTCTGCCAGATCTGTCTCTTCAAACAGATCGATCAACTGCTTAATTTCTTCGTAACGCATACTTCCTTCCTTTCCCATCCGCCCTTATCCGGCAGATATATCTCTTAAGAATTCTTTAGCCCTGCCACTTTTTGAAGCACAGCACGGCATTATGACCGCCAAAGCCAAGTGAATTCGATAATACATATTCTACATTGTCAACTTGTCTTCCCTCATTTGGGATTACATCCAGATCACATTCCGGATCCGGCGTTTTATAATTGATCGTTGCCGGCAGGAAATTATCCTGCATCGCTTTCACACAGATAATCGCCTCGACCGCTCCGGCAGCACCTAATAAATGACCTGTCATTGACTTGGTAGAGCTGACAGGCACCTTATATGCCGTCTCCTCTCCCAGTGCGAGCTTGATCGCTGCTGTCTCACCAATCTCATTGGCATGGGTGCTTGTTCCATGGGCATTGATATAAGATACCTGCTCCGGTGTAATCCCGGCCTCTTCCATAGCAAGCTTCATTGCCTTTGCCGCACCGGAACCATCCGGCAGCGGAGAAGTAATATGATATGCATCCCCATTGGAGCCATATCCAACGATCTCTCCGTAAATCTTTGCACCTCGTGCCTTTGCATGCTCTAACTCCTCCAGGATCAGCACACCGGCACCTTCTGACATAACGAATCCATCTCTATTTTTATCAAACGGCTTACAAGCGTCCTTCGGATCCGGATTTTTGGATAATGCAGTAAGATTTGTAAATCCTGCAATACCAATACGGCAGATTGCAGCCTCTGCACCACCTGCAAACATCACATCCTGACGTCCATCCTTTATCTGACGGAACGCATCACCAATAGCATTGGTTCCTGTCGCACATGCCGTCACAACATTCTCGCAGATTCCTTTTGCGCCATAACGGATCGCAATATTACCGGCTGCCATATTACCAATAGTCATAGTAATAAACAGTGGCGATACTCTGGCAGGTCCTCTGTCATTCATCTTCGTCACCTGCTCCTCCATGGTCATCAGTCCACCGACACCGGATCCCACGATCACACCAACCCGGTCGGCATCCTCTTTTTCCATATCAAGGCCACTGTCCTCAAATGCCTGTACGGCGGCTCCAAGGGCGTATACCGCAAACAGATCATTTCTTTTGACATCCTTCTTCGTCATATAAAGCTCCGGATCAAAGCCTTCCACCTCACCGGCAACCTTGACTTTAAATTCTTCGGTATCAAATTTCGTGATCATCTTAATTCCGCACTGCCCCTTCCGGATATTGTCCCAGAAAGTATCCACCGTGCTGCCAAGGGGCGTTACTGCTCCCATACCAGTTACAACTACTCTTCTTGCCATCTTCTTACCCTCATTTCTGCTTTCATATGCTGCCAGATCATCTCGTATCTACATTACCATTCCGCCATCTACATTCAGAACCTGTCCTGTAATATAATCATTTTCTGCCAGAAATACAACGGCTCTTGCGATATCCTCAACCTTACCGCCGCGTTTCAGCGGGATCGCACTGAGGATCGCATTCTGTACATCTTCCTTTAATACAGCCGTCATATCAGTCTCCACATAACCCGGTGCAATGGCATTACATGTAATTCCTCTGGATGCCAGCTCCTTTGCTGTGGACTTCGTCAATCCAATAATACCGGCCTTGGATGCCGCATAATTCGCCTGACCGATATTTCCATTAATTCCAACTACAGATGCCATATTGATAATGGCACCGCTTCTCTGCTTCAGCATTACATTGCTGACGTGACGGATCATATTGAAGGTTCCCTTGAGATTTGTATTGATCACATCATCAAACTGCTCCTCCGTCATCCGCATCAGAAGCATATCCTTTGTAATACCTGCGTTATTTACCAGAACATCAATACTTCCCAGTTCTTTTTTGACCTCCTTGATCATATCTGCTGCAAATGCAAAATCGCTGACGTCTCCCTGCACCGGCTTACAGATCACTCCGTAATCTTCAATTTCCTTCACGGTTTCCTCGTCCAGATGGCTGTGATAGTTCAGGACAATATTGCATCCCTCTTTAGCAAATGCCAGTGCAATGGCTTTTCCAATGCCCTTCGCTGCTCCTGTTACAATTACGTTTTTCCCTTTTAACATAAATCCTCCTCATCCTCCCTGGGATCATACAATCTCGTGAAGTTTATTCATGGTTTTGTCAAGAGAGGACAAGTCCTCCACATTCAAAATATTAACACCCTTTAAGGTTCTCTTCACAAAACCGGTTAATGCCTTTCCTGGTCCTAATTCTATAAAAGTATCCGCTCCCTGTTCATTCATATTGCGGATAATATCTGCCCATCTTACCGGACAACAGATCTGCTTTGTAAGAATCGGAATAATATCATCCTTATCTGCAACTATCTGTGCATTTACATTTGTATATACCGGCACCTTCATATCAGATATGTGCAGCTTTTCCAGTTCCGGCTTCAGTTTATCAGAAGCAGGCTGCAGCAATGATGTATGAAATGGTCCGCTTACCTTTAGCTTCACTGCAAGCTTTGCGCCTTTCTCCTTTGCAAGCTCTGCTGCCTTGGCTACTGCCTCCGTCTTACCGGCGATAACGATCTGTCCCGGTGCATTATAATTTGCCGGGACTGCCAGACCCATTCCCAAAGCAGTTGCCTCATCACATGCCTCTTCCACCAGATCCTGATCCAGTCCAATGATCGCATACATTGCTCCTTCTCCGGAAGGTACTGCTTCTGTCATAAAGCGTCCTCTCTTCTGTACCAGATCAACAGCTTCCTCAAAGTCCATCGCCCCACTGGCAACATATGCAGAATATTCTCCTAAACTGAGTCCCGCCGTCATATTGGCCCGGACTCCCTGTTCTTCAAGCACTTTCATCGCTGCGATACTCATAGTCAATATTGCAGGCTGTGCATATTCTGTCTCTCCTAATTTCTTTTCATCCTGAAAACAGATATCCTTAATAGAATATCCTAATACGGCATCCGCCCGATCAAAAATATCCTTGGCAACAGCATAATTCTGGTACAATTCCTTTCCCATACCGGCATACTGTGCACCCTGTCCGCTAAACATAAATACAGTCTTCATGAACTTTCCTCCACGCTTTAAAAGACAGTGGATCCGATAACAAAATGATGAGAACCCCGATGGACGAGGTTCTCAACTTTTCGGTCTTCACTGTCCGTTTCATCTGTTTGCTGGCGATAATCGATTTATTTGTTGTTCTCAACAAAGTCTACGATATCTTTTACGGTAACAATAGACTCCGGATCCTCAATTGATACCTCAAACTCATCCTCAATATCATTGATGATCTGGAATACATCCAAAGAATCAGCGTCAAGATCATCCTTTACATTTGTCTCAAGTGTGATCTCATCCTCATCCTTTCCAAGCTGTGAAGCAATGATTTCTCTGATCTTCTCAAATACCATTTTCAGTTCCTCCTAAAGAAATTAGTTAATTTTGTTTATTATATTAACTGTGATGTCACAGTAATACACCTGATAATTTACCACTGTACCAGCAGTGTTCCCCATGTGAGACCCCCTCCGAATCCACAGAGGATCAGCTTGTCCCCCTTATGAAGAAGTCCCTTTTCATTCATCTCATTCAATGCGATCGGTATACTTGCTGCCGATGTATTTCCATAATGCTCAATATTTACATAAAAGCGTTCCTGTGGAATCTTCAACTTTTTTGCTGCCACTTCCACAATCCTTGCATTGGCCTGATGTGGAACAAAATATGTAATGTCCTCAGCCGAAAGGCCCGCCGTTTCCAGTACGTGTTCCACACCGGATACGATCTTTTTGGTTGCGAATTTAAATACAGCCCTTCCATCCATTGTGACATGTCCACATTCTTTCTGAGGTTCCAGTTTGTTAAATACATTGGCCGGTGCCAATCTGCGGGCTGTCAGCACCTCATAATCCTCCCCTTTAGAGCCAAGCTCTTCCACGAGAATACCACCCGCTGACTCGGAACGCTCCAATAGAACACCCGCTGCTCCATCTCCAAATAAAACACAAGTGGAACGATCCTTCCAGTCCACAATTTTAGACAGAATCTCACCGCCAATAACTAAAGCATTTTTGTATATGCCACAGCGGATAAACTTGTCCGCTACGCTGACTCCATACAGAAAACCGGAACATGCGGCTGTCACATCAAAAGCAACTGCATTAACTGCACCAATCTCCTTCTGTACCATACAGGCTGCACTTGGGGTACAATAATCCGCCGTCACTGTTGCAACAACGATCAGCTCAATATCAGCCGGGGCAATACCTGCTCTTTCTATAATCTGTTTCGCAGCTTTGGAAGTATAATACGATAAATCTTCGCCCCCCGAAATATGTCTTTCTCCAATCCCTGTTCTTTGTCTGATCCACTCATCGCTGGTATCCATAATCTTTGCCAGATCATCATTTGTAATGATTTGATCCGGAATACCGGCACCTGTGGCTGCTATTCTTGATGTAACCATTTTATGCTCCTATTCTTTTTCATTTTCACATTACAAGTATATGACACAATACATCCATACGTCAACACTTCTTTGCAAACGAATTTAAGCAAATTTTGATACCATTTCCAGAGAAGCCAGTAAAACATCTGCCTCTAAAGGCTTTGGAATCAAATGCTTCACTCCGATACTTTTTACTTCTTCCATAGTTCCGGAATCACAAAGAGAACTCAACATCAGTATTTTCACATCAGGATCCTGCTTTTTCAGTATTTCTGCTGTTTCCAAGCCATTGAGCCCCGGCATTATGATGTCCAGAATAACAATATCCGGTTTCAGCTCTTTATAGAGCTCAATTGCCTCTTCTCCGTCCTTCGCATATGCAGTCACCTCATAGCCATTATCTTCTACGATGTCTTTGATCTGCTTTGATGCGAAGGGGGAATCATCAACCACCATAATTGTTGTACTCATATATCTTCTCCTCCATTCTGTTGAAATTCAAACTGAATAATAAAACGTAAAAAGCCACGTCCATAGCGATACGCAAGCATAATATGATACGCCTGCTCATCTCTCCCAAAATCAGGATCGTGCTCCCCAAAATACTCCGGTATGGAAAGCTTGGAAACACTACCTGTCAGTGTATTTATCTTTGAGACGATCCGACCACAGACAATATTCATATATTCATTCATATATAAAGACTGCTCTTCATCCGGCGGCATCCCCCCACCATACATTCCCGATATGATCTGTTCAAACATATCCCGATCCATCTCGCACTTAATATTTGCCAGAAAAAAACCTCTGGTATGTATCATTACGGTCAAAACCTTTTCTTTTGCACATTGATTAGAATCTGTTTTTTTCAGATCCACCCCGGTCAGTACCTTTGTCACTGAGACCACTTCCCGGTTAGGAATGCGAAGTATGTCCCGAATATCTTCCATAATCGGTCCACCTCCTCCGTATTATGTCTACTTATCAATAAAACGCATTCTGGCGCTCTCTGAACCCTTTTTCCTGTCCGATCCTGCTGCATTCACACTATATAAACTCTCTAAGGATTTGGTCATAGTACGTTTGCACTCTTTACAAAAACGACCGGTCAAAATAGGCGCCCCACACTTTTCACACTGGATCACTACACCCGATTCCTTAGAAAAACTCAGACGTTCCTCTCTGATCCACCGCTTCAGCTGCTGTATCGGCACTTCCGTCTCCTCCGACACAACAGAAATGGAACTGGTTGGATTTTCCCTGATATAATCCTTTACCTCTGAAAACTTCTTTTCCATTTTGTTATTACATGCCGGACAGAGAGGACTTCCTGTATAATTAAACAGATTGCCGCACATTTTACAATTTCTGACATCCATACACAATTCTCCTTAACTTCCTTTTCCGATACATACACATAAAAAGTAAATCTGATCAATTCCGATCTCACGGAGCACTTTGGAACAAGCCTCTAATGTGCTTCCCGTAGTGTAAATATCATCTATAATTATAACACACTCCGGTAATCGATTCAACACTTCCGTTCCTCTTCCGGGTCGAAAAGCTCCCTCCAGATTTTTCAGGCGCTCTGCCGCAGACAGCTCCTTTTGAGGCTGTGTCGCTTTGATCCGTATCAGCATATCATTTCTCATTTCTATGCCACAATAATCAGCCAGATGTTTTGCAATGATCTCTGCCTGATTATATCCCCTTGTCTGGAGGCGCGAGCGGTGTACCGGTACCGGGATCAGCATTCCGGCTCCGATCTGCCGGACCCACCTGCCGTAATGCCGGTAAAGCTCCTGTGCATATACACGCCCATATTCTCTGCGGCCACCATATTTAAACCTGGCAACAGACTCTTGCATCATTCCATCATAAAGCAGCAGTGCATTTCCCTGCCGGAAAGAATATTTTCTTCTCTTACAGTCATTGCAAAACTCATCTTCCTCTGTCAATGGTTTGCCGCACCGGCAACATTTCGGCTCCCGGATATATTCGATATGCGCAGTACATGTTTCACAGATTCCATCTCTGCCAACAGCAAGTGCCTTGTCACACACCGGGCATCTGGCAGGATAAAAATAGTCCAGCAACCGGTCACGAAAGCATCTCCGCATCTGAAGCCTCCAATTCCTGTATCCGCTGACAAAGGCTGGAATATCTCTTTTTTTCATTGATATTCCGGATCATCTGATCCACCATCTGCCGGCTTCCCACAATAGTTACACACTTTTTGGCACGGGTAACTGCCGTATATAAAAGATTCCGGTTAAAGAGCATTTTCGGTCCACTTAACAGAGGAAGGATCACTGCCGGATACTCACTTCCCTGGGATTTATGTATCGTAATAGCATAAGCCAGTTCCAGTTCTTCCATATCACTGAAGTCATACTCCGCCATTTTTCCTTCTTCAAACTCTACGGTAACCGTTTCCGTCAATGTGGATATGGTGCGTATTACGCCACTGTCTCCGTTAAAAACCCCTTCTCCCTCCTCATAGGTGTCACCAAAGGCATTGATTTTTTGCCATTTCATCTGATAATTATTTTTGATCTGCATGACCTTATCCTTCTCCCGGAACAGCACACCATGAAATTCTTTCTCGATTTTATCCGGCATCGAAGGATTCAGATACATCTGCAACAGCTCATTTAATTTTAATACTCCAAGCTCCCCTTTTCGCATGGGTGCCAGCACCTGAATGTCATACGGTGATGCATTAACATATGGCGGAAGCTTCTGGACAATAAGCTGGATCACAACATTAATGATATCCTGTGGCTGACTTCTCTCCAGACAGAAAAAGTCTCTGCTTTCCTTTCGAAACTCTACAGACTCTCCCCGGTTGATCCGATGGGCATTCAAAATAATATCGCTTTCCGCCGCCTGACGAAAGACCTTTTCCAGCCGGACAACATCGCAAAAACCGGACTGGATAATATCCTTTAGTACATTGCCGGGTCCCACTGACGGAAGCTGATTGGCATCTCCTACCATAATAAGTCTTGTGCCCGGAACCAATGCTTTTAACAATGCATGCATCAGATAAATATCCACCATGGACATCTCGTCAATGATCACAACATCAGCTTCCAGAGGCTGCAGTTCATTTCTCTCAAAATGCATTCCACTTCTGTCGTCTCCATCTGCCGCACCGTTCATTTCCAGCAGGCGATGAATGGTCTGCGCCTCATATCCCGTTGTTTCCGACATTCTCTTGGCCGCTCTGCCGGTAGGTGCTGCCAGAAGAATATCCATCCCCTCCTCCTCAAAAATGCGCACGATGGTATTGATCGTCGTAGTTTTACCGGTTCCCGGTCCTCCCATAATAACCATAACGCCATTCTGAACCGCCTGAAAAACTGCTGTTTTCTGCATTTCATCCAATTCAATTTTTTCTTCACGCTCTATGCTTTTCACTTTCTTTTCCAGGTCCTTTTCTTTTACGGGAAAATCAAGATTCAGATCCAAAAGCATTCTGGCACAATTCATTTCCATGTAATAAAGCCTGCCATAGTACAGACACCTCTGGTCGCCAATCTCACGACAGATTATTTGTTTATTCATACACAGCTCGTCCACATGGCAATCCACCAGAGCCGGATCAAGCCCCAAAAGCTGTGCTGTCACATCAACCAGCTCTCTCTGGGGCAGATAACAATGTCCCTGAGCAGTAGACTGCTGCAGACAATATATAATTCCTGCCTGAATCCGGAAATCAGAATCCTGATAAAATCCTGCCTGTCTTGCAATCTCATCGGCAATCTTAAAACCAACTCCGGAAATGTCCTCTGCCAGTTTATAAGGGTTGGTGCGAAGCACCTCATACATCTCCTGACCATACTGACGGTAAATCTTTACGGCAAGATTCATACTGATCCCATAATCCTGCAGAAAGATCATTGCCTGACGCATCTCCCGCTTCTCGTTAAATTGATTGGCCGCCTGAATTGCCAGCTTTATGCTGATTCCCTTGACCTCAGCCAGCCGTTCCGGTTCCTCCTCAAAGATCCGAAAGGTATCTTCTTTAAATTTTCTGACAATGCGTGCCGCCAAAGCCGGTCCGATTCCCTTAATCGCACCGGATCCCAGATATTTTTCAATTGCCATGGAATCTTCCGGCTGTTTTTCCTCATAAGAAACCATCTTGATCTGTTCTCCATATTCTTTGTGAAAAACTCTCTCACCCCGCACCACCAGATACTGTCCCTCCGCCACATAGGAAAAGCATCCCACACAGCATATCTCATCATCCCATTCCGGATGCGACAAATGCAGCACAGTATATCCATTTTCTTCATTTCGAAACACGATGTTTTCCACGTATCCTTCTAATTCTTCCATTTCATCCCCCATTTAAAAAAAGCAAAAAAAGCCACTGCAAAAAAACAGCGGCCCGTTTTGTATTTAATATTATAAATTGTACTGTTGTTTTAAATTATCATATAATTGCTGTGCCAGACCAATCTGGCCGCTTTCTGTAATAGAGGATGCAAGCTGTTCATTGCGCATATCGGCAAACATCTTGGTATATTCGCCTTGCTCATCCTCATTTTCCGTGGTTTTCTTTGCTTCCTCAATCATTTTCTGTACGAAATATGTCTCAAAGCTCTTGCAGGCTTCCATTAACTCCTCATCGGAAGAATCTTTGCTGACGCCACTGATCTTATCTGACGCAGAACCTGCAGCTACATTGCTAAGCTGTGAGGAATAGCTGTCATACAGGGATGACACATCTAAAACTGAACTCATAGAAGTCTCTCCTTCCTTATCCCTTATCGCCCGCCAAAAACGAATTATGAACGGAGATTATTAGCCTGCTGAAGCATCTCGTCCGATGCAGTGATGGCCTTGGAATTCATCTCATAGGCCCGCTGTGTGACGATCATATCAACCATCTCATCCACAGCCTGTACATTGGACGCCTCCAAATATCCGTTTTTCACAATGCTTCTCTTTAAAGCAGCATCGTCACCCTCTATACGGGCATCCCCGGAAGCATCGGTTGCCACATAATAACTGTCGCCAACCTTTTCCAGACCGTTTGTATTGTTAAACTGCGCCATTCCGATGTTGATGCCAAGCGGAAGCGCATTGCCATCATCACCAACATAACCGATGCCGCCATAATTATCAAATCGAAGCTTGGATGTGTCCACATCCGCGTCAAAGCTGATCTCCTTGCCGGTAGAATCAAGAACAGCATATCCCTCCTGTGTGGTCAGCGACCAGCCTCCTGAAGTGTTCTTGGATAAATTAAAATGACCATTTCTGGTATAACACTGTGTACCGTCAGGCTTCTGGATCATAAACAATCCCTCACCCTCAACTGCAAAGTCGAACGCTGCATTGGTCGTCGTAAAGGAACCCTGTGTAAACTGGGTTGCAATCGAACCAACCTTAACACCAAGTCCAACCTGAGCACCGATCGGTTTCTGATTTCCCTCTGAATCCGTCGTTTTTTTCTGGATATTCTGATATAAAAGTGTCTGGAAACGTGCCGTTTCCTTTTTATAACCTGTAGTATTGATATTTGACAGGTTATTGGACAATGTATCCATGCTGGTCTGCTGGGCTTTCATACCGGAAGCAGCCGTCCAAAGAGCTCTCATCATAATTTATTCACACCTTCCTATCCTACTTTACCTACGTCATTGACAGAACGATTTAATAAGCTGTCCTGTGTCTGGACCATTTTCTGTCCCGCCTCATAGGCACGGGTGATCGTGATCATATCTACCATCTGATCGATCACATTGACATTAGACTGTTCCGTATAGCCCTGTTGCAGAGAATAGTTTCCCTCTACAGCAGTTGCACCGTCAACTGTCTCCCAAAAATTATCTCCGTACTGCTTGAGATAATTGTAATCCTCAAAATCAGTAATCTTAACGGTATCCACATAAACATTATCCGCATACACCGCACCATCCTGATCGATCACGATTCTCGCTGCATCGGTAGGAACCTGAAGATCTCCTCCCTCTCCCTGAAGATGGTTACCGTCACTGTCCACAATAAAACCATCCTTCGTAGCGGTAAAACATCCATTTCTCGTATAACAGGTCTTATCCTCACCTTTGGCATTGGTCGTGCGGACTGTAAAAAACCCCTTCCCCTGAATTGCTATGTCGTATGTATTCTCCGTCTGCCGTAAGGATCCCTGGTCCCAATTGGTATATGTCTCACCAATCTTGACACCCAGACTCATATTTCCAACAGGCTCATCTACAAAACCATTGGAACGGTCTCTGATCTTATATGTCAGCATTTCTTTGAATGCCTGACTGGTCACCTGCTCCTCCTTATAACCAATCGTAGCGGAATTGGCAAGATTATTTGAAATAATATCCAGCCTTTTCTGCTCATTATACATCCCCGTATATGCAGTATATAAACCTCTTGTCATGGGCCCCTCCTTCTTACAAGCTTTACGGAAAACTTTAACTGACCGGATCAAAATCCAGCCAGTCTCTCTTAATATATATCGGCTGATCACCGGATCATTTTAATCCTCGTCATGCTTACCACTCAAAAACTCTACAAACTGACCGGTACCGATTGCTACTGCAGTCATCGGATCCTCTGCAGTCATAGTAGTAATGCCTGTCTTCTCCTCGATCAGCTCTTCTAAACCATAAAGAAGACTTCCGCCACCAGTCAGAACAATACCACGATCAGAAACATCTGCTGCAAGCTCCGGTGGTGTTTTCTCCAGAACACTGTGAACAGCTTCTACGATCTGAGATGTAATCTCCTTCAACGCATCCATAGTCTCATCTGAAGTAACTGTAATGGTCTTCGGCAGTCCTGTCACAAGGTTACGTCCACGCACATCCATGGAAACAACCTCCGGACGCTTATAGGCAGACCCGATCTGGATCTTAATGTCCTCCGCTGTACGTTCACCAATCAGAAGATTGTGTGTTTTACGCATATAACGAACAATTGCCTCATCGAAGTCATCGCCGGCAACCTTAATGGATGTGCTGACAACTGTACCTCCCAGAGAAATTACGGCAATATCCGCTGTACCTCCGCCGATATCCACGATCATATTACCACATGGTCTGGAAATATCAATTCCTGCACCAATCGCAGCTGCAATGGGTTCCTCAATAATCGCCACCTCACGGGCACCTGCCTCATAAGTAGCATCCTCTACTGCCTTCTTCTCCACTTCCGTAACCCCACTCGGTACACAGACACTGATACGCGGTTTTCTGAAACGCGTCTTTCCACATGCCTTCTGAATGAAGTAACGGAGCATCTTTTCTGTTACGGTATAATCAGAAATAACACCCTGGCGCAGTGGTCTGACTGCCACGATATTTCCAGGAGTACGTCCCAGCATCAGACGGGCATCCTCTCCGATCGCCTTGATCTTATTGGTGTCACGATCAAACGCAACTACTGACGGCTCCCTTAAAACAACACCCTTTCCCTTTATATATACAAGTACATTCGCTGTACCAAGATCAATTCCGATATCACTACCAACCATTTGTTTTCTCCTTTCCTTACATCCTATTTCTCTATTTTTTCCGTTTTGTAACAAAAATAAACGTATTCTATGCTATTATATACCATTTTTCAGATAATTCAAAGACTATTTTCATTTTCTGCCAATTTTTCATAAAAAAGTTATAATTCTTCATTGATTCCCGTCAATATGTATATTACACTTAACTCATATTGAATTATTTTGGGAGGAATATTATGAAATCATCCACTGTCCAGATCCGCCACGAAGAACGTATTATCAGCCGTTTTTGTGCGCTCCGCGTTTCCCGGTACATGCTCTGTATCCTGCTTTTCCCTCTGTATTTTATCCATTACCCGGCTGCCCTTTATCCTCTGGCTGCTCTTCTGGTTCTCCCTCCGTTCCTGAATCTTATTCTGGAAACTTCCCGCCCCCAGGACAATGAAGCTGCCCAAAAGCAGTCTTCCATGCCACAGATTATAGAGCAGTATCATTTCAGCTTTACCGGATACCGTTCCGAGCGTTTCTGCTTTATTCTCGGACTGGTTCTTCTGGCCGTCTGGCAATGGATCCAGCCGGACGAATACTGGTATGATCTTCCTCTCGGAAAGGTTCCCCTGATCCTTCTGGTCTTTTATTATGTATCCCAGACGCTTCTTTCCTTCTGCTACCGTTATTCCATCAAAAAAACTCTGCACGAATAAGTTTCTCCTGGCAAACTGTTTTATAGAAAAAAGCCGTCCCTGATCCGGAACGGCTTTTATTGTTCATTCAATACAATGATCTATTTATGTATGATGCTGTATCATATCACTTATATTCTAATTTTAAAGCAGCGAAGCCGGCTTCTTGCTCTGCTCCTGAAAATACTGATAAACCTCCTGCACCGTCCGGTAAGTCAGACTGGACGTATCCTCCGTCTGTGCTGCCTCCTCCAGAACAGCTGCCATGGAATCTGCCATTTCGGATGCCTGCGTTGTCTGCGCACTCAGATAAGACTGCAATATACCGGCAAATCCTGATATCCCCTGAGATAATCCCAACAGACTGTCATCGCTTCCGGAAACACCGGACAATCCATATAAAGAATCCAATCCCTGCACATTGTTTAAAGAAGATAGTCCATACCCCAGCCCGGAGCCAATGGCACTCATAAGGCCTGATGAATCCGATGAATCATCGCTATTACCGGAAATCGCATTGAACATCGTGCTCATGGAATTGTGGTCGATCAGATACTGGTAATACAAGTCTCTCGACAAATTGGATAATGAAGAAACAGATGAAATATCTGACATGACTAACTCCTTTCCGGCACAAAAGCCTTTAATCTGAACAGATATCACAGATCGCTCCATTGCTATCTGCTTTTAACCCTTGTATCATATCATTTTCTTTACCTGCAGTCAACTATAGTATACTGCAGCTCCTGATATCTCTCGTTAATCTTTGGGATATAAATTATATCCATAAAACAATCTCTGGCACGACCGTCTATCAGATCCAGCCACATCTGTTCCGAATATTTTTCACAGATTTCCCGTTTCATACACTGATCTATCCGGAAGTCCACCAGATTATAGCATCTTCCCTGATCCACAGCCATAAAACTTCCTACCTGTCCTTCTTTTCCGCGAATTTTTACGGACAAAATCTCCAGCCCCCGTCTGGCAAAAAGTGCTCCTTCGTTTTTTTCTCCCACCGGCTGCAGGTAATTTAATTCCCGCACCAGATTTCCATCAATCTCCGCCAGCGCAACCTCCCGGTCAATCGTCACCTTTTCCGTCAGTTCCTTCCGGGTCAGGGTGCATCTTTGGTTCAGAGTATCTCTCAGAATGTCAAGCTTATTTTCCTCCAATGAAAATCCCGCAGCCATTGCGTGCCCTCCATATTCCAGCAAAAGATCTCCACAGGCGTTAAGCTCCTGCTGCATATGATATCCCGGTATGGAACGTCCTGATCCTTTCAAATGATCTCCCGATCTTGTAAGTATCATAGTTGGCCGGTAATATTTTTCTTTGATCCGGCCCGCCACGATCCCGGCAACACTCTCCGGACACTGTTCCACAAAAACCACCAGAACATTCCGGCTCAGATATCCTTCCTCCTCAATCTGTTTTTCTGCCAGTTCCGTAGACCTTGCCGTAATATCTTTTCTGCTCTCATTCAACCTGATCAGTTCTCCCGCCAGTTTATCCGCCTTCTCCTGATCTGCCTCAAGCATCAACTCTACACCGGTAGAAGCATCCTCCAGCCGACCCGCTGCATTAATACATGGTCCGATCCGGAATCCAATACAGCCGGAATCCACCGCCCTGTTCAGATCCAGCTGACGGATCAATGAAGCCAGTCCCTTGTTGATACTATGTTGCAAAAACTCCAGTCCGCAGCTGACGATCGTTCTGTTTTCCCTCTGAAGCGGCACTACATCACAGACAGTTGCTACCGCAGCCATAGATAAAAGTTCGTTTAAGAACTCCTCGTCTTCCCTGCCGGCGTAAAGCTCTGCGATCAGACGATATACCAATCCTGCACCACACATTTCTCTCCATGGATATCTGCTCTCTTTTCTTTTAGGATCTACTACGGCATCTGCCGGAGGAATTCTCTCCTCCCCCGTATCATTATCCAAAGGAACATCATGATGATCTGTGACGATCATAGTCATTCCAAGCTCTTTGGCGCGGACAACAGCGTCCCATGCCGAAATGCCATTATCGCAGGTGATAATGGTATCTATTCCCTTTTCGCGAGCCTGCTCCACCATATAACTGCGCAGACCATAACCGTCTCTCTGCCGATGGGGCACACGCCAGCTCACATCCGCCCCCAGCCTTCTAAGTCCCAGCACCAGAATCGCAGTAGACATCACACCATCCACATCGTAATCCCCGATCACCTGTATCTTTTGGTGCCGCTTTATCTTCTCTTTTATAATATCCAGAGACAGATCCAGATCATAAATGTCATGGGCGGTATGCAGATTATCCATAGAAGGATACAGATAATCATCTATGGCATTCCAGTCATAAAGCCCTCTCTTTACCAGAACCTCTGCTAAAATCTCTGATATATGATATCTTTCCGCAATCTTTTTCAGATCTGCGGGATTTTTTTTCATCATCCACTGTTTCATTTGTATAACATCCTTCACTTTGTTATAATGAATTTATCACAATTAACTATTGCTGTAAAGACAGCGTACAAATTCGTGATGACAGCGGAAAATAACGTGAGAAAGGAATGGAAATATAAATGAAATGGATCCAATATAAAGTATATACAACCACAGATGCTGCAGAGATCATCGGTGAACTTCTTTGCGAATTAGGCATACAGGGATTTGAAATTTCCGACCATGTTCCCCTGACTCCGGAGGAAGAAAAACAAATGTACACGGATATCCCGGCAGACCTGGGACCGGATGACGGCAAATCTGTCCTGACCTTCTACACCGAAGGAGAAAATAAGCCACAGGAACGGGAATTTTACAGCACCGGCTCTTCTCTGCGGGATGCAGATTTTACTCCGGCACCGGAGGCGCGCAGTCCTGAGGAGCTGATTCAGACTCTCCGCCAGCGTATCATGGAAATGCAGCAATTTTTTCCCTTTGCCGATCCAAAGATATCCTATTCTGTTCAGGATGATTCCCTTTGGAAGGATAAATGGAAAGACAGCTTTCATCCGTTCCGGGTATCCGATGATCTGATCGTCACTCCCGTCTGGGAAGCGCATCCGGATATTGCCACTGCAAAGGATACTCTCCTTCTGATCGAACCGGGCTCTGCCTTCGGAACCGGCACCCATGAAACCACGCGGCTCTGTATGACTTCTCTGAAGAAATACATTTCCCCGGAAACAACCATACTGGATGCCGGCTGCGGCAGCGGCATTCTGGCGATTGCAGCACTCCTCTACGGTGCGAAAAGTGCATTTTGTCTGGACATTGATCCTTCTGCCGTTACCGGCACACTGGAAAACGCAGAGCGGAATCATATTGCAGGCGACCGCATCCGTGCCATTCACGGCAACATTCTGGAGGACAGCGCCTCGATCAAGACAGCTTGTCCGGAACCTTTTGATGTTGTTGTGGCAAATATCCTTGCCGATGTGATCATCCCTCTTGCCGGTATGATCCGTCCATTCCTCAAGCCGGACGGTGTATTTATCTCCTCCGGCATTCTCACCAGCCGCGGCGATGATGTCCGTAAAGCACTGGCGGATAATCATTTCACGATCATTGAGGAAAACACACTGGGAGAATGGATCTCCTTTGTAGCAAAACCATAAAGCTTAAAAGGTGTCACAATTATGTGACACCTTTTAATTTCTATCCGATATTCTTTGGCATTGGATAAACACCTTTAGGCGTTCTTTTTACCAAGCTTTCTTTTCATTGTATACCACAGAGTACCTGTAATACATACAGAAGAGTATGCACCACAAATGATACCTGCCATCAGAGGGATTGCAAAATCCTTTACGGAATCTACGCCGAGAATCGCCAGCATAAATACCATGATGAACGTGGTGATCGAAGTATTGATACTTCTGGTCAATGTCTGTGTGATACTGTCATCTACGATCTGATCCAGAACAGAGGAATCCTTACGTCCGTTCAGGTTCTCACGGATACGGTCAAAGATAACGATAGTTGCGTTGATAGAGTAACCTACAATAGTAAGCATACATGCGATGAATGTATTACCAACGGAAATCTTGGAAGCTGCATATACCAGCAACACGATCGCACAGTCGTGAAGCAATGCTAACACGGCACTACTTGCAAAGATTACATCCTTGAACCGGAACCAGATATAGATCAGCATACAGATTGCTGCAATGATCACGGATACAATCGCATTCGTTTTCATCTCATCCGATACCGCTGCACTGATGCTATCGTACTGGATATTCTTTTCCTGTACCTTAAACTTATCTACTAACTGATTGGTCAGCTCTGCTCTCTGATCATCTGAAAGCTCTACCGTCTTAACAGACAGAGTGTTGCTTCCTGCTACATCAGAAATAATAACATCATTTGATCCACTCGTCTTACTGAAGATACTCTCTACCTGCTTCTTCAGATCATCATCAATCTTCTCTCCACTGTCAAAGGTAACATTGTAAGTGGTACCACCCAGGAAATCAAGACCATAATTCAGAATATAACCGATCCTTCCTGTCTTGTTGACAACGAGCATAACGACACATGCCAGGATCAGCACGCCGGAAATCACAAAGAATTTCATTCTGTTGGCAACAAATGGGATACGCTTTCTTGCACCCTCAACACCAAAGTATTTCACATCATCAATACCAAGAACATACATTGCCTGAAGAAGAAGCTTTGTAATAACAAGAGCCGTAAACATAGACAAGATAATACCGATCGCCAATGTCGTAGCAAATCCCTTGATCGTACCGGATCCCTTCAGATAAAGCACAAATGCTGCGATCAGGGTTGTTATGTTACCATCTACGATAGCAGACAATGCCTTGTCAAAACCGAGCTTAATACTCGTCTGTACAGATTTGCCCTTTGCAAGCTCCTCCTTGATACGGGTGAATATGATAACATTCGCATCCACCGCCATACCAATATTCAAAATGATACCGGCAACACCAGGAAGTGTCAGGGTAACATTTAAGCCATTTAATACAACAAGCATCAGCACCAGATAGAATAACAGTGCGATAGATGCTGCCAGACCGGGAAGTCTGTAAAATACTACCATGAAAAGTACCACCAGACCAAATCCGATCGCACCTGCCATAAGACTTGTCTTAATCGCATCCAGACCAAGCTGGGCACCAACAACCTGAGACTGTGCCTCCTTCAGCTCCAAAGGAAGTGCACCGATACGGATACCTGCTGCCAGCTCCTCTGCATCAGCAAATGTCTTAAAGCTTCCGGAAATCTGTGCCTTACCATTGAGAATCTCACTCTGAACTGCCGGAGAAGAAAGCTCCTTGCCATCATAGATAATATAAATTTTCTTCTTTGACGGTGCTGCTTCCTGAGTGGCTGCGCCAAATTTCTTTGTTCCCTTTTTGTTGAAGGTAATATCAACGACATTCTCTTTATTTTTTGTCGTCTCATTCTGAATCGTATTGGCTTCAGCATTCTTTACCTCAGAACCGGAACAAATGACCTTGCTCTTGTCATATGTAACGGTACCGTCCTTCTTAACCGTTACATCATCCTCCGCTACGAAATCAAGAGAACCCTCTTTACCAAGACTCTTCAACACTTCCTCCGCATCAGCGACACCCGGAATATCTACCTCAATACGCTTGTCTCCCTGCTGTACAACAGAGGACTCCGTACTGTATACCTCGGCACGCTGCTGCATCTTCTGGATCGTATCCTTCATCTCTGTGTCTGTAGGATTATCCTTGACTGCCTCATACGTGATACTGACACCACCGGCCAGGTCCAGTCCTAATCTGATGTTCTGCGCACTTCCCTTATGGGCAGCCCCCAGTCCAACCAGAGTCGTGTAACCACAAAATGCAATTGCTGCTATAATCACGATTATAGTAAGCAATCCTTTCCTTTTGTTCTTCATTGCTACATATCTCCTTTAAATAACTCTTTTTCGCAGATATTCTTATGCTTTTCGTTCCGTACACGCATAAAAAACCACGTTAAAGATTATTATAGCATAGTCAATGAAAGATTGGCAAGCGATTCCTTATATTTCCTCAAGCATTTCCTCAACCCCTATTTCCTCAAGCCTTTTCGGGAGTTATTTCACCGGCCGTTGAAATAAACCTTTCCGCCCTTGGCATCAATGCCTTTATAGTAGAATAATTCCTCGACTGTCACAAGCTGAAAGCCTTTTTTGCGCAGCTTCGGCACCAGCTTCTCCACTGCCGCAGCCGTACTTGGATACAGGTCATGCATCAGAACAATATCCCCATCCTTGATGCTCTTACAGCGGCTCAATATTTTGTCTTTATTTCTGCTGGCCCAGTCTTCAGTATCCACATTCCAGTAGATCATCGGAATCCGGATCGTCTGACGCATCTTATCATTGACATTGCCATATGGCGGGCGCAACATCGTTGGATTCTCCCCGTTGATCTTTTTCATAACACGGAATGCTCTTTTTAATTCACGGCGTATCTGTTTCTTTTTCATTTTGCTGAGATCTCCGTGATCAAAGGTATGTGTCGCAATCTGATTACCCTTATTATAAGCATTTTTCATCGTATCCGCATACCGTTCTACACGATTTCCAACTACAAAAAACGTAGCTCTGGAATCATGCTTTGCCAAAACCTTTACAATGCGGTTAGTCACACGGTCATAAGGACCGTCATCAAAAGTCAGGGCAACCATCGGTTTCTCCGGATCCAGATCTTTGCGGATATGCTCTACCCGGACCTTTTCTTCTTCCGGTTCTTTCGTACCGGCAGGTTTCTCTGCCTCTTTTGTATTTTTCTTTTTCTGATCCACAGAGGCCTCTGTTTTTATCTGTGATTTATTCTGCTCCCCCTGACGGTTCAGCCGCACAAGCTGTACTGCCATTGCTATGATAACAATACCAAGTACCACAGCCGCACTAATCATGATCCATATTGAACGGGAATCCCCCTGTTCTTTTCTGTCTTTCCCCTTATTTCCTCTGCTCATCTTCTACTCACCTTTTCTTCCTTCATTCACTTGTGCATTTCACGAGCATCTTTATCCCCTCTTTTTTGCACACGGACTATCATAACACAACTATTATTTTTATCATCACACAATGTTTACTTTTGTATTAAATAACTGTTAACTATCTGATAACTTTTAGCTTTTTTCCTGATCTGCCGGGGCAAGCATTCCACCGATCATCCCCGAAACCACACAGATGATCCCGCTACTGACTGTCTGAAAATTCATTGCGGGTCCCTGATGATAAACAACATTCCCCACCAGTAAAAGCACCAGGAAATACCCCGCCCCCATCAATGCACCCCAGAGGAATTTCTGTTTTCCTTTGATCTGTCCAATGCAAAAGCCTCCCACCATGGAGGAAATTACATATGCTGCGATCACTCCTCCGCCGACAAACCCGGAATTCATATGTCCATTCAGCATAAATGCTGAAACAACTGCCAGAATCAACGCAGAGATCACCAGCATTCCCATTAATACTGAAAAAAAACCGATTACATTTTTACTTTTCATTCTTCTTCTCCTGAAAATCACATTTTATTATCTATTGTATGTTCATTTGTGGTAAACTATTCAGCAGAACAAATATCAGGAGGGATTTCTATGACGAATTATATTGATCTGCATACACATTCAAATGCTTCCGATGGCACCTGCACCCCCACTGAAGTCGTCCGGCTTGCCGCACAGAAAGGACTTCGTGCTATGGCATTAACTGACCACGACACCGTATCCGGCGTGGAGGAAGCCATGAACACCGCCTCCGCATTCTCCCTGCCGATCCAGGTGATTCCCGGCACAGAACTTTCCGTTGCATACAAAAAACAAGATATCCATATCGTGGGACTTTTTGTTGATCACCGCAACAAATCCTTTCAGGATATGACACAGCTTCTGATCCGGCGCCGTCTGGAACGCAACGAAGAAATGATACGCCGCTTCAACGCCAACGGCATCCCCGTCACCTACGAGGAGCTTACCCTGGGAAATCCGAATGCTGTGATCACCAGAGCGCACTTTGCCAGATATCTTGTGGAGCATCAGATCGTAAAGATTCCAAATGAAGCCTTCAAAAAATATCTCGATCCCGGATGTCCCTACTTTATCCCACGGGAATATATACAGCCGGAGGACGGTATCGAGATCATCCGAAAAGCCGGTGGTGTTCCGATCCTGGCACACCCCCTTCATTACAAATTACCTCAAAAAGAACTGGAGACATTGATCGCCCGGCTTAAAAATGCCGGACTTATGGGAATCGAGGTGAAATATTCAAACCATACCGTGCAGGATGAATACTACGCCAGCCAGCTTGCTTCCCGTTTTGACCTGCTGCCAAGCGGCGGCTCAGACTTTCACGGAGCCAATAAACCGGCGATCGATATCGGTACCGGTCGCGGAACGCTGGCCGTTCCTTACGAATATCTGGAAAACCTCGCTGCAGCCGCGGATTATTCTTTATCCTGACATGCGCACACACTTTTCCCAAAAAAATTATTTTCTGAAAATAAAAACGTCTGAAGAAAACTTCTTCAGACGTTTTTATGGTTATATCAGCAAATGCATTTTATTATTTGTTCTCATTGCCCTGCTTATCAATCTCTACGATGTTTTCCTTTTTCATCGGAATACGGCAATTCTTGTTATTACCAAACTCTACGATAACAACCTCATCCATGATATCGATCACAACACCAAAAAATCCGCTGGTAGTAAGAACACTGTCTCCCACCTCCAATGTAGTAAGAAGTGTGTCATGCTCCTTCTGCTGCTTCTTCTGTGGACGGATTGCAAAGAACCAGAAAATACCAATGATAGCCGCATAGATTACTACCATACTGAGAATTCCCTGTGTTGTAGAAGCCTGTCCGTTTGCTGATGCCAATACACTTATTGCATTCATTTTAGTTCCTCCATACTTTCTAATTTTTTCTTTTTATATTCCTGGAAGCATCCCTGTTCGATTGCCTCCCGAATTTCTTCCATCAAATGGTTATAGAACCACAGATTATGTGTCACCATGCAACGAAGTCCCAGCATTTCCTTTGCCTTCAGCAGATGACGGATATAGGCACGGCTATACCGGCGGCATACCGGACATCCACAATCCTCATCCAACGGCCGGTCATCTCTCTCATACTTTGCATTAAAGAGATTCAATTTTCCATGGTTGGTATAAGCATGACCATGTCTTCCATTGCGGGCAGGATATACACAATCAAAGAAATCCACACCTCGTTCTACAGACTCCAGAATATTCTGCGGTGTTCCGACTCCCATCAGATAAGTCGGCTTGTCCTCCGGCAGGTAATCTATTGTCTTCTCGATCACGTCATACATCTCCGCATGAGTTTCACCCACTGCAAGACCACCCAGCGCGTAACCATCCAGATTCATCTCGGAAATCCTTTTTGCATGCTCGATCCTGATATCCTGAAAAGTACCTCCCTGATTGATCCCAAATAACAGCTGATGAGGATTCAGCGTCTCCTCCAGACCATTCAGACGTTTCATCTCCTTCTGACAACGCTCCAGCCATCTGGTAGTACGGTCCACGGAATCCTGCATATACTTTCTGGTAGCAGGATGTGGGGGACACTCATCAAATGCCATCGCTATCGTGGAAGCAAGATGTGACTGTATCTGCATACTCTCCTCCGGTCCCATAAAAATACGATGACCGTCAATATGAGAGTTAAAATATACACCTTCCTCTTTGATCTTGCGAAGCCCCGCCAGAGAGAAAACCTGAAATCCTCCGGAATCTGTCAACACCGGACGATCCCAGACAGCAAACTTGCGAATTCCTCCCATATCATAAACCACATCATCTCCCGGTCTTACATGAAGATGATAGGTATTGCACAGCATAATCTGTGTCTCTATCTCCTCCAGATCTCTGGTAGAAACCGCTCCTTTAATGGCACCGATCGTACCAACATTCATAAACACCGGAGTCTCCACTGTCCCGTGAACTGTCTCCAGTCTGGCACGTTTCGCCCTTCCATCCTTACACAATACCTTATACATTCCTTTTATTTCCTCCAATATGTCTATCCGCGATAATAGCACCGGTACGCCCTTTATGTCAATATCTACGGAATAAATCTAATAAGAATTTAATAATTAGAACGATCACTACGACAGGAATGACAACCGTTACAGCAAGCTTCAATACAAAGATCAGCACAGCGATCACAATGATCGCAATAGAAATTATCATCGTATAACGGAATATCTTGTCATACCATTTTTCACCGGAGCCTCCATTCGGATAAACACCGTCTGTCCGGGTTTCCCTGCTGTAATCATCTCTCGCCTGTTCCTTATAAAAATCTGCCATAGGCCCTTTTGAAGCCGTAAAAGAATCAATCAGTGTTCTTGCGATCAGCCGGGGATCTCCCAGCTCCTCACATACCTCTCTCTCAGACTTACTGCTTTCCGCAAAATAATTATCATAATAGCGGATATTGTCCTCAATATCCTGTACCGGAATATTGCCCTCTAATGCCATGCGCAGCTCTGACAGAAACTCTCTTCTGGTCATGCTCTATCCTCCATTATAGAAACAACTTTGCAGCCTGCATAAATACAGGCTGCAAAGCTGTTATATCTGTGTACGGCAGATGCCGTTTCCCCACTGCCGTCTCCATATATTCCTTTGTAGGTTTAGTTGAATGCCTTTCCAACAGATCCGAAAAGCTCCATTTTCTCCTTAACAGTAGCCTTAATAGCCTCTGCACCCGGAGCAAGAAGCTTACGAGGATCAAAGCCCTTACCCTGAAGGTCCTTACCCTCCTCAATGTACTTACGTGTAGCTTCCTGGAATGCAAGCTGACACTCTGTATTTACATTGATCTTTGCAACACCGAGAGAGATTGCTTTCTTGATCATATCTGCAGGAATGCCTGTACCACCGTGAAGCACGAGAGGCATATCACCTGTCTTAGCCTGGATCGCATCCAGTGTCTCGAAACTAAGACCAGCCCAGTTCTCAGGATATTTGCCATGGATGTTACCGATACCTGCTGCAAGCATTGTTACACCAAGATCTGCAACCTTCTTACACTCATCAGGATCTGCACACTCACCGGCACCGATGACACCGTCTTCCTCGCCACCGATAGAACCAACCTCTGCCTCAAGAGAAAGGCCAAGGATGTTACAAGCATTTACAAGCTCTGTAGTCTTCTGTACGTTCTCATCGATCGGAAGGCTGGAACCATCAAACATGATGGAAGAGAAACCTGCATTGATACAAGCCTTTGCACCTTCGAATGAACCGTGATCCAGATGAAGTGCTACAGGAACTGTGATGTTAAGCTCCTCCATCATTCCTTTTACCATACCAACGATGGTCTTGTAACCGCACATATACTTTCCAGCACCCTCAGATACACCAAGGATAACCGGTGACTCAAGCTCCTGTGCTGTCTGAAGAATAGACTTTGTCCACTCCAGATTGTTGATATTAAACTGACCTACTGCATAGTGACCTGCTTTTGCTTTTGTAAGCATTTCTTTTGCTGATACTAACATAATCCTAATCCTCCATTTGTATAATTCACTACAAAAACCTCAATTCGTTGCTATTATATACCATTTTTTGCAAAAAGAAAATAGCAATTCTATAAAATCTTAATGAAATAAAGCTTTTATCTCGTCCAGATGCTCCATCGCCTGATCATATCCTGCCTGCCATGACTGCCGCAGAACCTTCACATCTTTTTCCAGACTTTTGAGCGGAGTCTCCGGGCGCAGCAACACTGCACGCCCCTGTTTTTCCAGCTCCTCACAGAGCTTTATGGAACGGTTGTACTTTTTGTAACGGTTAACCAGCGCACGGGCAATGGCAGGATATTTCTTTTCAATACTGCGGGCGATCAAAATATCCGAACGGCGGCATGCTTTGATATATCCCTTCGGTCTTGTAAGCACCACCAGTACTTTGTCATTGCCGTCCGATAATACCTTATCGATCGGAACCGGGTTTGCAAGTCCGCCGTCAAAATATTCTCTGCCCTGGATCACTGCCGGAGGAATGATTCCCGGCAATGCACATGTGCCATGAAACACTTCAAAATCTCTGTCAATATCCTTCTGGGTAAAATACTGTACATGACCTGTCTGTGCATCCGTGGTCACGGCAATAAACTGACCGTCATACTGCCGGAAGGTCTCCATATCAAACGGAACATGGATGTTTGGAATATCACGAAACGCAAACTGTACTCCAAACATACTTCTTTCCTTCAGAAGATTTCTCTTGCTCATATACCGTTTATCATTACGGTACTTTTCCAAAACTTCTATATTACGTCCTCTCTGTCTGGAAATATATGATGCCGCATCGGCACTTCCTGCGGACACCCCGATACAATAAGGAAACATAATATTTTCATCCAGCAAAGCATCCATCACACCACAACTAAACACCGGGCGGAATGTTCCTCCCTCAAATAAAACTGCCGGCATACCTTTCATCCTTTCTGATCCATTTCGATTGCTTTTCATTCTTTCGCAAAGCTTACTCTACGGAAATAACCTTGTAGTCCTGCTCCTCTACTGCTTTTGTCAGCACATCGTCTGCCACATCCGCTGTAAGGGTTACAACTGCCGTACCTTTCTCATGGCTTGCCTGAGCTTCTGCCACACCGTCAATGGCCTCCAGTGCCTTCTTTACATGTGCCTCACAATGTCCACACATCATTCCTTCAATATGAATTGTTTTTGTCATTTTATTATCCTCCTCTTTCTTATTATTAGAATTATCTGAAATAATATCAACTGCAATCGCATCTTTTCTTTTGTGATCCCTGCCGGCATTGTGAAGCTTAAAAAGATTCAGCCGCAGAGCGTTGGTTACAACGCAGAAGCTTGACAGACTCATAGCTGCCGCTCCAAACATCGGATTCAGCTTCCAGCCAAAGAGTGGGATCCAGACTCCTGCTGCCAATGGAATTCCGATCACATTATAAATAAATGCCCAGAAAAGATTTTCATGAATATTTCTCAAAGCTGCCCGGCTTAACCGGATTGCCGCAGGCACATCACTGAGACGGCTCTTCATCAGGACCACATCTGCAGCATCTATAGCAACATCCGTACCTGCACCAATGGCAATACCCATATCTGCCCTGGTAAGTGCCGGTGCATCGTTGATGCCGTCTCCCACCATAGCTACCTTGCCAAACTTTTGCAGCTCCCGGATCACATTTTCCTTGCCATCCGGCAGCACATCCGCTACCACCTCATCCACGCCTGCCTGTGCGCCAATGGCTTCTGCCGTTCTACGATTGTCTCCTGTAAGCATTACTACATGAATGCCCATATTTCGGAGCTCCCGGACCGCCCGCGGGCTGTCCTCCTTGATGACGTCTGCCACCGCAATCATACCGATATACCGGTCATCCCGCAGGAAGCAGAGTGGGGTTTTCCCCTGGTCTGCAAGCTCCTGTGCCTGCTGCTTTACTTTATCCGAAAGTGCCGTGCGGCTGCTGATATACGCAACACTTCCACCGGTAAGATGTACACCCTCGCAGACAGCCGACAGACCGTTTCCCGGAAGTGCCTGAAATGCACTGACTTTCTTAGAGCTTACACCTTTTTGGGTTCCATAGTCAAGAACCGCTCTCGCCAACGGATGCTCACTCATCTGCTCCAGATGGAATGCATCCGCCAAAAGCTGCCCTTCTGTCACGTCCTCTGCCGGCAAAAGATCCGTAACCTTCGGTTCACCCTGAGTGATCGTTCCTGTCTTATCCAATGCCACGATTGCTGTCTTGCCGGTTTCTTCCATAGAAACTGCCGTTTTAAACAGAATGCCATTTCTGGCTCCCACACCATTGGCTACCATGATCGCCACCGGTGTGGCAAGCCCCAGAGCACAAGGGCAGCTGATCACCAAAACGGAAATTCCTCTTGCCAGCGCAAAACCGATATCCTTTCCAAGCAGAAGCCAGACAAGGATCGTGATCACTGCGATCGTAACAACTGCCGGCACAAATACACCGGAAACCTGATCTGCTATTTTGGCGATCGGTGCCTTTGTTGCCGCCGCATCACTGACCATCCGGATGATCTTGGACAATGTGGTATCCTCTCCCACTCTGGTGGCCTCACAGCGAAGCACACCGGACTGATTGATGGTTGCAGCCGATACGCTGTCTCCCTGCGCCTTATCCACAGGTATGCTCTCACCGGTCAGTGCCGACTCGTCAACAGCACTGTTTCCTTCCAGCACGACACCATCCACCGGAATATTTCCACCGGGACGCACCACATAAATGTCTCCCTTCTTTACCTGCTCCACCGGCACCTCAACCTCTGCGCCGTTCCGCACCAGCACAGCCGTTTTGGGTGCCAGATTCATCAGACCTTTTAGGGCATCTGTGGTCTTTCCCTTGGAATATGCTTCCAGCATCTTGCCTACGGTGATCAGAGTCAGGATCATTGCGGCAGACTCAAAATAAAACTCGTGCATATACCCCATCACCGCATCTGCATCACCCTTTACCTGAGCATCCGTCATAGCAAAAAGTGCGTAGGTACTATAAACAAATGCCGCTGAAGAACCTAAGGCAACCAGCGTGTCCATATTGGGAGCACGGTGCCGGAGACTCTTAAAACCACTGATAAAAAACTTCTGATTTAATACCATAATGATCACGGTCAGCAGAAGCTGTGCCAATCCCATGGCCATATGATTTCCCTCAAAAAACGATGGAAGCGGCCAGCCCCACATCATGTGACCCATAGACAGATACATCAGAAGCAGCAGAAAAATGACCGAAGATAGAAGTCTCCGGCGAAGAACCGGTGTCTCCCGGTCCTTAAGAGAATCCTGCAGGGAATCAAAACCTCCCTCCTTCGACTGCTCCTGACCCCCTTTGGGACTTGCTCCATAGCCGGCCTCCTCGACCGCCTGAATAATAGCAGACGAAGATGCGGTTCCTTCTACACCCATAGAATTCGTCAGCAGGCTCACAGAGCAGGAGGTCACTCCCTCCACCTCAGAAACTGCTTTTTCTACTCTGGCACTGCAGGCTGCACAGCTCATACCGGTTACAATATATTGTTCCATTACATTTTCAACTCCCTTCCTTTTGCATCACTTCATTAATTTCTGCAGCGTCACCACAAGATCATCCACGGTTTCTTCCTTACCGTCCAGAATGTCCTGACGTACACATGTCTTGATATGATTAGCTAAAAGCACCTTATTAAAACTGTTTAAAGCAGCGTTTACCGCGGATACCTGAACCAGAATATCGGTACAATAGGCATCCTCCTCCACCATCCGTTTAATCCCCCGTACCTGTCCCTCGATCCGGCTCAGACGGTTGATCATATCTTTGTACTCCTTGTCCTGACGCTGTTTTTTGCGCTCACAGCAACAGCATTTTTTCTCTGTGTCCATATATCATCCCTGCCTTTCGCAAAGAATTATATACCCCCATAGGGTATATTGTCAATCTGATTTGTTAATAAAATCATCCCCTAATTTCATATAATTTATCAATCACTTTGGTAACCCTTTCTATTTTCTGTCAACCTATTTTATTTTATGGTTGACAGAACTTCCTTTCTCCGTTATACTTTGTTGCGAAGGTTAGGGATTTTCCCTGATCAAATTTATTTCATACTCAGAATATGAGAAAACGAAAGAAAAGAGGTATCTTATGAACGACTCAACAACTGTTACCGGTAAAAGATTTACCACACAGCGGCTGGCTCTGATGGCAATGTTTGCAGCAATTCTCTGCGTTTCTGCATACATCAGCGTACCGCTTCCATTTACAGGATATCATGTAACATTCCTGAATTTCATTATCACATTGATCGCTCTCGTATTTCCACTGGAGCAATCTCTGCTGATCTCTATTGTATGGCTTCTCCTGGGTGCTGTAGGAGTACCGGTATTCATTGGCGGAAACGCCGGCATTGGATACCTTATGGGACCTCTCGGCGGATACACAATTGCCTTTATCCTCGTAGCTCTCCTGTTACCACTGCTTCGTGGAGCAAAATATAACCGTATCCGTTTCACGGTCGTATCCGTGGCATCTGTTATATTTGTAGATTTATTTGGTATGGTCTGGCTGAAGCTGATGAACCATATGCCTTGGAAAACCGCATGGTTTGCAGGATTTTTCTCCTTTATTATCCTTGATCTGGTAAAGGCCGTTGTTGTTGCCCAGATCGTTCCTGCATTTCATAAGATCATGCAGAATCAGGTACAGGAATAAATCTGTTACAAGCTTTATACAGTGGAAACACGAAAGATTATTTCGTCAGCAAAATTTATGTTTTGCAAAAACAAGAGGCATTGAAAATTATTCCTTTTTCAATGCCTCTTGTTTGTTTATTTATAATTGATCAATCCATTTTCATAATGATCTCTCTGGCAGTTTCTTCACTCACCGGAGCCGCAAAGCTGCCGTCCGGAAACTCCACGACATCTCCAATGCCCTTCTGCAGGACGAAACGAAGCTGTCCGTTTTTTACCTTCTTATCCGTATACAGCTTTTTGACAAGTGCTTCTCTGTCAATATACTCCGGAATCTCTGTCGGAAGACCGGCCCGCTTCAAAAGCTTCACGACCCGTTCCACCTGTTCCTTCGTTACATGCCCCATCTGACATGACAGATGAAGCTGTGCTGCCATACCAATAGAAACTGCCTCTCCATGAAGCAGCCGGTAATCACTGACGGTTTCTATGGCCCGACCGACCGTATGTCCCAGATTCAGGACTTCTCTCAAACCACTCTCCCGTTCATCCTTCATGACAACGTGATATTTAATGCTGCAGTTTTCCTCTGCCATATGCTCACAAAGTGCCGGATCAAGTGCCAGAAGCTCCTCCATATGCTGCTCCAGAAAATCAAAAAACTCTCCCTTCGTGGCAAGACACGCATGCTTGATCGTCTCTGCCATACCGCTGGAAAGCTGTCTCTGTGGTAAAGTCTTCCATGTGGCAATATCTAAATAAACCTTCTGAGGCTGATTAAACAGACCGATCAGATTTGTTGCAAGAGGGGTATCTACTGCAGTCTTTCCTCCTACGGATGCATCAGCTGCCGCCAGAAGTGTCGTGGCATAATTTACAAAGGGAACTCCCCTTCCGTATGTTCCGGCAACAAAGCCTGCCAGATCTGTGACTACACCACCTCCTACAGCGATGATACCACAGTCCCTGCGGTATCCCTTTGCCAGCATAGCATCCTCAACCATTTCCTTTGTCTGGCGTGTCTTGCTCTTTTCTCCTGCCGGAAAATGGAAGATATTTACAGTAAAGCCCGCCTCTTCCAGCTTCTGTGCAATCGGCTCCGCATACCGCTTTTCTACTTCACTGTCTGTAATGACTGCCAGCTTCTGTTTGCCTCCCAGCAGTCCGTTTTTCATATCCTCTACCAGATGATCCATCAGATCAAATCCGATCTCAATGGGATAACTGTCATCTACAACCCGTTTTAACTCTACCTGAAATGTAGCCATTCTGTCACCTAACCTTTCCCCCTGTCCGAAGCTTTTCTGTCCTGTACCGGTCACAAACAAAGGACAGGGAACTGTGTCCTATTGTAACACAGTTCCCTGTCCATGACTACGTTTTCTCTTGAATTTATTTCCCCTTAACCGCAATCTTTTATTCATTTTTCCCCTGCTCTCCCAAGATACCGGAAGACATTTCCCATTGTCCGTCATAATATTTTACACAACCAAGCTTTTCCAACACTTTCAGGGTTTCCGTGCATTTTTCTGTAATCTGTACAGCCGGCGAAAGATCATCACTGTCTTTTTTAACAACACCGACATAAAAGCAATTAACCGGCTTCATATGGAGTACATCACACCGCCCCGCTTCAATATCTCTGCATACCGCCTCATACAATGCATTACGGATCTTTTGCTGCTTCTTATTTGATTGATCCCAGGACCAGTAATTATGAGAGCCAGCTTGTTCGGACTCTTCATCCCAGTTTTTTTCGGCCGCATACGCATCTGTCTCTTCCGGATCCTCATACTGTTCATCAACATACATTTCACTCTGAACATACTGCTTATAAGCATCTCCATAAATCATTTCACAGACATCATCTCTGCTTTTCAGATATTTTTCCAGATTACTTACAATAGTATTTCCGGACTGTACCGGATATTCGCATCTGTAATTTTTCGTGTCCTCTCCTTTGGTATGGTATGTGATCTCGACCGTATCCATCAGATCGCTGTTATCATATCCATCCACATCCAGATTACGTCCATATTTCAGAATCGCTTTATTTTGCTTATATATCTCATCAATCCCCTTTGTATCTGTCAAAGTAAGCACAGCCTTCTGATATACATAATCCTCGTCTCCAAACTGAATCCGCACAGCAACTCCGGTAATTTCATCTCTGTCAGGAATTGCCGCTCCCATCTGTCCGTTCCGAACCCCGACAACACCAAGCACCATCAGAACAGTAAACAATGCCATCCGCCAGTAAGAAGTTCTTTTCCAGATAAAAAATGTTTTGTCCAGGATCATGTTGCTGAGCAAATAGAAGAAAACCGTTCCAAATGCCACAAGCCCCAGTATGATCTTGAATATCCTTCCATATGCATAGCTGCTGATAGTATTGCTAAAACTTAGATAATATACTCCAAGTGCAAATAAAAGGCTGGCACAAAATACAAATACCACTCGAAAAACCGGTCTTCCCCAGTTAAATGCAATCATATCTCCTGCTGCTTCCAGCTTACGCACCCGGTAAAGCACCAGAGCAACAGCAAAGAACAGAACCGCCGGTAGAATATAATACGCCATTGCACCAACATTCTGAATCATCTCTTTATAATTAAGCACCCTTGTAGCATCTTCCAGAATACGATATGCTGCAATGCTATCATTATTATTCAGGAAAAAGTTGTAGACCGGTGTCAAAATCTTTACAGCTTTTCCATCCAAATACCAAAATGCATCACTTCCCTGATTTCCATAAACAAACAATTCTGCCAGACTGGAATACAGCAGACGCACACCCGCTGTCAGAAAGTTTAGCACAAAATAGATCAATAAACTCATAAACGGATTGCCGGTCAGCATTACAACAACACATGCCAGACTGTAGAAAAAGATTATCTGAATGGCCCACTCCAGAAGATAGATCATCACAACCAAAAGTACATTCAATCCCTGAAGACGTGCGACCAATGCAAGCAGAAGTTCTATCACAACCGGCGGTACCAGTAATATCGCCAAACCTGCAAGATAGTGACTCACAAACAGCGTCGTTCTTGTAAATGGGAATGAGTGGATCGTATACGCATCCCGTTCCTTTGTCAGATACATAAATACACAGACCGCCACCAAAATACTGACACCCATTGTATATGGAGAAAGACAGCTATTTTGGATCAGCGTCACAAGAAAAGACATCTCCGAACTCTTTCCGGCCTGAATGGAACGCTGATAGGACAACTCCGACATCATTGGAGCAATAAGGGCTAAAACACCTATCGCAAGCTGCATTGCCCACAATGGCCAGAATCTTGTAATATCCTTCCGGAATATCATCTTATTAAAGAATGATGTCTTTGACTTCATAATTCTCACCTCCCAGTTCATAAATAAAGATTTCTTCCAGTGTCAACGGCAGCATATCCATCACAAGCGGGTGGAAGGTCGCAAGATAATCCCCCAGTTCCCTCTGATCTCCCTTTACGATCATCGTATGCACTTTTCCAAGCTGCGTATGGTTCATCACTTCAAAACGTCCTGTGATATCCGGCACCTGATCCCCCTCAAATGCCATCTGCAGCTTCGTCACACTCCCCTGCAGCTCACTCAGAGAACGCTCCAGGATCACCTGTCCTTTATGCATGATCCCCACATGATCACAAACATCCTCCAGCTCTCTCAAATTGTGGGAAGATACCAGTACAGTCATCTGCTCCTCACTCACGGCATTTAAGAGAATGTTCCAGATCTGGCGGCGCATCACCGGGTCCAGTCCGTCCACCGGCTCATCCAATACCAGAATCTGCGGCTTGCAGCTGATCGCCAGCAAAAAGGCTGCCTGCTTCTGCATTCCTTTTGACATCCGGCGGATATTTCTCTTGTGGTCCACCGCCGGAAAACATTCCATCAGCTTATCGAAAAGCTCCGGATCAAAGGTAGGATAGATTCCTTCATAGTATTTCTTCATTTCTTTCAGATTTGCCTGACGGAAATAAAAAATATCATCCGGTATAAATGCAAGTTTCGCCTTTGCCACCGGATTTTCAAATACCTTTTCCCCGTCCACCAGAAGCTCACCACGATCCTGTCTGAATATCCCCGTCACATGACGAAGCAGCGTAGACTTTCCTGCTCCGTTCGGTCCCACCAAACCATAAACCGCACCCTTTGGTACATGAAAGTTTGCATGATCAAGGGCCTGAAAATCTCCGAACCTTTTACATATATCTTTTCCCTGAATCAAATTAATTCCCCTCCATTCTTTCATTCTGAAACATTCCGTATCCGTTCCGTTAACTCCTCCGGACTCATCCCCAGAAACTTAAGTTCCTTTACTGTTTTATCAAAGGAATCTAAAAGCTCCTTCTTTCTCCGTCCATCTGTCTCCGGCACACCGGCTACAAAGCTCCCCTTTCCCGGAATCGTATAAACATATCCTTCCTGCTCCAGCTCCCGGTAAGCACGCTGTATTGTATTGGGATTGATGGTCAGCGATGTTGCAAGCTCCCTCACAGATGGCAGTTTTTCATCCTTCGTCATTACTCGTTGAATGATCAAATGACGAAATCCATCCTTTACTTGCTCATAAATCGGTCTGGCATCCCGGTAATTGAGTTGTATCACGATCTCACCCCCTGTTCTCAATCGTGTTTGTACTGTATTAACTCATTTAATACACTTAGTATACTATCATATTATTTTTTAAAAAGCAACCCTCTTATTTGATTAAATCAGTTTTTCTTCAAAGCGCCTTGAAATCCCTTGAAAAATCCACTATTTTACAAAATCTCATATATCATCATAAACATCTTGTAAAATTCTTAACATTTTTGTAATTTTTTCTTGTAATTTCCGACAAATTACTGTATAATTATGAACCGTAGTTAACAATTAGCGTAATTTTTCTGTAACATTTGGGGTTTAACAATGAAACATAACATATTAAAAACTTGTGCAACATTTGCATTATCAATAGGAATTATTACATCTCAGATTTGTTCTACATCTGTAGATGCATCAAATTCAACTTTTCAACAACAGATTTCAATAGATCGCTATCAACGATCTATTGCAAAGGGATTCCTTGGAAAGTCCTACGGCTTAGGAAGAAACCAGTATGTTTGTAATACATATGTAGAAAAGGCTCTGGAATCTTTGGAAACAGTATCCGCAAAGGAAAATTCCATTGCCGGTATTAAAAACATCAGCAAAAATATTCGTGTTCATAAGGGGAAGAAAAACATCCCAACCTCCTATGACTGGTCTGCCTATCGCGTAAAAATTTCTTATACATCCGGCACCCTCAACGAGGAGACAAACACATATAAATGGGATAACACCAAAACAACCACAACGATCAAACGCCACAACAAGGGGACAAGCCTGAAAAATCTTTCTCTTGGAGATGTCCTGACCTATGGACAGAGCGGTGGCCATGTAGCCCTTTATTTTGGAGAATTCAAGAATATGTCAGAGGTTGCTTCCCGTTTGGCCGAGCTCGGCGTATATAAAAAGGGCGAGTTGAAAAAGCACAGCGACCGTTATGTTAACAAAAAAGGAAAACCTATTATCCGCAAATACAACGGATGCGGCACCAAATGGCGTATTCACGCCACATCAAAGGGTCTGTTGATCGACAATGCCATTGTCAGCAAACATTCCAACGGAACATCCTCCTTTGGTAAATGGACGAAAACCATCGCTTCCGGTTTTACCGTTTATGCGGATGGATTCGCAGAGGTTGAAAAATAATCAAAACATTTGTAGATTTACAAAGCCAGCAGAAGTTATTCTGCTGGCTTTTTCATTACTTCTTTTATTTTACTTTCTACCGGTACACGTTGCAAATCATATTTCAGACAAACTTTGACCTATAATATCTCATTTGACAGAAGCAGACTCCGCCCGATCATAACCGCCTTGGAATCCTCACCATGACCAATCTGCTGTGTTTTTGCAATCGGCAGGTCGCTTCTCACAAAATGCCGCAAAAGTTCCGGCGCCGTATCCGTGCCATTCTCCTGTTCTAACTGTGTAAATGTCCCCAATAGAACACCAGCACACTGTTCAAGCACACCCATCTGCTGCAACTGACTAAAATATGCTATAATCCGTGACATCCCTCCACTTAAACTTTCCAACAAAAGAATCCTGTCATGACAATCCGGAAAGTACTCCGTCCCTGCCAGCTTCAGCAGGCAGCGTATATTCCCTCCTATCACAGTTCCTTCCATCTCCGTTCCCTGTATGAAATGGTAATCAAACCGAAACAGATCATCGCCTTTGCGTTGCAGCATCTGATAAAATTCCTCCTGCTGTTCCTGCCCGCAAACTCCTATGAGATTCCGAATCTGATATAACACTCCGGGATTCCCTGTTTTGCTGTAAATCCCGTTGAGTATTGATGTCAGATCACTATATCCCCAGAAGGTTTTGCCGGAATCAGCAATCCTCTTGTAATCCAGGTATGGCAGCAGCTCATTGGCCAGATCTCCTCCTGATATATCAAAAACATCATGAATGTCATCATTATCATATAACGCCATTAATGCCTGCGCTTTCTGCTTTGCTGTTCCGGTTCCCTGATATAAGTACGGACTCATTATGACCGAAACATTCATCCGGTGGAATGTATCTCGTAGCCCCTGCACCAATTTCTGTTGATTTTTTGTAAGTCCGTCAGAGCAACACACGATACCTGCCTGCTGTCCTGTCCTTTGCATCGCTTTTCCCTCTTCCATATTATAATTGATCCTATTTCCTGCTATTTTATATGTGTCTTATATGCGCGCCGGCTATTCCGCACTCCTACCGTAACATTTTCTCCTTCTGGCCTCTCCGGGAGTCATACCAAACTCCCTCTTAAAAGAACGGATAAAGGAAGATTCATGCTCAAACCCACAGTCATACGCAATATCACTGATTCTTTTTTCTGTATTGTACAACAACTCCAATGCCCTTTTCAACTTCTGACTCCTGACATACTCCGCTAAAGGAATCCCAAAATTATCCTTGAATACAGATTGCAGATATGTTGGCGAAAGATAAACCTGTCCTGCAATCTCTTCCACCGTCAGCTTTTCTGTCAGATGATCTTCTATGTATAAAAAAATTCTGTTAAAAACATCGTCTTCCTTGCTCATGTACTGCTCACCTCCATGTTGTTGATCATTACAAGCTATTACCATTTTATACAGCTGCCACCTTACACTGCTTCCGTATCTACCTTATCCTGATAATAATAGGCCTGCTTTTCAAACATTGCCTCATATTTTCCTCCGAGCTCCATCAACTCCTGATGTGTCCCCTCCTCAATGATCTGGCCATTCTCAAACATATAGATCCGGTCTGCATCTTTCGTGGTAGATAATCGATGAGAAATAAAGATTACCGTAGCATCTCCTGCATTTTTCATCATATTGGTATTTAGTTTATACTCAGCCAGTGGATCTAATGCACATCCTGTCGCCCAGGCCAGAGAAAATAATCCATCCATCGCCTTTGTCAGGCATTCATCCAATGCTCTGGCAAACTTATCATAAAAATCCGGCAGCTCATACTTGGTCAGCTCAATACGCACAACCTTGTCAATAACGCGGTTAAATATATACGCATATCATTTTCAATATAGGAATAAATCATCTGCAGCATTAAAATAAAGAAAAAAGACATATATACTTCTTCGGTGCAGTTTTTATAAAAAGACAGCAAAATACAGCCTTTATCTGCCCTCCAAATCGTCCGTACAGTATAACACATGCTATTCCATACTCCCATTTTCTGAGGAGTCTTCTCTTCTATTTTCATCTCTCCCTCACTCATTCCTCTATCTATAAAATCTTTTATATATTTTATTGTATCAAAAAGGGAATAGTATTTCTTAGCATTTTATGCGAACATTTGTTCTGTTTGAAGATATGTAAACGATACGATTCATCCTGTCTAAATATATGCCACAAGATAAAAAGAAACTCTATTATCTCTGTAAAACTCCCTAATATGCCATGAAATATCTCTTCCCGGCAGAGTCTTACATGTAATAAAGTTTTAGAATAATCCTGAACTCTAATAACAGCTATCCTGATCATAGCCTGATTAATAAAGATAAATTAATTTTCTAAATATATGGTTATTATACTTACAACCATAAAAACTACATTCCAGTCAGACTCCGCAGTAACCCTGTAAATTTCCTCTTAGCTTTAAAACACGATTTAGTATAATAGTTCTCATTGTGATTTCCTCCTTTCCACAAAACAAAGCGTAACAGCAATCAACAAATAAATATGATCCCTACGCTCACCAACAATTCACTTTCGAAAGCCTGTTGCCATTATAATACTGATTACAAATAATAAATTAGCATTTTCTACGCAATTTTACAAGTTTTTTTCATTTTCTATCCTTTGGGGCTTTTTTGCTACAGGCATTCTTTCATAAAATGTATAGAATACTGCAATCCGTCCACAATAAAAACAACAATAAAAAATGGAGGTATCGAAATGAGCGAGCAGGATACGATCAACTTATTACAGGAATGTGATTCCGGCAGCAAAATGGCTGTTTCAGCTATTGATGAAATTATGGATAAGGTTCATTGTCCCGATTTTAAAGCTCTTTTAAAGGAAACAAAGGAGCATCACGCAATACTTGGAAATGAGATTCACGAAGAGCTCCTAAAACATCACAGTCAGGAAAAGGATCCAAATCCTATGGCAAAAAGTATGGCATGGTTAAAAACGAATATGCAGATGGGCATTGACGAAAGTGATGAAACAGCCGCAGATCTCATGACAGACGGCTGTAATATGGGAATTAAATCTCTCTATAAGTATTTAAATCAATATGACGATGCCGATCATACCGCAAAGGATCTCTGTCAACGTCTGATCTCCATCGAACAGGAACTGCGAAAATGCATCCGATGCTATCTGTGACAAATCCGCAGCATACGCATATAAAATAAAGAAATTTTAACGAAAATATGTCAAAATTTGACACTATCCCCTTCTTTATTGTATAGTTGAAAGAGTTGAATGTCCTATGGATATCATGGGACATCATTTTTTTGTCAGTAACACAAACACTAAAGGAGGAAATTCAGAATGACTGATGTGTGTATTATCATCGCAATTGCCGCATATCTGATAGGAATGATCTGTATCGGTATCCGGTTTAGTAACCAGAACAAAACCTCGGAGGACTTCTATCTGGGAGGACGTAAAATGGGACCTCTCGTTGTCGCCATGAGTGCAGAAGCCAGTGATATGTCAAGCTGGCTGCTGATGGGACTGCCCGGTGTTGCTTATCTCTCCGGTGTCTGCAGCGCATTCTGGACTGCAGCCGGTCTTGCAATCGGTACGTGGCTGAACTGGTTCTTTGTTGCCAGACGTCTCCGCCGTTATTCCAGCAATATCAAGGCGATCACCGTTCCGGATTTCCTTGCAAAGCGTTTTCATGATAAGAAAAATATTATTACTGCCGTTGCCGCTCTGGTCATTGTGATCTTTTTCATTCCATATACGGCATCCGGCTTTGCCGCATGCGGTAAGCTGTTCCACAGTCTTTTCGGAGCTGATTATATGACAGCCATGATCCTCTCCGCTCTTGTTATTGTATGCTACACATTAATGGGCGGTTTCAGCGCCGTATGTACTACAGACCTCGTTCAGAGTATTGTTATGAGTATTGCACTCGTCACCGTTATGGTATTTGGTATCAGCAAAGCCGGTGGACTTGGTGCCGTTATGGACAATGCCCACTCTCTGCCGGGATATTTTTCCCTGACAGAACTTTATGATGCCACCACAGGAAATGCCGTTTCCTACGGCGGAATCATTCCGATCATCTCTACCCTTGCCTGGGGTATCGGTTATTTTGGTATGCCTCATATCTTAGTACGTTTTATGTCTATCGAGGATGAAAAGAAACTTGTGCTTTCCCGTCGTATCGCCACGATCTGGGTAGTCATCGCCATGACAGTCGGTGTATTTATCGGTGTTGTCGGTCTCGGTATGACAAAGTACGGTTCCATCAAAGCTCTGGACGATCCGGAAACCATTATCATGGCGATCACCGACCTTCTGAGTAAACATGGTATTCTCCCGGCACTTCTCGCCGGTGTGATCCTTGCCGGTGTGCTTGCCGCAACCATGTCTACCTCAGACAGCCAGCTTCTGGCCGCAGCCTCCGGTATTTCCCAGAACGTGGTAAAGGATTTCCTCGGCATCAAGATTTCCGAAAAAAGAGAGCTTCTCCTTGCAAGGATCACCATCATCGCCATTGCCATTGTTGGTGTACTGATGGCAAGAGATCCAAACTCCAGCGTATTTGGTATCGTATCCTTTGCCTGGGCGGGCTTTGGCGGTGCCTTCGGTGCCGTAATGCTCTTTGCCCTGTTCTGGAAACGCTGTAATCTGGCAGGTGCTCTGTCCGGTATGATTGCCGGCGGTGTCGTAGTATTTATCTGGAAATACTGTGTACGTCCACTGGGTGGTGCCTTCGATATCTACGAGCTGCTTCCGGCATTTCTGGTATCCTGCGTAGTCATCGTAATCGTAAGCCTTCTCACGAAGGCTCCGGAAGAAGATATCGTTAAAGAATTTGATGCCGCTAATGCAAAATAAACCGTATAGTAACACCACAGTAAAACATCGGAAATAATTTCACAGCAATAGATCTGACAAATAAAAAGGAAAAAATTTCCTATACACTAAAAGAGCCATGAATTTCATAGAAATCGAAACATAATTGCTATGAATATTCATGGCTCTTCTTTTAGTGTATAGGAAAATGCTCGTAGCGTAGAGGGAAGCCAACGAGAATTGCGAAGCAATTCTTGGAGGGCAAAACGCTGGTTTTGCCCTTTTTTATTCTTGCAGGACAATTTCTGAAATGTTAACAGGATTGCCTGTTTTTATAAAATGTTATCTGGTGACAAGTACCCCATCCTGACTGTCGATCACAATGGTATCCCCGGCGTGAACCGTATCCTCCAGAATCCGACGTGCCAGCAGAGTTTCCACATGCTTTTGCAGATAACGCTTCAACGGACGCGCACCAAACGCCGGCTCATATGCCTGTTCCACGATCAGATCCATGGCTGCCGGAGTCAGCTCCACGGTAAGCTCCTTCTCGCGGAGTCTGCCATTTAACTCATCCATCAGAATGTCTATGATACCGTGAATATTATCCTTCGTCAGCGGCTTAAAGAGAATAATCTCATCCAGACGATTCAAAAACTCCGGACGGAAAGAAGCCCTCAGATCTGCCATCGTCTGGTTTCTTGCCTCCTCACTAATGGTTCCGTCTTCCTCAATGCCCTCCAACAGATAGGTGGAGCCAATATTAGAAGTCAGAATCAGGATCGTGTTTTTGAAATCAACGGTTCTGCCCTGAGAATCCGTGATACGTCCATCATCCAGTACCTGTAACAGCACATTGAATACATCCGGATGTGCCTTCTCAATCTCATCGAAAAGTACCACAGAATATGGTTTTCTGCGGACTGCCTCGGTCAGCTGGCCGCCCTCCTCATAACCGACATATCCCGGAGGCGCTCCGATCAGACGTGCCACAGAATACTTCTCCATATATTCACTCATATCAATACGGACCATTGCATTTTCATCATCAAACAATGCCTGCGCCAGCGTCTTGGCCAGCTCCGTCTTACCGACTCCGGTAGGACCTAAGAACAGGAAGGAACCGATCGGCTTCGTTGGATCCTTGATTCCCGCCTTGGAACGAAGGATTGCCTCGGATACCAGTTCTACACCCTCATCCTGTCCAACGACTCTCTTGTGAAGCTCATCGGCCAGATGAAGTGTCTTCTCACGCTCGCCCTCGGTCAGCTTTGCGATCGGAATACCGGTCCAGCGGGAAATGATCTTGGCGATTTCCTCCTCGGTCACAGCCTCCTGCACCATGGAATCACCGCGCTGTTTCGCCTTCTCTTCTGCCTCCTCAAGCTGTCTTTCCAGCTCCGGCAGCCTGCCATACTGAATCTCCGCCGCCTTGGTGTAATCGCCCCTTGCCTGCGCCTGCTCCATCTCATTGCGAAGAGAATCTCTCTCCTCCTTGATCTTGCTTACCTTATCCACCTCAGCCTTTTCACTCTCCCACTGTGCCTTCTGGTGTTCAAACTTCTCCTGAAGCTCTGCCAGCTCCTTCTGCAGTGCCTCCAGACGCTCCTGGGAAAGGTGATCCGTCTCTTTCTTCAATGCCTGCTCCTCAATACGAAGCTGCATGATCTGACGGTTCAGTTCATCTAACTCTGCCGGCATACTGTCAAGCTCTGTCTTGATCATGGCACATGCCTCATCCACCAGATCGATTGCCTTGTCCGGCAGGAAACGGTCGGAAATATAACGATTGGAAAGTGTTGCTGCTGCTACCAGGGAACTGTCTGTGATCTTCACGCCATGGAATACCTCATAACGCTCCTTGATACCACGGAGAATAGAAATGGTATCCTCCACCGTTGGCTCTGACACCATAACCGGCTGGAAACGACGTTCCAGTGCCGCATCCTTCTCAATATACTGCCGGTACTCATCCAGTGTGGTTGCTCCAATACAATGAAGCTCGCCTCTGGCAAGCATTGGCTTGAGCATGTTGCCCGCATCCATGGAACCCTCTGTTTTGCCTGCTCCTACAATAGTGTGCAGCTCATCAATGAAAAGAATGATCTGTCCTTCACTCTTCTTGACCTCCTCCAGCAATGCTTTCAGACGCTCCTCGAACTCACCACGGTACTTCGCACCGGCAACCAGAGAACCCATATCCAGTGCGAAAATCTTTTTGTCCTTTAAGCCCTCCGGCACATCACCCTTCACAATACGCTGTGCCAGTCCTTCTACAGCAGCCGTCTTACCAACGCCGGGCTCACCGATCAGTACCGGATTATTCTTGGACTTTCTGGAAAGAATCCGGATAATATGACGGATCTCATTGTCCCTGCCGATCACCGGATCGATCTTGCCCTCTCTGGCTCTCTCCACCAGATCATAGCCGTATTTTTCCAGAGCATCATAGGTGGCCTCCGGATTATCACTGGTCACACGCTGGTTGCCCCGCACCTGGGACAATGCCTGCAAAAAACGCTCTCTAGTAATCTGGCTCTGTTTCATCAATGCCTTGATCTCGCGGCTTGGATGCTCCAGTATACTTAAAAAAAGATGCTCCACGGATACATATTCATCTCCCATCCGCTTTGCCTCGTCCTCAGCATATACCAACGCCTCATTCAGATAACGGTCAATCCGCAGATCTCCGCCGCTTACCTTCGGTCGTTTTGCCAGCACACCATCTACCTGTGCCTGGAATACATCCACATCTATTCCCATCTTTTCAATGAGCTTCGGAATCAGGCTCCCCTCTACCCGCAGCATTGCCGCCAGCAGATGATCCTCGCCCATCTCCTGATGACCGTAATCCATGGCAACCTTCTCACATTCCTGTACTACTTCCTGTGACTTCGTCGTAAATTTACTGATGTTCATTGAAATCACCTTGCCTTTCTCAAAAACCTGCGGATTTCGCCGCAGGTTCTACTCTTTCTCTATTTACACTCACCTCTCTGAAATGTCCCTTTTCTTAGGATATACAGGTGTCTTCCAATATATCCCCGATATGGTTCTCTCTCAGATTGACTACAATATAGCACCTTTTGTTAGCCACGTCAAGTGTCGAGTGCTAATTTTTGAATATTTTTTCAAACTATGATTTTTACAGGGTTTTCAGTGGATTTTAACATTAATGATAGTAATCCTTTCACCTTTAATGATAGATTCTTATTAATTCTGCCATTCGTTCACGTCTGTCAATACTTCCCAATAACCGCTGTGACTATTACCTACACGTTTAATCAATTTCTGTGTTTTCATTTTTCTTAAATAATACTTCACACGGTCTACCGTCCATCCAAGCTCCATTGCATACTCTCTTTGAGACATAGACGGATGCTTATTCACCAAGGCCAAAATCAATTTATCATCATCGGACAGCATCTGTTCTCTGTTTTGGGTAGTTTGGTGCGTTTGGGTAGTTTGGGTAGTCGCACTATTGACACCAAACTCTCCATTTACTTTCCGGTACATATTTACCCTAAAATCGCCATCAAAATCAATCAACTCCGGCTTTGGTAATCCATACTCCTCACAGGCTTCAAATAATCTTGGTATTCCTGTTCCCCATTTTTCAATGATTTTCATATATGCAAATGCGCTTGCAATTGCAGGATTTCTCGGTCTTGAGTAACCTTCCATCATTTTTGCAATCGTAACATTATTCAGAAGCATACCCGGAGAAGTAATCTCTAATCTATCATCAAACAATGCAACCTGTATGTTTCCCGGCTCCAAATAGCTTCGATGTGCAACTGCATTGGCAATCAGCTCTCTGATACTGTCTGTCGGCAGCTCATACACATCCTGTCGGTACATTCCTTTTATTGTCATGCCCATATTGATTTTTTCAAGTACATACTGGTATGCGGCTTCCATCTGTTCTTGAATGGAACCTTCAAATTCTCTACGGTCAACAAAATGTGCCCGATTGGTTCCTTTGAACACACCACATTGAATAACAGGCTGCTGAAACATCCGTCCAGTCAAAAGTGCATACGCATTAGTTGGATAAACTTCACCACCTTCTTCTTTCACTACTCCCCATGAAATCAGTACATTCTTGGTAACATCCTTAATCTTTGCTTTTTCGCTGTCCTGCCATGTATTTTGCATAGCAGTTTCCTTCATGCTCTTGCAAAGTTCCTCAATTTCTTCGTCTGTTATTTTCATATTCTGGCAGATTTCACTGTCATAATAACGATTCTTACCTTCTAGCATCAACTCTCTTAACATATAATCTTCTACATGTCTGGTTGTGCCTGCCACACGCACATAGGTACCTTCAAACATTCCCTGTGATTTGATATAATACGGACGCTCTGCACCCGGAAACACCTCCACTACAATCACCGTTTTGTCCTTAACTGTCTGCATGGCTACATCCGGTCTGATTGCAGGCTCACAGGAATCAGAAATTGCATTGGTAATGGCATCCATTGTCTTATAAATATTATCTACATCCATTCCTACAATCTCTAAGGTCTTATCATCTATTCCAAAAACAATCCTACCACCTCTGCCATTGGCAAAAGCTACCACCGTTTTCATGTATTTTTCGCTTTTTTCTGGTACAGTCACTTTGTACTCTACATTCTTTGATTCGCCGGAAAACAGCGTATCTTCTGCCATATTACTACCTCCTGCTTTATTATCCGCCATTCCATCTCCTCTATAACTTGAAATGCCAAATTGGCATTTCAAGTTACCTTACCGCACAATCAATTCATATGAGTTTGCAAAATCTATGCTTCCATTTTATCCTATTTTTCTCATTATGCCTACTGCTATTTCATATTTTTATATAATAGTGAGGCCGTAATCCACGACTACATCACATTCATTTAAACATAAATCAATCCCTTCAGGATAATCTCTTCTGCAACTGCTCTGTGCTGATTAGCAGCTCATACCCATGCCATCAGATCTTTCTCTTTATCCGGCAGAGGCTCTTTTTCCTCTAACTGTTTCAGAATGACTTCTTCACGTTCTCTGGCTGCCTTGTCCACTTCAAACATCAATTCCAATGACCAAAGTTTTTTCAGTTATAGATGCAATTTTCTTGTTTTGTGTGTTATACTTCATTGTAGATACCTCTCTGTTCAATAAGATTTTTTACTAACCGGCTAAAGTCAGTAATCTTATTTTACACTGAGGTATTTTTTTCTCAACCTTCTTTCTTTGGATCCTCTGTATTTTTAATTATACAGGAAGCTCTTTTTTAATAATGAACTCTTCTACAAACCACGAATAATATTCAAATAATCCTGAAGTATATATTTTATCATTATTCGCTATCACCTAATTCATACAGTTTATTCTTAAATATCTCACTGCCCTTATATAAAACAAGATTACCCATTCCTACTTTTTCCTCTGATTCCTGATTGCTGTAATATCCATCAAGATATAAACAATACGAATAGCCTTTATCTGTTTTTATATTTTCCAGCCATTCTTCACTGTCAACCCACTCATATCCTTTTTCTACAGTATGTACATATCCCGTTGTCCACCCGCTGGCTTCTCCGATACTGATCACATTTCCTTCTATTTTCTTAAATAACTTTTTAATCTCTTTGTCCAGATCATATTTCTCTGCTATGCATGGAGCAAACACTTTTTTTATGCTTTCAATGTCCTTTTCTTTTAACGCCTCGTACACTTGATTTGCCTGTTCCGTTAATTCATTGTCGGCACGACTGAAATTCACATCGATATAATCGTCGTCTTCCTCATCACTTGTCCATGCATTCACGAGACCTTCCACCAAGCCTTCGCCCAGACCTGCCAGAAGTTCAATCCCTTCCTTTATATATGAGCTTTTTATATGGGATCTGCCGCACCCGCACAACAGACCCGCCACAAGCAGGAGACATAGAAATCTTTTAGCATATTTTATCATTATTCATTACCTCCCCACATAATCCAGATGGTATTACTGTTTTCACTTAATATGGTATCTTGAAAGATTTTTTTGTCCTTAGATCGAGTCTTGATTTCGTCCCTGATTGTTTGTGCCATACCGATTTTATCACCAAAATCAACCTTTCCAAGCGTGACCAGTTTTTTCGGATCCGGCTTCGGATGTCTCCAGTCAAACGCAGTGATCCACCACTGCTTGTTATGAACCGGATTCCAATTGTAATAGCTTCCATAAACCTGTCCATCTGAATATTTGTATGTACTCAACTGCATAGAACATAGAAAATCCACAGCATCATAATGAGTTCTGCTCTCTGCTGACTGCTGATATAAGCCAATCTCTGAACCTGTGCCAAGATTCCAATAATCACCCTTCCACATCCATAAAACATACTTTTTATTATTATAAGAGTACGGAATATCCTCCACCGACATATTCGACCCCACCCGAAACACCTTGTCAAATAATTTGTTATACCCGTATGTTTTCTGCCAGGTAACCGGCAGGGAATGATACGCACTCTCTTTATCATCATATACAAAATTTAAGATATATGCACCTGCCGCTGAAGCTATCTTTCGCCACATACGATAACGGAAGAGAAGCGACAACCATAACCGGTGCCATCAACATACATAATAATCGCTTCTTTTTCATACCTTCAAACCTCCATTTCAATTTTTCTCCTCGAGCATCATACAGCAAAAAATACTATTGACTATATATAGTCTATTTTAAAACACATATTCTGTCTGTCAAGTTGAAATTACGTTATTCGTTTTGAAGCATGAAAGTATTGTAAATGAATCAAGTAGAAGGCTAACTGTTATTCGTAAATTTATCTGCTCCAGATGGCTTACTGTAAGAGCCAACAAACCTAAAACAAAAGAGCAGACAGATAACCACACTATTTAAAACCATAGCAATTTTGCATCAGACGGATGGAATTTACTTTTTCATTTGACCCACAAATTCGTAACACTCCGGCAAAAAGTTCAAAACTTAAATAATATTCCGAATCCCATCACAGATCCTGCGCGCCACCAGCGGATTATTCATGGTGTACAGATGGATCCCATCAATATCACTGACCAGCAGATCAATGATCTGGCTCAGTGCATAGGACATACCGGCATCAAACAGTGCCTTTTTATTATCCTCATATTTATGAATGATCCTCTGAAAACGTTCCGGAAAGGAGGCTCCGCACATAGTTACCATCCGTTTGATCTGGCGTGCATTGATCACCGGCATAATACCCGGAATGATCGGCACCTGGATCCCGGCGATCCGGCAGTCCTCCACAAACTTAAAAAACTGTTCGTTGTCAAAGAATAACTGGGATAACAAAACCTCCGCTCCGGCATCCACCTTTTCCCGGAGATGTCTCATTTCACGGATCTTATTTTCCGACTCCGGATGACATTCCGGATAACATGCTCCCAAAAAACAAAAATCCTCCTTTGGTTTCAGATAACGGATCAGATCGGAAGCATGTTTAAAATCCTCTTTTTCCGGAATATCGGGATTGCGGTCCCCCCGGAGTGCCAGCACATTCTGGATGCCTTCCTCCGTGAGAACCCGCGCAAATTCATCGATCTCCTGTTTGTCATAATGAAGGCAGGTCAAATGAACGACAGGTTCCACATGATACTGATTTTTGATCTTTTTGGCCAGTTCAATGGTACGGTTACAGTTCGAGCTGCCTCCCGCTCCAAAGGTCACACTGATAAAATCCGGATCACATTCACATAAAACCGCCAGTGTCTCATCTATATTTTCCAGATCCTCCGTCTTTTTCGGCGGAAATATTTCAAAGGATAAACTCTTTTTTTTGGAATAGATATCTGATATTTTCATTTCTTTGTCCTGCTTTCTTTCCCTCTCTCATACGGAAAGGAATGGTTTCATTTGCTGATTTTTTCCGTCATTCTACTTCTGTCGTATTTCTTTTGCCGCCGCTACCATATTACGAAGACTGGCATCGGTCTCCGGCACACCTCTTGTCTTAAGACCACAATCCGGATTGACCCAGAGCTTCTCCGGGCTAATCTTGGTCAGCATCCGCTCCAGTGCACACACCATCTCCTCCACTGACGGCACTCGTGGAGAGTGAATATCATAAACGCCCGGTCCCACCTCTGTCTCGAAATGATTCTCCCGCAATGCATCTAAGATCTGCAGATCGGAACGGGATGCCTCGAAGGTGATCACATCCGCATCCATATCATCAATGGCAGGGATAATATCCGTAAACTCACTGTAGCACATATGAGTATGAATCTGTGTCTCCGGCTTCACCCCGCTGTGGGTCAGACGGAATGCCGGGATTGCAAAATCAAGATATTCCGTATACCAGTCTGATTTTCGTAACGGAAGCTTTTCACGCAGAGCAGCCTCATCAATCTGGATCATCTTGATGCCACTTTTTTCCAGATCAAGCACCTCATCACGAATGGCCAGTGCAATCTGGGAAATAGATTCTTTGATAGAGATATCCTCTCTAGGGAAGGACCAGTTTAATATGGTCACAGGTCCGGTGAGCATTCCCTTCATAATCTTCTCTGTCTGGGACTGTGCATAGACAGACCATTCTACCGTAATCGGTTTTTCTCTGTACACATCTCCCCAGATGATCGGCGGCTTTACACAACGCGTACCATAGGACTGTACCCATGCCTTCTCGGTAAAAAGGAATCCTCCCAGTGCCTCGCCAAAGTATTCCACCATGTCGTTTCGCTCATACTCACCATGCACCAGTACATCCAATCCGATCTCCTCCTGCCACTTGACACATTCCGCGATCTTCTTCTGATTAAATGCCACATATTCTTCTCTTGTGATCTCCCCCCTGCGGAATGCAGAACGATTCGCCTTGACATCCTTTGTCTGTGGAAAAGAACCAATGGTTGTGGTCGGGAATTCCGGCAGACCGAGAACCTTTTTCTGCAGAGCCTGACGTTCACTCCGCTTTGGCAGTCTGGTATAATCCTGATCTGTGACCTTTGATAATCTCTCGGTGACCTCCTGCTTCTGACAATTTCTGTCTCCTGCAAAAAGTCTGCGGTTTTTCTGATATGCCGGGTTGTCCTGGCAGGATGTCTGATCTGCCAGTTCACTCAGCTCTTTTAATTCCAAAAGCTTCTCCTGTGCAAATGCAAAGTAAGCCTTATATTCTCCGGAAAGCTTCTCCTCATACTGCAACGTATACGGAACGTGAAGCAGAGAGCATGAAGTGGAGAGTACCATCTGAATTTCCTTATCCTTTAATTCTTTTAAAACAGACAGCGTTTTTTCATAATGATTTTTCCAGATATTTTTGCCATTGACCAGTCCCGCAAAAAGCACCTTCTCCTGTGGGAATCCATATCGCCCGATCAGATGACCGGTCTCTTTGCCTTCCAGAAAATCAAGACCGATTCCGTCAAATGGCATCCGGATCAGCTCCTGATAAATATCCCTGACATCTCCAAAATATGTCTGCAGCAAAATTTTACAATTTCCCTTTTCTGCCAGGATCTTGTCATAAATCCGATGGAATAATGCGATATCCTCCAGGCTCATATCCTGTACCAATGCCGGCTCATCAAACTGCACCCATGCAATCTGATCTTTTTTACATTTTTTCACAATATCCTGATATACCGTCACAATATCATCCACAAAATCACCGGCTGTTTTCTTTCCGGTATAACGGGTGAGCTTTAATATAGTATAGGCACCAATGATCACGGGCTTTGTCTCAATTCCCAGTGCCTTTGCTTCCTCGTATTCATCCCATGGTTTTGTTCCGGAAAGGGAAATTTCCGTGTCATCCTCAAGCTCCGGTACAATATAATGATAATTGGTATTAAACCATTTCTTCATGGCAAGTGCCTTCACGTCACCGGATTCCCCCTGATATCCTCTGGCAAGTGCAAAATATGTATCCAGCCCGGAAAGCTTCAGCTCCTGATATCTCTTTGGCACAATTCCCAGCAAAACTGCTGTGTCCAGAACCATATCATAAAACGAAAAATCATTACTGGAAATAAAATCAATCCCTGCTTTTTTCTGCGAGTTCCAATGCTGCTTCCGAAGTTCTGCAGCCGTCTGCAGTAATTCCTCCGCTCCGATTTCCTTCCGGAAATACTCCTCCGAAGCAAATTTTAATTCTCTTAAGCTTCCGATTCTTGGATAACCGATCACTGATGTCTTCATATTCGTCCTCCTTTTTTCGCAGACTGCCCGTACCTGATTGTTACACAGGCTCCTTCTGCTGCCAGATTTATTTTGTTCTTTATGATGACATCATTATACGTTTCCATTAGATATTTGTATAATACATAAAAAATGGGTTGTTCATAGTTTTAAGCTATATACAACCCATTTCGACTATCCCAAATACTTCCGCAACGCCTCCAGATATGTAGCTGCCAGTCTGCCGGGAACTGCTTTCCTATGAGTAATATAACCGATCCGCATGTCTCCCTCGTCCTGCAGAGGCACCGCAATGATATCCTTACCGTTGAGCTTCTTATCGATCACACCGCTGCAGACGGTATACCCGTTTAATCCGATCAGCAGATTAAACAGCGTAGCCCGGTCTCTGACCCTGATGTTTTTCTTTCTTTCCGAAGTTGAAAATATCTCCTCCGAAAAATAAAAAGAATTGTGCTCGCCCTGCTCAAAGGACAGATACGGATATGCCTCCAACTCTTGATTCGTGATCACCTGCCGGTCCGCCAGAGGATGCTTTCTGCTGATAAAAACATGGGGCTTTGCCACAAATAATTCGTGAAACTCCAGATCATTTGTTTTCAGGATCTTGCGAAGCACCGTCTCATTAAAATCATTCAAAAACAAGATTCCGATCTCACTTCTCATGTGAGCCACATCCTCGATGATCTCATAGGTCTGGGTCTCCCGGAGACTGAAATCGTACTCCTCCTGTCCATACTCCTTGATCAGATCTACAAAGGCATTGACCGCAAAGGAATAATGCTGTGTGGACACACAAAACTGCTTTTTTCCACCGCCGTTTCCCTTGTATTTGTCCTCCAGAATCGATGCCTGTTCTAACACCTGTCTTGCATACCCCAGAAACTCCTCGCCCTCCCCGGACAACAGAATTCCCTTGTTGGTTCTCTGAAAGATCACCAGATTCATTTCCTTTTCCAGCTCATGAATAGCATTGGTCAGACTCGGCTGGGAAATATATAATTTCTTTGCGGCCTCCGTGATGGTTCCTGTCTCAGCCACAGTAATCGCATATCGAAGCTGTTGAAGTGTCATATGATTTCTCCATTCTACACTCTTGTCATAGACTCATTATATCTCAAAATCCATACAGACTCTCGTCTTGGTATAAGGACGCACCTTGCTGTCCGCTACCTTTACATGCTCCGGATGAACCGCATATCCCTTCAGTGCCTCCTCATCTACAAGCGTAGTATCAAGCATCACATCTGCATTGGAGGATGCCAGCCCCTGCGTCTGTACATGTACCTCTGTCAGTCCCGGAACCTTGCCTGCAAGACCTTCCAGTCCCTCCTTGATCCCAGCCTTAACAGTCTGTTTCTCTTCTTCTGATAATTCATCCTTTAACTGCCACAAAATAATATGCTTTACCATTATACTTCCTTCCTCTCTATTTTTATATTCCGAGAATCTTCTCTGCCTTCTCTACTTCCTCCAGGGTCGGTGTCCGTACCCCCTCCAGTGGATAGACAATCCCCAGATTCTCCCATTTAAAAAGCCCCAGCGTATGATACGGCAGGATCTCCACGCGCTCCACGCTGGTCCACTGATCCAACTTCGCCCTGAGCGCCCGTAAGCCCTCCTCATCATCTGTCAGAGCCGGCACCAGTACATGACGGATCCACATGGCTTTGCCATGATCACTGAGCCAGTCTGCCAATGCCAGAATATTCTCATTGGTCTGCCCAGTCAGTGCTTTATGCTTCTCCGGATCCATTTCCTTGATGTCCAGCATTACCAGATCCGTAACCTCCATAAGCTTCTCAAATTTATCCATAAACTCCGGTGAATCCGGATCAAAAGGATTGGCACTGGTGTCCAGTGTGGTGTGGATGCCCTTCTCCTTTGCCAGCGTAAAAAGCTCTGTCAAAAAATCGATCTGCAGTAACGGCTCTCCGCCACTGACGGTCAGGCCGCCGTTGTCCTTCCAATAGCTTTTGTAACGATATGCCTTTGCAAATACTTCCTGAGCTGTCTTTTCCTCTCCTTCATCCAGCTTCCAGGTCTCCGGATTGTGGCAGTATTTGCACCGCATGCGGCAGCCCTGCAGAAACACCACATACCGCACTCCCGGTCCGTCCACCAGACCAAAAGTCTCCACGGAATGAATCCGCCCCTTTACCTGTCCCATGTTCTCTCTCCTTTTCCTGCAAACAGATCACTACTGACACCCACTGCATTTCTCAGCAGTCGGCTGCTCTCTGTCTGCCTCTCTTTTCTCTTTTATACAGCACAAACCTTGCGTCTCGGTTTTATTGTACACCAAAACGCAAGGTTTGTATGCATTTATTCTCACGAAGACAAGGGATTCGCTTTTCCCTGCTGCCCTCGCTTGTTTCTAAAATTTCTGACTACATCTGTGCATGGCAGGTTCTGGAAATAACATCCATCTGCTGCTCCTTAGTCAGATCAATAAACTTAACGGCGTAACCGGATACACGGATCGTAAAGTTAGCATACTCCTCTTTCTCCGGATGCTCCATTGCATCAATGAGCTTCTCCTTGCCAAATACATTGACATTAAGGTGATGTGCTCCCTGATCAAAGTAACCGTCCATAACCTGTACCAGATTTGTCTTGCGCTCCTCTTCCTCATGTCCAAGTGCGTCCGGATTGATGGTCTGCGTATTGGAGATACCATCCAGAGCCCACTCATAAGGGATCTTCGCAACAGAGTTAAGAGATGCCAGCAGACCATTCTGCTCTGCACCATAGCTTGGGTTTGCTCCCGGTGAAAGTGGCTGTCCTGCTTTTCTGCCGTTTGGCATAGAGCCGGTTGCCTTACCATAAACCACGTTCGATGTGATCGTAAGGATAGATGTCGTCGGCTCAGAACGACGATAGGTATGATGCTTCTTGATCTTCTCAAGGAAGGTACGGAGCAGCCATACACCGATCTCATCGGCACGGTCATCATCATTACCATATTTAGGGAAATCACCCTCTGTCTCATAATCTACGGCAAGTCCGCTCTCATCACGGATCACCTTAACCTTTGCGTACTTGATCGCACTCAGAGAATCAATTACATGAGAGAAACCTGCAATACCTGTGGCGAAGGTACGGCGTACATCCGTATCGATCAGTGCCATCTGGGCTGCCTCATAGTAATATTTATCATGCATATACTGGATCAGGTTCAGTGTATTTACATAGATATCTGCAAGCCAATCCATCATTGCATCATACTTCTCCATAACCTCATCATAATCAAGGTACTCAGAAGTAATTGGCTGATACTTTGGTCCAACCTGTACTTTATTCTTCTCGTCAACACCACCGTTGATCGCATAGAGGAGACATTTTGCAAGGTTTGCTCTGGCGCCGAAGAACTGCATCTCCTTACCGGTCTGTGTTGCAGATACACAACAGCAGATTGCATAATCATCACCCCATACAGGCTTCATGACATCATCATTCTCATACTGGACAGAGCTGGTCTTGATGGAGATGTTTGCTGCATATCTCTTGAAGTTCTCCGGAAGATCGGAGGAGTAAAGTACCGTGATGTTTGGCTCCGGAGCAGGTCCCATATTCTCCAGGGTATGAAGAACACGATAATCTGTCTTTGTCACCATATGACGACCGTCTACACCGATACCGGCAAGATCGATAGTAGCCCATACCGGATCTCCGGAGAAAAGCTCGTTGTAAGACTTAATACGTGCAAACTTGACCATACGGAACTTCATGGTCATGTGATCGATGAGCTCCTGTGCCTCTTTCTCTGTCAGTGTGCCGTTCTTTAAATCTCTCTCAATATAAATATCAAGGAATGTGCAGACACGGCCGATACTCATTGCAGCACCGTTCTGTGTCTTAATAGCAGCAAGATAACCGAAATAAGTCCACTGAACAGCTTCTTTTGCATTCTTTGCCGGCTCAGAGATATCGTAACCGTAAATGGCTGCCATCTCCTTCATTCCCCTGAGGGAATTGATCTGCTCCTGCAGCTCCTCACGAAGACGGATCACTTCACCTTTCATGCTTCCGCTTCCGCAGACTGCCTTATCCGCTTCCTTCTCTGCGATCAGATGATCGATACCGTAAAGAGCAACTCGACGATAATCACCTACGATACGTCCACGTCCGTATGTATCCGGAAGACCTGTGATGATCTTGTTCTTGCGGACTGCTCTCATCTCCGGTGTATAAGCATCAAATACACCCTGGTTATGTGTCTTATGGTACTCAGTAAAGATCTTATGAAGCTCCGGATTTGGCTCATAGCCATACATCTTCAGAGACTCCTCTGCCATCTTGATACCACCGTAAGGCATGAATGCACGCTTTAACGGCTTATCTGTCTGGAGACCAACAATCTGCTCCAGATCCTTTAAATCCTCGCTGATATATCCTGGTCCGTGGGAGGTCAGAGACGATACAATATCCGTGTCCATATCAAGGACACCGCCCTTTGCACGTTCCTCCTTCTGCAGCTCCTGCAGCTTGCCCCAAAGCTTATCGGTTGCTTCGGTTGGTCCCTCCAGAAATGACTCATCTCCATCATATGGAGTATAGTTATTCTGGATAAAATCACGGACATTGATTTCTTCTTTCCAGAGACGTCCTTCAAATCCGTCCCATTCTTTAAAATTTACCATTTCGTCTTTTCCTCCTTAATGTTGTCTCATTTCACTTGTAGTATTACACTGCCTATTTTCTCTAAAAAGTCCCCTTTTGTCAACAAACAGTTTTTAACATAACCTACACTAACATTTTTCAATCTCTATGACAAGACTGCTATTGACGGTTTTTATTCAATAACATGTTCTTTTACAGCGAAACTTTCTCTTTTATTTTGCCGCTCAACGGGAGGATTCTTTTACCATATCGGTTGGAAACTATCATTACACGCTATCGCCTATTTCATAAACTTCATGATCCGTATTAAGTTTTTCTTCTTCCCAGACATATAATAAATTAATTCCCACCTTATCTTCCGACTGGGAGTTTGAGTAATATCCATATAATTTCATACAATATGTTTTTCCCGTGTCTGTTTTAATATTTCTCAAGCTTTCCTCTGAACGTACATAAAGGTATCCTTTTTCTGCATCATGCTGATATCCCCCCGTCCATCCCTCTGCTTTCTGGACGCTGACCACATTTCCTTCTATTTTCTTAAATAATTTTTTTATTTCTTTATCCAGATCATATTGTTCTGCTGTATATGGGGAAAACATCTTTTTTATACTTTCACGATCTCCTTCTTTTAGTGCTTCATAAACTTGATCTGCCTGTTTTGTCAGCTTCTCATCGCCTTCCATCAAATCAACATCCACATAATCATCATCTTCCCCATCACTCGTCCATGCATTCACCAAACCTTTCACCAAGCCTTCTCCCAGCCCCACTAGAAGATTAAACCCTTCCTTTATGTATGAGCTTTTTATATGGGACCTGCCGCACCCACACAACAAACTCGCCACAAGCAGGAGACATAGAAATCTTTTAGCATATTTTATCATCATTCATTACCTCCCCACATAATCCAGATGGTATTACTATTTTTGTTTAATATGATATCTCCAAAAATTTTATTGTCCTTAAATTTTTTCTTAATTTCCTCCCTGACTATTTGAGCCATGCCTGTTTTCTCGTCAAAATCAATCTTTCCAATCGTTACCAATTTTTTAGGATCTGATTTCGGATGTCTCCAATCAAATGCAGTAATCCACCATTGCTTGTTATAAATCGGATTCCAATTATAATAACTTCCATAAACCTGCCCATTTGAATATTTATATGTACTTAACTGCATGGGACATAGAAAATCCACAGCATCATAATGGGTTCTGCTCTCTACTGACTGCTGATATAAACCAATCTCTGAACCTGTGCCAAGATTCCAATAGTCGCCCTTCCACATCCATAAAACATATTCTTTATTATTATAATTATAATGAATATCTTCCACTGACATATTAGAACCAATTCGAAATACATCATCAAAAAGCTTGTTATAACCATACGTTTTCTGCCATGTTGCCGGCAAGGAATGATACGCACTCTCTTTATCATCATATACAAAATTTAAGATATATGCACCTGCTGCTGCAGCAATCTCGTTATTAAAATGCTTTTTTACTTCCATTGCAACTTCTCTAATTCCTTTTTTATGCTTTTTCAAAAAGTCATCCAAATTATCCTTATAATTTATAATTGCTTTTCTAATATTTTTCTCGATTTCATTAGTTGCCCACTCAACTATTTTCCGCACAGCATCCTTATCTGCTTTATTTTTTATATACTGATCTGTCAACTTCAGAAACTCCTTTTTTACTTGATCCTGACTTCCTTCTCCTGAATATTTTTCCCCCACAGTCCCCTTTTCCATTTCATAAATATGCTTCTTCCATAAATTGTAAGTTCCATTGTACTTCAAACAGTTATTATCCTTGGGGGCTATTACAGAATTTCCCCGCTTTATATCTGTATTGTCCAGTAACCCATCCCCATCTGAATCCTTTAAGGTTGGATTAGACTTGAGCTTTGCATAAATTCTATACTTCTTTTTGGAAGCGTTATATATTTTCTTAATGACAACTTCTTCTCCGTCTTTCAAACCATCCCCATCCGTATCTGCATTATTTTTATCACACTCAATTATCTTTCCATTAAAACACGGTAGATTATCTTCATAAAAATCCGGTAATCCATCTGCATCACTGTCTGTTAAAAGATTAATATCAGAAGAAATTTCATCATATATATTTTCCAGATCATCAACCTCATCTGCATAAAAAAAATCTCCTCCTGTTTCCTCCGACAAAGCTTCCAGATCTCTTTGAAACCAAGAATCACTGCATTCCAGACCAACACTATATATTTTAACTTTTTTCTTCTTAGCATTCTTAATTATCTCGTCCAACTTATCCTCATCAGTTGCTACTCCGTCCGTTAATACAACAATTACTTTTAAAGTATTATTGTTACCTTTTCCAAAATCCTTCAGCGCTGCTTGTAGAACCGTATTAAGACAAGTTTTTCCTGACGATCTAAAATAATTTGTCGTTAAATAACTTTTTAATTTCTTTTTTTCATTTGTAAAATCACAAATTTTTTCAAAGCTCGATGCAAATTTATAAATATTTGCCTTAGCATTGATTGGAAGATTGCCAACAAATTTTCGCGCCACAGAAAGTCGTATATTATCTTTATCATTTGTTTTCATACTTCCGGAATCATCCATTATAATTGAAATTTTACCACTAGTATATCCATCGATTTTACTACTAGTCCATTTTTTGCTTTCTTCATACCAATGTCTGTCAACCAATACATATTCTGAAAAATGCGTAGTAATGGCCATCGCTTTATTACCTATTACCGTTGTCTCAAGAGGCATAAGATCCTGCTCTTCTTCGTCAAAATAATAAATTACAGGGTCAAAATCCATTTTTTTATTTAATTCCTCATCATATTCAAAAATGAGTTTAGCTTTTTCAAATTCTCCTGACATATTTAAATCATACGGACATCCAATATACCCCGGCATATCATAAGGAAATAGCGTTTTATTATATACCGGATCGATTGTTAACGAATCCACCTGTTTTGCAGTCAAACCATCAACGGAAACTGAAAACGATATATTAGCGATATCTGTATCACCTTTTTTTATATCTGCTGTAATATCAAACGTATCATTGTATACTACAGGATCTGTCTTATATAAAAGTTCTTTGTCATCATCCAGACCATCCCCATCTGTGTCTTTTTTTACCGGGTCGGTTCCATAGATGGTAACTTCTATTCCATCTTCCAGACCATCCCCATCTGTATCGACATAATCTGGTTTTGTATTTAATTCAAATTCCTTAATATTGGTAATACCATCTTTATCCGCATCCTCATCTCCATCTGAAATGCCGTCGCCATTTGTATCCTTTTTACACGGATCGGTATTCAGATCATAATACATCTCATCATAATCAGATATTCCATCTTTATCTGTATCATTAGAATATCTGTCTGTTCCAATTAATTTTTCATATTCATCGCGAAGACCATCACCGTCTGAATCCGTGGTATCGCTGTCATGATACCATCCCGCATGTAATACGATATCCTTTGTTACGGGGATTTCATCAAATTGATAATAATGCTCCAGGTTTTCATCCAGATACCATCCAATAAATGTATAATCATCATTTGCAGGAGTGTCCGGTTTTACCGCATAATCCCCCTTTGTGACAAGCTGTGATGGAACCTCTGTCGTTTCAACACCACAAAGATCAAAAGAAATTGTATATTTTTGAGTTGTTTTGTCATCTGTTCCGTCTTCCTTTTTTTGATCATTCCCATCTTGTGATTTACCCTCTAGGATCACTCCCCCTAATGTGCTGTTATAATTTGCATTTACATTAGAACAGTCAATTACAATTTTATCGGCCACCATGATAACACTGTTCATGTTTAGATTTTTTGCTTTGATCGTTATCGTCCCATTCGGAGCGTAAATCAAGCCATTGAGGTCAACATTTTCAGAGTCAATAGTTATATCTCCACAATAACAGGCAACTACATCATCACTTCCATATCTTACTTCTTCTTTTAATAAGATATCTTTTTCACTGATCGTGCTGTTATTCCCGCCGCCGTTATTTTCAATCCATTTCCAGAAATCTGGTGCAGTAATGTTCTCGTGTTCTCCTTTTTTACCATTTACGTTCAAAGTACCCGAACATTTTATGGTACCGTTTGTGCCAATATCTCCATTCACGCACACGTTACCTGTCTGAAACACAATAGAACCCTCGTCATATGAACTGGCAAAAATCGTATAAGGATATATTTTATCCTTAGCAGATTCTTTTTCAGCCGTCACATCTGCCGTCACACACGATAACGGAAGAGAGGTGACAACCATAACCAATGCCATCAACATACATAATAATTGCTTCTTTTTCATACCTTCAAACCTCCAATTTCAACTTTTCTCCTAAACCATAATACAATAAAACTACTATTGACATAATATATTTTATTCTATAATATATATTATGTCAAATCAAAATTACATCATTAGTTTTCAAGTATAAAAGTATTTTCAATGACAAGTAAAAAGTTACTATTTACAATAACGATAAAAATCCCCATAGACACTACATCTATGGGGATTTTTATTTACCGGTGCTCCGGCAAAAAACCTTTTAAATCTAACTGATGTAAGGATTGCTCCATTGCCGAGCAATTTCCACAATCCTTACATCATTATATTACAAAGTAATCTGTACGCTTGTGCTTCCGGCAGCAGCATCCACTGTCTTTCCTTCTGCTGTGATCTTGAAGCTTCTGTCGCTTGCATCGTATGTTACGTCGATCACATTGCCGTTTCTGACTGCCTTGATCTGGGTCAGCTTGTTAGATTCACTGTCATAGATCACTGCGGATGCACTCTTGCCATCCTCAAGGCCGTAGATCACTGCCTCTGCATCCTGCAGATAATCATAAAGAACCGTCATCTTGTCCTCTGCATCGAAGTTACCGTAAGTAACAATGCTGTTTGGACGAGCCAGGATCGGAGTCTGGAAGTAATCACACTGTCTTGTGTAATATCTGCCACCCTCATACTTCTCACCGGACTGGATATCTGTCCAGGTACCACAATCAGGTACATAGAACTCAGCCTTTCCTCCCTCATTCATAACCGGCACGATACACAGGTTATCACCCAGCATATACTGCTGATCCAGATACTTGCAGGCGGTGTCGTCTGTAAACGCAATAACCATAGAACGCATCATTGGTACACCAATCTGATGTGTCTTATTGGCCTGAGCCCACAGATAAGGCATCAGACGCCCCTTTAATACAGTGTAGTGACGAAGCACATCACATGCCTCTGTATCGCCGTCCTTGTCATAAACCCAAGGCACACGGTAAGAGGTTGAACCATGGAGACGGCTGTGTGTAGAAAGAAGACCGAATGCACACCATCTCTTGTATACGTCAGCCGGTGCAGTTGCCTCGAATCCACCCATATCATGGGAGAAGAAGCCGAAACCGGAAGAGCAGAGGGAAAGTCCGCCACGAAGTGTCTCTGCCATAGCAGAATACTCAGCGTAGCAGTCACCGCCCCAGTGTACAGGGAACTTCTGACCACCAACAGTAGCACTACGTGCAAACAGACAAGCCTTGTCCTTACCGAAGTACTCCTCAAGAGCCTCGAATACAACCTTGTTGTAAAGGTATGTGTAGTAGTTGTGCATCTTGATCGGATCCATACCATTGTAATACTTACACTTGGTTGGGATTCTCTCACCGAAGTCTGTCTTGATGTTATTTACGCCCATCTTAAAGAGCTCCTTGAGCATACCCTTGAACCAGTCGCAAGCCTCCGGATTGGTAAAGTCAACGATTGCCATACCCGGCTGCCACAGATCTGCCTGGAATACGCTTCCATCCAGATTCTTGATGAAGTATCCCTTCTCCTTACCGATATCGAACAGCTTAGACTGCTGTGAGATGTAGGAGTTGATCCATACGCAGACCTCAAGTCCCTTGTCCTCGTGAAGTCTCTTGAGAAGACCTTCCGGATCCGGGAACATATCCTTATCCCACTCGAAGTTACACCACTCATACTCCTTCATCCAGAAGCAGTCGAAATGGAATACCTGCAGAGGGATCTTTCTGTCTCTCATACCATCAATGAAGCTCATAACGGTATCCTCGTCATAGCTTGTGGTGAAGGAAGTAGACAGCCACAGACCAAATGTATATGCCGGTGGAAGAGATGGCTTACCGGTCAATGTGGTATAGTTCTCCAGAACTTCCTCCAGATTGTTACCGCCGATCACGAAATACTCAAGCTCCTCGCCCGGCTGTGTAAATGTTACCTTGGAAACAGTATCTGAGTTTACCTCGAAGGAAACCTTATCAGAGCTGTTTACAAATACACCGTATCCCTTAGAAGAAATATAGAATGGGATATTCTTGTAGCTCTGGTCAGAACATGTACCACCATCACAGTTCCATGTCTCAACAACCTGTCCGTTCTTTACAAATGGAGTGAACTTCTCACCGAAACCATAGATGCACTCACCGATGTCAGTCTTAAGCTGCTCTCTGATGTATGTACGGTGTGGATCCTGTGGATAATTGAAGAACTCATCGTCCTCCTGCATCTCCATACGCGCATTTGCTGTGAACTGGCTCTCGTTAATAATAGAAGTAGAACGCCATGCACCACCTGTCAGATGCTTATCCTTATGATAGAACTGTACATCCCAGTCATCACCGATCTTGATCACTACCTTTGTGTCTCCGGAAACAAGCTCCGCCTTATCCTCGGTTCGTGTGATCTGTGGTACATAACCGGTATCCTCATTCAGCTCAAACTGTGGAATATTATCAAGACCGCCCTTGTAATGTACGATATGAACCTTAATGATATTCTCTGATGTAGAAGAATATGTAATCTCAAGGTTTGGTCCGCCCAGTGTCATACCTCTGTTCATTACTGTGTAAGGTGTGGCAATTACCTTGATAGAATTCTCTGTTGTTGTTACCTGATATGCCTGAGATGCATATCTTACATCATAACCCTTTTTGTTCAACCAAAATCCGTCTGCTACTTTCATGTTGTAAACTCCTTTCAAAATAAATAAAATCTACCTGTGTACAACAGATGAGACCCCATATACAAACCGACCTCTGCTGTACTGTATGATGACATTATATCTTTATATTTTTATTCCGTCTACAATTATTAAGCTAAAAAGTAACATTATTTTGATATTTGATACAAAAAGTCAATCCACATAAAGAATTCGACCGGGTTTTCGCCGCGGTGCCGGACGCTCTCTTTCATCAGAATATCCCAAAATACAAAAACCAACCCCCCGGTACTCCTCCGGAATATTCCATTTTTTACACAGCTCCCGTCCAAAAGGAGTCTCCATCTCCTGTCTCGCCCAGTGGATCCAGCAGGAGCCAAGCCCCTGCGCATAAGCAGCATTTAACATATTTCCAATGACAAGGGAACCGTCCTCTATCCAGGTATCTACCCGGCTGTCTGCCATGACCAGAACCAGAACCGGTGCACCATAAAAAGCATCTCTGTCAGGATTGCTCTCATAGGACGCATTGATCCTGGATAATTTACGGATCAGCTCCGGATCCCGGATCACAATAGAGATGGTTTCCTGATGATTTTCCCCGGAGGGCGCATATATTCCTGCTTCCAGCACTGCATCCAGATCTTCTTTTTTTACCTTTTCCGGCTTATATTTCCGGATACTTCTTCTTTCCAAAAAAAGGCTTGTTTTTTTATCCATAGACTCACTGCTCCTTTCTGTTATCAACCGGATTCCATATATTATCTTTTTTTTCTATAAATTTGGACATAAGTATTGCAGACACCATGACCGTCACCCATGAAACCGTATAAGAACTTAACACCACTGCCAGCGTATGATGTATTTTTACTGCCACGGCAAGGTACAAAAAGCGTACAACTACAAGATTGAACAGCATAAGCAGCATTGTCTGGAACGACTTGCCACATCCACGGAAAATCCCCGCGTATACATGAGCCACTCCCAGCATCCAATAGCCCGGTGTCATCACCTGCACCATAATCTTTCCACAGGCAATCACGGCTTTATCATGGGAAAACAGACCGATCAATGGTGTCCCAAAGATCCATACAAAGACAGATGCCGGAATAATATAACACATACATATGATCATTGTCGCACGTTTTCCCAGCAGAACCCTTCTGATATTTCCCGCACCCAGATTCTGGCTGGTATAGGTCATTGCTGCCAGTCCAAAGCTTACCAGCGGAAGTACCAGAATTCCGTCAATCTTCAGAAAGGCACTGCAGCCTGACACCGCATCCACACCAAAATAATTGATATTCGTCTGTACAACGACATTGGAAAATGCAATCAGTCCGCTTTGAATCCCGATGGGAATTCCCATTTTTGCAATTTCCCCCATGGTTCTTTTTTCCAGCCGGATCTGTCCCGGTTTTAACTGATGCATCCCCGTATCACGACACAATACATATAAAACAATGAACGCACTGATCCCCTGCGAGATCACCGTGGCCCAGGCAGCGCCGGCAATTCCTGTCCGAAATATACAAACAAACAGAAGATCCAGCAGGATATTACTAATACTGCTCAATATTAAAATATAAAGCGGCCTCTTGGAATCTCCGATCCCCCGGAGAATTCCTGTTCCTGTATTATAAAAAACCAGAAACAGAGAACCACAAAAATATGTCTGTAAATATTTTAGAGCTGACGGTATCATCTCCTGTGGCGTATTCATCCATTTCAAAATATGTGGCGTTATAACAATTCCGAAAATAATCAGAAAAACTCCTGCAAGAATGCTGAATGCGACAGCAGTATGAACCGTTTTCTGCAGTCTTTCACCATTTCGTGCGCCATAATATTTTGCCACAACGGCACTGACACCGGTTGCCATGCCAATAAATATTTCTATCAGCAGATTGATAATGGTCGTACCTGATCCAATCGCCGCAAGTGCTTCTTTTCCAACAAAATTTCCAACGATTACGGAATCCATAATACTGTACATCTGTTGAAAAATATTTCCTGCGATGATCGGCATGGCAAAAAGTAAGATTCCACGAAACGGAGAGCCCTGCAGCAACAGATCCACTGAGGCTTTTCTCTCCTTCATACTTCTTTTCCTCTCTCCTTTTGTCAGCAGACAATATTGGAAATTTTATTCTTCTGACCACCAAAATAATATATTACATTTCGTGCCGGAGTTTCTGCGAGAAACTCCATCACTTCCTTTGAATAAAAAGCAGAGTGGGGTGTCAGGATCACATTCGGACGATGACATAAATTGGTCTTTTCCAGATCCGGCTGCGTCCCCTTCAGAACATCTAATCCGGCTCCGGCAATCTCTCCTTCATCCAGTGCTCTGGCAAGTGCTGTTTCAGAAACACAGGCCCCACGTCCCACATTCACAAAATATGCTGTTTTTTTCATCTGACAAAATTTATCCCAGTCAAAATAGTCCTCATTTTCCGGTGTCTGGTTCATATGATTCGAAACGATATCCGCTTCCTTTAATGCCTCTTCCACGGATACATAGGTCGCTCCGTTCTCTTTCTTTCCATACTGCTCCGGATGACGTGTTACCGCCAGAATCTCAAACCCAAAAACGGCTGCCCGTTTTGCAACAGCCCTGCCAATCCTTCCATAACCTACAATCGCAAGTTTCTGTCTGGAAATCTTCACCGGTGCCTCCAGCTCACGGAAACGATACACCTGCTTCTCCTGAATCAGTTCATCATATGGTTTCAGCTGCTTGACCAGCGCCAGGATCAGTGCCATGGTATGATTTGCCACCTCATCCGTACAATAATCTCCGAGGGTCGCAACACAGATTCCTTTTTCCTTTGCTGCATCTACATCCACATCACCATATCCCGTAGCATCCACACTGATCATTTTCAGCTTTGGAGCATGCTCTAACAGCACACGGCCAATTTTCAGGAAGCAGGTCATGATCGCATCTGCATCCGCAACCTTGTCATACAGCTCCTTTTCATCGCCCTCATATACATATTCTTCAAAAACAGCTCCGGGAATTTCTTTTTCTATCAATTTCTTTTCATAGGTATGAGGAACCGGAATCTGATAATCGCAAAATAAGATTTTCATATCTGCCTCCTCCTGCCCTACTTTCCAAGGACTTCCTTTAATTTTTCAATGACCCGCTGATTCTGTTTTCTTGTGCCGATGGAAATACGAGTATAGTCGTAATCTCCACGAAGAATAATTCCAAACTGCTGCATTTTTTCGCAAAGCTTCATAGAATCCGTCTGTAAATCCACAAAAATAAAATTGGTATCCGATGGACAGACATAATATCCCATCTTTTCCAGTTCCTGCGTCAGATAAATACGTTCCTCGCGAACGGTACTTAAAGTTAATTCTTCAAATTCTTTATCATCCAGAGCCGCCAGCGCTCCGGCAAGCGCAAGCTTATTGGTACAAAAATAATTGACCATACGGCTCAGATAGCGGATAACCTCCAGACTGGAAACCACATACCCCACACGGGCTCCTGCCATTCCGTAAACCTTCGAAAAAGTACGAATAACCATTACCCGGCAGTTTTCCTCTGTAATAGCGTCCAAAGCTGTTTTATAATCTTCCCTGCGGATAAACTGGAAATATGCCTCATCTACTACAACCATTACATGATCAGGAACCTTTCGGATAAAATCCAGAAGCTCCTCATCATTTAACGCCATACCGGTTGGATTGTTGGGATTGCAGATAAAGATCAGTTTCGTTTTCGGCGTAATGGCATCCAGAACAGCATCCAGATCAATCCCCTTATCACCCCTCATAGGAACATAAACCGGCGTTCCCTTAAACCGTTTTGCCGTGTTTCCGTAGGCACCATACGATTGTGCCGGGATCAGTACCTCATCCCCCTCCCGGATAAACACTTCTCCGATCACATTGATCGCAACACTGGCTCCTTCCGTGATCATATAGTGATATTCTGACAAGCCATACCTTTCGGCAAGTTTTCTCCGGAGTGCTTTTCCGGTTCCTTCCGGATAATAATTGCATAAAACCGCCGTCTCCTGCATTGCTTTTACTGCCTTCGGAGATACTCCCAGCAGATTTTCATTCTCATTCATTTTACAGATGTCATCGCGGAAGTCAGCCAGCACATAATCCTCCCGCACATCATCCATCGTAATTCCTACCCGGTAAGCCGGTCTGTCTTTTACATAATCATTAATCATATCTGCTAACATAATCATAACCTGTACCTTTCCAATTAATACGTAATAAAATCACGGATTAGTGGAAGACTGGAGCAATGCAGTCCACCACCATTCTTCTGGATCTCACTGTACTCAACCTGAATCACTTCAATGCCTTTCTTGGCAAGAATATCTGCTGTATAATCGGTTCCCTCCATCATAATAACCTTGCCTGGTTCCAAAGGAACACAGTTGATCGGATTAGCGGTATCTCTCCGGTCGATCTGGATCATTTCAAAGCCCAGTGATTTTAATTTTTCCAAAATGAAATACGGTACATTTTCCGGCTGATAGATTGCCTTGTGATGATCCACGATCATAAAGCATCCATCAATGTGAAGACGGAAACCGGTTAACGGAATGACCAGAAGCTCAATTCCCATACCGTTTAAAACCTCCCGTAACTGACGGATTCCCTCCTCATTTGTTCTCTGGGAATAACCAACGGCTGCATGCTTATCATCAATAAACATAAAATTGCCGCCCTCAAAAGTACCGGTACCTGTGATCGTACGAATGATCGGCATTCCAAGCTTTGCAACAGACATAGAAGCTCTCTGCTCCTCACCACGTCTCATCAACGGGGCAAATCTTCCTACAACAAAGCCTCCCGGAATCGCTGTTCCTACATCACGGCAATTGACAGCCTTTGGTCTGTCCGGATCAATTCCATCCAGATAAACAACCTCTGCTCCATTGTCCCGCAGCACTTTGGCAAATGCCTCGTGCTCCTCGATCATTTTATCCAGATCCGGCTCCTCTTTATCTCTCCAATACCAGGATCTGTCCGGTGCAATGATTGCTCCTACTTCATCATTCCAAAGTTCCTTTTTAATACATTTCATTTCCACTCCCGGTTTATGAAGCAGTATCATACGAAGCTTTCCGATTTCACTGTTTACTCCCCATGCCTTTCCCCAGTGTTTCACTAACTGATCCGGCTCCTCAAAAGCAGGTGATGGTGAAGGTGGAAATAATTTCAATACTTTGTGGTAAGCGTCCTGAGATAATGATGACATAATAAAGACCCCTTTCTTTCTAAATATAACTATCGTAATAATGAATCAAGCCATCGGAAATAATAAAATTTCCAAAAAATAAAGGCGTCGAGTTTATGATCACTCAACGCCTTCGTTTTGCTTGTATACAGTATACGATCCTTTTCCCGGTATGTCAACTATATTTTTTAACTTTTTTTCACTTTCTTTTATTGACATCAGGCAATTCCGATAGTATACTGTATACAGAGTATCGTAAAACAAAGGCGTTTTTTGAAACACATTTTTCAAAGAACGTCTTTTTTATTTCCAAAAAATATGTTTTAGAAATTACCAGTTTCTAATAAAGAAAGGATGGATACTATGGAAAAAGAAAATATGATACATATGGAACACCTTTATAAATCCTTTGGAGACCTGGAGGTTTTAAAAGATATTTCTCTTGATGTTCAAAAGGGAGAAGTTCTTGTTATTATCGGTCCCTCTGGTTCAGGAAAATCTACCATGCTTCGATGTATGAATCTGCTGGAAACACCAACCTCCGGTTCCATCACAGTATGCGGCACAGAAATTACCGCCAAGGGCGCCCCGATCCGGGAAGTTCGGCAGAAAGTCGGCATGGTTTTCCAGCATTTCAACTTATTTGAACATATGACCATTATGAAAAATATGATCTATGCCCCAATGAAAACGAAAAAAATACCAAAAGCGGATGCCATTGCGCGGGCACATGAGCTTCTGAACCGCGTCGGTCTGGATGACAAGGCAGATGTTTATCCCATCACCTTATCCGGTGGACAGAAACAGCGTGTTGCGATTGCCCGTGCCCTTGCCATGGATCCGGAGGTAATCCTGTTCGACGAACCAACCTCTGCACTTGATCCGGAAATGGTGTCTGAGGTGCTTGATGTAATCAAGGAGCTTGCCAAAACAGGTATCACTATGATCCTTGTCACCCACGAAATGGGATTTGCCAAAGAAGTGGCAGATCGTATTATCTTTATGGATGAAAGCGTGATCGTGGAGGATGCTCCTCCGGAGGAATTCTTTAACCATCCAAAGTCTGATCGTGCAAAGAAATTCCTGTCTAAAATGTTATAAAAATAAAAACTTGAACATATTTCCAGAAAGATGAGGTGATATTTATGTATAACGAAATGGAAACATTAACAAAACAACTGGTGTCCATTTCCAGTGTCAACAGCGAGCCGGAAGGAGAAGCAAAAATTGCCGAGTTTATCTATGGATATTTTAAGAACCTTCCTTATTTTCAGGAACACCCGGAGTATCTTTGCACCATTCCTCTGAAAAATGACCCGCTTCAGAGAAAAAATGTGTTTGCTCTGCTCCGTGGTACTGCAGGCGACTATAAAGATACGATCCTGTTTCACGGACACATCGATACTGTCGGAGTAGAAGATTTTGGTCATTTTAAGGAGTATGCCTTTGACTGTGACAAGCTGCTGGATGCTATGCTTGCAAGCAATGATATCCCGGAGGTGTTGAGAAAGGATATTGAAACAGGGGATTATCTGGTAGGCCGCGGAAGCTGTGATATGAAAAGCGGAGATGCCGTATTTATGGTATTGATCAAATACCTGTCCCAAAATTCGGACAAGTTAAAAGGAAATATTCTGGTGTCCTTTAATCCCGTAGAAGAAAATCAGCATACCGGAATTATTGAAGGGCTGGATCATCTGCTTGCCCTTCAGAAAAAATATGGCTTACAATACAAGTTTGCAATCAATAATGATTATACCTGCCCCCTTTATGAGGGCGATCCCCATCAGTATATCTACACGGGAACTGTTGGAAAACTTCTTCCCTGCTTTTATATTTACGGAAAGGAAACTCATGTCGGACAGTGCTTTGAGGGATTTGATGCTGCCAATACAGCCGCCGAGCTGGTCCGGCTGATCAACCTGAACCACGAGTCCTGTGACGGGTATCACGAAGAATATACTCTGCCTCCCTCAGTCCTGTATATGAAGGATCTGAAGGATTTCTATAATGTGCAGACAGCACAGTCGGCATATGTTTATTTCAATTACTTTGTCCACAACAAATCCATGGATACCATTATGACAGAACTGAAAGCATACGCCCGGACAGCACTGGAGCATATGATGACACGGATCAATTCACAATATAAGGAATTCTGCCGGATCAATCATCAGGAATATCAGCCATACAGTTATCCATGCGCTGTTCTTTCCTACGATGAACTTTATCAACGTGTAAAAGAAACCTATAAGGGCGACCTTGATGGATTCCTGTCCGAAAAAACGGCCAGAGAACTCTCGGAAGGGGTGGACAAACGAGAGATTCCACTCCATCTGGTTGAAACACTTCTACCTCTAGCCCAGATAACAACACCGACTATCGTGTTGTTCTTCTCTGCACCGTATTGTCCTCATAACACTTTAAAAGCAGAGATACCGGAGGAAAAGGAGCTCTACGACCGGATTGCAGATATCGTCCATAACTTCAGTGAGGAAGAACAGCTTCCTTACAAGATACTGCAGTTCTTCCCAAGTTTAAGTGACAGCAGTTATTTAAAAATTGATGATGATGCTGCATCTGTTGATCGGCTGATCCGGAATTTCCCGGATATGAATGCACTTTATCCATTGCCGGTTGATAAAATACAGGAATTAAATATTCCTGCTCTGAATTACGGATGCTACGGAAAAGACGCCCATAAATGGACTGAACGCTTATATAAGCCGTATACTTTCGGTGTACTTCCAAAGCTGATCCTGAAAACCATTGACAATTTCCTATAGATTGAATATACATTCCTCAAAAGAAAATCGCTTAGATTTTGATCTAAGCGATTTTCTCATGTAAACAATTTTTATTTTTATCGAGACTTTTCTTTTCTGATCCTGAATTTATCCAACAGCTTCACAGTAATCGTAAATTTCTTTTCCGGTAGCAAACCATACATCCCGGTCCTTCTGAATATATGTCAGAAGCTCTTCCAGCATATAAATTTTTCCCGGATCTCCAATGGTCATAGGATTCAGCTGAAGCACATAGCACAGCCCCTCCTCACGAAATACATCATATTCCCATTTCCAGTTGGTCAGAACCTTTTTAAAGCTGGAGATACGCCCCTGACCATACGGTACCGGCGGCCAGAAATGAAATGCAAAATACGGCGCATCAAATAATGCCCAGTGGAATGGTATTTCCAGCATGGAGGTTCCCTGATCGTTCAGGACATTATAGTATGGTCTGTCATCATTTCCCAACGTACTGGAATAAACAATCCCGGCTTCCTTTGCGATTTCCAGCGTACGCCGCGTCAATTCTCCCTCCGGTGCCCGGAAACCAACCGGTGTCACACCGCAAACTTCCTTTACAGCCTCCACACTCTTCTCCATAGCTTCTTTTTGTTTTTCTTCCGGAAGCAGTGCAAAGTTTTCATGCTCATACCCGTGTACCCCAATCTCGTGACCATGCTCCACAATCTTTTTCATGGCATCCGGATACTCCTCTGCCACCTTTCCCGGAACAAAAACCGTTGCCTTCACATGATAGGTATCCAATACGGAAAGCACTCTGTCCAATCCTTTTTTGACACCAAATTCTGCCATGGTCTTAAAACCTGCCACCGCATTTTTATCCTCCGGATACTGGGCAATCCCAAAATATTCCGCATCCAGCGTCAAGCTGATCATCACGGCATTTTTCTTTCCCTTCGGCCATTGAAACTCCTCTCTATACATTGGCTGCACCTCCCTTTTTCTGCCAATAAGAAGCAACTTCTTCACAACTGGTACACCATATTTCCGGCTTTGATGTGATATACGCTAACAACTGATCCAGTATCTTGGACTTTCCGGGACTTCCTGATACCTGCGGATGAAATGCCGTTGATAGTACACCTCCAAAACGCAGGGTGCCATCCACCTCATCCTTAAAATTCGACAAAACATCTTCATAAGCGGATATACGGGGCAGTCCCGCCGGAATTGGCGGATACGCATTATAAACCATCTGAATATAATCATCCACCTCCTGTCTGCAGGAAATCCGGACCGTATGGGTCTTTTTGCCCTTCACCTCCATAAACACCGGCAGTTCGCTGCTCTCTCCCTGACAGGTGTACAATGTATTGGGATCATTATAAAGAACTTCCTCCGCTTCCTCGCAAAGTCCCCCGGTACACCGAAATCCTGCTGCCGGTTTTCCGATAATCCGTTTAAATATCTCCTGGCTTTTATCTATGATCTCCAGCTGTTCCTCCACCGTATCGCCATAAGACGGTTCATGGTAAAGACCGTGATGGGCGATTTCGTGTCCATTGTCCAAAATACGTTCCACCAGAGGAACATTTCGTTCCATATTAATTGCCGGAATAAAAAAGGTGGCTTTCACACCATATTTTTCCAGCAGATTCATAATGCGATCCACTCCTCGTTTCGGTCCATACTCTCCCACCGAAGGTCCCTTAATAAACTGCATGCCATTTTCCATATCTTTGATCTTATTAAACCAGATCAGATTGGAGTCCATATCAAAGCCCAGGCAAAAAGCACATTTTTTTCCCTCCGGCCAAATATTTTCTGCCATATTCATCACCAAACCTTTCCGGATCACCTCAAAATTCGGGGATCCTTTTCCTTTTTGATGGATCACTGACCATCCATTACATAAATCGTGAAAACATCGGCGTAAACTACAGTTACGCCGACATTTCATTTTATTATTTATCGAATTTCACTGACGCGGATCCGTTTTTCCAGTCTGTTTCCAATCATACTCATTGATTTAACCAGAATATAATAAATGACTGCCGCAACCATTAACGGTTCAAAAGATAAATAAGAATCCGCCATAACCTGTCTGGAAGCTCTCATCAGATCCACCACACCAATAATAGATACCAGGGAAGTCCCCTTCAACAGTCCGATCGTCTCATTGATCATCGAAGGAAAAACTGCCTTCAACGCCTGCGGAAGTACGATGTCTTTCAGCGTATCCACCTGACTGATACCAAGTGCTTTGGCTGCTTCTCTCTGACCGATATCCACACTCAGAATACCGCCTCGCAGCGCTTCCGAAATATATGCTGCTGCATTCATGGACAGGGTAATAAAAGCGGATGTCATTGCGGTAAAAGTAATACCAAATAACTGCGGTGCCGCAAAGTATACCAGATAAATCTGAACCAAAGAAGGAAGGGCTCTGAAAATATCTGTATACAAAAAGCCAATAAAATTCAGGATCTTATTTTTTGTAATTTTAATCATTGCCAATGGAATAGATAAGATCAGACTGAAAATCAGAGACCCCAGCGTCACATAAATTGTTGTACGAAGTCCTTCTAGATACATTGGCCAATATTCGAATACGGTATTAAATTGAAATGTCATACTGCCTCACTCCTTCTTTGGGTTTCTCTTTTTATTCTTCTGCTACCTTTAATGCGTCGGTGTATTCTTTACCAAACCACTTTGTCTGCAGTTTCTCCATGGTTCCATCTGCCTCCAGTTCATCCAATGCCTTGTTAAAGATATCTACATATTCCGAATTCTTTGGAAGAACGATACAATATGGGTTATCGAGAACACCTTTGATCTCATTCATCGGAACTACCTTGTAAGTCAGATTGTCATATTTGTTGCAATACTCAAAAGCATTGGAGCTGTCCATAATGCAGGCATCCAGTTCAGAGGTACCGATCAGCGGGATCGAAGTGGCAATGCTCTCATATGTAATGGTCTTTGCTCCCTTAATCGTCTTTGAAAAGCTTTCAAACTCTGTTCCGAGAGTAACACCAATCTTCTTGCCCTTCAGATCAGCAGAAGATTCAATACCGCTGTCCTTTGGACAAAGAATAACCGTTACCGGTGTATAATAGCCCTGTGAAAAATCTACCACTTTCTTTCTTTTTTCGTTGCTGGAAAGAGCGGAAATGATATAGTCACATCTCTTGGATGTAATGGAACCGATCAAACCGGTAAAATCCATATCGTCCAGTTCAAAGGTATATCCCAGTTTATCTGCCAGCGCCTGATTCAGATCCACATCGAAGCCCTCAATGGTTCCACTTTCATTTTTACTTTCAAATGGTGCATATTCTGCATTGATCGCCATTACCAGCTTCTTTCCCTTTAACGGGTTGGAATCTGTTGCGGCAGCTGTGTCTTTTTTACCGGAGCTTCCTCCACAGCCGGTAAGACTAGCTGCCATTAATGACATTACTAAAGTGAGTGCTACAAACCCTTTTAATTTTCTCATAATGTTGTCCTCTCTTTCATATGTTTTTTATAGCAATATCCTGATAGAATAAAACCATTCTCTGTTGTGAAATGTATACTAAAAGAAAAATTCTCCCCCCTGCCAGCTTCTGGTCTGACGTCCGGGTGACGGCCATGTTCTTTTGGAATGAGTAAGACCTGTGCTGTATAAAAGCTCAGCCATGGAAACAATCGCATAAGCCGGATCCACCACTGGGATACCCAGCCGTTTTGATACCTCCGGTCCCATACCTGCAAAAACAAGACATCCCAGGATCAATACATGGGCACCGTCCTTCATACACTGCCTGCCACATTCTGCGATCCGTTCCAGCAGGGCTTCCTGATCCTGCGAGCCTGCCGTGGCGATATCCACCTTTACACTCCGGATCGATGCCAGTCTGCTATAGTCAATCCCTGATTTTCGGATCGTCCGGTCCGGTCCCACATCGCTGTCTGCGGAAGTGATCCAGGAAAACCGCTGCCCCAGTCCCACAGCTATCTGCAGAGAGCTTTGACCTGCTCCGATCACCGGTATGCTGACGGCCTCCCGGATGGCATCCATTGCCGGATCACCGGAACAATACAATCCGATCACATCATATCCGTCTTTTTCTGCCTGAACCGCTTTCTCAATTAATTCCAGAGAAGTCACCGCAACATCCAGTGCACTATCCACACATATTTTTGTTTTTTCCTGCACTTCCATATCAATCTGTGTATCCGGCCGTGCGATCTGTTTCATCCGTTTTTCCCGAAGAGCTATCATTTCTTTTGTTAAACCGGTATTATCCGGATTTAATACTTTTAGCTTCATAACCTGTCCCTCCAAAAGAAAAACGGCGCTATTACTAATTAGTAATAACGCCGTCGTTATCTGTGTTTTCATTGTATTCAGTATACAGTATATCTTTCCAAAAAACAAGTCTTTTATAAAATTTTCTCCAAAATCTCCATTGCCTTGTCAATTTCCTTTTCTGTTACGATCGTTGGAGCAATAAAACGTACCACGTTTTTGTTTGTTCCGCAAGTCAGAAGAATCAGTCCTTCCTCCAGAGCTTTTGACACAATCTCCGTAGTCTTTGCCTTGTCCGGAGCTCCCGTTTCATCAACAATTTCCATGGCAAGCATCAGTCCCAGTCCACGGACATCTCCGATGCAGTCATGCTGCTCCTTTAACTGATCCAGCTTTCCTCTGAAATATTCTCCCATTTTGGCCGCATTTTCCAGTGCACCATCTTTTGTCAGTACATCCAATGTGGCTAATGCTGCTGCGCAGGCAACCGGGTTTCCGCCAAATGTTCCGCCATGTGCACCTGCATTCCATGTTTCCATAATCTCTTTTCTGGCGATCACCGCACTTAACGGAAAGCCGGATGCAATTCCCTTGGCACTTGTCCATATATCAGGGCGTACCCCGAAATGCTCATATGCGTATAATTTGCCGGTACGTCCCATACCTGTCTGTACCTCATCAAAGATCAGAAGAATTCCATATTTATCGCAAATTCTGCGTACCTCCTGTACAAACTCCTTCGGTGGGACGATATATCCCCCTTCTCCCTGAACCGGTTCCATAATGATCGCAGCCACCATCTCCGGATCCACCAGCGTATGGAACATTTCTTCGAGCTTGTCAATATACGGTTTCCATCCCTCTTCCTTATATGGACTCCGGTACAGGTATGGATATTCTGCAAAATATACACTTGGCATCAGGCCTTCGTAATATTTCCGGTAAAGGGAATTGGAACCCGTAATGGACACCGTTCCCAAGGTACGGCCATGGAAAGAATCCCGGAATGCAATGATAGCCGGACGTTTTGTGTAATGCTTTGCCAGCTTGATCGCTCCTTCATTTGCCTCAGCACCACTGTTGCTGAAATATACCATGGTGTCCCCTCCGGTAAGTTCCACCAGACGCTCTGCCAGTCTGACATAGCTTTCATAATAAACAACATTATGTCCACCGTGAATCATCTGATCCACCTGTTTTTTGGCTGCCTCCACAACCTTTGGGTGATTATGGCCAATGTTGCACACTGCAACACCACTTGCAAAATCAAGGTATTCTTTTCCATCCTCCGCTGTCAGATAACAGCCCTTTGCACTTACAATGCCCAACTTTGTTGACCTTCCTGCTGCCGGAGGCATCACCTTCATACATCTCTCATACATACTGCTCATAACTCATTCCTTCTTTCTCATTATTTATTCTGCGTGATCATTTTGCTTTTCCCATACCCGGGCAATATCTTCCTCAGATAATTCAAATGGTGTATTGCTGATACTGCCTGCCTGAAGAAGACTTAATTTTGCATACTGCTCTATCTGTTCCTGATCTAGCTTTGGCGGTTTTCCAATAAGCTGCTCCAGCGTGTCGCCAAAAGAATCCACGCTGTTCTCTCCCAGAAGTTTTAAGACCACATCCACTTTTTCTTTCACCGTTGTCTCACATCGCTTTAAATATTCCCTCACAAATAACCCATTGGCAATGCCATGAGGAATCTGGTGAAAATAAGTATAACAGTACCCAAGCCCATGAGGGAGTGTCACTCCGGTCTGGGCGATCACAAGACCTCCCATCAAAGAAACATATGCCGCTTTCTCCCGAAAGTTATAATCATATTTTTTACTCTTTAATCCGGGAATACATTCTGCAAAGGTTTTCATTCCCTCCAAAGACATCATTGTACTAAAAATGGTACTCCGTTTTGCAAGATATCCTTCCATTACATGAGTAAAGGCATCGATCAGAGTACTTACCGTTGTCTTGTCATTCATGGAAACTGTATACCCGGGATCCAGAAGAGCATACGCAGGATAAGTAAGGGAATTTCCAAAGCTGACTTTTGTTTCCATATCCTTTCTCAAAAGAACACTATACGGAGTTACCTCGCTTCCCGTTCCGGAGGTAATGGGAATTGCCACAATGGGTAATGCCTTTGTGAAATCATTCTTAAACAGATCCGCTGCGTGCATCTCATTAGCTGCCAATACAGCAATGGCCTTGGAAGCATCGATTGGAGATCCTCCACCGATTCCGATAATAAAATTCGCCTTAAATGCTTTTACCTTTTCTGTAATGTCTTCAACCGTTTCAATACTTGGATTGTTCTCAACCGAATCATATACTTCATATGCAATTCCGGCATTTTTTAAAACATTCGTCACATCATCCAATGCACCGCTTGCCTTTGCGGAATGTTTTCCCGTCACGATGGCTGCGCGTGATCCGCAGTATGTGAAAATTTCCAAATGATTTGTAATACAGTTTTTTTCAAAATACACTTTTGTTGGAATTTGAAATGTAAATTTCATAAAACTTTCCTCCATTCTTCCTGATGCTGTTCTATTTTTAAAATATTTCGAATGCAACAAAGGCGCCACCACATAAGTGATAGCGCCTTTGTTATCTGTATACAGTATACACCTTTTGTATGGATTGTCAATATATTTTATCAAGACAGTAACATTCTTTCTCCTGCATTTTTTACATGCTCATACATTGCCTCGGAAGCTTCTTTAACCTTATTTTGCTCTAACAGATCAACAATTCTTTGATGCTCCTCTAATGCCGTTGGTGTATATTTATCCAAAGTACCCGAAAGAACTAAGTAACGTTTACAGACCATATTGATCTTTTCAATCATATCATATAAAAAAGTGTTGCCGGCATATCTGGCAAACGCCAGATGGAAATCATACTCTGCATCCAGAAAAACCTGATGATTTTTGGCCTGCGTCAATTTTTTCATGATTTTGTTTAATTCCTTGATCTGTTTCGTTCCAATCTTTCCCTCCAGCAAAGAAACGGCAAGAGGTTCCAGACTGCAACGAACCACCAGAACATTGGAAATATCCTGACTTGTCACATTGGAAACCGTTACGATCTTGTTTTCATTTACTTCCGCCAGATGCTCCATGACAAGCTGCTTCAAAGCAGACCGGATCGGCGTACGGCTAATGGACAACCTTTCTGATAACTGCTCCTCCGTCAATAGATCTCCCGGCTTGATCTGATTTGTAATAATTTCATCTTTAATGATGGCGTATGCCTGTTCCGACAAAGTGACTGGTTTTACAATCTTTTTCTTTTTATCTGTGCTCATATATAATCTCCTTTTCCAATTATACCTATAATACTATATTTTAAAACAACCAGTCAAATTTCTTTTTTACCATATCCACCAGATACTCTGCGGTTCCATCCACTCCCAGCAGACTGCTGTTGATGAGAATATCTTTGTAATTGATATCCTCCGGCTCATATTTTGCATATCTCTTGTGATACTGCAGTCTGGCCCGGTCTACCTCCTGAATCATCCGCTTCGCTTCTTTTGGATTCATATTTAAGCTGTTGACACAATTATGATATCTCGCCTCAAACGGAGCATAAATATACACATTAATACAGTTCTTATAATTCCGCAGAATATAATCCGAACATCGTCCAACAATAATACACGATTCTCTGTCAACAATATCCGTAATTATTTTTTGCTGGATCTGAAATAACCGGTCCTGCATGCTGCGCTCTCCGGTACCAAGTGGAAAACGCATCTTAGATAAAAGACTGTTCCCGCTCTCCTCAATATCACTGACAACGGATACCGGCTGCTGCATCTCTTTTGCCGCCATTTCCACAATGTCTCTGTCATAATAATCGATATCAAGCATCTTTGCCATTTCCCTGGCAATGGGACGTCCTAAGCTGCCAAACTGTCTCGTGATCGTAATAACATATCTTTCCTGCATATTTATTCCTCCCCTTCGCATTTTTATATTAAGCAATGTCCGGTGCGGCTTTGCTTGTATACAGTATACAGTTTTTTTCTTTTTCTGTCAATTTACATATCATTTTCCTAATAATATTTAGAAAAGACGATAGCAATATACTAAAAACGGGATAGAAACTATAGATAATAAAGAAGATAAAATAATACTGTCAGAACATAATGTCTCTTTCATATGATTTTCTTTTAATAAAAGCACCGTCATGCTTCCCACCGGCATTGCCATCAGAATGACACTGACCTGGGCAAGCTCCTCTGATATGGGTAATCTTTTTAATACCACCGCCATAAAAAGCGGTACGAGGATCATCTTGACGATCAAAAAAAGATACAGCTTCCACTGACAGAAAATACGGTATAAATGCTCCTGCTGTCCTATGGATATGCCAATGACGATCAGCGCCAGAGGTGTCGCCACATTTCCAAGATAGGTTATGGTTGTTCCTAAGATATACGGAAGCCGGATATGACAGACAAAGATAAGTAATGCCAGCAGACAGGACAATGTTCCCATATTAAGAAGCGATTTTAAACTTCCCGGATGAAACTTGCTGTCAGAAGGCATAACCAGCAGATAACCATATGTATATAAAAGAATATTATACTCCAGAATAAATATCGCTACATAGATCAATGCCCCTTTGCCAAATATGGACTGTACGACCGGTATCCCGATAAAACCCAGATTGGAAAATACAAAGATTAAAGAATATATCTTCTTTTCTTCACAGCCTCCTGCAAATATCTTTGATATGGGCACTGCCAGAAGAATCAATACAAGAAATAAAACGGCTGCCAGAAAAACGGTACCTGTAATATTTTCTTCCCCATTGTTGGAACTTCCGATCACGCTGCTGACGATGATCGCCGGATTAAAAACCTCTACGATCAGCTTTGATAAGCATGCGCCATCCTTCTGTGTCACAAGCTTCTTTTTCTGTAAAATATATCCCACCAAAATCAGCAGAAATATAACGACCATCTGCTTTAATACAATCCCTGCGTTCATTTTCTCTCCCCTTTAATCTGCTGACGAATTGTGTCATATCAGATTTTATTTCTATAACTCTTTAGCATCCTGTATACAGTATACACTGGCATTTTTCTATTGTAAACACATTTTATCATAATTATTTTAAAACTTATTTTCTTTTGTTTAAATCAAAAAATTTTGAAGAATTGCTATTTTCTTTTTGATGAAAACGTTATATAGTGTATACTGTATACAGAAAATCCTTTTAACAAAAATCAGAAACAGGAGGTATCGCATATGGATCCGATCGACTACAAAATTCTTGAAATCCTGAAGAAAAATGCCCGTGAAAAAGCTTCCAATATCAGTAAGGAAATACATCTGTCTGTTTCTTCCGTTATTGAGCGTATCCACCATATGGAAAAGGAAGGGATCATTCAGGGATACACCACTCTGATCGATGAGAACAGTCTGGGTAACGATCTTACTGCGCTCATCGAAGTGCGTTTGGAGCATCCACAGTACACTGAAGATTTTGTGTCCTTCGTCAATCAGATCCCCTATGTGGTTTCCTGCTATTATCTTACCGGGAATTTTGATTATCTCATAAAAATCAGCTGCCGCTGCTCAAAGCATCTGGAGCAGCTTCATCAGATCATCAAAAATCATCCCGGTGTCGATAATACCTGCACTCATTTTGTCTTGAAAACCACCAAAAATATTTATCATGTACTTCCAAAGGATTCTGCATAAAGTTTCAGGCGATTGCCTCCTTCAGGGATGTAATGATTTCTTTTTCTATCTCCATACTAAATCCGTCCGTTCCCATTTTCTTTTGTTTCGTAACACCATCAACACATCCCAGTGCCACGATCTGTGCCATATATTCCTCGATCTCTTCATAAGTAATAAATACCGGCCTTCCGGAAAGCTTCGCCATATAAGCTGCAAGCGCATATGCCCCCCAATTGGATGTGGTAGCAATGATCAGATCATCCACGGTAACGACACATGGATTTAATTCAAGTTTTTCCAAAATCACCTGTCTGACATTTCCCATGCCAATCTCATTTCCTCCGTCCCCTACTCCAATTGTTGGGATTTTCTTTTCGGCAGCCAGTTCAAATAAAGTATCAATACATGCCGTCTGTCCGGTTATACTGTCTCCCCGCATATTGGCATATTCGTTTTCCAGATTATGACCACACCTCTCAATAGAGATCATGTATACCGGCCGGTATTTTTCAAGAATCTCCTCATAAACAGACTGATCTGCATCGATCGCAACATACTCCACAGAAATATTTTTTAATTCAAAGAAACCTTCACAATATTTGTCTGTAATCACAATCCCATGATAGCCTAATCCCTCCAGTGCTTTTGCCACAGCCAGTGTCCCAATGGGTCCGTCCGTTTCCGCATATCCGGCAACATAAAAACCTGTTGTGATCAGTACATTACCCTTTGGTGCCTGAATCAGCTTCTCTGCTGCCCTTTTACAATAATCTTTCTGCAGATATTCTTTTAACAGTGTCATTCCCCGTTTGGAATAACGCAATGTCACTTCCTCTGGTGTCCCTTTATTCATAACATTCTCCAATCACCCGGCTCATTGGTGCTGTTGCAATACCTGCTTCATCCAATGCCTTTTTTATTTTTTGTACAAACAACAATGCTTTCTCTCCATCCCCATGAACACAGACAGAATCTGCTTTCACCGGTATTTCTTTCCCTGTTATGGCAGTAACAGTCCCCGTCTGTACCATTTTCAGTACACGTTCGATTGCTTCTTCTTCCTCTTCGATCATTGCTCCCGGCTGTGTTCTCGGCACTAACGAACCATCCTCCATATAGGCCCTGTCGGCAAATACCTCTCCTGCCGTTTTCAACCCAAGCTTTTTTGCAGCCCATACCATTTTGCCATTGCCGGGTCCCAACAGGATCAACTCCTCATCCACTGCCCGGATTCCCCTGCAGACTGCCATGGCAAGCTCCTCATCCTTATCTGCCATATTATATAATGCACCATGGGGCTTTACATGCTGCATCTTGACGCCATACGCTGCACAGAACGCTTTTAATGCTCCAATCTGGTATATAATGAGATCCGTGACCTCTGCGGGAGCGACCTTCATATTACGTCTTCCAAACCCTGCCAGATCCTGATATCCCGGATGTGCTCCAATCTTAACGCCACATTCTGCCGCCATCCGGACAGTTTTGTCCATGATCACCGGATCCGATGCGTGGAAACCGCATGCAATATTTGCCGATGTGATCCATGGCAATACCTGCTCATCCATTCCAATCTTATAATTTCCAAAGCTCTCACCCAGATCACAATTTAAATCTACCATTTTCATCCACGATCCCTCCTAATCTGATCCATACTTCAATTCAATATTTCTGACATCTGTGATCAGCATATGTCCCGGCGCATGGGTGATACAGAAATCCGGCTTTGATTCCATAATGACATTTTGCGGTGTCACGCCACATGGCCAGAATACCGGCACTTCTCCCGGCCGGATTGTAACCATATCCCCAAAATCCGGCCGGTCCAGATCACTGATCCCAATCTGCTCCGGTGCTCCAATATGAACCGGAGCCCCGTGAACCCGGGGCATTGCCCCGGTTACCATAACAGCCTTCGACACCTGTTGATACGGTATCGGCCGCATGCTGACCACCATATTTCCCCGAAACACTCCTGCAGACTGACATGGAATATTGGTTTTGTACATTGGAACATTACACTTTTCTTCAATATGACGGACAGGTATGCCGGTCTCCAGCATCTCTGCCTCAAAGGAAAAGCTGCATCCGATCAGAAAGCTCACCAGATCTTCTCTCCAAAAACTCGATATTTCCGAATATTCCCCCTGAAGCTCTCCATTTTTATAAATGCGGTATTTGGGAATCTCCTTTGTAATATCGCAACCGGGTGCCATTGTTTTCAAAAAAGGATCTCCCATATCCCCCACTTCAAGCAACGGGCAGGACCGGGGATTTCTCTGGGTAAACAGCAGAAAATCATACGCATATTTCTTTGGCAAAATAACCAGATTGGCCTGTGCATATCCTACACACATACCAGCCGTTGGTCCGGTAATTTCCTGCGCTGCAATCCTGTTTCTTATGTCCTTTGGTTTTGCATAAAAATAATCCATCATTAACCCACATCCTTCCATATCATCATTTTTTTGACGTCTCTTCTAAAAACATTCTTTTGATATCATTTCTTTGTACAGCTTCTGTGCCTTATCTACATCTATTTTTTTAAAGTGGATCCGATCCCCCGGCTTACACTGTGCAACCTTACTAAGATCCATCCGGCATACGGTACCAATCTTGGCATAACCTCCCGTTGTCTGATGATCCGCCATCAGGATGATCGGTTTTCCGCTTGCCGGAACCTGAATGGAACCAAAGGTGATTCCATCGGATACAATGTCTGTACCATTTTTGCTCTCAATCAGGCTGCCATCCAGCCGGTAGCCCATACGGTCACTATCCTCCTGCACCCGATAGTACCCGGAATAAAAAGTATGCAGCCCCTTCTGGGTAAACATTTCTTCCTGGGGACCCGGAATCACCCGTACTTCCACCTCGCCCGAATACTCCGGGATACTTACTTTCCGATTTTTAATTTTGGAAAACGACACACTATTCTGTCCAATTTCCAGTACATCTCCCCGTTTTAATTTTCTCCCATGAAAGCCGCCCATTTTACATCGTATATTGGTGGCATAGCTTCCCATAACCAATGGAACCAAAAATCCACCGGATACAGCAAGATACGTCCGACATCCCCTGGACGCCATCCCCAGATTCAGAACGTCTCCCTGCTTCGCTGTAACGGCCCGGTTTGTTTCCACCGGCTGTTCCCCTATCTCAGCCCCCATATCAGCTCCTGTGAGTGCAAAGACGGTATCCTGCGTGAACCTGTAGCTGCCACCATATACCGTAAATTCCAAAACTGCTGCAGTCTCTGGGTTTCCCACCAGATAATTTGCTTTCCTGTACGCCTGCTGATCCATAACACCGGAACAGGTCATACCTGACTGCTGATACCCGTATCGTCCTAAATCCTGTACAGTGGTCAGCATCCCCGGAATAATAACCTCAACTGCCATAATCGCTCCTTTTACTCCTGTATTACATCAAGTGAATATGTTCCCTTTAAAATCTCCTGTCGTATATCGTAATAATCCATAATAGAAATTGGCACAAAACGGATATATTCTCCGGCCTTAAAAAGAACAGGATCCTCCCGGTGCGGATCATAAAGATCTACCGGAGTTCCTCCGATCAGACGCCAGCCTCCGGGGGAATCCATGGGATAAATTCCTGTCTGATCACCACCAATTCCAACCGCTCCCTTGCCAATTTTGACCCGTGGTGTATCAAGACGCGGAACCTCCAGACGTTTATCCAACCCGCCTAAATACACAAACCCAGGCAAAAATCCCAGCATATATATTTTGTAATCTGTCCCGCTATGAAGCTCTATGATTTCCTGTCTGGAAAGACCTGTTAATTGTTCCATTCCCGATAAATCCACGCCAAACCTTGCACCATAACAGCACGGAATCCGAATAATTCTTTTATGTACCGCCGTGTCTGTTTTCAATTCTCTGCCAAGGACAGAGATTATCATGGAAAGTCTGGAATAAGATATCCGGAGCATATCGTAATAAATCATCAGAGAGCGAAAAGTAGGAACCATCTCCGTAATTCCGGGAATATTCTCCCGGCGTATTTTCTTCGCCAGAGCATGTACTTTCTCGTTGACATCTTCATCTACCGACGTTCCAAATTCCGCCACCAGTGCGCTGTCACCTGCCGGCATTACCTTTATATCCATAATAATCCTACATCCCTCTTTTCTTATTCCGTTGCATCCATATATTCCTTTAAAAGTGCCTGTCGAAGTTTGTTTACAAGCTCCGTTGCCTTACCGCCAACCGGTTTTCCATCCAGCTCATCCGCACATAAACAAAGCTTGCTGGAGCTTGTCACAAGAATCTCATCTGCTGCAAACATCTCTTCCAAGGTGTAAGGAGTCTCACTGACCGGAATTTCCAGTTTTTTACACATTCTTATCAAATGTGCTCTTCCTATCCCCGGAAGGATCAGATTATCTGTTGGTGCTGTGATCAGCTTTCCATCCTTAATGATATGGCAGTTACTGTGTGCACACTCCGTCACGCGTTTTCCCGGCCTGTATAATACAGTCTCATCTGCCCCTGCCTTCTTTGCCTTTTCTGCTGCCATGACGGATGGGATCAGATTTAAGGTCTTGATATTGCAATGGAAAAACCGGGTATCCGGTGTTGTGATCAGTTTGATCGGTTTGTCTCCGGCATCTACCGTATCAGGCTTTAACATGATCCAAAGATTTGCTTTTCCCTCCGGGAAGACGTGATTTCGGATACCGGTTCCCCTGGTCACCTGATAATAAACAAACAGATCACCGGTGTCCATTTTCTGAACCATTTCCTGAAGCAGCTCCTTCAGCTCCTGTTTTGTAACCGGCATTTCAATATCCAATAATCCGGCACTGTTAAAAAAGCGGTCAATGTGTTCATCGATTGCAAAAATCTTGTAGTTTCTGCATGGACCGGCATCATATACTCCATCACCAAACCAGCAGACACGGTCATTCATGGGAATACTCATTTCCTCAAGCTCTCCAAATTTTCCATTATAATATCCTAAAGTTTTCATCGTTTTTCCTCCATTTCATTTCTAAAATAAAAAAGACAGCAATAGAACTTTTGAAAGCTCCATTGCTGTCCGTCTGTTGATATTACAACAAGTATTTTTATGATTCACCCAAAGTGTATGCCGGTTTTTCGGGCTTGTCAAGACGAATGAAAATTTGCCAAATTTTTTCGGATATTTTGTTTTTCATCAAAAAATTTTCTGTCTGTTATGAACCTTTTTTTATTATTTAAGCCTGACATAGATCCATATTTTTAACCTTCTAATGCATCCCTCAATACCTTTACATTTTTTTCCATCATACTGACGTAGGTTTCTCCTGCGTCAAACTGCTGCCTTGTAACATTGTGGCAGGTATAAAAGGTCTCCACCTTTACCTCGTGCTCCTTCGTGGATGCTGCTTCCGCTACTGCCTTCGCCACCTTATCACTTGTCAGTTCAATCTTTAGTACCACCGGAAGCTTCCGTTCTTTCACCTGACGTGTGAGATATGTGATCGTCTCCGCACTTGGCTCCGTATCACTGCTGCAGCCCGCAAATGCTGCCGTATAATCAAGACCATATTCCTCCACAAAATACCGCAGTGGAAAACGATCCGCAAATGCAAGATATTTGTGCTTCGCCCGGCTTGTCACCTGCCGGATATCCTTATCCAGCGTCTGCAGCTTTTTAATATATTTGTCCGCATTTTTCTGATATTGTTCCTGATGCTCCGGGTCCACCTCTGCCAGATCCTTCGCAACCTGTGCCACGATCTTCTGTGCATTTACCGGGGAAGTCCAGATATGTTCATCTATCTCACCTGACGCATCAGAAGCTTCGTCTGTTTCATGATCGTGCTCTTCCTTTTCAGATGCGATATGATCCGAATCTTCTGTGCCATGTTCTTCGTGATCATGTTCCTCACCCTTTTCCTCCTGCATCCCTTCGACATGCTCTTCCACAAGAGTATCCACATGCCGCATCATCTCATCTGCCACAATGCCTTTATTATCCGCAGACTCTAATACCTGTCCAACCCATTGCTCATTTTCACCGCCATTATACAAAATCAGATCGGCCTGTCCCATCTGAATCATATCCGATGCCGTCGGTTCAAAGGAATGGGTGTCCATCCCGGCCGGCAGGATCAGAGACACATCGGCATATTTGCCTGCCACCTGTCTGGCAAAATCATAATATGGAAATAATGTTGCTACCACTTTAACCTTGCTGTCCTTTTTGTTTTGCCCGGATGTCTGGTCTGTGCCTGCGGAAATGCTGCATCCGCTGACAACCAGCATGACGGCACTAAAACATGCCACTATCTTCCATAAAAACATTCCTGTTGTTTTTTTATCTGTTCTTTTAATTCTCATTTTTGTTTTTTCTCTCCATACATTCATTACACATACCATAAAACATCGTTCTGTGAGGATTTACCTGAAAGCTGTGTTCCTCCAGCACATGATCATATAACTCCTCCATATGGCTGCAGGCCATGGGGATCATATTGCCACATTTTTCGCATTTCAGTAAAAACGATCCCTCATCCTCTCCGGTATACTGATAGTGTGCCCCGCTGTTGCCATCCAATACAATCTTATGGACAAGGCCTTCCTGCTCAAATTTGTCCAAATGACGGTAGATCGTCGTGAGACCAACCGACTGTCCCTGCTCCTTCAGATGAGCAGCAATCTGGCTCACGGTCACATAACGTTCTCCCCCTGTCATCAGATATTCCAGAATGATCTTTTGCTGTTTTGTATGATAATGTTTTCCTTTATTCACTTAATTCACTCCATTCCCTCATAAAAGAATTTTCCGGCTCCCACCCCAAAGCCTCCAGGGGGGAGTTATTTGTCATATTTGAAAACCGTTTTCATATTACACACATTTAAGGAAAATGTCAATCCATTTGACCTTTCTGTTCTTTATGACTACAATAGAAAAAAACAGAAAGGATACGATGATATGGAACCATATACAGACAATGATATGACAGAAGACGTCTCCGAAAATGATGACAGCGATATCCGTCGTTATCTGCACTCTGCCACCGCTATTCTGATCCTGATCAATGTAATTATCTTCTTGAAGACAGATATTTCCGGTATGATCGGCGGGGAGGACGTCTGGATCGACAAGGGATGCCTCTCCTGGTATCATTTTTTTTACCGGCATGAATATTACCGTGTACTGACCTGTATGTTTCTCCATGGAGGAATTGATCATATTTTTAACAATATGCTCTGCCTTTTTTTTATGGGAAGCTTTCTTGAACAGCACATTGGCACTCCCCGCTTTCTGATCCTTTATTTTTCTTCAGGAATTATTGCAGGCTTTACGTCTATGGTTTATAATATGCTATTAGGAATAAACACATTATCCATTGGAGCATCCGGTGCGATTTTTGGTATTACCGGAGGTCTTCTTGCACTGGTACTTTTTCACCGTAAGGAAATTGAAATTGATTACCGCCAGATGATATTTGCTGCTTTCCTGAGCCTGTACAGTGGTCTGACGGATCAGGGTGTGGATAATGCAGCCCATCTCGGAGGCTTCTTAGGAGGACTTCTCCTGGGTCTTCTGGTTGGCATCCGTAAGCAGAGACAGCAAACAAAGGATTCTTTCGGATCCGGCTCTCTCTGGAAATAATTAGGAAATGAGGAAATATATGCAGCGAATCAATATTTATTATGGTGGCCGCGGACTCATTGAGGATCCCACCATCTATGTAATGAATAAACTCACAGAGGTTCTTAACGAGCTGAACATTGATGTAAAAAAATATAATTTATATGAGGATAAACGCGGTATTTCCGTACTCCCCAAAACACTGAAGGAGGCAGACGGCATCATTCTTGCCGCTTCTGTAGAATGGCTTGGCATTGGTGGTCTGCTCCAGCAGTTTCTGGACGCCTGCTGGCTGTACGGTGACCGGGACCGCATCCAAAATCTCTATATGTTCCCACTGGTCACGGCGACAGCTGCCGGAGAGAAAACGGCATACCAGACGCTGGTTCAGGCATGGGAAATACTTGGAGGCATTCCCTGTGAAGGAATCTGTGCTTATGTGGAGGATTATACGGAGTTTGAAACCAATCCGGACTATGCTCTTCTGATCGAGAAAAAAGCTGAGAGCTTTTACCGTTCCTTCTCCAAAAAGATAACGGTGTTTCCATCCAGTACCAATTCCATCTGCGAAAATGTACTTCAGCCCAAAACCATGCACCTGACCCCTCAGGAAAGTGAGCAGTTATCTATGTATGTTTCCGACACCAATTACGTTCAGAAACAAAAAGAGGATATCGAGGAACTCACCAGTATGTTTAAGGGGCTTCTGGGAGATGATGCAGAAGAAACGGATACCACACCGTCAGATATCTCGGAAGATCCATTTGCTTCATTTTTGAAGGAGCATTTTCAAGCTGTGACACCGTTGCACGTATGTTATAATCTCCAGTTTGAGGACGGAAGAATTCTTTCCCTTGAGATTGATAACGAACATCTGGAATGCCGTAATAAAGAAAACCCTTCTGCTAATGTCCAGATTAAAATAAATCACCAAACAGTAAAACAGCTTATGAACGGCGAGATTACCATGCATAATGCATTTCTCTCCGGTGCCGTATCTGCAAAGGGTGATTTCAAACAGATCCGTACATTTGACACGGTTTTTCCTTTTTAGCGGGCTTAATCAAAAAGAAAAGAGGTAAAATATTATGAGTAAAAAAATGGTAGACGATTGTATTTTCTGTAAGATCAACAAGGGAGAGATTCCTTCCACCACAATCTATGAGGATGACGATTTTAAGGTTATGCTTGATATCAATCCGGCTTCCAGAGGACATGCTGTGATCCTTCCCAAAAATCACGCAGCAGATCTCTTTGAGCTGGAGGACGAAGATGCAGAAAAGCTTTTCAAGGTAGCCCGCAAATGCGCCAAAGCGATGAAGGAGGTACTCCACTGTGACGGCATCAATGTACTCCAGAATAACGGAGAAGCCGCCGGTCAGACGGTCTTTCATCTCCATGTGCATCTGATTCCACGTTACAAGGGCGACACCGTCAATATCTCCTGGGAACCCGGTACACCGGAGGAAAATGCGGCAGAGCTTGCGGCTCAGATCAAAGCAGCAGTCAGATAATAATTATAAACGAAATCATCTGGTATTACTTATTTCCCAAAATATTAAAATAAGCCACTTGATCAACATCCGGGCACCTGTTGATCAAGTGGCTTGTACTATTTTTCGTACAGATATTAACGATTATAAATCCGGCACAGCTTTTTCAGATAACGGCAATGCTCCTTGGTAAATGCTCCCGGAAGCATACGCCAGCGCCAGTTTGTTCCCACCGTCGAAGGCAGGTTCATCCGGGCACGATTATCCAGTCCGAGGATATCCTGCATCTGGAAAATTGCAGTATTGGCAATGCTCCCATATCCCAGCCGGATCATCTCCATAGGAATCTGCTTTTTTTTCTTTACCTGTAGATAATCCATCACATATTTCAATTCTTTTTTCTTTTTGGCTCCATAAAATCCCATGATCGTTTCATTGTCATGAGTTCCACCATATACAAGACAGTTGGGATCTTTATAATTATGTGGCAGATATTCATTATCTGCCGCGCCATCAAATGCAAACTCCAGAATCTTCATCCCCGGCCAGCCTGTCTTTTGTATCAGCTTCCGTACATTCGGTCCAACCACACCCAGATCCTCGGCAATAATATCGGTTCCTTTTGTTGCCTCTTTGATCACATCCGTAAGCTTTTTGCCCGGTCCTTTTCTCCATTTGCCATCTACCGCTGTCGGGCAGGATGCCGGAATGGACCAGAAATTTACAATCCCGATAAAATGGTCAATACGGATCACATCATACAGCTTTGCATTTGCTTCCATGCGCTTATACCACCAGCGGAAATGATCTTTTTCCATTGCATTCCAGTCGTAAAGCGGATTACCCCAGCGCTGTCCGTCTGCCGAAAAACAATCTGGCGGTACTCCCGCAATATTGATGGGTTTCTTTCTCTCATCCAGTTCAAAAAGATCCGAATGTGCCCATACATCGGCACTGTCCATAGAAACGTACAGCGGAATATCTCCGATCAAACGAATCTTTTTCTTGTGGGCATACTTTTTAAGTCGGTTCCACTGCTGATAAAACTTATACTGACAAAACTCCCAGAAAGCGATTTCGTCTGCCAGCTTTTTCTGCCATTTTTTCACTGCATCCTTCTGACGGAATCGAATATCCTCCTCCCAAAGCTGCCATTCCTTATTGTCATTTTCAAACTTTAATGCCATATACAGACAATAGTCTGCGAGCCAGTAAGTATTTTGACGGCAGAAGGTACGATATGAAGATTCTTCCTGATGCTTGCTTCGATTATATGCTTTTTTCAGCACCTTAAAACGGTTTTGAAAGAGAATGGCATAATCTATGTCCTCCGGATCCTCTCCCCACTCCTCACTTTCTACCTCCTGAATCGTCAGAAGTCCCTCCTGAATCAGGGTATCCAGATCAATAAAATACGGATTGCCTGCAAAAGCAGAGAAGGATTGGTACGGACTATCCCCAAAACTTGTAGGTCCTGCCGGAAGTACCTGCCAGTATTTCTGTCCTGCTTTTACCAGTCTGTCCACAAAATGGTATGCTTCCTCACCCAATGTACCAATACCATACGCAGAAGGCAGACTGCTGATGGGCAGCAATACTCCGGCTCCTCTGTCATCTAAAAAATTTTTCTTTTCCATATTTCATTTATGCCTTTCTCATATATTTATGATGTTTCACTATACCTGAAATCCTCTCCCAAGTGTTCCGGGATCAATCGCGACCTCATTGAGACTGCCTTTACCGTAGGTCAGTCCGGCATACACCTGCTGGCTGTTTTCCATGACCGGTCCCGACGTATCCTGTTTGGCAATCTCCTCAAAGCTTTCTTTCAATCCTTGAAGCACCCGCTCACAGGAAGCCAGCCCAACATCTTTCTTTCGTGTGATTGATTTTACCAGTTGTTCATTCACATATCGATATAACGAAGCCAGACGATAAGATACAGGGAACTGAAAGTCAAGACTGCCCCTTAATTCACAAAGGAAGCCTTGTACCCGTTTTAATTCCACATCTGCAGTATCAAAATCCTCTTTTTCAAATGCCTGACCTGCCTCTGCAAGGCTTTCCAGCATCAGTTCATATATGATCACCACCAGCTCACTGCGGTTTGCCTGACTGATCCGTGTCGTATATATTTTTTTATTTTCTTTGTCCATACTAATCCAGCATTCCTTTCCCAGCCCATTCCCATTGAGCCGCAGATACAATATTGGCATAGCGGATTCCATTCGCTTTCGCCATTATCTTACTGCAATAATGACATGATCTGCTGTGGTCTGTTATTTGCCTGTGCAAGCATAGATGTTGCCGCCTGGGAAAGCACCTCATACTGTGTATATTTTGTCATCTCATCTGCCATATCCGTATCACTGATCCGTGACATTGCCTCTGTAATATTCTGGCTGCTGAGGTCCAGACTGGAAGTCGTTGTCTCCAGACGATTCTGATAAGAACCAAGTGTCGATCTGGCTCCGGATACCTTTTTGATTGCCCGGTCCATACTGTTCAGTGCATTCTCTGAGCTATACTGTGTACACAGATTGATCTTGTCATTTCCATCGGAAGAACGCAGTCCCAGATTCAGGCAGGATACCTCCGGAAAATTCATATTCAATGTCTGTGACTCATTTGCTCCGATCTGTACTGTCATATAACCTGCATCAAAGACTCTTAAATCGGTTTCTCCTACCGCATTTGTCTCAATCTGCATCTCAAAGCCTTCATTATCACGGATTGTTACCAGATTTCCATCACTGGAATAGGTTGCAGTACTGCTAAAACCATCCTGAAATGTTATTTTGGCCTCTTTTCCATTCGCAACCTTCTCTCCCGTACCATCAGAATATGTAATCTTTTCCAAACTTCCTGTGGCTCTTGTTTTAAATGTAACAGACCCGCCGTTTCTCTCCATGTCAATATTCATGGCATCACAGGCAGCCTGAAGCTTCTCTGCAACGGCATCATCATTCATGGTTGCCGGAAATTCAATTAATGTCTTATTTAATTCGATACTGCCCGGCACAGACGGCAGCGGAACAGTGAGCTCTGCCGGTTCTGCCACCTGATCCACCGTCAGCTTATAATCTCCCTTCTCAACACTCATAGAGGTATAGACCGGTTTAATATCAATGTTACTGCTTCCAAAGGTACGGGCTGCAGAACCATCCAACAATGCTGTTCCGTTGAACTCCGTGGTCGTCGCAATACGATCTACTTCGTCCAGAAGCTCATCCACTTCTTTCTGAACAGCCTCGCGATCCTCCAGTGCATAGGTATCATTTGCTGTCTGCACTGCCAGCTCTCTGACTCTCTGAAGAATAGTTTCAATCTCCCCCATCGCTCCCTCAGCGGTTTCAATAATCGACTGTCCATCCTGTGAGTTGCGGGATGCCTGATCCAGTGCACGAATCTGTGCCCTCATTTTATTGGTAATAGCCATTCCTGCCGAATCATCCGCCGCCTTATTGATCTTGTAACCGGAACTCAGTCTCTCCAGACTGGAGGAAAGACGGGAATCCGTTCTCTTTAAATTTACATTTGCCATCTGTGCTGAAATATTGTGATTAATTCTCATATTTTACCTCTTTTCTATAAGTCAGTGTCATCCTGCTTCATCGTATCCATTACATAACGTACTACGGTTTTGGCTATCCGGTACAGAGAAGAGGACGGTACCTTTTCTCCTGCCTTTGCCGTCATTGCTTCCACACGGGATCTGTGGTTCATGCTGTAGGATATATTTTTTACATTGTAACCATCCTGCTGTAATGCTTGGGTAAGCTTCTCCCCATTCCCGGAAAGTGTGTCATATCCCTCCCGGTCATCACACAAGACAAGTCCCTTGATCTCTCCCTGCTGAACACGAAACTCCGCCGATATATTGTCCATATAGATCTGCACTCTGCCGGTATCCTCTTCTCCCTGAATCAGGGTAACATTCATAGTGGTAACCTGATCCCCTGTCACAACCGGCACATCATAGCTGTATCTGCCGGCTCTGCTGCTCTGAAAGATCATACCGGTACGAAGCTGTTTCAATCCCCGAAGCTCATCACTGGTGATCATTTCTTTTTCATAAGAATGTTCCAATATCTTTTCCATGCTTTGGCCAAGCCGGTCATAACTCTGAAGCAGCATATCCTCCTGATCCAGCGAATCAGGGATTTCCTCCATACTCTGACGAAGCTCATCCTGTTCCTCCCCGGACACATCCCGTCGCCGCTCGTGGATCTCATGATATACGTCATAATTCTGATAGATCAATTGCTGTGCTGCCTGAATATTGTTAATCGTATCCGGAAGCCCCATCTGCTCCAGATACCGGATGCTTTCCTGACTCTGTTCCACAGTCTCCCGAAGCTGTGAGGCAAGCTGTTCATACAAACGCTGCTGTGTCTCCTGGCTTCCCTCTGCCTGTTTCAGCTCCTCCTGCAGGCTCTCCAGGGAACGATCCAAAAGCTGTTCCATATCGCCATCGCTTATCTCTCGCAGCGCTGCCGGTTCCATTTCGTTCATTATCTGCCTGCTTAAGCGTTCATAATATTGCTGTGTACTGCCGGAAGAAGATTCCCCGGAAAATTCTTTGCCGGAAAACGCATTATCAATCTGCTGTGTAATATTTTTGGAAGTATACCGTAAATCGGACAGACCGCCAAAATCATCATCGATGCGGGCGTCCACTCCTTTTCGTTTTTCTGTCCGTACTGCTTTTAATAAACTGCGAAGATTCATCTCCCAGCCGGCCTCCATTACACTTCCAATGGCTGCCCCATCCGAATCCTCCACCTGATGCATGAGACGGAAAAGACCGATATACCCGTCTCTTTCCTGCTTTGTCAGACCCTGTTCCTGTTCCAGCTTCCAAAGATAACGGCTGTATTTTTCCTCCGATGAGATATCCTGCTCATCTGCAAGCTTCGCGAGTCTTTGATCCAATTCATCCAGCGGCAGATCCAATGGATTCTCTCCCTGCTGTACCAGCTTCATCACCAGAGTCGGCTTCATACGGTCTAACACGGAATTTACCTGTGCATCCAGTTCCTTCACTTTCGTTATGTTCTGTTCGGTAATTTCCAGACTGTTATATCCCAAAATACGGACAGCTCTCTGATTCGCCTGTGTATCTTCCATACCAAGACTATCTAAAAGCTCCGGTACATTCTGAAACGCCTTCTGGAGCGAATCTCCCAGATCAGTTCGAACCTGTGTCCCCACCGCCTCATAATCTGTCTGATACTGTCTTGTCTGTGCTGCGGTGCTGACCGCCGCGCGGTGAAGGACGTTCATCGTCAGAAGCTCATGCTGTCTGGCACCAATGCCAAGTATCGATGCAGGTGCTTTCCGGATATCCTCCGCCCGGGCAATGCTGTCCTGCACCCGATCCCACTGTGACTCATCCAGTTTCATATCCGGCAGAATCTCCTGATAGTCCTTCTGCTCCTGCTGTCTCAGTTCTTCTACCAGTGCCTTTAGCGGAGCGACCTGTATATCAATTCCCTTCTGCGCCATTCTTACGGCAGCCGGAAGTGTCATTCGCAGCCGCAGTTCCTCCAGCTGACGCTGTGTCACGGTAATCATTTCCGAAAAAATTGGCCGATTATCTGTTTGAGAGCCGCCATTCTGCTGCGCTTCAGAAGCTTCTGTAACATTGTCCCAGTCTTTTCTTTCACTCTGTCCACTATTCCGGACATCTACTGACTGTTTCAACTGTTGCATTGTCACTTCACTCTGTCCGACATTTCGTACAGTATTTTCCACATCCTCCGGAGTGATCTCCTCCAGAGTATGCAAGGCATCTATCGCAATAACGATCTGTCGGTCATCCAGTGATGCCTGCTCCGGTGACGCCCCTGTCTGCATCGCATATATGATCTGATCTAACACCTTCTCCGGTGTCATATTTTCTGAAATATCCCTCATCACCTGCATGACATTGATATTTTCCGGTGTCACGGCAATTTCATTGGCAAACAGCCATTTGGCATCTGTCAGCACCGCTTCATCCACGGAAATACCATTTTCCTTTAAAAGTCCGGTAATCTGTCCCTGAAGCTGCTGCCATACCTCTTCATCTACTACTGAAATATCCAGTGCTCCCGACGCAGAATACTGTCCATGATACAGATTTTCAATGGTAGGCGCCATCTGATTCTCCAAAATATAAGCCTCGGCATCCTGTGACAGCTCCGGCAGGATCGTGGTCATCTGAACCGCTGATGCTACCCTCGCTACATTCGCCTTTGTTACCGGCAGATCCGCTTCCCTTAAAGCGTTTTCAATCTGTGCCGGATCCATAAGCTGTGTTACTCCCTGTTCCTGCAGATTTTTGATGGTTTCCCGGTATTCCTTACTGTTCTCGATATTTTTTTGTACATTCTCCTGCTGCCACTGACGATTCTCCTTATGGCGTTCAATGGTTCGGTCAAGTGCCGACGCTTTATATTCCTCCAGAGCTCCCTGCTCTGATTCTATATTCTGATAATCTTCTCCTGTCAGCACGGCAATATTTTGTCCTGCCTGCTGCTTTGCCCCGGAAACTTTTCCGCTGTCATTCAGATGATCAGAAAAAGAATAGGAGGATGCGCTGACCGTTGTTGCGATCATCGCCCTGCTCTCTAAAGAGTCCGCTCTTCCAACCTCTTTCAGTACAATCCTTTCCTTTGACACTTCCATGATCTTAAAATTTCTCGTTTCGCCTTCCGTGGCATTTTGTACTGACGACGCAGGGACTGAAACCTCTGCGCCCTTAAAGCTGATGGAAACCTTGTCCGATACCCCGGAGATCACTCCCTGCACCACCTGACCCCGTCTGCCAATCTGCAAAAAGGAATCTGAACCAAATGCCGTCTTCCTTCTGCTGACATTGGCGGTCTGTGCTATGATATCATTTACATTCATGTTTCGCTCACCTTTCCAGTCTGTTTGTTTCGTTTGCTTCATCAACGAATACTCTGTTATGTACATCGGCAAAATTGCAGAAAATCTTAAGAGGGAGCAGACCATTCTGTTGATCTGCTCCCTCTCGTTATATACTTTTATTATTGCTTATTTCTTCTCGTCCTCCGGAAGCTCCTTGCGAATCTCCTTGGTACGGATCTCCTGACAGATATCATTGATGAAATCTGCCAGAGACTTCTGACCCTCATCTCCGGCAAAACGGCTGCGGACAGAAACAAGACCTGCCTCTTCCTCCTTGCCGCCGACAACCAGCATATACGGAAGCTTATCCATACGTGCCTCACGGATCTTATAACCGATCTTCTCAGAACGTCCGTCTACTGTAGCATCGATGCCGTTCTTCTTCAGCTCTGCCAGTACGCTCTGGGCATAATCCATATACTTGTCAGAAATCGGAAGCACACGAACCTGCTCCGGACAAAGCCATGTCGGGAATTTGCCTGCATACTTCTCGATCAGCCATGCAAGAGTACGCTCATAGCATCCGAGAGATGTTCTGTGGATAATATAAGGACGCTTCTTGTCACCGTTCTGATCAATATAATACATATCAAAACGCTCGGCCAGGAACATATCCAGCTGGATCGTGATCATGGTGTCCTCTTTTCCGTACACGTTCTTTGCCTGAATATCAAGCTTTGGACCGTAGAACGCTGCCTCTCCTGCCTCCTCTGTATATTCCATACCGATATCATCCAGAATCTCACGCATCGCACCTTCTACACGATCCCACTCCTCAGCATCGCCGAGATATTTGTCCGGATGCTCCGGATCCCACTTGGACATACGATAGGTCACGTCCTCTTCCAGTCCCAGTGTCTCCAGACAATATTTTGCCAGACGGACACAATTCTTAAACTCATCGGCAATCTGCTCCGGTGTACAGATCAGATGTCCCTCAGAGATCGTAAACTGACGGACACGGGTCAGACCATGCATCTCACCGGAATCCTCGTTACGGAAGAGAGTCGATGTCTCGCCCATACGATAAGGCAGATCGCGGTATGACTTCTGGCGTGCCTTATATACATAATACTGGAACGGACAGGTCATTGGACGAAGAGCAAAAATATCGCGGCCGGAAATGCTGTTTCCATTCTCGTCCTCATCATCCTCTCCCAGAAGGAACATTCCCTCTTTATAATGACCCCAGTGATCCGAAATCTTATAAAGATCTGATTTTGCCATCAGAGGGGTACGGGTACGAACATAGCCCCACTCATTATCCTCCAGATCCTCGATCCAGCGCTGCAGCTTCTGGATCATCTTCGTTCCCTTTGGCATGAACAGCGGAAGTCCCTGACCAATCACGTCAACGGTAGTAAACAGATCCATATCACGGCCAAGCTTATTGTGGTCACGGTTCTTAATGTCTGCCAGATACTCCAGATATTCCTCCAGATCGGCTTTCTTCGTATAAGCAGTACCGTAAATTCTGGTGAGCATCTTATTGTGCTCGTCTCCTCTCCAGTATGCTCCGGAAGAAGCAGTCAGCTTAAATGCCTTGATCGGCTTTGTACTCATCAGATGTGGTCCCGCACAGAACTCAATGAAATCACCCTGCTGATAGAAACTCAGTTCATCGGTATCCGGATGTTCCTTGATCATTTCTACTTTATATGGCTCATCTCTCTCTGTCATAAGCTTGATCGCCTCATCCTTTGACAGAGTATAACGCTCCAGACGGTCTCCCTTTTTGATGATCTTCTTCATTTCCTTCTCTATGGCATCCAGAGCATCACGGTCAAGGCTTGGCATATCAAAATCATAATAATATCCATTGTCAATAGCCGGTCCGATGGTCAGCTTTGCGTCCGGATAAAGATTCTTCACAGCCTGAGCCAGAACATGGGCACAGGTATGACGATATGCTTTCTTTCCTGCATCGGAATCAAAGGTCAGAATATTTAAGGTACAATCCCTGTCTACAATAGTACGAAGATCCTTTGTCTCTCCATCAATCTCTCCCACACATGCTACGCGTGCCAGTCCCTCACTGATATCAAGAGCGATATCGTAGATGGACATTGGCTGGTCATACTCCTTAAAGGAGCCGTCTTTTAATGTTACTTTCATGATTTCCCTCTTTTCTGCGCTGCCGCATTTTACGAATCCCGACGCAGCGCCCGCCACAGATCCGTCTTTGAATCCATGTCAGAAGAAGACCATAAGTTTCCTGGTAAAATCCAAACAAAAAAGCCCCCTCTGACATACCATGTCAGAAGGGGCGTAAATTCATACGCGGTTCCACCCTCGTTCGTGGGATCAAATTGCCAAAAAGCTTTATCATAATCCCTCCGGTCATATACGCCGGATCGATTCAAATAATCCTGCTATGAATCATATCTGATCTCACCTTCATTGTGACGGTAACGGTGTCGGCCGGGCTGGATTAAAGCCACTCAGAGCTGGTCTTCCATCGCTTTGTGAATGAGGCAGTCACAGCAACCGGTATATCCGGTCTGCCTCTCTCTGGAATCACGCACGCCATGTACTCGTCTCTTCAACGTATTATCTTTTATTAGAATATCACAATTTTAAAAAAATGCAACCATTTTATTTCACTTTCAAATATGCTACACTAAAAAAGGGCAAAGCCTGTGTTTTCCCCTCCAAGAATTGCTTCGCAATTCTCGTTGATTTGATCATCCAATTGAAAGGAGACTTGCTGATGGACGAAAAAATATCACAGCTTACAAATATTTTACAGGAAAGCGATAACATCGTTTTCTTTGGCGGTGCCGGCGTTTCCACAGCATCCAATATTCCGGATTTCCGCAGCTCCAACGGACTATACAGCAAAAAGCTGGGACAGAATTTTACCCCGGAGCAGTTAGTATCCCACACTTTTTTTGTCCGCTATCCGGAAGAATTCTTCGCCTTTTATAAAAAGAATCTTGTTTACCCGGATGCCAAACCAAACGCCTGTCACATAGCTCTTGCCAAGCTGGAAGATATGGGCAAGCTGAAGGCCATCGTCACCCAGAACATTGACGGACTTCATCAGGCAGCCGGAAGCAAAGTGGTTTACGAGCTTCACGGCTCTGTCCTTCGCAATTACTGTACCCACTGTCATGAATTCTATGATGCTGATTTCATTTTACAGTCAGAGGGCGTTCCTCTCTGTCCGAAATGCCATGCCCTGATCAAACCGGATGTAGTCCTTTACGAGGAAGGACTTGACGATACTGTGATCACCAGATCCATCGAAGCCATTCAGGCAGCTGACACCCTGATCATTGGAGGTACCTCTCTGGTGGTATATCCCGCTGCCGGTCTGATCAATTATTTCCATGGGAAACATCTGGTACTGATCAATAAAAGCTCTACCCCTGCCGACGGAAAGGCAGATCTGGTTATCAATGACTCTATTGACAAAGTGATGGAAAAAGCGGTATCATCACTACAATCACAATAAGATAAGGGAGATGTTATAATGAACTATGTATATAAGACAAGCGGAACCTGTTCCTCTGAAATCCACTTCGATATTAACGGTGATGTGGTAAGTAATGTATCCTTTACCGGCGGATGCAATGGTAATCTACAGGCAGTATCCCGTCTGGTAGACGGTCAGACCGTAGACTGGATCGAGTCAAAGGTAAAGGGCATCAAATGTGGTTTCAAGCCAACCTCCTGTGGAGATCAGCTTGCCAAGGCTGTCCGTGAGGCATACGAAGCAGCGCAGAAGCAGATGGCTTAAAACTTTTGCTTAGATTGGCAATATTTGTTAATTAAATCAGCAGTAGCTTTTACTAACAAAACAGGCAGGATCACTTTAAGAGAATCTCTTAAAATGATCCTGCCTGTTTTATGTTAATGTGGTTTTATCTCTCCATTTCCTACAGATTACCGCACCGTTTCCACCTTGATCATATTGGTAGTTCCGGAAACTCCCACCGGTACACCGGAGGTAATAACCGCAGTATCTCCGCTTTTGATAACACCATGTGCCTTTGCCACCTCAATCGCATGGTCAAACAGCTCAAAGACATCATTTTTTTCCTCAACCGGGAATGGCGAAACCCCCCATGACATATTCAGCTGGCGGCATACCTTTTCGGAGGTGCTGCCCGCAATAATGTCACATGCAGGACGATATCTGGAAATCATTCTTGCCGAACGCCCGGACTTCGTTACGGTCACAATGGCACTGGCATTTAAATCATATGCCGTCGTACAGGTTGCGTGACAGATCGCATCCGTCACGTCCGGATTTGCCTGTCTGGCTCTGCTGTAAAAGCGTTTCTGATAATCTACATCCTGCTCCGTACGGCTGGCAATACGCACCATGGTCTTTAATGCCTCTACCGGGAACTTGCCTGCTGCCGTCTCTCCGGAAAGCATAATGGCACTGGTACCATCATAAACGGCATTGGCTACATCAGCCGTCTCCGCTCTGGTAGCACGGGGATTTTTCATCATGGAATCCAGCATCTGGGTCGCAATGATAACCTGCTTGCCGGCCTCATATACCTTATTGATGATCATCTTCTGCACGATCGGCACTTCCTCCTCCGGAAGCTCCACTCCCATATCTCCACGGGCGATCATAATGGCATCGGATTCCCGGATGATCTCATCAATATTGGCAACTCCCTCTGCATTCTCAATCTTTGCAATAATATTTACCGCAGAGCCACCATTGGCATCCAGCAGATTACGGATCAGCTTAACATCAAATGCCGTGCGCACAAAGGATGCGGCAATAAAATCAACATCATTCTTAATACCAAATAAAATATCGGACCGATCCTTCTCACTGAGATATGGCAGGTTTACATGACCTCCCGGCAGATTCACGCCCTTATGATCGGATACCACACCTTCATTTTTGACTACGCACTGAATCGTGTTTTTGACGATTGCTACAACCTCTAACTCCACCAGGCCATCATCGATCAGTACCGGGGCTCCCACTGTCACATCCTCACAGAGATGATCATAGGTTACTCCTACATGTGCATTATCTCCCTCAACCTTTTCTCCGCAGACCAGAGTAAACTTCTGTCCCCTCTTTAATAATGTCTTTCCTTCCTTAAAGGTGTCCAGACGAACCTCCGGTCCCTTTGTATCAAGAAGGATCGCTACCGGCTTATCACATTTTTTTCGTATTCTCTTTAACCGGTCCATTCTCTGTTTATGCTCCTCATGGGAACCATGGGAAAAATTGAAACGGGCGACATTCATCCCCTCGTTAATGAGCTGCTCAATCACCTCATCCGAGTCCGTTGCAGGTCCAAGTGTACATATAATCTTTGTTTTTCTCATAATCCTTTCTCCTGTCCTTTCCTCACATCATATAATAATCCGCCACTATTATCTTACATTCCGGTTCGGTGGTCAATAGATTTTACATACCTTTTTCATAACAAATTTTTATCTCGGACTTTTCATCCTTCTACAGCTGCGCTATACTATCAACACAGAATAATCGCTATTTTGGCACCACATCAATTTTCTCTTCGAAAGGAATGGTTATAAATATGAATTATAATAATGATCAGGAAATCTCCTCTTTTCACAAACATCTGAAAACCGGATATCTTAACAGCGATTTTAAATTCTTTCATCTCAAAGATAATACCCGAAAGGATTTTCCCTTTCATTATCATGATTTCAACAAAATCCTGCTCTTCCTTCAGGGAGATGTCACTTATACCATCGAAGGAAAAAGCTATGAACTCCAGCCTTTTGATCTGGTTCTTGTCCGTGCCGGGGAGCTTCACCGGCCGGTCATACATTCAGAGTCTGCCTATGAACGGATCATCTTATACCTTTCCCCGGAATTCATTGCACAATATAGCGGGGAAAGCTATGATCTGGAAAAATGCTTCACCCTTGCTGCCGATGCTTCTGCCCATGTTCTGCGGATCCCTTATTTCAAGGGAAGCACCCTGTATCATACCATAAAGGCACTGGAAAATTCCTATGAACACCCGGAGGAGTATGCACAGGAGCTTTCCCAGCGCCTTTTATTCTTACAATTTATGATCCATCTGAACCGTATTGCCATCTCCGATAATCTGGAGTTTTTGGAAACAAGCACCTCCAACACCAAGATTCTGGAATGTCTCGACTATATCAACACACATCTGCAGGAAAAGCTCACGGCAGACGTGCTGGCAGATCGATTTTTTGTCAGCAAATATTATCTGATGCATTCTTTCAAAGAAGAAACTGGCAGAAGTATGGGATCATATATCACCACCAAGCGCCTGCTTCTCGCCAGACAATACATCTCCGGAGGAATGCCCTCCACCCAGGCCTGCTACGAATGTGGATTTCACAATTACTCCACCTTCTACCGCGCCTGGAAAAAGTTATTCGGCACCTCCCCAAAGCAAAATTAACGTTAGAGAAACGACTTTATTCGGTGTGTATCGCCGCCAATGGACTCAGCTTCATGGCACGTCGTGCCGGAAAATATCCGGCAACCATACCCATCAATGTAGAGAATGCTACTGCCGCCAACGCTAACCACCACGGTATCACAGAAATATTTCCTCCAATCCCTTCCATACCGGCCGAGAAATGATTGATCAGCGACGACACACCACAGCTCAAGAGAAGCCCCACTATACCTCCGATCAGCCCAATGAATCCGGCCTCAGCCAGAAACAGCTTCTGGATATCTCTCATATCACAGCCCAGCACCTTCATAACACCGATCTCTTTGGTTCTCTCGTAGGTGGACATCATCATGGTGTTGGCAATGCCAATTGCCGCCACCAGAAATGCAACCATACCGATACCGCCAAGTACCAGCTCCACGATCTGAAGACTCTTCTGTGCGGAATCGATCAACTCTTTGTTGCTGTTTGCAAAAAATCCCATATCCTGAATACTCTTCATGACATCTTCTACATTGTCTGCCTGATCCACTTCTACTACAATCGTCGTATAAACCCACTCGTTTAACGGCTTTCCGTTTGGCTTTGGCTGTCCCGGTATCTTGCCCTTTCCAAAGTTCTTGGTCAGGTAGCTTTTCAGATCATCGAGGTTTACCAGGAGGCTCTGGCTGTAATTATTGTACTCCTCCAGACCTCCTGCCATAATCCCCGTGATCTTAATCCGGAAATTCAGCGTGGAATTATCCTCCGCCGGCTGCGCAGCTGCGTCGTCCCCGGCAGAATCACTGTCTCCGTCTCCGGAGGAATCCTCCGTGGAAGCATCGGTGGAAGCGGTCTGATCCACCGTCTCGGACTCAGCTGCATCATTATACACCTGCAGCTGATGGATCTGCGTCATCAGATCGATTGGCGGAAGCTCCCCGGTAGAATAATAATCTACATACTCGTCCCCCTGCACATAACCAAATCCGGTAAGCAGCTGATTGCCACCAAGCACCTGAAGCGTGCCGGAGTTTCCTGCTTTCGGAACCTCCCCCTTGTCTAACTCCTGAGAATCTAACATACTCTGATCCACACCGATCATATTGGCATAGCCGCTGTAACGGCCACTCTTCATCGTTCCGTCAAATGTAAGCTGCGGTGATACGGACTTGACATGCTCCATTCCCTGAAACATTTCCATGTTGGACTCTGTCAACATCGTGGAAGTATCCGTCTGGCTGCCGGAGGAATCAGAGTCCATCCCTCCTCCCGGGCTCACATTGATCTGTGTCACCGAACCCATACTTTCATACTGCTCCATCATCTGCTGTTTCATTCCAAACGCAAGAGAGAGCATAGCAACAATGGATGTAGTGCCAATCAGTACACCAAGCACCGTCAGGATTGTCCGCAGCTTTCTGCGCCACAGATTTCCAAGACTCATGCTCATGAGATCATAGAAGCTCATCGTCCATCAACTCCTCTTCTTTTTTCTTGCGTTTCTTTTTCACAATAATACGCACCACTATGATCACAACCACCAAAGCAGCTACACCGATTCCGATTTTGGCTGCCAACGGAAGACCTTTCTTCGTCTGCGTTTCATCCATGCCATCATCAGCAGGCATATCAGCATCCCCCATATCCTCGGATACAAACACATTTGTCTTTTCTGTATACTTTTTGGTCTGTCCGGAAGCATTCTCATATGTAACAATGATCGTGCATTCTCCATCACTGTCATCCGGGGTTGCCTGATCACCGTTTAATGTCACAGTTGCATATCCTGTTGCTCCGGCGGCAATATTTCCCACAAAAGATTTCTCACAGGAGATTTCCTTTCCTTTACAGATAACAGAGACATTATTTAACGCTCCCCCCCCCAGATTGTTAATAGAGAAGGACAGGTCACCTGTGCCACCTACGCTGAGCATATCCGGCGGTGTAACTTCGGTCAGACTGATGCGGTCCTTCTGTACTACTGGAATAGAAACATGATCCTCTGCATTATAGCCACTTGCTTTACCATCCTCATACTCTGTCTTGACCGTAACCTGGTAAGACTTTGAGCTAAGGCTTGCTGCCGCTTTCATCCAGAAGGATACCTTTGCTGTGGACTTTGCTGCGATACTGTCCAGATATGCCGTGCTTGCACCGCTGAGTGGCAGAAATTCTCCGTTTTCCGTGGACATTGTCAGTTTGATATTATGTACTGTCTGGCTTGCATTATTGCGAAGCTCCAGTGTCAGAAGGAATTTGGCATTTGGATGAACCGTTTTGACATCTGTGGTAAAACCTGACACCATCACACGCGGGGTACTTGTTTTTCCCTTTGCGTTTGTTTTCTCCTTGGCCTTTCCCTTCAACTCCACATTAACGGTTTTGTCTTCTGTTACATCCTGACCGTTTTTGACATATCCGATCCGGAATACAACCCCCTGATATCCTGTAGATACATTGTTTTTTACTTTAAAATGATAGCTGCAGGACAGGCTTTTCGTGCCGCCGGAACGAACGACCTTGTATGCGTCCGTGGTACTCTCAAACGGAAAATTATTGTCAATCACAGGCACTACACTTTTAATTTTGTAATTTCGGCTGCTTGCAGTAAATGCCACACTGCAGCTTCCGCCATAAACACCATAAGGATCATTTTTCATTTTCAGGGAAATATCTGCATCCTTTGCCGTTTCCTGCTTATCTGCCGGCTTTTCGGTTGCCTTTGGTTTCCCTGTGATCTTGACATTGATACTCTTATTCAGAGAATACTCACTGTCATATGCCTTCACAACTCCATCCGCAGACTTCCTGGTATATACCACGGTAAACCCTGCCATATAATATGCCGTTTCCAGATTGTCCTTTGCCCGGAATGTATAGCTGCATTTTACAGAGCCTCCATTGCCGTTTGTAACACGATATGCTTCGTTATCCATCACAAACGGGAAATTGTCATCGAGTACCGGATAAATCTTTTCAATGCTTTCTATGTCATAATGCTTTTTATTGTTTTTATTGCCGGTCACGGTAAAGGATACTTTAACCTTTCCCCCTGCTTTACTGCCGGACACGCTTACATTGGATAAACTGATATCTGCGCTGTTGCCAGTCAGCATCTCGCTCTGGAGACTGTCATCTCCCTGCTGGCCGCCTGTGATTCCCTGATCACTCCCCTCACCGGCTGCCCATACATTTTTTGTATTTTGTACCGGCACCATACTTGTCACCATTGCCAGACTCAGCAATGCCGCTATCCATAATTTTTTCTTTTTCAAAATCTTATCCTCCATTTTCTGAATGATTTCGGACTTTCTTTTCATCATTCCTGTACATTTTCCACAATTTTGCCATCCTTGATGCGGATCTGTCTGTCAGCCAGAGCTGCCAGATCATTGTCATGTGTAACCATCACCAGAGTTTTGCCTCTCTCACTAAGCACATGGCGCATCAGCTCCATCATCTCTGCAGATGTATTGGAATCAAGATTACCTGTCGGCTCATCTGCAAATACAATACTTGGATTCAGCACAAGAGCTCTCGCCATACCCACACGCTGCTGCTGCCCACCGGACATCTGATTCGGCTTATGTAAGCGGTATTTCTTCAGGCCAACCAGATCGATCATCTTCTGCGCCCGCTTCATACGGACATTTTTGGAGATGCCCCGAAATACCAGTGGCAATGCTACATTTTCTACTGCATTCATAGTCGGGATCAGGTTAAAAGACTGAAAAATAAATCCCACCTTTTCCCTGCGAAACTGTACCAGCCGATTCTCCTTGTACTTATCAATACGTTCCCCTGCCACCATGATCTGTCCTTTTGTAGGCTTTTCAAGTCCGGCAAGCATGTTAAGCAATGTAGATTTTCCGGAGCCTGATGTACCTACAATGGCACAAAATTCTCCCTCATACACCTGGAAACTGACACCATTCAATGCCCGTACTTCATTTTTGCCAATGGGATATATCTTATAAAGATCCCTGACATCAATGACGCATTTGCGTGATTCCCCTTTATTACTCGTTTCCGGTTTTTCCAAGGTTCCCCCTCCTTTCTGAAATTTCTGTGTGTATTCCCTGTAATGTTTCCCCAGCTATCCACACTACTTTTACAGAATACCATATATTTTTTTCACAATCTTTAAGATATTCTTAAATTTTCGAAATTATATTCTTATTTTGTTACAAAAAAATTCACAGACCACCGTTTCGTCACGATAGTCTGTGAGTTTTCATTTTATATTATTTTGTTATATGAGAGGATCATTAGTATACATAAATCTTTAATTTCGAAGCCTTTGCTCCCAGCAACAGGGAACGATATGTATTCTTCTTGCCGGAAGGAACTACTACATAGCAACCTGACTTTACATATCGGAATGCATTGCTGTTAATGGTATTGATCTTCTTTGAATTAATGATCACTGCTTTCAGCTTTTTACAATTCTGGAACGCTTTTTCCCCTATAAATGTAGTCTTGGCCGGAATTGTCACCTTTCGAAGAGATTTGCAGCCTGCAAATGCAAATTTTTTGATTTTTGTAACACCGCTTCCAATCGTAAGTGATTTCAGAGAAGTCATTCCCTGGAATGCCCGCTTGCCAATATAAGTCACATTCTTTCCCACCTTGACGGAAGTAAGCTTTGTATTGTTTTTAAATGATTTCTCATTAATTCCGCTGACAACATAATTCACTCCCTGCCATGTTACTGAAGCCGGAATTGTTACACTGGTCTTGGTCTTTCCGTCCTCACTGAGACCCCTTATTTTAACTGCCGCCTTTACGGTTCCCTGTGCTTCAGCCGTTACACCGTAAACAAAATTGCCTGTTGTAAATCGCGCTCCTACCTTTAATGCTCCGTTTGTTGCGATTGCTGCAGGACTTGTTGTGGTAACCGCCGCCGGAGTTACTGTGGCTGCCGGAGTGTTCACCGGTGTCTGTGCCGGTGCCTCTGTCGCAGCAACCGGTGTCTTTTCCGGCTGATCTGTTTCTGCCGGCATCCCGCTTTCCTGCGCCGGTTCTTTCGTCTCCTGTGAAGCATCCGGTGTTTTCACTGCATCCTCCGGTACAGAGGTTACCTCCGGTGTCTCCGTGCTGTCAGCTTCCGTTTGGACTGCTGCAGCTGTACTGTTACTTACTGCTGCTGCCTTTTGAGGTGCTGCCTCCAGGCCAAGTCCGGTAAAAACCATAGAAAAACTTAATATCATTGCCATTGTTTTTTTCTTCATGTCAATTCCTCCATTCGTATATGAAATATTTGATAGGACATATACTACCAGCCTCATACGTCAACTTTTCGGCGGAATTGTGTCAAATCCCGGCTTTTTTCTCGTCAGGAAAATGGCAGATTTCCTTTATGATATCCGTATTGTTTTTTTGCGTGCTTTTACCTGATATAAAAGCTTGTCTGCCTCTGTTACCATTTCCTCCAGAGACTGCACCTCTGCTGCCGGATGTACACAGTATCCGCAGCTGCATGACACCTCATAAGGCCATGAGTTCCGTTCGTTATACTCTTCTAAATACTCCTCCACTCTTTGTATAAAGTCTCCTGCATCCCCTTCCCTTTCTGCAATGCCAAAGACCAGATACTCATCTCCGCCACTCCGGATACAGACCTCACGCCGCTCCGATGCCTGCCGCATAGCATTGGCCACCTGAACGATTGCATTGTCTCCCGCATCATGTCCATAGGTATCATTAATCTTCTTTAAGCCATCCAGATCCAGCTCAATGCACATAATAAATTTGTTATCACGCTTTGCGACCTTCATAATCTTTTCCACAAAACGTCTCATACCAAAACGGTTATACAACTTTGTCAGCTCATCACGTACATACATACTGTCCAATTTATCTACCAGTGTATCCTTTTCCTTGAGAAGACACAGATCAATGATGGCACTGTTCATAACTGTCAGCAAGGCATAAACCATCGATGCCTCCTGCATACAATATTTGGCCGATATCCACAGATATCCTACGGTTCTCTGATTGAGATAAAGGGGCACAAACGACAGTCTTAATCCTTCCTTCCCCTGCAGATCCAGAGGTGGCAGAATATCCGGATAAAATACCGGTTCCATTTCCAACGGCTTTCCCTTCCGGCATTTGACCAATGTCATATTCTGAGAATAGCCGTGAACCCTTTTGCTTCTTTTGATCCCCTGCGTAATAATGTCATCACAAATACAAAAATTAAAGGCATCCCAATCAAAGAAATCCAAATAAGAACATATTACCTCCAGCATATTCTCCACAGACTTTTTTTCGGATACATCTCTCCAAAGCTCCGTAATGTGATGAATAAACATATCCCGTCTGGTAATATCCCGAAGCTTCTCCTGATTGATCCGATTAAGATCCAGTTTGGTATGCTTCGTACAGCCACAACTTTGATTCAGTACCAGATGTGCCGGTACCAGACTGTTCAAAGGAACCTCTTTCCCTTCCCAAAGCTGTTCCAAAAAACGGACAGCCTGTGTTCCCGATTCAAACAATGAACGTTCCACCGATGAGATAGACGGCTGATACTCGGATGCCTCTTTGGTATGATCAAACCCTGTAACGATTACATCCTCCGGCACCCGATAACCATGATCATTTAAATACTTTATGACAAACATCGCCATAGTATCATTTGCGCATACAAACGCATCCGGCATATCGTGGCTGCTGAGATATTCTCTAACCACATCAATCGATTTTAAGTAGAACTGTCCATATCCGATATTTTCCTGTCGAAACGGAATGCCTTCCTCCTCAAGTGCACTTCGATATGCCTCTTCACGATCCTCGGACTCCTTATTTCCCTTGAATCCGGACATAAAATAAATATTCCGGCAATGATGTGTCCGAATTAAATGAAGAACCATTTTCTTCATGCCAACGGTATCATTGTATCCAATCTGATAACAGCCATCATAGGTATCATTTACATCAATTACCGGCACCCCGGCTCTGGCTGCATTACCTATGATCTTCTTCATCATATCCGAGCGCAAAACCTCCCCCAATATGATTATGCCATCAAACATTCTGTAATCCGGAACCGCATAAATAGCTCCCTCTCCGGAAACAACCTCATCCGACAGTTCTCCAAGCTCATATGCCGGTTTTTTCATAAGACTGTGAAAAATTAATACATTATAATCTTTGTCTGTTACTTCTTTTAATACCGCCTTGGTAATGATACCCTCCTGAAGGGTATCATCCCCTTCCAAAAACAGTCCGATCGTCTTACGTGTCCTCATTCGTAATCTCCATTTCCCACTTAGTATTATATCATTTACAAAAGTAACAACGCCAATATTATAATTATAACATATATTAGCACCACTGCAAGACATCTTCTCTGACGCTGTCTTTTCTTTCTGACCTGTTCCAGTTTACGACTCATATTTTCCGGGCGCAGACTCTCCGGCGTACTTAAATTTTCACTGGCAGTAAGGATCATTTCTTCTACTTCCTTTAAAGACTGTTCCTCAACAAGCGGTTCCTGTCCCGACCGGTACTGCATATGATATTTGGGGGGCAGAATACCATGAATTCGATGAGATGCCAGCCGTTCCATTTCATTTTCTTCTTTCATGTTATTGACATCCCCCTTTCACGGATCCAGTTTTTTTCTCATTTTCATCAATGCACGCCGATATTTTGAACGAAGAGTACTCGCTCCTATTCCCAGGTTCTCTGCAATTTCTTCACCCCGGTATCCTGCCAGCAGAAAAGAATTGACAATATACCGCTCCTCATCCGTAAGAACCGCAAATGCATCCCGGACCCACTCCCGGTCCGTTGCCTCCTTCTCCAAATCCTTTCCGTCACTGATATCCGGAACCTTATCCTGCTCCGTTTCTCCATCAAAGCCCCTGCTGTGATGTTTGTTTCTCTCCGCATAGGATTTGAGTTTTTTCCTGCATTTGTTGGATAATATTTTAAAAAGCCATTGCCGAAAACGATAAACATCCCTCAGCCTGCCGATGGACTCATATGCTGCCACAATGGTATCTGCCACAACATCTTCCGCATCCTGTTTGTGATGCAGCATATAACATGCATACGCATACAATTCATGATAAAAAAGCTGATACAGCTCCATAAAAGCATCCTGACTTCCCTTTTGGGCCATCCGCACGGCATCTGCTATCTTTTCCGCATCTTTCTCCGATGCTGCTCCCATACCGCTAACCATACCTTTCCAGATCTTTATATTGTTATATCGGATAAAGACAGGGCTTCCTTTAAGAAAGCCCCGTCTTTTTATTATTTCTTTTATTATTTCTTTTTATTTTATTGTCATTGTTTTTTTCGCAAATCCTGTTTTCTTTACGAACAGCTTCTGATATGCTTTTTTCTTTCCCTTCGGACAGATAATCTGTACCTTTTTATGGACACCCCGGATTGCATTTTTCCCTACCGTCTTTAACCTGACAGATCGAATTGTGATTTTTTTCAGGCTGCTGCAGCCCCGGAATGCATCCTGACCTATGGCCACAACATTTTTTCCGATCGTTATCTTTTTTAATTTGGATAATCCCTGAAATGTCCCTTTTTCTATTTCTGATACTCTCAATGATTTTCCATTAATTTTCTCCACATCCCTGATAACGACAGACGTCTGATTTTTCAATGCAGTCTGATTTTTCTTCTGATAGCACAGAGTATTATCTGATTTCAGAAGATATATTCCCGTTTTTGTCTCATATTTCGTGGAAACTGCCTTCCCTGTTTCATCTGTTTTTTTGATCACAATAGTGCCATCCGCCAGTTTTTCTTTTTTGACAGAAGTACTCTTTGGTGTTTCAGATGGTGCCGTTGTCTGTACCGGCGCCATACTCTGCTGTGCCGGCGCAGCAGATGGAATGCCTGTCGGCAATACCGGAGTCTCTGTCACCTCAGCAGAGGCAGTTGGCACAGCCGTGTCCGTTGGTTTCGGAGATGGCGTGCTGTCCGCTGTATACTGCTTCCGGATATAGCTTGAGATCTTCGCCACCTGCTTGTCCCGTCCATTCAGAAAATTTCTGATGGCCTTTAGTGTTCCATATGCATTTCCTCCATCTCCGTTAACCGCTTTATCCGCTGTCATCCCGCTGTTTGTCGGAAAACGGTCAAAAAACTGCTGCAGGATTGGCTGATATACTCCTTGAAACAGATCAGCCCGTTCAATGGCACGGTTATACTCAAACATTCCGGTGGAAAAGCTTTCAAGACGGGCAATAAACTTCTCCCGAAACGCCTCATTGGTCATCATCAGCGCGAAACATCTTACATGTGGTTTGTCGTGATTTACACTGTCCGGATCGGCTGTTCCTGTCTGAAGAAGCCCCGAAGCCTTTATGGCATTTCCGCTTTTATCATCGGAACCGCTGATTCCGCCAAACTCCACATCATACACCATAAAACGCCACTTACCATCGGCATACGGATTTGTTTCATCCGTAACGGTAGATTTCCACATAGACCAGTTTTTGCCCGGCCAGTCCCATTTATTGTTGATCCATACCTCAGTCGCAAAGTAATCTATAATGGAATCCTCATCTACCATCGCAGCAAGCTCATCATAATCCTTCTGATCACTGACATCCTTATGAGTACTCATAAAGCTCTCCAGATCCTTCAGATAATAATCCTCGTCGGTGACACCCTCCGGCAGATCTCCTTCGTCCAGTTTATAGCCCAGAGGCTGGATTGCTTCTGCGTCGCCTTTATAGATCACCACGTTATCCTTATTGACACCGTGTTTATTTTCCATAAATGCACCACAGAAATCATCCTGAAGAATATAAACACCCCAGTACTCTCCATTCAGATATACGACACACGGACGGGCACTCTGGTTATCACAATCAATCTCCTGAAGCAGCGACTGCCAGTAGGAATCAGAAAACTTCGTAGTGAATGCACAGTTTCCGCCATTTCGGAGGACAATCTTTTTATATTTGTTAATTACATTACCCTGATCATCTACTGCATTGTCCCAAAAATCGTACTTGAAGTTTTTCTTTCCATATTCATCTCTGGCATAAAGACGAAAACTCTTCTGGTAATCTGATCTGGAATAATTTCCCTGAATGCGGATACCGCAATCCTGCTGAAGTTTACATTTCGTTTTGGTTCCATCACTCTCAAAATAATCAATATGAGTCTTTCTTTCCCAATTTCTGCCCTTCTGCTTGTAGTTTGCATCCAGGCCGCGGCAGGTGTCAGAAGCATTCCAGTCATTAATGGTTTTTCCTGCTGCAAGATATTCCTTCAACGCATTTTCAAAAGTATCTCCCTTGACATAGATTCCCTTGGTAGAATCAAACAGATCGTCTGCATCCATACTGATAGACATAACCGCCAGATTCTTTCCTGCCGCCTCACAGCTCTCGCTGATGCCATCAATATGCTCTGCCATATCCCCCACAAAATAGGTATTGGTAAATACTGCCGAATATGTACCATCGGCATGCTGTGCTGCCGCTTTGATCACGGTACATTTGTCCACTGCTTCCTTCGATGGTTTCTGAACGGTGCTTTCAAAGTTTTTCCCATCCTTTGATGCCGTTACGTTGACACTGTCAAACAAAACGGGATCAATTGCAGACAAAACATTTTCATCATTCGACCGGTCTGCAATCGCAATCCCGCCATCCTGATATAAAATTCTGTTTTTATTGTCAGGGTCTGACGGGTCACTTCCATCCGTCGTATAGTAGAGTGCTGTATCTCCCTCTGTACCACTCAGCTCCAGCTGAAACGCATCTCCATAGGTACCGCTTGCTTTGGAAAAGGTGACCTCAGCTGCCGCTGTATCATCTTTTGCTTTTTGTTTTACTACGCCTTGAACTGCCTCTGATCTTTCAGATGCCTTTGCCTGCTGCATTGAAATACTACGTACCGTCGCATGTCCAGACGACGGAGCCATACTGATCGTCATACTGACCGCCGCAATCACAGCAACGAGTTTTTTCCCTGTTTTTCTCATGGATAATCTCCTTTCTGATATGCCGTATTTTCTGTTTCGTCCCGTCCCTGTTACTGATACCTTATTTTACCATCTGAAACTTCTTTATGAATACATTATTTTTCTTAGCCATTTTCTCTATTAATTCTAGACCTTTCGATAAGTGGAAAAACTAGATTGTACAATTCTATTCGAAGTCTTATAAAACACTCCTAAAAAGTAAAACAAAAAAGGGAACCTCTACGTTACGTAGCATTTTCCTATACCCTAAAAAAGGATGCCACCATATAAGTGACATCCTTTCGATTTATCGACATTCACATATTCACTATGAATTACAATCATTTACAGTCTCTTCATCAGAGCCTCTCTCTGCTCCTCAAATCCCGGCTTGCCAAGAAGAGCAAACATGTTCTTTTTGTAGCTCTCTACACCCGGCTGGTTAAATGGATTTACTCCAAGAATATAACCACTGAGACCACATGCGAACTCATAGAAGTAGAATAACTGTCCCAGATAGAACTCATTCTGCTCCGGCACCTTTACGACAAGGTTTGGTACATTTCCATCCGTATGGGCAAGCTGTGTACCCTTCATCGCACTCTTATTGATGAAATCAAGTGTCTTTCCGGCAAGATAATTCAGACCGTCAAGATCAACATCCTCCTTCTGGATCGTCAGATCAAATGCAGGCTTCTCTAACTCCATCACTGTCTCGAACATAATACGGCTTCCGTCCTGAATAAACTGACCCATGGAATGAAGATCTGTGGTAAGATCCACGGATGCCGGGAACAGACCCTTCTGATCCTTTCCTTCACTCTCTCCAAAGAGCTGCTTCCACCACTCTGCCACATAGTGGAAGATCGGCTCGTAGTTGCAAAGGATCTCTACTGACTTACCCTTGCGGAGAAGAATATTACGAACTGCCGCATACTTCATAGAATCGTTCTCTGCGAAGTCCTTGTTCAGACATACCTCACGCATAGAAGCTGCACCTTCCATCAGCTTTGTGATGTCTGCACCGCTGACAGCGATTGGCAGAAGACCAACTGCTGTGAGTACAGAGAAACGTCCTCCTACATCATCAGGTACTACAAATGTCTCATAACCTTCCTCTGTGGCAAGACTCTTGAGTGCACCCTTTGCCTTATCTGTGGTTGCATAGATTCTCTTTGCAGCCTCCTCCTTGCCGTACTTCTTTTCCAGCATCTCCTTGAAGATACGGAATGCAACAGCAGGCTCTGTGGTTGTACCTGACTTACTGATAATATTTACTGAGAAATCTCTGTCACCAATGACATCGATCAACTGAGACAGATAAGTTCCGCTCAGGTTATTTCCACAATAATAGATCTCCGGTGTCTTGCGGATCTCTTTGGATACATTATTGTAAAAGCTGTGACGTAAGAACTCAATTGCAGCTCTCGCTCCAAGATAAGAACCACCGATACCGATTACAAGAAGTACCTCTGAATCAGACTGGATCTTCTGTGCTGCCTTCTGAATTCTTGCAAACTCCTCCTTATCGTAATCAACCGGAAGGTCGATCCATCCAAGGAAATCATTACCTGCGCCACTCTTCCCTACTAATACGTCCTTTGCGTCCTTTGTGATCTTCTCCATTGCCTTCATCTCATCCTCTGAGATAACGCCGGCAGTCAGAGAATAATCAAACTTTACCTGTTCAGCCATTTCTCTCTTTCCTCCATTCGTTACTAAGGTTTACACCGTGTTACATTCTACTCGTTTCGCGCCTGCAAATCAAGTATCTTTGGCAAATTTAGATATTTTTAATAGAAAAATGTCGTTTCTATTGTTCATTTTCCCTTTCCAAATTACCAAACTTTGTATATTGAGCAAGCCATGCCAGCTCTACTGTGCCGGTAGGACCACTTCTCTGTTTTGCAATGATCAGCTCTGCCTGACCCTTTTTTTCGGAATCCGGTTTGTAATACTCCTCGCGGTACAGAAACATAACCATATCCGCATCCTGCTCGATGGCTCCGGACTCACGCAGATCGGAAAGCATCGGTTTTTTGTCCGGTCTCTGCTCCACTGCACGGGAGAGCTGCGACAATGCGATCACCGGCACATTGAGATCTCTCGCCATAACCTTCAATGCACGGGAAATATCAGAAATCTCCTGCTGGCGGCTGTCGCCTCTGCGCTTGCCGCCACCACTCATTAACTGCAGATAGTCAATGATCACCAGATCAAGTCCCTTTTCCATCTTAAGACGCCGGCACTTGGAATGGATCTCAGACGCAGTAATGCCGGAACTGTCATCGATCACCAGGTTGGAATTACCGAGACGGCGCACACTGTCTACCAGCTTGCCCCAGTCCTCATCCTCCAGATTACCGGTACGGATCTTCTGGGAGTCCACCTTGGAGTTCATGGAAAGCATACGCTTTACCAGCTGCTCCTTGCTCATCTCCAGACTGAACATTGCGATCGTGCTCTGACTGTGAAGTGCGATATATTCTGCCAGATTCAATACAAATGCTGTCTTACCCATGGCAGGACGTGCTGCGATCAGGATCAGGTCTGACGGCTGCAAACCGGCTGTCTTGTAATCCAGATCACGAAATCCCGTCTGCAGTCCGGTAATATGCCCCTGCTGCTTTGCCGCTGTCTCAATACTATCCAATGTCCGGATCACCACATCACGGATATTTTCAAACTCCCCGGAGTTTCTCCGCTGCACTACATCATAAACTTTCTTCTCGGCATCCTCCAGAATGTCCTCCAGCGGATGCTTGTCCAGATAACAGTTACCGGTAATGGATTCCGTCACCTTGATCAGACTCCGCAGTACGGATTTCTCCTGTACGATCTTAACATAATGCCTGACGTTTGCAGAGGTTGGCACACTGTTGATCAGATCTCCAATATATTCTACACTTGTAAGCTCTGGCGGAATCTCCATTTCCCGCAGCTTTGCCTGAATTGTAACCAGATCGGCTCCAATTCCCTGCTGATGCATTTCCACCAACGCAGCAAAGATCACACCATACTGGCCATTATAAAAATCCTCTTTCTGAAGCTGCTCGGAAGCAATCTGTACCGCATCCTGATCCATCATCATAGATCCGATCACTGCCCGCTCTGCTTCATCATTATGAGGCGGTATTCTTTTAAATACAGCTTCGTCCATGTTTCAAGTCCTCTCTGCCCTGACTACTTTGTCTCCTGCACAATTACCTTCAGACTTCCCAAAACCTTCGGGTGAAGCTTGATCGGCAGATCAAAGATTCCCGGACTCTTGATTGGCTCCGGAAGCACCATTTTCTTCTTGTCCAGCTCATAACCGAGCTGTTCTTTTGCGGCTGCAGCAAGCTCCTTGGTAGAAACGGAACCAAAACTTCTTCCGCCGCTTCCTGTCTTGATGGAAACAGTAATGGATTTCTCCTTTAACTCCTCCGCAAACGCCTTTGCGTCATCTAATTTTTCCTGCGCAACCTTTTCCTCATGCTTCTTCTGAAGCTTGAGATCGTTCTTATTCTTTGCTGTTGCTTCAATGCCTAATTTCTTTTTGAACAGGAAATTCTTGGCATAGCCGTCACTGACATTGACCAGCTCTCCCTTTTTTCCTAATGCCTTTACATCTGCTAACAAAATAACTTCCATCTGTCTTACCTCCTATTGTGTAATGTCCCCATCAGCAATCATCTGGTCGATCATCTGACGCAGCTTTTCCTCTGCCTCCTGTACCGTGCAGTCTTTAAGCTGCGCTCCCGCCATATTGATATGACCACCGCCGCCCAGTTTCTCCATCATGACCTGTACATTAACCTCATCGATGGATCTGGCACTGATATATATCTTATCATTATAATTTGTCAACACAAAGGACGCTTTCACCCCGCTGATATCCAGCAGCTCATTAGCAATCTTTGCCGCCAGAACAGTCGGACTGTCTGTGCCCTCTGCCTTACTCTCCGTAATGGCATAGCTGTCCAGATACAAATTGGTTGCCTCAATGGCAGCCGCCTTGATCCGGTACTCACCCATATTTTCCCGAAATGCCTTCCGAAGACGGATCACATCCACACCATTCCGGCGCAGATACGCCATTGCTTCAAAGGTACGCACGCCTGTCTTATCTGTGAAATTGTTGGTGTCGATCATAATACCGGCATAAAGAGCCTCCGCCTCTGCCGGCTTCAGCTTGAGACCATTCCCGATATACTGTGAGATCTCAGAAACCATCTCACTGGCTGAGGACGCATATGGCTCAATATAAAACAGCACCGCCTGGGAAATAGCATCTCCCGCCTGTCTGTGGTGATCAATAACCACAACAGACTGTGCCTGATCCACCAGCTCCGGACATTCTGTATAATCTGCTTTGTTCACGTCTACGATCACAAGCAGGGCATTTTCATCCACAAGCTTCTGAGCCTCTGCCCGGTTGACGATCATATCCTCCTCGTAATCTCCATTATAAAAGCGGTCGCACAACGGCTTGACGGAAGGACTGCACTGATCCAGAACCACGTAAGCCTTTCGCTCCAGTGTCTTGGCAATACGGTAAACTCCCACAGATGCACCGAAGGAATCGGCATCTCCAATGGAATGTCCCATCACAACCACACGCTCCTTGCTCTCGATCAATTCCTTCAACGCATGAGCCTTCACACGGGCTTTTACACGGGTATTCCGCTCCGCTGTGACGCGCTTTCCTCCGTAGAATTCCTCGCTGTCACTTCCCTTAATAACCGCTTGGTCACCGCCACGGCCAAGAGCCAGATCGATCGCTGCTCTGGCATTGTCATACAGCTCTGTATATGTCTCCGACCCGGTACCAATACCAATGGATATAGTACAGGTCTGGTCATTTCCTATATTGATCGCACGAACCTCTTCCAGAATAGAAAATCTTGACTCCTTCAGAGCCTGCAAATGCTCCTGTTTGAATACAAATAAGAATTTATCTTTCTCCAGCTTCTTGGAGATCGCATCAATCCCCTGCATATACTTGTTGATCTTCCGATCGATCAGTGCCATCAAAAGAGACTGGCGCACCTCATCAATACTTGCCACTGTCTCTTCATAATTATCAATATATAAAAGACCAACGGTCAGCTTCTCTGCGGCGATGGTCTCCTCTAACTTCACCATCTCCGTCTCATCATAAAGGAACATGACAATAATGCTCTGATCATCAATGAACTGATCTAACTCCAGATCATCCGAAAAATCATCCACCAATGCCGCATCAATCTGGCGAAGAACTGCGCGGTATGTCTGATCCTCTCTGGTCACACGGAGAACAACATCCCCCTGCGCCGCCTCCGGCAGCTTATCCAGTGTGATCTCCGGAAAAATATTGGCAATGTTTCGTCTGGCTGCCTTTTTGTTGACTGCCACACTTAAAAATTCATCATTGCCCCACAGCAGATGACCCTCTACATTTAATACGGCAAAGGGTACTGCCATTTCCTTCATCATCTTCATCTGAAGTCTGCCGTAGCTCTGGGCAAACTGGATCAGATCCTGCTGAAGCTTTTTGCGCCCGGTCATGCGAAGCATCATGGCAAACACAAAATAAGCCAGCGTGTAGCCTGCCACACAATATCCGGCTTTATGATTTACCATATATATCTGAATCGTTGCAACCGCCCACAAAAGCGACAACGTCATCGGCCATCTCAGATATGTCTTTAGATTGCCGGTTAATTTTACCTGATGATTCATGCTCTAAGACCTCTTTTTCACGTTTCCATTAACCGTATAAGTATATCATTTCCCGTAGGTACAGTCAATTATATATAGGATGTAGTCCTTTTTCCTTCTCAACCCGCAAACTTTGGGCCACAGGCACAAAGTTGCAGTGTGAAATTTTTCACTTATATAAAGCATAGCACTCCTTAGCGGCGTATTTCGCCGCTTTAGGAGTACTCTTTATATTGTCCAACGTCCCGAAGCGCCACATGGAAGCACCAGCCCATTAGAGCTGACCGGTAATCCGATCTCCTCCGCCTCTACATGACCTCCCACTTTTGAGACCAGCGCTGTCTCTAGCATATATTTCAACACAGCCGGCTGTAATCCCGTCGTGTAGGAATTCACCAGGAAAAACAGAGGCTGATCCGAAAGGATCCGGGTACACAGCTCAATAAACGGAAAAATCTTCTCCTCGATCTTCCAGATCTCGCCCTTTGGACCTCTGCCATAGGATGGCGGATCCATAATGATTCCGTCATAATGATTGCCCCGGCGGATCTCTCTCTCCACAAACTTCACACAATCATCCACCAGCCAGCGGATTGGCCGGTCAGACAATCCGGAAAGCTCTGCATTTTCCTTTGCCCATGTAACCATTCCCTTGGAGGCATCCACATGAGTAACGCTTGCCCCGGCCTCCGCTGCCGCCAGCGTTGCGCCACCGGTATAAGCAAACAGATTAAGTACCTTCACCTGTCGTCCGGCATGACGGATCTTATCCCCGAACCAATCCCAGTTTACTGCCTGCTCCGGGAATAATCCCGTATGCTTAAATTTGAAGGGCTGCAAACCAAATGTCAGGTTTTTGTAGGAAATCTGCCATGTCTTTGGCAGGTCAAAAAACTCCCATTCTCCGCCGCCACGATTACTTCTATGATAATGAGCGTTGAGCTTCCGCCAGTTTTTATTTTTCTTCGGAGTATCCCAGATAACCTGTGGGTCCGGACGAAGCAGGATATAATCCCCCCATCGCTCCAGCTTCTCTCCCCCGGAGGTATCAATCACTTCGTAATCTTTCCAATCGTTTGCTATCCACATAATAATCCCACATTCCTTTCACTCTAATCTCCTTTTCGGAGTAACTTAAAATCACTGTTTCTCTTATCATTCTACATCAGTAGTATTCTTAACATTCTGACACGACGCTGCCGACGGACATGCCCCGCAGCCCCCACTGCAGCCTGCCGGTGCCGACGGAATATCACCAGATGTTACATCCACCGAAGAAACCAAACCGGCCTTATCATAAATAGGCTCCAGACAACAGATTGCCTGGGACGAAATTCCTTCGCCCTCCCCGGTAAATCCAAGTCCTTCCTCTGTGGTTGCTTTCACATTGACCTGATTTATTTGAATTCCAAGAGTCTTTGCGATATTTTCCCTCATAGTATCAATATAATCTCTCATTTTGGGTCTCTGTGCGATGATCGTGGCATCAATATTTTCAACCAGATACCCCTCCCCCTCAATGAGCTCTCCTACATGCTCCAAAAGCTTTAAGCTGTCTGCTCCTTTGTATTCCGGATCCGTGTCCGGAAAATGCTTCCCGATATCTCCCAGTGCCGCAGCTCCAAGAAGTGCATCCATAATCGCATGAAGAAGCACATCTGCATCCGAATGACCATCCAATCCCTTCTCATAGGGAATTTTTACGCCCCCTATGATCAAGTCCCGTCCCTCTGCGAGACGATGAACATCATAACCCATTCCTACTCTCATATATATAAATTCCTTTCTTTTCTGCCATATTAGAATCTCTCACAATCATATCATTCCCGGAGGATAAATTCAATGGGGCTGCACACACGAATCTAATCGTGTGGCGGCCCCATCTTTTTGTTTCTTATTTATAAAACAAAAAAAGACATCTATCAAAAGATAAATGCCTTTTAGACAAAAAAATAATAGCGAGAGGGAGATTCGAACTCCCGACACCACGGGTATGAACCGTGTGCTCTAGCCAACTGAGCTATCTCGCCATATATAACCGATGAAAAACTCATCGAATGGGACCTACAGGGCTCGAACCTGTGACCCTCTGCTTGTAAGGCAGATGCTCTCCCAGCTGAGCTAAGATCCCTTTCGTCTGCGCCGTCCGTTTCACGCGACTTGTATAATATACCAAACTCTTTTATATATGTCAATACCTAATTTTAATTTTTTTCCGGTATTTTTTTCGTCTACTTTACTATGGAACATTCTCATAAAATCTGCTATGATATCTTATGTAGTTTTAAAGTACAGGGGGATATCATTATGAACAATCGCGCCGTCAATATCAGCAGTCTTGTGATTCTGCTCAGTCTTGTAAGCTTTATCGCAGAGGCCTGCCTTTATTATCTGATCAATTATCACTGGGTCAGCATTTTATTTGCTGTACTCTTTTCCGTCGGGCTTTCCCACTTCTGTCTGGAGTCATCGCTGAATTATGGATACAGCTTTCTTCATGCTGCATTTATGGTAACGATCACTTTTATCTTTTCTACCGTAATTTATCTGATCCAGCCAAACCAGTGGATTCACTATGATTTTTCCATGGTCGTACTTGTTCTCGTAAACTGGATCACCCCGTTTATTTACTGCAATATCCGGGATATGCTGGACCGTGGACCTCGTTTTGATGGTTTTCACTTATTCTTCCAGAGAATGAGTATTCTTTTCATTGTATTTTTCCTGTTTGTCGTGGTCAAGCAGTATTTTCTGACACCGATCACTCCACCTTATCAGGAGCTGCCATTTGGTGCCCATAATTTCGTTCCGATGATGACGACCGCATCTTATATTGAATTTGCGATCAACAGCCATACTTCACTGTTTCCTCTTTTCTGCTATATTGCAGAGATGATCGCACTTGGTGTTCCAATCGGCTTTTTTGTACGGATCTACGGAGCAAAGCTTCCATTTTTCCTGAGACTGGCGATCTATGCCGGTATTCCGATCATTTTGGAGCTTTTGCAGGAGCTTACGGGTCGTGGCTGGGGCGACATTGATGATGTTACCATGAGCCTTTTAGGAGTACTTATCGGTGTGATCCTGTTCTATCTTCTGAACGGTCTGTCACAGTCCGTCTCCAACCGGGAGTACATGATGAGCCGCAACCAGACATCCAACTACTTTTCATAAAAACGGTCACAGATCGCCCACCCATAAAAAATGCCGGTCCGGCGTACAAGCTCGCTTGTATCAGCCGACCGGTATTTTTTATGGGCAGGTGATCAGCCTGACTTTCCTGTAATGACTAAGCTTTAAGCCGCTGCAAGCGGCGCTTTTTGCGCATAGCGCAAAAATGCTTAGGAATTGAGGGAAAGGCGGGCGATCTGGGACCTCTATCTCTTATGAGCAATCATCAGCCTGACTTTCCTGTAATGACTAAGCTTTAAGCCGCTGCAAGCGGCGCTTT
>ERZ1673743.62-NODE-62-length-170180-cov-23.809346_pt1 | contig 170180 bp, 156 predicted proteins | sample MGYA00580197_ERZ1673743 | MGnify/ENA primary metagenome ERZ1673743 (study PRJEB41218, sample SAMN15661795) | gut metagenome | host: Homo sapiens | place: Canada: London | collected 2015-08-20/2019-03-30 | study: EMG produced TPA metagenomics assembly of...
CCGCTTAAATCTTTACAGAGCTATTTGTCATAGCTTCAAAAACTTTTTATACTTACCTTCCCGGGTAATTGACTTAACCCCGTTCCGGCAAGTTTCTCAGTTGCGCTCCGGTCTGTTTTCACAGCCCCTTGCGCTCCCGTCTGGTGCTTTTCGTTTCGTTCGTTGTTTAATTTACAAGGTACACGTCCCATAACCGCGGAACAGTCATTATCTTAGCACATGTCTGCCATCTTGTCAACTACTATTTTACCTTTTTTAGACATTTTTCATTGACTCGCTTTACACGCGCTCTGCCCTCCCGGACAGCTTTGTTAGACTACCATACACTGTGCCTTTTGTCAACGGTCAATTCCACATTTTGTCCACTTGGAATGGAAGGCTTCACGTCATCAGCACAGCTTATGTATTATCTCCGCCGCCTGCCTCTTTGATACTTACAGAAACACCTCGTTCTTTGCCGGCCGGGCGTAGATCTCCTCCAGTTCGCTCTTGTGGTATAGATACCCGGGGTCATCGAAATACTTGGCGCCGGTGGGACAGCCCTTGACACAGGTACCGCACTTGATGCACACTCCGTTGACTCGGGACACGTCCGCCGGGTCGATACTTCCCATGGGACACCGGGCAGCACATAGACCGCAGCCCCCGCATTTTGTCACATCCGTTTTGGGCTTGACCTTCAGGATATTGATAGAATCACCATGACGGTCACGGGGGGTGTAGTAGGGCCGTATGGGGTCGCAGCCGCCCACGGTGACGGGCGCAGTATCTCCCGCTACCAGCTTGGCGGCCACATGCTCGGCAAAGGCATCCATCTCCCCCACATCCGCCCCACTGGGCCGACCCGCGCCTAAGGTACGGGAAAAGCTGTGTTCCCCCACGAAGGCCCCTCCGGCCACGCAGGAAAAGCCGTCAGCCGTCAGCAGCTGCGACAGCTCCATCAGTGCGTCATCGTAATTGCGGTTGCCGAACAGCACCACAGGCACCGCCAAAGCACCCTCGCCGTGCACCATATCCCGCAGGTACGGCATCAGCAGATTTGGAACGCGCCCAGCGTAGGTGGGACAACCCACTACGGCCACATCACCGGACGGAATGGTCAGCTCCTGTCGGCGTGCGGCGGGCAGCGTGTAGTCATACACTTCGCAGTCTGTGCCCAACGCTTCTGCCAGACGGCGAGCGATGCGATCGACTGTTTTCTTCGTGGTGCCAGTCCCGCTAAAGTACACAGCCCATACTTTTTTAACAGTCATGCCATTTTCCTTTCACTGCACGGGCAGCCGGCGGCTGCCTATTGTGCTTACAGTTGAAAATCCTCTTCCCGCAGCTTGTCTGTATCCAGCTTCATCGGCCGGGGCGGTACCCGCTTCAATGGGTCGTACTTAAACGCGCCACAGTGGTCCTCCGGCATCACGACACCCCGCCTGACGCAGGCTACCTTGTCCTCGCCAATGCGGCTTCCTTTGGCACAGTATGCGCACCGGGGGTCCATATCCTTGCGAAACAGCATAGACTCACCTCACAATGTGTACAGCTGCACCGCGCCGTCGCGTACGGTGGCGCTGATCTGCGTAATGGGATGTTCGAACGCATCGATGATACGGGCGGCCATGGGGTCCTCCAGCTCCTTTTGGATCAGGCGCCGCAGGTTTCGGGCGCCGTAGGTCAAAGAGTAGGATTTCTCTACCAAATAGTCCACCAGTGCCTCGTCATAGCGGAGGGTATAGCCCTTGTCGCCCAGCGAGGCTTTCAACTCATCCAGCATGATACGGGCGATCCCGGCAAAGTTCTCTTTTGTCAGGTGGTTGAAGCACACGATCTCGTCCACGCGGTTCAGGAACTCCGGCCGCAGGAAGTCCTGCAGTGCCTTCATGATTCGCTCCCTGCCCTGGTCGTCAGCGCTGCCGCCGAAGCCCACTGCACCGGCGGATTTAGTGTCGGACCCTGCATTTGAGGTCATCACGATGACGGTGTTCTCAAAATTCACCTTCCGTCCGTGGGCGTCTGTGATCTGTCCGTCGTCCAAAATCTGCAGCAACACATTCAGCACATCCGGGTGCGCTTTTTCGATCTCATCGAACAGCACAACGGAGTAGGGCTTGCGGCGTATCTTCTCCGTCAACTGCCCCGCCTCGTCGTAGCCTACATAGCCCGGAGGACTGCCCACAATACGGGAGACAGAGTGCTTCTCCATAAACTCGGACATATCCAGGCGGATCAGGCTCTCCGGCGCATTGAACAGATCGTCAGCCAGCTGCTTCACCAGCTCCGTCTTGCCCACACCGGTAGGCCCCACAAAGATGAAGCTCACCGGCTTGTGCTTGGGGGAAATACCCACGCGGTTGCGGCGGATCGCGGCGGACACGGCGGCGATCGCCTCGTCCTGGCCCACCACATGGGCGCGCAGCCGCTGGTCAAGCTCCGCCAAACGCTTGAACTCTTCTTCCTTGATCTTGCTGGCGGGGATCTTTGTCCACATCTCGATGACCCGGGCAATGTTCTCCATGGTCAGTTCTGGCATCCCCTTGGCCCTGATGGCATTCAGCTCATCCGTCACCCGCAGTTCCTGGCTGCGAAGCTCCGCGATGCGCTCGTACCGCTGGTCAAGCTCCTGCTCGGTAAACTGCTGACCGTCCGACGGCTGGGCGGACATCAGATTCTCGCGCTCAAAGATCAAATTGGACAGCTCCTGTTCCAGCTCCATACGGCGGTTGATCTCCGGATCGTGGAGGTTCCGGTCGGAGCAGGCCTCGTCGATCAGGTCGATAGCCTTATCCGGCAGATAGCGGTCCGTGATATAGCGCTCGGACAGCAGCACCGCCTGGCGCAGCACCCCCTGCGGGATGGACACACCGTGGAACTGCTCATAGTAGTGGGCAATGCCCTGCAGTATCTTCAGCGTATCCTCTACATTGGGTTCGCTGACGGTAACGGGCTGGAAGCGGCGCTCCAGCGCCGTGTCCTTTTCGATGTGCTTACGGTACTCGTTGAACGTGGTGGCACCGATAACCTGTATCTCGCCCCGGCTAAGGGCAGGCTTAAGGATATTGGCGGCGTTCATACTGCCCTCGGCATCGCCGGCACCCACGATGTTGTGGACCTCGTCGATGACCAGGATCACGTTGCCGGCCTTGCGTATCTCCTCGATCAGGCCCTTCATACGGCTCTCGAACTGGCCACGGAACTGCGTACCTGCCACCAGCGCCGTCAGATCCAGCAGATAGACCTCCTTCTGCCGCAATTTGAACGGCACCTCGCCCTTGACGATCCGCTGCGCCAGTCCCTCGGCGATAGCGGTCTTGCCCACGCCCGGCTCGCCGATCAGGCAGGGATTGTTCTTCTGGCGGCGGTTCAGGATCTGCACCACGCGCTCGATCTCCTGCTCCCGGCCAATAACGGCATCCAACTTGCCCTCCCGGGCACGTTGGCTCAGATTGATGCAGTAGTTATCCAGAAATTTGCGCTTTTTCTCCGTCTTGCGGCCGGTCCCTTGCTGTCCGGCGCCGCCGTTCTGGGACGGCTGCTGCTCGGCCGGCGGATTGCTGCCGTTGTTGAACAGGCGGTTCAGAAACGGGAACGTAGCGGTCTTGCCGCTTTCCTCATCATCTTCCTCGCCCTCGTCCACCGGCGCATCCAGCTCCTCCGCGCCGCCGAAGGCCTGCATCATCTCACTGTTGATGTTCTCCAGGTCCTCCGGCGTAATACCCATGCGCTTCATCATGTCCTCCACCTGGGGCAGACCCAGCTGGGCGGCACACTTAAGGCACAGGCCCTCGTTGACCATCTCGTTCTTCTCATTCATCCGGGAGATGAACACAACGGCCACATTCTTCTTACATTTGGAACAAAGAGTCGGTTGCATGGTTTTCCTCCGTTATCTCTTATCAAAAAAAGCATATCCATTATAGCCGTTTTCACAGCTTAGCGATCAGATCGATGGGGCTGTTCTGGGCGAAAAATTTGAGCAGCACCGTTTTGTTCACCAGCTCCGGCGTCACCAGCAGCTGCAGCTTCTGCAGCACCCACACTGCCAAAAACAGCAGCAGTGCCGCCTTTACCAGCCCCAGCACACCGCCCAGCAGGGCGTTGACGCCGTGGACCACGGGCAGCTTTGTGAACAGATGCAGCGGTGTCAGTACCAGCCGCAGCAAAAGCAGCAGCAGCAAAAACGACATCACATACACCACCGCGTAGGCCGCAGACTTCAGCGCGGTGGACACCACAGCGCTCAGCAGCGTCTCGCCCGCCTGCTGGGCCTTCTCCACAGCGTTGTCCACCAGCTCTGACAGTGTATCGCCCTCAAAGCCGAAGGCCGCCAGCATCTCGCCGGCGTCGTCGGTGTTGCCCTGGGCCGTCAGCCGCTGCTCCAGCTTCTCCGAAAGGATCGGCTCCAGCCATCTGGCCGCCGGCTCCGCCAGCTTTCCGGCGATCCAGCTGGCCAGCAGCAGTGCCGCCACCACCACGATGATACGCGTCAGCGCCTGCACGAACCCCTGCCGCCAACCCAGCACCAAGCCGATCAGCAGCAGTGCCAGTAAAATCAGATCCACAAATATTCCAACATTTCCACTCATTGGTGATCACCTCACATAGGGCACTCGCCCTGTCACACCTTACGGCAGATACAGGCTTGCGGCGGTACTTCCCGCCAGCACAGCTGAGCCGTCACTCCGCATCAGCACCTCCCGTGCCTGGCTGACCTCCTCCAGCTCCGCCACGGGAAGCAGCTGCTTATCATAGATCGTCAGATGGTCGCTGCACAGCACGGCCACGTATCGTCCCGCAGAGGACAGGCTGCTGACCTCCGCGTCCAGCTCCAGCGATGCCAACTCCTGACCCTCGCTGTTCACCGTCACCACACGGTGCTGCGTGCCGGTACGGTACCGGCCCAGCAGCAGAGCGGCATAGCCGTCGCCGCTGATGCTGACCCGCCGCAGATAGTCTCCGCCGTAATCATAGGCGGCAGTCATCACGCCGCTGCCGTCAATGAAGCACAACTGCTCCTCCGTCACGGCGCAGAACCCGGTTCCCGCAGCCATCAGATCATAGACCACGCTGCCCCGCAGGGTGCAGCGTCCGACCTCCTGATCACTGTTCACCCGGTAGAAGATCACATAGCTGGCAAACGTGCCGTTTTCCTGCCCCATGGTCACCGCCGCCAAGGTACGGCTGTCGGCGGACAGCGCCGCCGTCATCACAAAGCGGTCCGACGACTTGAAGGCGAACACCGCTTCTCCGTTGCCGTCATAGACCCGTACCGCGGCCTTGCAGCCGCTTTCACTGCACACCACAGTCAGCCAGCCCTTGGTATTCAACGATGCACTGAGCACCTCTCCGGCGCAGTCCAGTGTGTACACCAGGCCCTTATCCGACAGGACGTATACCACCGTTCCGCCCACGTCATAGGCTGCGGCACGTCCGCCGCCGACGGACAACGCCGGTGACTGGAACTTCACCGCCTCGTCATACAGCGTCTTGTTCTGCTCATCCAGCACCGTCAGTTGGTGCATGGACACAGACACAAGGCTGCCCTCCAGCGAGGCAAAATGACCCGACTGGTCGCTGCTGTAACGATACAGCTGAGCGCAGCCGGTCTCATCCTTCACCGCCTTGGCGTAAATGACCTTGCGGCGCAGGCCATCAAAACCGCTGCGGTCCAGCAGCACCGCCGCCGTCACCGCCGCTACCGCCAGTACCGCCACGATCAGCAGTACCAGCAGCGGCTTCCGGCTGCGCTTGGCCACACGCCGGGGATGCTCCTCCTGGACGTCGCCCAGGGCAAACTCTTTCCAGTTGTTGGTGTTGTTATCCATTCAACCGTTCATCCTCATACCATACTCGCGTGAGATACAGCCCTCCCGGCGGTGCCGTGGGCCCCGCCAGCGTCCGGTTGCCCGAATTCAGTATCTCCGGGATGTCCTCCGGCATCAGCTTCCCCTCCGCCGCGTACAGCACCGTGCCGGTAATGGCACGTACCATATTATACAAGAAACCGTCCGCGCATACCTTCAGCTCCAGCAGTTCCCCATTCCGCGTCACACGGCAGTAGTGGATAGTCCGCACGGTGCTCCGCACGTTGGTCCCCACACTCCGCACAGCGGCGAAATCGTGGGTCCCCTCGAACATCCGGGCCGCCCGGTCCATCAAGTCCTCATCCAATTTCTTGGGATAGAAATACGCCCGGTGAACGTAAAAGGGGTTTTTGATCCGGGAGTTGTAGATACGGTAGGTATACTCCTTTTGGATGCACGACCCGATGGCGTTAAAGTCATCGGCTACCTCATAGGCCGCCTTTACCACAATATCCTCCGGGATATGGGTATTCACCGCAAAGGGCAGGCGATCCACCGGTATCCGCGACTCTGTACGGAAATTGGCCACATAGTGCTCCGCGTGGACGCCGGCATCTGTGCGCCCGCAGCCGATGACCTTCACCGGATGGCCGCACACCATAGACAAACCCTTTTCCAGCGTCTGCGCCACAGAGGTCTCCGTCTTCTGCACCTGCCAGCCGTGATAGGCGGTGCCGTTGTACATCAATACCAGCGCGATATTCCGCATAGGCCCCGCCTCCTCTCACTCAAAAGCCAAGCTTTTTCAAAACGATAATGCCTGCCGTCAGCGCCAGGAACGCCACCAGCACAAGCCAGTCCGCCGCCTTATACCGCAGCACCCGCAGGGCTGTACGCCCCTCACCACCGTGGTAACAGCGGCACTCCATAGCCGTAGCCAGTTCATCGGCACGGCGGAACGCACTGATGAACAGCGGCACCAAAATGGGAACCAACGCTTTGGCACGCCGGAAGATATTGCCTGTCTCAAAGTCCGCGCCGCGGGCCTTCTGTGCCGACATGATCTTGTCTGTCTCCTCGATCAGCGTGGGAATGAACCGCAGCGCGATAGACATCATCATAGCCAGCTCGTGGATCGGCAGGCGCAGCTTTTTCAGCGGCCCCAGCAGGCTCTCCATACCATCCGTCAGGGCGATGGGACTGGTGGTGTACGTCATCAAAAATGTGCCCATGATGAGCATCACGATCCGCAGCACCATCTGCACGGCGGCTACAACACCCTCCCAGGTGATACTCCGCAGTAGCCAAACATCCGCCACCGGCGTACCGGCGGTGAAAAACATATTCATAACGGCTGTGAAGGCCACCACAAAATAGACGGGCTTCAAGCCCTTTGTCAACGACTTGAACGGCACCCGCGACACCAGCACCGACACCGCCAGCACCGTGATCATGATTCCATAGGTCAGTACGCTTTTGGCGCTGAACAGCGCCACGATGTAGAGGATGACGCACAGCAGCTTTGTCCTGGGGTCCAGTCGGTGCACCGGCGTGTCCGCCGGGAAAAACTGACCCAGTGTGATATCCTTCAGCACGGAGACGCACCCCCCCTCAGCGTCAGCAGCTTCTGCTCCAGCGCCTCCACGGTGTATACCGCTGTATCGATATCCAGCCCCCGCGCTTTCAGCGCGGCGGCCACCTTCGTCACCTGAGGCACGTCCAGCCCCACCTGCTCCAGTTCATGAGCCCGGGCAAACACCTGCTTCGGCGTGCCCTCCATATATACCTTTCCGTCGGACAGCACAACGATGCGGTCCACATTTCTGGCGATCTCCTCCATGCTGTGGCTCACCAGCACCACCGCCGCGCCCTTGGCGCGGTGATAGGCCTGTATCTGGGCGAGGATGGCGTCCCGTCCTTGGGGATCCAGCCCCGCCGTGGGCTCGTCCAACACCAACACCTTCGGTTCCATGGCGATGACGCCCGCGATAGCCACACGGCGCTTCTGTCCACCGGAGAGCTCAAAGGGCGACTTGTCCAGCAGCGTCTCGTGCAGTCCCACAAAGGCTGCCGCGTCCCGCACCCGCCGGTCGATCTCCTCCGCGTCCAGGCCCATGTTCTTCGGTCCGAAGGCGATGTCCTTATACACCGTCTCCTCGAACAGCTGGTATTCCGGGTACTGGAACACCAACCCCACCTTGAAGCGCACGTCCCGTATTTTTTTCGGATCCGCCCAGATGTCCTTCCCCTCCAGGAGAATACGCCCGGACGTAGGCTGCAAAAGCCCGTTCAGATGCTGTATCAGCGTGGATTTACCGGACCCGGTGTGTCCGATCACGCCCAAGAACTCCCCTGCGCCCACAGTCATGCTCAGCCCCTCCACGGCGCTGCGCTGGAACGGCGTCCCCGCCGAATAGGTGTGGGTCAGGTCCTCTATCTGCAAAATCGGTTCCAATGTTACTTCCCTTCCGCCCCGCCGAAAGCGCGGCAAATGGTATCGGCGCACTCGCCTACCGTCAGGCTTTCCAGCGGCACATCTACTCCGTCCTGCCGCAGCCGGTACAGCAGCTCCACCGTATCCGGCGCCGCCAGACCCAGTTCATGCAGGCGCTCCACCTGTGAGAACACCTGCCGCGGCATACCGTCCATCGCTACCTCGCCGTCGTTCATCACGATCACTCGGTCTGCACGCTCCGCCTCGACCATGTGATGGGTGATAAGCACCACGGTAATACCCTGTTCCCGGTTCAGCCGCAGCACGGTGTCGATGACCTCACGCCGTCCTGCCGGGTCCAGCATAGCCGTGGCCTCGTCCAGCACGATGCACTTCGGCTCCATGGCCAGAATACCCGCAATGGCGATGCGCTGCTTCTGCCCGCCGGAGAGCAGGTGCGGTGCGTGGCTGGCGAATTGCTCCATGCCCACCGCCGCCAGCGCGTCGTCCACCCGCCGGCGTATCTCCGCCGTAGGCACACCCAGGTTCTCCGGGCCGAAGGCTACATCCTCCTCCACCACGTTGGCCACGATCTGATTGTCCGGGTTCTGGAACACCATACCCGTCCGCCGCCGTATCTCCAGCAGCAGCTTCTCGTCCCGCGTGTCCATTCCGTCCACATACACGGCACCGCCGCACGGCAGCAGCACCGCGTTCAGGTGCTTGGCAAAGGTGGACTTGCCGGAGCCGTTGTGGCCCAGCACCACCGTAAAGCTGCCCTTTTCGATCTGTACCGATACATCCCGCAGGGCTGGAGGATTTGTCTCCCCCTCCGGCGCAGGGTACGTATAGGTCAGGTTCCTTGTCTCTATCATCACTGCCATACGCAATTACTTCCGTTCTTGTTTACTCGGAAAACCATCTTCCCGTGGCGCCGCAGGGCAGCGCCATGCCGCTTTCCGTGCAGGGCAGGCCCAGCTCGTCCCATGTGACCGTGCCGCCGAATTTCCGCCCTACCAGCATCTGCAATATGTACCCCAGCACCGACGGCGCCAACCCCGTGGTATAGCTGTTCAATACCACGAACAGCGGCTTGTCCGACAGCACCCGGCTGCACAGCTCCACAAAGGGATACAGATTGTCTTCTAACTTCCACACCTCGCCGCCGGGCCCGCGCCCGTAGGAGGGCGGATCCATGATAATGGCGTCATAGGTCTTACCCCGGCGTATCTCACGCTCCACGAACTTGGCGCAGTCGTCCACGATCCAGCGGATGGGCGCTTCGCCCAGGCCGGATAGCCGGGCGTTCTCCTTACCCCAGGCCACCATACCCTTGGCCGCGTCCACATGGCACACAGAAGCCCCGGCCTTCGCACAGGCTACCGTAGCCCCGCCGGTATAGGCAAACAGGTTCAGCACCCGGACAGGCCTTCCGGCATGCCGTATCTTGTCCATGGCGAAATCCCAATTTACCGCCTGCTCCGGGAACAATCCCGTATGCTTGAAGTTCATAGGCTTCACCTGAAATGTCAGGTCTTTGTAATGCACCTGCCAGCTTTCCGGCAGCTTGCCTTTATCCCAATGACCGCCGCCGGTAGAAGACCGGGAATAGCGTCCCGTGGCGCCGCGCCACAGCCGCGTGGTCTTGTCCGTCTCCCAGATCGCCTGGGGATCGGGGCGCACCAATACCTGCCGGTCCCAGCGCTCCAGCTTTTCGCCGCCGCCGCAGTCCAGCAGCTCATAATCCTTCCAATCCTTCGCGATCCACATACAGACGGACCCTCCCCATAATAAATCAGTTTATTATACAATAGAAGTCCCCCATCGTCAACGCCGCAACTGTAAACATTTTTCGCCAACATTTTTTGCCGCGCTGCCCGTTGTGGCCGCGGGCAAAGTGTGGTATACTGCATATACCATACGCAAGGAGGTCTATATGGAAAAGAACACACCCAAACAGCTGGCCCCCGTCAACGGCACACCCTTTGATTACCTCCGCTGGCGCGGCGACCTTACCTTTGCCCGTGACGGCTTCAACGAGGTGGACAACCTGGTGCTGTGCATCCTCTCCTATATCAACTTCCGCCGCATCGACGCGGTCCATACCAAGGACCCCGCCGCGGCGCCCACCCTGGCCCAGGTCGCACCCCTGCTCACCGACGAAGATGACCAGCTGGGCCTCTCCGAGCTCAGCTATCTCCCCCTGCTGCGTCTGGCGGCACAGACCGAACGCTTCCGGGACCTGCGCCTGTTCGGCTATACCCACGAATATGACGAACAGAGCGCCAAGCAGTTCGACGCGCTCTCCTTCCTGGTGCCCGACGGCACATTGTTTGTGGCCTTCATGGGCACTGACACCTCTCTGGCCGGCTGGAAAGAGGACTTCAACATGAGCTTTCTCTCCGCCGTCCCCGCCCAGACGCGCGCCGTGTCCTACGCCACGGAGATGGCGTCCCTCTGCCCCGCCCTGCCCCTGCGTATCGGCGGCCACAGCAAGGGCGGCAATCTGGCCGCCTGGGCGGCCATCTATCTGCCTGCCGAGCTGCAGAAGGACCGCCTGCTGTCCGCCTATAACAACGATGGCCCCGGCTTCGCCCGGGATATGCTGGACACCCCGGAATACCGCCGGGTGGCCGATAAGCTGCACACCTATATCCCCGAGTCCTCCATCGTAGGCGTCCTGCTGGAACACGCCGAGGACTACGCCGTTATCGACAGCGCCAACCGTTCCATCATGCAGCACGAGCCTCTGTCCTGGAGCGTGGTGGGCACCCGCTTTGTCCACCTGGGCCAGCGTTCCCAGATGGGCAGGCTCTCCGACGATGTGCTCCGGGAGTGGATCGGCTCCATGACCCCCGCCGAGCGCGAGCAGTTCACCGATGCGCTGTTTGACGTGCTCTCTCTGTCCGGCAAAGCCCGGACGCTGGATGACCTCCGCAGCGGCGGTCTGGCCGGCGGCGCGGCGCTGCTGAAGCAGTACGCCGGCGCGGACGAGGAGAAAAAGAAGATCATCGCCGAGATATTCCGCCGTCTGGCCGTGGACGTGAAGGACGAGCTGAAAAAGGCCGCCGGCGAGGGGTTTCAAGGCGTGAAAAAGGCCGCCGGCGAAGGTTTGGAGGGCGTCAAGACCGTCCTGACCAACCTGACCAAGGGCGAAAAATAAAAGCGCAGCCGCCCGCAGGCACAGCCCTCGCCCCCGCAAATGTCAAAAAAAGAAAGCCCTCACGGGCTTTCTTTTTTGTTGACTTAGTGCCGCTTCTTCGCCGTCCACGCCATACCCGTCACGGACAGCACCGCCGTCACGGCGTAGATGCCCACGCCCGCGTCAAACGTCTTGGGGGAACCCTTGGTCTCGTCCACCTTGGTGTCAGTGGTGGGGTGGTAGTAATAATGAACAATCTTCTTAACGGTGTAAGTACCGTCACCGTTCGGGACCATTTTATAGCCATCAGCCATATAGTCCGTCACGTCCACGGAAAACGTACCTCCGGTAACGCCGATCTTAGTAGGCACAGTCACACCACCATTATTGCTCACCGCCGTTGCAGCGTCCTTTCCGTCCCAGTAGTTGTTCTCCAGGTCAATAGCCGCTCTGTTGATATTTTCCGCCTTGAACAACTGACCATCACCGTCACCGGAGTTCACCATGATATTGTTATTCACTGTAATGGTGGACTCAACACCAATGTTGCCCAATCGGATAGCTCTGTCAGCGGCACCATTAATATAGTTCTCCTCAATGACTATCGTACCGCTGCTATCTCCTTGTACCGCAATAGCGTTATGCCCGGTGGTGTTGAATGTGCAGCCCGTCACCGTTACATTAGCAACATCCTGTGCATAGACACCCTGGAAACAACTATTGAAGGTGCATCCATCAACAACGAGATTTTTCACCTTCCCAGTAGGCTCTTCGCTATAAAAGCGGATAGCCTGATTGCCGCTGGCTGTATTGTTGATGTCGAACGTGCAGTTGGTAAAAGTAAATCCATCAATGGTACTCTGCTCCAAAGAAGATTCAATATCGCTCTTGGCCGTAAAGGTAATGCCCTCAAACGCGATATTGGTAAAATTGTTCACCAAATAATAGGAATTGCCGTTTTCAACGTTTCTATCCAGCACATAATCGTGAGCGTTTTGGTACTTATGACCGGAGGACGCATACACGCCCGCCACCTTTACCTCGACGCCGTCCGCCGCCTTGATGGTCACGTTGCTCATGCTGCGGACATAGCGCGGGGTGCCAGACCACTGGCCATTGTTTTTAAGTGCAAGAAACTGCTCAAAGGTATACTCGGTGGTGTCGCTCCCACCCCCGGCAAGGCCGACATAGTACTTGGTGCCGCTGCTCGCATACTTCGTCGCGCGGCCCAGCTCCAGCTGGCCGTAGGTACCAGCGGACAGCACGATAGTCGTGTTATCTATGCTGCCGTATTCGCCATCCAGCAGAGCCTGCACATTGTCCTTCGTCACTTTAGACCACACACCATTGCTCAGGGTCGGCTCGCCTTCCGCCCACGAGATGGTGGTGACGCTAAGTGCCATGACCAGCGCCAGGAACATTGCCAATAACTTCTTCATTGTGTATATTCCCCTTGTTTTAAATATTTCCGCAGGACGCATCGTTTTAAGATCGTTAAAACGCAAATGCAGAGGTACCTCTGCTGTCCTTCCGGATACTGTCATTATAACAAATTTCCGCGGTTTAGCAATAGTTTTTTCACACTTTCTGTGAAAAGTCGCACCGCCGACAACCGTCCCCCCTGTTTTTGGCAGAAAAGGGCCCCCGGCACAGCCGGGGGTCCTCTATACAGCATACAGTGCTCAGTCCAGCATACTCTTCAGGTCAACGGCGACCTCGAAGGGAGCGGCCGTGGCTTCCTTGATCTGATCGACAGTGAACTCGGGGTTGATCTCGGTCATCAGCAGGCCGTTCTCGGTGACCTCGAACACGCACATCTCGGTGATGATCTTATTCACGCAGTGAGAGGCGGTCAGGGGCAGACGGCACTTCTCAAAGATCTTGGGGTTACCCTTGGCGGTGTGCTCCATGCACACGATGCAGTGCTTGGCGCCCACGCACAGGTCCATGGCGCCACCCATGCCGGGCATCTTCTTGCCGGGGATGATCCAGTTGGCCAGGTTGCCCTCGGCATCGACCTCCAGCGCGCCCAGGAAGCAAGCGTCCACATGGCCGCCGCGGATCAGGCCGAAGTTGCTGGCGGAGTCGATGAAGCCGCCGCCATAGGCCACGGAAGCGGGACTGCCGCCGGCGTCCACAACGTGGTACGGATCGTAGTTCTCGTCGCCCTCCTTGGGTGCCTTGCCTGCGGAGACGATACCCAGCTCAGCGTGGATGATCAGCTCCACGCCCTCGGGCAGATAGTGGGGGATCAGGGTGGGCAGACCGATGCCCAGATTCACGACGTCGCCATCTTTCAGCTCTTTGGCGCAGCGCTTGGCAATAAAGCCCTTGATCTCAGACTTTTCCATTACTTTCTGTCTCCTTCCACGATGTAGTTCACGCACATACCGTAGGTATGGACGTTCTCCGGCTCAATATCGCCCACGGGAACGATATACTCGCACTCAGCGATAACGGTGTCAGCGGCGGTGGCCATGACAACGTTGAAGTTGCGCATGGTGCCCTTGTACCAGCAGTTGCCGTACTCATCGCACTTATAGGCGCCCAGCAGGGCGAAATCGGCGTGGATGGGCTTCATCAGCAGATAATCCTTGCCGTCCACAGTGTGGCGGCCCAGGCAGAAGGGGGACTCCTCCACCAGCGTGTCGATGCCCACGGGGGTCAGCACGCCGCCCAGACCGGCGCCGCCGGCGCGGATGCACTCAGCCAGGGTGCCCTGGGGCAGCAGATTGACCTCCAGTGTACCCTCGGTGTTCTGCTGGCCGACCTCGGGGGTCATGCCCACATGGGTGGCGATGACGCGCTTGACCTGATGGTTGTGGATCAGCTCCGCGATGCCGAAGAACTCCTCGCCCATGGGGCCAGTCGCGCGGCCCATATCGTTGGCGATCAGGGTCAGGTCCTTCGTGCCCAGGGCCACCAGCTCCTTGACGATAGCGCGGGCCTGGCCGCAAGCCAGGAAACCGCCGCACATAATCGTGGCGCCGTCGGGGATCATGGCCGCCGCTTCCTTGGCAGTCAATACAGGTTTCTTTGCCATTTCTGTTCCTCCTACTTTTTTATGACAGCAACCACTGGGCCATCTGCCTATGCAGTTGACCCAGTGGTGCCGTATGGTTTTACTTCATGCCGCGCTTGACCATTTCGGTCACGGCGAAGGACGCCACGTCGTCGGCATACTTGCCGGCGCCGAAACCGGCGTCAAAGCCCAGCTCCTTGGCCAGCTCATGGGTGATGCGGGGACCGCCGCAGCATACAACGAACTTGTCGCGCAGGCCCTCGGCCTCCAGCAGCTCGATGAGGTTGGTCAGGTTCTGGATGTGTACATCCTTCTGGGTAACGGTCTGGCTGACCAGCAGCACGTCCGCGTGCAGCTCCAGCGCCTTCTTGATGAATTCCTCGTTGGGGACCTGAGAGCCCAGGTTATAGGCCTCGATCATCTCGTAACGCTCCAGGCCGTAGTGGCCGGCGAAGCCCTTGCGGTTCATGATAGCGTCGATACCCACGGTGTGAGCATCGGTGCCGGTGGAGGCACCCACCATCACGACCTTGCGGCCGATGTGCTCTTTGATGTACTCATTGGTATCCTCCATGCTCATCACATCGGACTCCACAGTAATAACATGGATATCCTCGTAGTTCACGGAGTGTACGCAGCTGCCATAGACCACATAGAAGGTGAACTCCTTGTCCAGTGCGGCGTGATAGGCCACGTTGGGCTCCTCGAGACCCATCTTCTTGGCGATCTGGCGGGCAGCCTCCTCACCGCGCTCATCATCCTTGATGGGCAGGGTGAAGCTGGTCTGCACCTTACCGTCGTTCATGGTGTCGCCATAGGGCTTCAGGCGGGTCAGATCCAGCGTTGTATCGAAATCGATCTTATGGGTATTATACAGTCCGCTGCTCATGCTCCCACCTTGCCTTTCATGACTTCAATGAACGGGTTGAAGTATTTGTCGTCCTTGATGACCACGCCGGCCAGGCCCTTGCCGCCGTCCTTGGGACGCTTCACGTCGGCGAAGATGCCCTTCTCGATGGTGGTGAACAGACCCAGCTTCTCGATCTCGGAGAGCAGGTCGGTGGCCTTGGTCAGCACCTCGTTGGCGCGGGTACGGATGATGCCGCCCTCTTTATAGGTCAGCTCATCGCCCAGATCCTTCATGGTGCGGAAGATATACTGCGCGTTCTCGATGGACAGCGCGCGGTCGGACATGAACGGGGTGTGGATAGCCTCGGTCATCATGCCCAGCAGGCACAGCTTCTGGTTGGTCAGGATGGTCACCATGTTGAACAGGGCGTCCTGAATGTGACCGCGGAAGATGTTGCCGGTCATGAACTTCGTGGGAGGCATATACTTCAGGGGCGCGTTGGGGAAGATCTCGCGGGCCATCTGGGCCTGCGCCAGCTCGTACAGGAACGTATCCTCCACGGCGGGATCCATCTCGAAGGCGTGACCCAGACCCATCTGCTCCTCGCGCATACCGGCGGTCTTGGCAAAGGCCTCGTTGATGAACTGGGAGGCCAGAACGGTGTGGGCGGCGGTGATGGCGTCGTCGGTGGTCAGGTAGTTATCCTCACCGGTGTTGATGATGACGCCGGCATAGCCGTTGATGACGCGGGAGAAATACTGGTCCACGATGGTGCGCTGCATATTGATGTCGCGGAACAGGATGCCGTACAGAGCGTCGTTCAGCATCACGTCCAGACGCTCCAGAGCGCCCATAGCGGCGATCTCGGGCATGCACAGGCCGGAGCAGTAGTTGCACAGCCGGATGTAGCGGTGCTGCTCCTCGCCCACCTCGTCCAGCGCGGCGCGCATAAGGCGGAAGTTCTCCTGGGTAGCGTAGGTACCGCCGAAGCCCTCGGTGGTGGCGCCGTAAGGCACGTAGTCCAGCAGGGACTGGCCGGTGGTACGGATGACGGCAATGATGTCCGCGCCCTGCTTGGCACCGGCCTTGGCCTGCGTGATATCCTCGTAGATATTGCCGGTAGCCACGATGATGTACAGGTACGGGCCTTCCTTATCGCCCCACTCCTTCAGGTAGGCGTTGCGCTTGCCAACGTTCTTGTTGATGCGCTCCACGGTGGCGTTCACCACGGGGGTGATGGCGCCGCGGATCTCCGCGTCGGAATGGGCGGGGACCTTGCTCAGGTCCAGCTCGCCGCTGTTCACGGCCTCTGCCACGCCCTGGGGATCCTTGCCGGTCTCCACCATAGCGTTGCCGATAGCCCACGCGGCACCCACGGGCAGCAGGGAGTTTGCCATCAGGTGGTCAACGACCACGTTGGGCAGAGGAACGTCCATATCGTTGACGCCATCGATACCCAGCAGACGGCAAACAGCGCGCTCCACCGTGACGGTGGTGTGCTGGTCGATAAAGTGCTGGGTGTCGTCCGCGATCTTGGCGGCGGAGGCACGGGCACGGTTGACCAGCTCAAAATTCAAGCCGAGTTTGCTTTCCATAGTTTTTCCTCTCTCTTACTTCTTGACGTGACGCTCGTTACGCAGCAGCTTGGTGGGCTCCAGATAGCGCTGCTTGGTGCCTTCGGCGACCCATGCCACGCCGGTCTTCTCCACCTTCTTCTTGCCGGTGCAGACGTCGCAGTGGCAATCCTGAACATAGTGCTCGGGCTGGGTGTAAGAGGTGATAACGCCCTCGAAGTTGCGCAGGATGACCTTACGAGGCGTCTCGGAGATCAGATAGTTGGGCATAACGGGGGTCTTGCCGCCGCCGCCGGGAGCGTCGACCACGAAGGTGGGGATGCAGTAGCCGGAGGTATGACCGCGCAGAGCTTCCATGATCTCGATGCCCTTGGACACGGGGGTACGGAAGTGGCTCAGGCCCAGGGAAGGATCGCAGGCATAGATATAATAGGGGCGCACACGCATCTTGACCAGACCGTGGACCAGCTCCATCATCACGTGAGAGCAATCGTTCACGCCGGCCAGCAGCACGGACTGGTTGCCCAGGGGGATACCGGCATCAGCCAGCATAGCGCAGGCCTTGGCGGCTTCGGGAGTGAACTCCTTGGGGGTGTTGAAGTGGGTGTTCAGCCACACGGGGTGATACTTCTTCAGCATGGCGCACAGCTCGGGAGTGATACGCTGGGGGCACACAACGGGCGTACGGGAGCCCAGACGCACGATCTCCACATGGGGGATGGCGCGCACGCGCTTGATGATGTACTCCAGGGTGTCGTCCTCGACCATCAGGCAGTCACCGCCGGACAGCAGCACGTCGCGGACCTCGGGGTGGGCGGCCACATAATCGATGCACTTGTCGATCTGCTGCATAGGCACTTCGCAGTCGTTCTGACCGGCAAAACGACGACGGGTACAGTGGCGGCAGTACATGGAACACTGGTCGGTGATCAGCAGCAGCACGCGGTCAGGATAGCGGTGGGTCAGGCCGGGGGTGGGAGAGTCGGTGTCCTCGTGCAGAGGATCGGCATCCTCATAGTCGGCATACTCCAGCTCCTCAGCGCGGGGGATAGCCATCTTGCGGATGGGATCAAACGGATCGTCCAGATCGATCAGGGACAGATAGTAGGGGGTGACGGCCATGCGCAGCTTGCCCAGGGTCTTGGCAACGCCGGCTTCCTCGTCGGGGGTCAGGGTCATGTACTTCTTCAGATCCTCAACCGTCTCAGCGCGGTTAGCGACCTGCCAATGCCAGTCGTTCCACAGATTTTCGGGAACGTCAGCAAACAAACCATTGCGAGTTTTCATGTCGTTTCTCCTTCACAAAAATCGTTGTTTTAGGTACGCCAAAGGCTGGGAGTCCCCCGAAGGGGACACCCAGCTTCGGTCAGTTTCGTTTAGCAGTACTTCTCGTCGAACAGCTTACGCAGCTTGGGGTTCTCACGCAGCACGTCCAGGGTGATCTGCGCGTGGTTCTTGGTATAGCCGTTGCCGATGATCATGGTGACGTCCTTGCCGATACCCTCGGCGCCCAGGGCAGCCTTGGTGAAGGAGGTAGCCATGGAGAAGAAGTACACCAGACCGTCGTCGCGGACGGGCAGGATAGCGGACATCTCGCAGGACTCGATGTTCACGCAGCAAATGGACAGATCATACTCCTTGCCGTCGTTGGCAGCCAGAGCAGCCTCCATGACCTCAACGGGCTTGGTGCAGTCGGCCACGATCACGTCGGTGTACACGCCCAGCTCCATCAGGCCGGGGACCTGCTTGGGGTTGCGGACGACGCCCACGACCTTACCCTTGGGGCCGACCTTCTTCATAGCTTCCCAACCGCACAGAACGCCGGACTTGCCGTTGGCGCCCAGGATCAGGACGCTGTCACCCTCGTGGGGCAGCTTGCGGGCCTGCGCGGGAGCGCCGGCCACGTCCAGAGCAGCCAGGGCCAGAGGCTCGGACATATCATCGGGCATCTTGGCATACAGAGCGGACTCGAACAGGATGGCCTTGCCGACGATGTCCACGCGGTCGATATCCTTGTGGATGGCCAGGATCTTGTCGATCTTCAGCGGGGTCATGGACAGGGAGACCAGAGAGACGATCTTGTCGCCTTCCTTCAGGTCGAAGCCGGGCTTCTTCTTCAGGTCCTCGCCGATGTGAGCGACAACGCCCTTGAACATACCGCCGGAACCGGTAACGGGATTCTGCTGCTTGCCGCGCTCAGCGACGATGCCCAGGATCATTTCGCCGATCTTCTTCTCGTCGCCGCCGCAGGCCTCAGAGATCTGAGTGAAGGAAGCGGAGTCGATGTTCAGGGAGGTGACATCGCAGACGATCTCGTTGGAATAGACCTTGCTCATGTCGTTGTCGATCTTCCAAGCAGCCTGGGTCAGAACGCCCTTGGGCTCGATAACGCGGTGGGTACCGTACTTGTTGCCTTTCAGTTCAGCCATGATAAATTTCCTCCTAAAATATATTTATAATTCTTTCTTTCGGATGCTTACTTGAGGGGCTTGAGGGACAGGATCTCGCGGGCCTCAGCGGGGGTCGCGATCTCGCGGCCCAGCTCCTTGGCGATACGGACGACCTTGGCCACCAGCTCGCCGTTGGACGCGGCCTTCTGGCCCTTGCCCAGATAGATGTTGTCCTCGAAGCCCACACGGACGTTGCCGCCCATAGCGATAGCGGCAGCGGCCATGGTCCAGGCAGCGCGGCCCACGCCGGACACGGTCCAGGTAGCGTTGGCCGGGATCTTGCTGGCGAAGAACGCCAGGTTCTCCACAGTGGCGGGGGTGCAGCCGTGCACGCCCAGCACGAAGTTGAACTGCATGGGATCGCCGGGGACCTCGCCCTTCTTGGCCATGCCCAGAACGGTGTCGATATGGCCCAGCTCGAAGCACTCGTACTCGGGCTTGATGCCGTTCTCGATCATGCGCTTGCCGAAGGCGCGCATGGTGGGCATGGTGTTATCGAAGATCTCATCGCCGAAGTTGCAGGTACCGCAGTCCAGGGTGGCCATCTCGGGGAACAGCTCGGTGGGCTGCAGACGCTCCTCGGGGCTCATGCCGGTGGCGCCGCCGGTGGAGGGGATCATGATGACGTCGGGCAGCTCCTTGCGGATGGCGTCCATGACGACTTTGAAACGCTCGCGGCCCTGGGTGGGAGTGCCGTCATCCTCACGGACGTGGATGTGCAGGATCGCCGCACCGGCCTCGTAGGCGGACTTAGCCTCGCGGACCATCTCCTCGACGGTATAGGGAACAGCCTCGTTCTGGGCCTTAGTGACCTCAGCGCCGCAGATAGCGGCGGTAATAATGAGCTTCTCCATTGTTTCCGCTCCTTACTTCTCGATGGGCAGACGCTGGCAGTCCTTGGGGGTGACGCAGGTGCCGTGGGCACGGCAGACCACCACGGGCTCAGCCAGAACGTCAGCGGCGGAAGCGCTGATGTCGGGGCGGGAGACGATGACCTTGCGGGCCTCGAACTTCATGGTACGGGAGGTGTTGCCGATCTTCTCGATCTCGCCGTAGGCCTCGATGTAGTCGCCGGCGTAGACGGGTGCCAGGAACTCCACGTTGTCATACGCGCAGAACAGGCCCTCATCGCCGTCGCACTTGATCAGCAGCTCGGTGGCCACATCGCCGAACAGGTGCACCATGTGTGCGCCGTCCACCAGGTTGCCGCCGTAGTGGGCGTCCTTCGCGCTCATACGCAGACGAAGCAGAGATGTCATCTTTTCCATAAGTTTTTCCTCCTTCAAATTTTTGGACGTGCATTTCCAATACCAGAGCTGGCCTCGGCACTTCTTTTGGGTATGAAAAAAGCGCTATCGGTCAAGGTCGTTGACCAATAGCGCTCCATGTATCACTACATGACAGCAGCGCCGCTTACACCGCGCTGCCAGGAACCGCACGCACAGACCCGTCCGGCCCCTTCGGCGGAAGACCCCTTCCTGCAAATTTACCGGGTGCCTGTCCCCAAATATGCAGTACCCTGTCCTCCGCGCCTCTATTGACTGATATTATGAAATTTCTATCTATAAATTATACCTTTTTCAGCGGTCTTGTCAAGTGACATTGTGACAGAAAAGACAATAATTTTTTTGTGCGATACGAATAAATTTCAGCCTTGTATTTCGGCATTTCCCCGAGAAAGCACCCCTCCCTCCATGTCCGCACCCCGCACAGAAAAAAAGCGCCCCGCAGGGCGCTTTTTTAATAGCTTTCCTCCACCATTTTCAGTATCTCCGGCTTCAGGGACAGCATCCGGCAGATGTTCAGCGCGTCCCGCGGGCAGTCGGACTTTCCCTCCACCCGATACAGGCCGTAGTTCATGTGCCGCGCGATGACCGCCACGCCGTCCTCGCTGGTCACGGCCAGCTCCCGGCGGATAGCCTCCGGGTCGATATCCCGCAGACCGATGATCTGATAGTGGGTCCGGGCGTACTCCGCCACCTTGTCATAGTGGGTGGTCAGCAGTGAGATGGCGTCCACACCGTTGAGATACCGCGTCACCGCCTGCACGATCACCGCGCCCTCGTCCGGGTTGGTGCCCCGGGCAAACTCATCCAGCAGGAACAGCGAATAGCCCTGCTCCACCTCGGAGAGCGCCTTCTGGAACTGTACGATCTCCGAACCGAAGCCGGACAGGCCGGACTGGATGGACTGCAGGTCGTCAAAGAGCATCTTCACGCTGTGGAACAGCGGCATACGGGCTTTTTTGGCGCACACCAGGAAGCCCGCCTGCAGCAACAGCACGTTCAGCGCCACCGTCTTCATGGCCACGGACTTGCCGCCCATGTTGGCGCCAGTGATGACCGTGGCCCCGGGCGTCAGGGAGATGGACACCGGCACGAAGCGGCGGCCCTGCTGCTCCAGCAGGTCGCAGATCTCCGGATTGATCATATCCTCCAGCTCCAGGTCCTTCTCCGTCAGCTCCGGCTTCACACCGCCGTAGCGCACGGCAAACAGTGCCTTTTGGATAATAAAGTCCAGACGCCCCGCCGTCTCCGCATCGGAGAGCAGATCGTCCACCATAGGGGCCAGCGCCGCGCCCATGGCCTTGCGGACGTGCATCTCCTCCGCGTCCTCCTCGCCGCACAGCCGGGTGCGCTTCAGGCGCAGATCGTCCTTTTCCGCGTCGGTCTGGGCGTGGAACAGCCGTTCCTCCACCTCTTTCTTGGCGCTGCGGATCTCCTTCAGTTTTGCCGTGGCGCTGTCCGGGATATAGAAGCCCCGGCTCCCGGTACCATCCGGGTCCAGCACCGCCAATGCGTCCTTCACCTCGTGGAAGGTCATGCCCTTGAAGTGCGTCACCGCGTTGATCTGCTCAAACAGCGGGCGCATACCGTCCAGCCGCTGCAAATAGCCCTTGATCTCAAACAACTCCACATGGTCCGGCGTCTCCCCCGCCGCGCAGCGGCGCAGGGAGTTGCGGATATCCTTCATCTGGCACAGGCCGGTCATCAGCTTGTTGTACACGTCCTTCAGCTCACCGGCGGCGTTGGCCGCCTGCTCCACGTTGTACAGCTCCTCCTCCAGTGCGGCGCGTTCCTCCGGCGCATAAAACCGCAGCCGCCGAATGCGTTCCTGCCCGAAGGGCGAGCAGCCGTGCAGTGTTTCCAGCGCGTATTGCAGGCCGATCTTCTCTTTTTCCTCAAACTTGACCGCGATCATGCCAGTTCCTCCTTCACATTGATGACCGGTACGTCCACCGCCTCTTTCATGCGGAACAGGAATTCATCCTTGTCGAATTTCCATCCGTAGGCGGACACCGGGTTCACGGTGACGCACAGCGTCTTCGCCGCGTCCTCCGTCTCCAGCGCCACCTCACGCACCGCCAGCTTATCCAGTGTATCGGCGCTGAGCAGCACCTTGCTGGGGTCCTTGACCACCAGGCGGCACTTCCGCAGCACGCCGCTTCGCAGCAGCGGCACCACCATTGTATCCGTCAGTGCACCGGTCACCAGCGCCGCGCCGTGCTTCCGGACACAGGCCTCCAGCCCGTCGGGGCACTCCGGCGGCAGTGTCTCGGCCTTGGGCAGGTTCATCAGCCGGTAGATGTGCACCGTGTCGGCGATGACCTTCTCCATGCTGGCGTTGTAGCTGGCGCCGGTACACAGGATAACGCCCTCCGCCACCGCCCGGGCGCCCAGGCTCTTGCGCCCCAACGCACCGTCGATGACGGACTTCTCAGCCCCCAAGGCAAAAAAGCTCTCAGACACCGACCGCAGCTGCGTGGTGATAGAGGGCCCCGCCAGCTGCACATAGCCGGCGCTGCGGGCGCGCATGATGACCACCTCGCCCAGCGGGGTAGGGATACCTGTGGTCATCAAAATCTCCTTTGTCACGTCGCCCAGCCGCAGCATATCCTTGGCCGTGGCGATCAGTGTACCCTCACGGACAAAGATACCCGGTTTTTCCGTGCCGGTGACCACATCGGTGGACTCGCCGTCCCGCCCGATGGAGGTCAGCCCCAGCGTACCCCGCAGATGGCCCGCCGTCAGCAGCCAGTTGAGCATGGTGGTCTTGCCCGCGTTCTTGCACATACCCACGATGGACATGGTCTTTGTTTCATTGAGCCGGCGTATCAGCTCGTCGTGCATGGCGTACACGCCCTTTCCTTGGTATTCAGTCAATTTTTGAGTATAACATACCCTTTTGAAAAAAGAAAGGGGGGAAAATGCTTTCCCCCCCTTTCCTTGCCATTTGTCAGAATGTCAGGCGCATCTTGTGCCACACCGCACCGCCGTGGGTAGAACCAGAGATGCCCTCGTCCACGAAGCCCACCTTGCCGTAAAAGTGCAGCAGATGCTCCTTGCAGGTCAGCACAAGGCCCTTTCTTCCCTGCTGGCGGGCCTGCTCCACCACGTAGCGCAGCAGCTTTTCCGCGCAGCCGCGGCGCTGATAATCCGGGTGGGTCGCCACGCCGAATATCATCTGCCACCCGCCGTTCTCGCTGTGATAGGACACATCATCGAACATCTCATCCGTCAGATCATACACATCGGTGACAAGGCCGTTGACGAAGCTCACCAGCCGTCCCTCGTCCTCCAGAAGCCAGAAGTGGTTCGGGTATGCGGCCAACCGTGCGCGGAGGCTGTCCTCCTGCGCCGCCTCGGCCGGTGGGAAGCACACCGCCTCCAGCGCCGTTACAGCGGCCAGATCGTCCATTGCTGCCAAACGGATCTCCATAGCTGTTCCTCCTTTTCGTAAGTCCTGTGTATACCAGCGGTCATTCCACAGTGACGCTCTTTGCCAGATTACGCGGCTTATCAATGTCGCAGCCGCGCTCCAGCGCTGTGTAGTAGGACAGCAGTTGCAGCGGGATCACGCCCAGCTGCGGCAGGAGCATAGCCTCCGCCTCCGGCACGGTCAACACCGTATCCACCCGCTTGTGCAGGGCCTCGGCCCCGGCCTCGGTGGTCAGGGCCAGCACCCGCGCGCCGCGGGCCTGTACCTCCACCACATTGCTGACCGCCTTATCCAGCAGCGGCAGATAGGCAGCCACAGCGATCACCGGCGTTCCCTGGCGGATCAGAGAGATGGTGCCGTGCTTCAGCTCACCGGAGGCATAGGCCTCCGAGTGGATGTAGCTGATCTCCTTCAGCTTCAGGCTCCCCTCCAGGGACAATGCATAGTCCAGATTCCGGCCGATGAAGAACACATCCTCCTCCTGCGCCAGCCATTTGGCGGCCGCGCGGATATCCTCCGTATGGGAGAGCACCTGCTCCATCTGCCCCGGCAGGGCCTCCAGCCCCCGTACCATAGCGCTGTATGTCTCATAATCCACGGTGCCCAGCACATCGCCGAAATACAGCCCCAGCAGGTGCAGCACCGCCATCTGGGTGCTGTACGCTTTCGTGGTGGCCACGGCGATCTCCGGTCCGGCCCAGGTGTAGAGCACGTCGTCGCTCTCCCGGGCGATGGACGAGCCCACCACGTTCACGATGGACAGCACCCGGGCGCCGCGCTTTTTGGCCTCGCGCAGGGCGGCCATGGAGTCCAGCGTCTCACCGGACTGGCTGATGACGATGATCAGATCGCCCTCGCCCACCAGGGGGTCGCTGTACCGGAACTCTGACGCCAGGCAGACCTCCACCGGGCGGCGCAGCAGCCGTTCCAGGGTGTATTTGCCCACCATGCCCACATGGTAGCTGGACCCGCAGGCCACGATGCAGATGCGGCCGATATCACGGATCTCTCTGTCCGTCATAGTCAGGTCGCTGAGCACCACACGGCCGTCCCGGATGCGTCCGGTGATGGCGCGGCGCACCGCCGCCGGCTGCTCATAGATCTCCTTGAGCATGAAGTGGTCGTAACCGCCCTTTTCCGCGGCGTCCACATCCCAGTCGATGTGACGGTGCTCCTTGTCGATGGGCCGGCGGCGCTCGTCGTAGATACGGATACCCTCCGCCGTGATGACAGCCAGCTCGCCGTCATCCATATACACCACGTCACGGGTGTGCCGCAGCAGCGCCGTCACATCCGAGGCCAGGAAGTTCTCCCCCCGGCCGCAGCCCAGCAGCAGCGGCGCGTCCTTTCGTGCGGCGATGATCCGGTCCGGCGTGTCGGCGCACAGGATACCCAGCGCATAGGCGCCCTCCACCCGGGAGAGCATCTGGTTCACCGCCTCGAACACATCGCCGCACTGGCTGTAATACCAGGCCAACAGCTGGGCCACCACCTCCGTATCCGTCTCGGACACGAACGTGCAGCCCTTCTGGATCAGCTCCTGCTTCAGCCGGGCGAAATTCTCGATGATCCCGTTGTGCACCACGGCGAACTTTCCGTCGCCGCTGACCTGCGGATGGGCGTTCACCTGATTGGGCTCGCCGTGAGTAGCCCACCGGGTGTGGCCGATGCCCACTGTCCCCGGCAGATCCGCCCCGCCGTGGGTCAGCGTCTCCAGCGCCGCAAGACGCCCCGGCGTCTTGCGTACCTGAAGGGTGTCTCCGCTGCAGACCGCGATACCGGCGGAGTCATAGCCCCGGTACTCCAGGCGGCACAATCCATCCAGCAGCAGCGGCGCAGCCTGCTGCTGTCCAACGTATCCTACGATACCACACATATAAATAAAATCCTCCGATCAATATAATAGGTCGGAAGCACAAACGCGCAGATCATTTGTCTTCACATCCGGTCACAGCCTCTCTGTTTTGCGGTCACCCGCATATTTGCTGACTGTGTACGCACCCGGACGGCACGGGAGAGCATCCGCCGAATACTTCGATCACTCTCCGCCTCGTCGTCTCATGTTCGCCGCCGCCTTCAAAAAGAGCAGCGACAAGCCGGCGGGAAACATCCGTCGGCTGTATGAGCGCTGGCGCTTATGTCGGCCTGTGCCGAGATCCTCCTTTCCGTTCTGCGAGCCATATACAAAGCGGCTTTGCCGCTGTATACCAACATAATTTGCCCCGCCGCGGGGCATACTGCTCCGGAATACAACTTCCGAAGGGGTGTACGATCATGGCGACTGCCTTTTTCCGCACGGTCATTCTCTATCTGCTGCTGATCGCGGGCCTGCGCCTCAGCGGCAAGCGGCAGATCGGCGAGCTGGAGCCCATCGAGCTGGTGCTGACGCTGCTGATCTCCGACCTGGCCTCCGTACCCATGCAGGACTTTGCCCTGCCGCTGTTCAACGGCGTCATTCCCATCATCACGCTGATCGCCCTGTCCACACTGTTCAGCGCCATCAGCCTGCGGAATGTACGCTTCCGGGACCTGGTCTGCGGCCAGCCGGCCCTGGTGATCGTGGACGGCAAGCTGCGGCAGGAGACCATGCGCCGCAACCGACTGACGCTGGACGAGCTGTTCGAGCAGCTGCGGGGCCAGGGGATCACCGACCTGAGCGACGTAAAGTACGCCGTGCTGGAGACGAACGGCCGGCTGTCTGTGCTGCCCCGCAGTCCCCTCCAGCCGGTCACGCCGGAGCATCTGGGGCTGGACGTACAGGACAACGTATTCCTGCCCATCATCCTCATCAACGACGGCCGGGTGCTGACGGATAACCTCCGGCAGGCGGGCCGTGATGACCGCTGGCTGGCGCAGGAGCTTCACCGGCAGGGCATCGCCCGCAGTCAGGACGTGTTTTTGCTGTCCGTGGACCAACATGGCACCGTGGTGTGTCTGCGGAAGGAGGCTGCGCGATGAGGGCCGTCCGCATCCCCCTGTTCGTACTGCTGGCCGTGCTGTTCTTCATCCTGTGGAACGCCGCCTGGGTCACGGACCGCTGCGGCGAGTGGACTGCCGCGGTGGACACAGTCACCGCCGACCTGGATGCCGGCGGCGACGGCGGGGCGGCGCTGGGCACCTTGGACGACCTGTGGCAGGACGTTCAAGGCTATATGCACATCATCGTCTCCCATGAGGACCTGGACGAGGCCGAGGCCCTGATGGCCCAGGCCAAGGCCCTATCTGCCCAGGGCAGCACCGAAGAGCTGTACCCCGTGCTGGCCCAGCTGCGCCACCAGTTCCGGCTCATCGCCGAAACGCAGCAGCTCAGCCCCAAAAATATCTTCTGACGGTCACTTCTCGCTCAGCAGCTTATTCAGCTCGGACATGAACGTGTTGATATCCTTGAACTGCCGGTACACAGAGGCAAAGCGGACATAGGCCACCTCGTCGGCCTTTTTCAGCTTCTCCATGACCTTTTCGCCGATGACATCGGTGCTGACCTCGCGCTCCAGGGAGTTTTGCAGCTCCTGCTCGATCTCCAGCGCCATGCGCTCCATGTCCGCCACGGGCACCGGCCGCTTCTCGCAGGAGCGCTGGATGCCCCGCAGCACCTTGCTTCTGTCAAAGCTCTGGCGGGAACCGTCCTTCTTAATGACCACCATCGGCAGGCTCTCCACCGTCTCATAGGTAGTGAAGCGCTTTTCGCACTGCAAACACTCCCGGCGGCGGCGGATACTGCTGCCCTCGTCGGCGGGGCGGGAATCCACCACCTTGCTCTCTTTATAACCGCAATAGGGGCATCTCATCTCTCTTGCTCCTCCTTATCTCTACGGCAGATGCCGTATAGTCAGAGACAGTATAGCATATATCCACAACATATGGTAGTCTTTTTTCAAATTTTCGCCGTTATTTCGGCATAATGGGCCGGCCCTCGCCATCAAAGAGGTACGTCACCCGTCCCTGCCCCACGCTTGCAAAGCAGAACAGCTCCGGGATCGGGAAGGGCTCCCCCTCCCGCCACGGGACCAGCGCCCGCACACAGCGCCCCTGCCGCGCCGTCCGCGCCATCTCCGGCAGTCGGGAGAGAAACCCACTCCGTTCCGGCGCTTCGCCGCCGCACGGCCGCAGCACACCGCGGCGCAATTCCCCGGCGGGAGCCAGCAGCTCCCGGGAAAAGCAGCGCCGCAGCCCGCCGTCCTCGGTGACGCCCAGCAGCACCTCGCCCCTGTTGCCCTGCACGTACAGCCGGTACAGTCCCTTCTCCGTTCCCCGGCACACCGCCCGCAGCTCTGTCTCCTCTCCCCGCGGACACACGTACAGCGTCCCCACGCAGCTATCCGCCAGACAGACCGGATATTCCACGGCGCACCGCCCCCTTTCACAAAAAACAGGCCTGTGCCATACTATGCACAGGCCTGTTTTCTCATGTCATAGCCGCCGTTCACACCAGATGGCTCCCCGTCAGCCCGAAGCTGACGGCAATGGCGGCGTCCACCTTTTCCATCACCGCGCTGTCCACACGGCCCATGCGCTCCCGCAGGCGCTTTTTATCCAGCGTCCGTATCTGCTCCAGCAGGATGACGGAATCCCGCGGCAGTCCGCTGCCCTGGGCCGCCAGCGCGATATGGGTAGGCAGCTTTGCCTTCCCCAGCTGCGACGTGATGGCGGCGGCGATGACGGTGGGACTGTGCCGGTTGCCGGTATCGTTCTGTACGATCAGCACCGGGCGCACGCCCCCCTGCTCGCTGCCCACCACGGGGCTGAGGTCCGCATAGTAAATGTCGCCGCGTCTGACAGTCGTATCCACACAGTTCACACTCCGAGGCAAGAAGTACCGGAGGGAGATATGTCCCCAGGTCACTTCCATTGTCCCACGCAGCCGCCGGATTTATACGCCGCAGCGCCGTAAATTCCGTTTTGTCCCGCCCGGTCTATCCTATGCACACCGCGGCGGCAGTGTGAAGCCTCAGAACCGCAGCAGCAGCTCCTTTTCCACTTCCCGTCCGTCCTTATAATACACCCGTGGTACCCGCCGGCTGACGGCGCAGGTCAGCTCATAGGGGATGGTCCCGGCGGCAGCCGCCAGCACATCCACCCGCTGCCGCTTGCCGAACACCTCCACCTCGTCGCCCACCTGCACACCGGGCAGGTCCGTCAGATCGATCATGCTCATGTCCATGCAGATGCGTCCCCGCTGAGGCGCCATACCCTCCGCGGTCATAAAGCCGCACCGGTCCGACAGGCACCGATGGAAGCCGTCCGCGTAGCCGTAGGGCACCACGCCCATCCGCGTAACGCGCTCTGTGGTGAACCGCCGCCCGTAGCTGACGTCCGTGCCCGGCTCATAGGTCTTGATGGTGCTCACTGTGGTCTTGAGCGCCATCACCGGGTGCAGCCCCAGCTTCTCCGCCAGGTCGCCGCAGCCGTACAGCAAAATGCCGGGACGCACCATGTCCATATATGTCTCCGGGTACGACGCCACGCCGCCGGAGTTGGCACAGTGGCGTATGGCGAACCGCTGGCCGCGCTTTGCTTCCACCGCGTCGATGACCCTGCGGAACAGCGCCAGTTGTTTTTCCGTATAGTCGCGGCTGTCCGTATCCGGCTCGTCCGACACGGCGAAATGGGTGAAGATGCCCTCCGCCCGCAGACCCGGCAGGGCGCAGGCCGCGCAGATATCCGCCGTGCCGGTGTCGAAGTGTCTACCGGAAACCAGATATCCCAACCGCGACATACCGGTGTCCACCTTGATGTGCACCGTCAGCTCACCGCCGCAGCGCACCGCCTCCTCGCTGTACTCCAGCGCCTTGGCCTGGCAGGACACCGCCTGGGTAATGTGCAGATCGATGAGCCGTCCCACCTGCTCACGGGGCGTGTGGCCCAGGATCAGGATGGGCATGGTGATGCCGTTGCATCGCAGTTCCGTCGCCTCGTCTATACTGGACACCGCCAGGTAGTCCGCGCCCAGCGTCTGCAGGGTCCGGCTCACCTGTATGGCTCCGTGGCCGTAGGCATCCGCCTTCACCACACCCAGAAACTTCACCTCCGGGCCTACCCGGTCACGCAGCGTCCGATAGTTGTGCGCCAGCGCGTCCAGGTCGATCTCCGCCCATGTTCTCCTCAGTGTCGATTCCATTGTTACGCCTCCGTATCTCCCGTGGTGCAGGCAAAGGATATCATTCGCACCGTCAGCACCACATTTCCGTTCTGTGAAAACTCCGCATACCGCGGGATCAGGCTGCTCTCGTCCAGCCACACGCTGCATAGCACCGCCGCGCCGCTTTGCCCGGTGGTCTCCAGCGTCAGGCGCAGGCATGGCGTGTCCTCCAACGGCTCCGTGCCCTGCTCCTTCAGATAGCCCTCCGCCAGTGTTCGCAGCAGCTCTGGCAGACAGTTGGCCGGGCAGATATCCGTGGCATCCCCTGCCGGCAGCAGCTGGTCACGGCTCTTCAGCGACAGCTGTCCGTCCGCCAGCACGGCGGTCAGGCCCTTCAGCGCCTCCGGCGCCGTTACCGTGGTGACAGACTGCCCCGCCCGGTCATACCGGCACGTCAGGGTGAAGGTGCGGTCGTCGCTGGCCGTACGGCTGACCACCTCCGCCTCCATGTCCGCCGATACCACCGTCCGGTACTGGTCCTGCACCGTCAGACTCTTCTCACCGCCGCAGCCGCACAGCAGCACCGCACACAGCAACAGCGGCAGCACACATTTTCGCATGGTCCGTCCCTCCTTTTTTCAGAAGGGCTTTCCGGTCATTCCACCTCTTTCAGCGCATAGGGCAGCTTCTCTATCATATCCGCCGGGGTCATGCCCCGCCGTCCCTTTTCCTCCGCCGCCATATCCCCGGCACGGCCGTGGATCCACACCGCCGCGCAGCAGGCGTCAAATGGTTCCATGCCCTGGGCCAGCAGTCCGGTCAAAAGACCCGTCAGCACATCGCCGCTGCCGCCCTTGGCCATACCGTCGTTCCCGGTGGTGTTCACCGCCAGACGGCCGTCCGGCGCGGCTGCCACCGTCCGATGGCCCTTGCGGATCAGGTACACGCCGTGATCGGCGGCAAAGGCGGCGGCCGCCGCCTCACGGGGCGCGGTCATGTCGCCGCCGATGCGGGCCAGTTCCCCGTCGTGGGGCGTCAGCACCGTCACACGGCCCCGGCGGCAGGACAATGTATCTATATGCCCCGCCAGCGCGTTTATGCCGTCGGCGTCCAACACCAGCGGCTTTTCCAGCGTCAGCAGCGCGTTCACCAATGCATCGCTGCCCTCGCTCCGCCCCAGGCCGCAGCCCACGGCCACGGCATCGCAGACGGCGGCACGGTGGCGTATCTCCGTCTCCGCAGCCGCGGAGAGCCTTCCGTCCTGCTCCGCCAGCGGATGAGGCATAGCGCACAGGCATCTGGCCGCCGCGATGGGCCACACCGTCTCCGGCACGCCCAGGAACACCAGCCCGCAGCCGCTGTGTACCGCCCCGCCGGCACACAGCACCGGCGCGCCGGTGTACCCCACGCTGCCGCCCAGCAGATAGACCTTGCCGAAGGTCCCTTTGTGTCCGCCCTGGTCCCGGGCGGGCATAAGGCCCCGCACAAACGCCCTGTCGATGACCTGCATAGCGCACCTCCCCGTGCCTTTTTGTACAGTATAGCACATATGTCAATTACAAAACCTGCTTTTTTCGTATCGCGCCGCGAAAAAAGTGCTTGCAAGTTTCCCTTTGTTGTGGTATAAGTTATCCATCAAGCAAAAAAGCTGTGAACGGGAAGATCTGCGCCCACGCATCCGGCAGAGAGAGTCGGCCACCGGCTGCAAGCCGACTTGGGATGTACCGCAGTGTTCGCCCGGGAGCTGCCGCGAGGAAATGCGCGGCCGGGCCCCGCCGTTACCGGGTAATGAGTGCGCGGACAAGGTCCGCGAAGCTGGGTGGTACCACGGAAGTTCGCCTTTCGTCCCAAGACATGGGATGAAAGGTGTTTTTTATTGCGCTTTACCCCATTAAACAACTCTGAAGAGGAGGAAGCAAATACATGAAAGAAAAACTGGAACAGCTGCTGGCCGAGGGCAAGCAGCGCATCGCCTCCGTCGCCACCGAGACGGAGCTTCAGGACATCAAGGCCGCGCTGTTGGGCAAGCAGGGCAGCCTGACCGAGCTGATGAAGGAGCTGCCCAAGCTGGATGTATCCCTGCGACCCGAGATGGGCAAGGCCGTCAACCAGGTGAAAGGACAGCTGTCCGCCCTGCTGGACGAGCGCCGTGACGAGCTGAAGATGAAGGCCTCCGAGGTGGACCCGGACTTTGACATCTCCGTCCCCGGCACCATGCCCCTCAGCGGTGGTCTGCACCCCATCACCCAGATGTGCTACGACCTGAATGACGCCTTCCGTTCCATGGGCTTTGAGATCTTTGAGGAGGATGACATCACCAGCGAGCTCTACGGCTTCGACAACCTGAACTTCCCCCCCAACCATCCCGCCCGCGAGAGCATGGACACCTATTGGCTGGCGGGCCATGACAAGGGCGAATGCTGGGACAAGCTGTGCCTGCGGCCCCACCTGACCGGCGGCTCCGTCCGCTATCTCCAGACCCACAAGGCCCCCTACCGCTTCGTGTATCCCGGCAAGGTGTACCGCAACGAGACGACGGACGCCCGGCACGAGCGTGCCTTCTTCCAGTACGAGGCGCTGATCGTGGACAAGGACTTCACCTTTGCCTCCGGCAAGGTGATGATCAAGAGCATCCTCAGCAAGGTCTTTGGCCGCGACGTTCCGGTCCGTATGCGCGCCGGCTTCTTCCCGTTCGTCGAGCCCGGCTTTGAGATCGACATGGGCTGCCTGGTCTGCGGCGGCAAGGGCTGCAGTGTGTGCAAGCACGTGGGCTGGATCGAGGTCATGCCCGGCGGCACGCCTCACCCCAACGTGCTGAAGGCCGCCGGCCTGGACCCCAATGAATACACCGGCTTCTACGTCAACATCGGTCTGGACCGCCTGGTAATGATGCGCTACGGCGTGGATGACGTCCGTCTGTTCCACAGCGCCGATCTGCGCTTCCTGGAACAGTTCCGCTGATAAGGGAGGGTACACGACATGAAAGTATCTTTGAATTGGATCCGCGATTACGTCCAGCTGCCGGCTGACGCCGACCTGAAAAAGCTGGCCTACGACCTGACCATGTCCACCGTGGAGGTGGAGGACGCCACCGATCTGGGCGCGTCCTTCCACGACATGGTGGTGGGCGTTATCAACACCATCGAGCAGCACCCCAACGCCGACAAGCTGAAGGTGTGCAAGACCGATATCGGCGGCCGTGTGGAGGACATTGTCTGCGGCGGCAGCAATCTCCGCGAGGGCATGAAAGTAGCTGTGGCCCTGCCCGGCGCCATGTGCAAGTGGCACGGCGAGGGCGACCTGGTGGAGATCAAGAAAAGCAAGCTCCGCGGCGTGGACAGCTACGGCATGATCTGCGGCGCGGTGGAGATCGGCCTGGCCGACCTGTTCCCCACCAAGGAGGAAGCCCACATTCTGGACCTCAGTGACTTTGACGCCCCCGCCGGCACCCCTTTGGCCGACGCTCTGGACCTGAACGATATCATTCTGGAGATCGACAACAAGTCCATGACCAACCGTCCCGACCTGTGGGGACACTACGGCATCGCCCGCGAGATCGCGGCGCTGTACGACCTGCCCATGACGCAGTTCCCCCACTTCGACCGGAACGTGGAGAACACCGCCGGGTTCCACGTCACCGTGGAGGACGCTGAGCGCTGCCCCCGCTACCTCTCTGCCCAGATCGAGGGTCTGAACGTCAAGCCCGCCCCCTATCAGATGCAGAACCGCATCTGGAAGGTGGGCATGCGTCCCATCAACGCGCTGGTGGACATCACCAACTACGTTATGCTGGCCACTGGCCAACCCACCCATGCATTTGACTCCGACCACATCGCTGGCCACGTGATCGTCCGCCGCGCCGGCGAGGGCGAAAAGCTCCTGCTGCTGAACGGCAAGGAGCTGGCCCTGTCCTCCGACGATCTGGTCATCGCAGACGACGCCGGCGTGGTGGGTCTGGCGGGCGTTATGGGCGGCGCCAAGGACTCCATCCTGCCGGATACCTCTAAGGTCATCCTGGAGGTCGCCAACTTCGACGCCAAGGGCATCCGCCGCACCGCCCTGCGGTATGACAACCGCACCGAGGCCTCCGCCCGTTATGAAAAGGCCATTGACCCGGAGCGCTGCGACCAGGCCTTCGACCTGTCCATGCAGCTGTTCTCCCAGCTGTACCCGGAGATGAAGGTCACCGGCCTGGTGGACCAGTACCCCGAGCACCTGAAGCCGGCGGAGATCGACGTGGCCCTCAGCTGGCTGGAACGCCGGCTGGGCAAGCACCTGTCCCCGGATGAGATCAAGCACAAAATGGAGCTGCTGGGCTACAGCATCACCTTCAACGGCGACAATATGCATGTGGTGGTCCCCACCTGGCGTTCCACCGGCGATGTATCCATCCAGGCGGACATCATGGAGGAGGTCGCCCGGATGTACGGCTACGAGAACTTCGAGGCCGAGCCCATCACCACCACCTTCGACGGTGCCATCAACCAGCTGGACAAGGATCTGGAACGGCGCATCAAGGAGTATCTGGCCATCCGCTGCGGCATGCAGGAGATCTTCACCTATCCGTGGATGGAGGAATCCTACGTCAACGCGGTGCTGCAGAGCACAGAGGGCATTCTGTCCCTGTCCACGCCGCCGTCTCCCGCCGAGCGGTTCGTGCGCTCCTCCCTGCTGCCCAACCTGTGCAAGGCCGTGGTGAAGAACGAGCGCTACTTCAACGAGTTCTCCATTTTCGAGACGGCGCAGGTGTTCCGCGACGAGAACTACACCTCCCCCTACGATCCCCGCGAGAAGCTGCCCTCCCAGCGCAAGAACGTGGCGGGCGCCTTCGCCACCACCGACAAGGACATCACCGCCCTGTTCCGCAAGGCCAGGGGCGTGGTGGAGATGATGGCGCGGTACGTCCACATGGAGACGCTGACCTTCCGCCAGACGGAGAAGCCCGTGTGGGCCGACAACGTGGTGTGGCTGAACATCTACCGCGGTGACGAGAAGGTAGGCGACCTGGCCCTGCTGGCCAAGAAGGTCTCCATGGCCTGCGGCATCAAGAACATGAACGTAATGCTCTTCCAGCTGGATCAGGACTCTTTGGTCCCCCTGAAGTCCCGCACCAACACCTTCACCCACCTGGCCGAGTATCCCATGACCGACTACGACATCTCCCTGCTGGTGGATGGTTCCGTCCAGTGGAAGGACGTGGCCCAGACCGTCCGCGGCATCAAGAGTGAGCTGCTCCACGGCGCGGCCTTCGTAGATGAGTACCGCGGCAAGCAGGTCCCGGCAGGCAAGAAGTCCCTGACGCTGCGCCTGGCCATCGGCTCCAAGGATAAGACCCTGACCTCCGCCGAGATCGAGGAGGTCGCCTCCGGCGTGCTCAACAAGATCTCCAAGCGCTTCGGTGCGGAGCTGCGCCGCTGATCCCGCGCAGATTTCCCCCTGTACCGCGCACTTTTTCCCCTTTACAGTTCCGGGAAAAGAGCGTATACTAAAAGCGATATTGAGAAAATGAGAAAGGCGGTGCCCACATGGACGAATTTACCCGTAAGTTCAACGCGGCAGAGGATAAGGAGCAGCAGGTACACCACATCCTCACCTCCGTCTACGAATCACTCAAGGAGAAGGGCTATGATCCCATCAATCAGATCGTGGGCTACATTCTCTCCGAGGATCCTACCTACATCACCAACCACAACTCCGCCCGGTCCCTGATCTGCAAGATCGACCGGGACGAGCTGCTGCAGGTCCTGGTGAAGAGCTATCTGGAGCTGTAAGCGTACCGCTGTAAGGGGCTGCCGTGCAGAAGCGCGGCAGCCCCTTTTTCCTTTGCGGCACAAAGTCCCATATTTTTCCTGCCGCGCCTGCGTTGACAGCCCCGTTCAAATGTGTTACAATTTGGTTACAAAAATTTTCGGAGGTATCATCATGGCTGAAAACAAAAAGCCCGAAGGGCTTGTCTATAAGAACCACCCCCTGCGCCGCGTAGACAATTTCATCTACTACGGCAGCATGGCAGACAAGTACATCGTCCTCCTGCAGATTCTCGACACCGTCAAGGAGCAGGACATGGACGTGGCCAAGCGTGTATCCGTCCAGCTTCAGCTGACCGACCCGGACCTCAAGTCCCGGGACCGCGTGGTCAAGAAATCTGAGAAGGACAGCCTCTATGCCGCCATGGATGTGGGCTGCATCTGGCTGGAGCGTGCCCTCGCCGGCAAGCTGTAAGCCATGAAGCGTATTTTTTCCGCATTAGCAGTGGCTCTGGCCACGCTGTTGGTCATCGGCGGTGACGCGGTGGTCAACTTCGGCGGTGCCGCCGCCAGCATGACCGACGCCGCCCCCGCCGTGCCCCTGACCATTGCCTCCGTCTCCGCCCTGCCCACCGACACCACTGAGCCCTCTCCCGAGACAGCACTGTTCTCCGGCCTGCTGGGCGCAGCGGCGCTGACGGCCCATCCCGGCGGCGAGACCGCCGAGGATGCCCTGCTCAACAACGAGGACGCCGCCAAGGCTGCTGCCGCACAGGCCGCCGAGGAAGAACCGCCCCAGGAGACGCCCGAGGCCGACGAGGCCCCCGTCTCCACCGCCGTTCAGGCACTGGGCGTGATCTCCGGCACCGGCGTCCGTATGCGCAGCGGCGCAGGCACCGGCTATGACATCCTCAAGACCCTGGACAAGGGTGCCGTTATCGAGCTCACCGCCCAGGAGGGTGACTGGTACCGTATCTCCTTCGACGGCAAGCGCGGCTATGTGGCTGCCCAGTATGTCACCCGCTACGACACCGCCTCCGGCCTTAACGGTGCCGGACGTGTCACCGCGGACGTGCTGAACATCCGTACCGCCGCCAAAAGCGGCAGCACCTCTCTGGGCACCGTATCTCAGGGCACGGTCATTGCCGTCACCGGCATTGAGTCCGGCGGCTGGTTCGCCGTTACCTACAACGGCATCAGCGGCTATGTGGCCTCGCAGTACGTGCTGATCTGCCCCACCTCCGCCCTGACCGGCACGGCGGACAAGCCCGCCGAGAATACAACGACCGAAGGGTCTCCCGCCGAAGCACCTGTCGAGACCCCGGCGGCGCCGGCCGCCTCCGCCTCCGGCAGCAGCATCGTCTCCATCGCCCAGCAGTATCTGGGCGTGCCCTACGTCTACGGCGGTTCCTCTGCCAGCGGCTTCGACTGCTCCGGCTTCACCATGTATGTCTTCGCCCAGGTGGGCATCAAGCTGCCCCACGGCGCCACCAGCCAGCTCAGCTACGGCACCGAGGTCTCCCGCAGCGATCTGCAGCCCGGCGATCTGGTATTCTTCCAGGACTACGGCTATACCGCCTCCCATGTGGGCATCTATATCGGCGGCGACCAGTTCATCCACGCCTCGTCCTCCTACTACAACGGGCACTGCGTGGTGATCACCTCCCTGTCCGAGACGTACTACAACAACCACTACCTCACCGCGCGGCGGCACTGATGCAGACAAAACACCCACGGCTTCAGCCGTGGGTGTTCTTTTTTTACAGCGCCGCCCGTTCCGAAAGCGGGCTGCATATGGTGTTCTGCAATGGACCTGTACACCGCGCCGAAGCCGCATCGCGTCACTCCGCGCTGCCGTCCGCGCTTTCGCCCTCTGCCGCCTTCTGCGCCGCGGCGATATTCACATACAGCTCCTCCGGCTTGTGGGGATGCAGCTTGATGTTGTAAAACAGCATAAACGCCGACACCAGCACCATCACCAGGCTCAGCGCCTGGCTGACGCGGATGGGCTCGCCGCCGATGGTCCAGTTGAACAGGTACAGGCTGTCGGTCCGCAGCCCCTCGACCCAGAACCGTCCGATGCCGTACCACAGGAAGTAGAACCAGGTGTTCTCACCGTCAAAGCGGCGTCCCTTCGCCACGACAAAAACGATCAGCAGCAATCCCACCATGTTCCACAGGCTCTCGTACAGGAACGTGGGATGCACCTCCACCAGCGTCCCCGCGGTGGTGGTCAGCTGCATCCGCCACGGCAGCGTCGTCTCCGCGCCGAAGGCCTCCCGGTTCATGAAGTTGCCCCAGCGGCCCACCGCCTGCCCGATCAGGAAACCCATCACGATCAGGTCGGTCAGCGCCCCCAGCTTGAAGCCCCGCTTTTTGCTGAGCACAAAGCACACCAGCACCGCCGCGATCACGCCGCCGTAGATGGCCAGCCCGCCGTCCCATATAGCCACGGACTCCGCCCAGTCAAAGGAACCATCCGCTTTTTTGAACCGGTCCAGATAAAACAGCACATAGTACAGCCGCGCCCCCACGATAGCCAGGGGAATGCCCCACAGCACGCCGTCCATCAAGTTATCCTCGGTGATTCCGTACTTCTCCTTCTGCTTCATGCAGAACCACAGCGCCAGCAGCACGCCCAGCGCGATGATGATTCCGTACCAATAAATGGCCTTTCCTCCGATATGGAAGGCTACGGACGAGCCGGTAAAGGCCCAGTCCCCGAAAAGCCCCGGAAACCGGATGGGGCTGTCCGCCATGATCCTCACGTTCATGTTATCCCTCCTTGGGCGCGATCACCGACAGCGCCATGTGCGCCCGCGTGAAGTTCTCCCGCAGGAACGCGCGCACATCCTCCGCGGTGATGTCATCGTATATCTCCGGGAAGCGGTACGGGTCATACCCCTGGAACCGCCCCTCCGCCATGGACACGGCGATGGACTCAAAGGCGTTCAGCTCCCGCAGCGCCGCGCCGAAGTTGGCGTTGACGATCCGCTTGTAATAGTCGCCGTCCACACCCTCCGCCGCCAGCCGCTGCGCCTCGTCCAGAATGGCCTCCGCCACGGCCTTCGGGTCCTTGCTGTCGCCGCCGGCATAGGCATAGGCCGCGCCGGGCAGCAGGTCGAACGCCGCGCCGAAGGAGCCGTTGATCAGTCCCTGGCTGTACAGCCGCGCATACAGCGGGCTGGACTCGCCCATGAGCACATCACAAGCCAGCTCGCCGATGGCGGCAAACCGGTGCTGCGCCTCCCCTCCGTGCTGGGGCGGGCACTTGAAGCCTACCAGGAACGTGGGCATGGCCACCTCCATCTGTGCCTCGGCATAGCCGCAGGCAGCGTCGGTACTCTCCTCCGCGCCATAGTCGCGCCGGATGATCGCCCCACTCTCCGCCGGCAGCACCCGCTTTGCCGTGGCCAGCACCGTCTCGGGGTCCACATCGCCTACCACCACCAGGCACATATTTGCCGGGGTGTAGAACGCCTTGTGGCAGTCATACAGCGTCTGCGCCGTGATATGGCTGATGCTCTCCACGCTGCCGGCCACCGGCGTCCGCGCGGGACTGCTGCGGTACAGCGCCTGCATCATCTGCTTGTACACCTGCCACTCGGGGTTGTCCTCGATCATGCCGATCTCCTGGCCGATGATGCCCTGTTCCTTCTCCACGCTCTCATCGGTGAAATAGGGCACAGACACGAAGGACAGCAGTATCTCCAGATTTTCGTAAAACTTCTCCGTAGAGTCAAAATAGTAGCACGTAATGGCGTTGGAGGTGAAAGCGTTGGGCTCCGCGCCGTTTTTCGCCAGCTCCTGCAAGGCGTTGCCGTCCTTCGTGTCGAACATCTTGTGCTCCAAATAGTGGGCGATGCCCGCCGGAGTGTCCAGCCACTGTCCCTTCAGCTCAAAGCGCATATCCATGCCGCCGTAACGGGTGGCAAACAGCGCGTACTTTCGGGAAAAGCCCTGCTTCGGCACGATGCACACCGGCAGTCCGTTGTCCAGCGTCTCCCATATCACTTCCTCGCCGATGCGGGGATACAGCTTCTTGTCCATGTTACGCCTCCTCCTTTCCCCGCAGGAAGTACACCGTATCCGGCTTCACCGTCTGTGCCGCCGCCACGATGCGCTCCTTTGTCACCTGCTCCAGCGCCGCGGCCAGCTCCTCCGGTGTCTCCTCGACCCCAGCCGCGATCTGGCCCAGATAGAAATTCTCCAGCGCACCCTGAGAGTCCGACAGTGACAGCAGCGACGCACGGATGGCCTGCAGAGCACCCTCCTGCTCCCAGTCCTCCCAATCGCCCTGCTGCACCGCCTGCAGCTGGCGGCCGATCTCCGCCTCCGCCCGTTCAAAGTCCGCGGTCTCCACGCCGCTGGACACGGTCAGAATGTTCTTGCTGCGGGCATAGCTGCTGGAGGCGTAGTAGCACAGGCTCAGCCTCTCCCGCACGTTCAAAAACAGCTTGGAGTTGCTGGTGCCGCCGAAAATCAGATTTGCCAGCACCATGGCCGGATAGTCGTCGCTGCTGCAGCGGTAGCCCATGGCCAGCTTTCCCTGGGTCACGTCCATCGTCTCCACGATCCGCCGGGGCGTATCCGGTGCCTGTATGCGCTGCACCTCCGGCAGCGCCGTCTGGGCGCCGCGGGGCAGCGCTGCCAGCGCCGTGAGCACTGCGTCCTCCACACGCTGCGCCTCCGCGCTGCCGCAGTAGATGACCTCCACCCGGCTGGACGCCATCAGCGCCTGCCCATGGACATACAGTGACTGGTTGGTGATACGCCCGGCCGTCTCCTCGTCTCCCAGGCGCAGCACGCTGTACGGCTCGCCGGCGCACATCTCCTGCATGAGCCGGATATCCGCCCAGTCACGCTTGTCGTTCTTCAGGCCCCGAATGGCGTCGATCAGGTTGGCCTTTTCGCTCTCCACATAGCTGCTCAGAAAACGTCCCCCGTGGGTCACAGGGTCCAGCAGCAGCTCGCCAAGCATCGCCGACACAGGCTCCAGCAGCTTCTCGCCGTGGGGCGTGAAGGCGTCGTCGATAAAGCCGGCAGCAAAACCCACACACTGGCGCTCACCCTTTTTGCGGACGGTATAGTCGATATTGGCGCCGTACAGCGTATCCAGCGCGGCGGACAGGCTCTCCATATCCGGGCAGCGGACGGTGCCCCGCCGCAGCACGGCGGGCAGCAGCGCGTTGGCCGCCGCTGTCTCTCTCTGCAAAGGCGCGATCAGCTGCACGGTCATGCGGCTGGTTTTGAAACGTTGTGCGGGCAGATACGTCAGAAACACATCCTGCATAATCTCCCGTCGATTATCAAACATAGTCAGTACCTCCGGTGCAAATACTCATTCAGCATATAGTATACACCAAACTTTTCCAAAAGAAAAGAGGGCGTTTTTCAAAAGACGCAAAAGACACAAGTATCCCCCGGCGAAGCCGGGGGATACTCACATATTCTTCCTGATGCTGCTCAGTGCTGTCTTTTCCAGTCGTGACACCTGCGCCTGTGAGATGCCGATCTCGCTGCTGACCTCCATCTGCGTCTTCCCCTGGCAGAACCGCAGCGCCAGTATGCTCCGCTGCCGCGGGTCCAACCGGGCTATGGCGTCCTTCAGCGCGATGCGGTCCAGCCAGCTCTCGTCGGTGTTCTTCTCGTCCCGCACCTGGTCCATGACGCACACCGTGTCCCCGCTGTCGGCATACAGCGGCTCGTACAGGCTCACCGGATCGCTGAGCGCGTCCATGGCGAACACCACGTCCTCCCGCGGAATGTCCAGATACCGCGCCAGCTGCTCCACCGTGGGTTCCCGCTGCGTCTCCACCAGCAGCGCCTCACGGGCCCGCAGGATCTTGTAGGCCGTGTCCCGCATACTGCGGCTGATCCGCAGGGCGCTGTTGTCCCGCAGATAGCGGCGTATCTCCCCCACGATCATGGGCACGCCGTAAGTCGAAAACCGCACCGGCTGCGCCACATCAAAGTTGTCGATGGCCTTCATCAAACCGATGCACCCCACCTGGAACAGGTCGTCGGCGCTCTCGCCCCGCCCCGCGAACCGCTGCAGCACCGACAGCACCAGCCGCAGATTGCCGCAGATCAGCTGCTCCCGCGCCGCTGTATCACCTGCGTGGGCGCGGCGCAGCAGCGCCGTCATCTCATCGTTTTTCAGCACAGGCAGCTTCGCTGTGTTGATGCCGCTGATCTCCACTCTGCCCCGCATGACGCCACCTGCCTCTTTCGTGATAGTGGCAGTATTTCCCGCCGGTGCGGCGGTTATTCTCCCCGGCGAAAAGCCCTAAGATCCGACGGTATGGGACAGCCTCCGCCGCGCATATCCTGACGGCAGGAGGTGACACCGATGCTGTGCAAATTTTCGCTGCTGCGGCGCAAAGAGGTCATTAACCTGTGCGACGGCTGCCGCCTTGGCTGTGTGGGCGACGTGGAGGTCACGGTGCCGGAGGGCTCCGTCAAGGCGCTGATCGTCTTCGGTCCCTGCCGGTTCTTCGGGCTGTTCGGCCGGGGCGAGGATTACTACATCCCCTGGGAGTGCGTCCAGAAGTTCGGCGATGACATCATTCTGGTGGATAAACCCTTCCGCCGGGACCCGCCGCCACCGCCCCGCCGTAAAAAGGGTTGGCTTTTCTAAACCATGCTTGTTAACAGCTTCTTATCACACGATCGGATTTGTTGCAGGTTCTTCTGAAATTTGTCATATGAGCGCATGATTTTCACGCATCAACCCTCCATTTTTGCCGATTTAATGTCGAAAAAGGAATTGACTTTACGGCGAAAATGCGGTATAGTAGCTTTCACTACATACAGTAGGGTATTGTAGGGGTTGAAAACACTACCGCGAGGCGCAGACTGCGTCCCGCGTTTCTGCCCCTACTTATTTTTTTGTGTTTTTTACCGTTTGGAGGTGTATTCCGTGGCATATATGCGGCTGGGCGATCTTTTGGTCTCCTCCGGTATCATCACCGGCGAGCAGCTGGAGCAGGCCCTGGCCCTGCCCCGCGAGGACGGCCAGCGTCTGGGCGATGTTCTCATCCGACAGGGGGTTATCTCCGAAGCGCAGCTCATTGACGCGCTGCGTGTGCAGCTGGGCGTGGACTTCGTGGACCTGACCGCCGTGTCCATTCCCGTGGAGCTGGCCAAATACGTCCCCCGGAACCTGGCCAAAAAGTTTCTCGTGGTCCCGGTAAAGCTGGTGCAGGACCGCCTGTACCTGGCCATGCACGACCCCCTGGACTTTGTGGCCCAGGACGAGGTCAAGACCGCCTCCCGCAAACGCATCATCCCCATGATCGCCACCCGCAAGGCGGTGGAGCAGGCCATCGAGCGCCTGTATGGCAGCGAGGGCACCGCCCGCGTCATCGAGGAGATGAAGCGCGAGGCCGGTGCCGGCGAGGACATCATCCCCGCCCAGATGGCCCGGGACACCGCCGACCCGGAGGCCTCGGCCCCCACCATCCGCTTTGTCAACTCTCTGATCGAGCGCGCCTTCACCGAGCGCGCCAGCGACATCCATCTGGAGCCCCAGGAGGGTGAAATGCTGGTGCGTATGCGTATTGACGGCCTGCTGCAGCGTGTGCTCACTGTGCCCGCCGATCTGCAGAACACCGTCATCTCCCGCCTGAAGATCATGGGCGGCATGAATATTGCCGAGCACAAGGTGCCCCAGGACGGCCACGCCATGTTCTCCGTCCGGGGCCACAGCCTTGACCTGCGTATCGCCTCCATGCCCACCGTCTACGGCGAGAAAATCGTCCTTCGCCTGCTGGACAAGTCCGCCCAGGTGCTGGACAAGTCCGTCCTCGGGCTGGAGGGCCGCGACCTGGACAACTACAACGCCCTGCTGAAAAACACCAGCGGCGTGGTGCTGCTGGTGGGCCCCACCGGCTCCGGCAAGTCCACCACCATGTCCAATATGCTCCGCGACCTGTCCAGCGACGCGCTGAACATCGTCACGCTGGAGGATCCGGTGGAGTACCACCTTCCCGGCGTGAACCAGTGTCAGATCAACGAAAAGACCGGCATGACCTTTGCCAGCGGCCTGCGCGCGATCCTGCGTCAGGACCCGGACATCATCGCCGTGGGCGAGATACGCGACGGTGAGACGGCCTCCATCGCCATGCGGGCAGCCATCACCGGCCACCTGGTCTTCTCTACCCTGCACACCAACGACGCCGTCTCCGCCGTCCACCGTCTGGAGGACATCGGCGTGGAGCCCTGGTTGGTGTCCAGCGCCCTGCGGGGCGTGGTCAGCCAGCGTCTGGTCCGCAAGCTCTGTCCCCACTGCAAAACGGCTTACCGTCCCTCTGCCGAGGAGCTGCTTCTTCTCGGCCTGCCCGAGGACAGCGACGTCACCTTCTACAAGGGCGCCGGCTGCCCCGAGTGCCGCCATTCCGGCTACATCGGCCGCCGCGCCGTGTTCGAGATACTGCTGCTCAACAGCCGCCTCCGCCGGCGCATCAGCCACGGCGCCGACGGCGACGAGCTGCTGGCCGCCGCCCGGCAGGACGGCTTCACCACCCTGCTGGAAAGCTGCCGTGAGCTGGTGCTTGCCGGCGTCACCTCCGCGGCGGAGGCCGCCCGCGTCATCAACACCGCCGCCGAGACCTGATTTCACAGAAAGGAGCGCCCCGCGCCCATGACCACATTCCGCTATAAAGGCCAGACCGCCGGCGGCGCGAAAGTCTCCGGTGTGCTCCGCGCCTACGATGAATTTGAGGCGGCGGACAAGCTCCGCGAGAGCGTTGCCATCATCACGAAGCTGGAGGCCGTTCCCGAGAAGAAGGAGAGCGTGCTCTCCCGCCCCGTAGCCTTCCGGGTCAAGGAGAAAGAGCTGGCGCTCCTGTGCTCCCAATTCGCCATCATTCTGGCCTCCGGGCTGTCGGTGGAGCGCTGCGTGTCCATGGTAGCCGCCCAGACGAAGAACAAATACCTCCGCCGGATGCTGGATAAGGTCTCCGAGGAGGTGGGCGCCGGCTATTCTCTGGCCCAGAGCTTCGGGAACAACGCCCCCTACCTGCCCAAGACCTTTACCGAGACGCTGCGCGCCGGCGAGCAGTCCGGCACGCTGGAGAGCTGCTTCCAGCGTCTGCATGCCTACTACGACCGTTCCGCCAAGACCAGGGCCAAGATCGTCAGCACCCTGACGTACCCCGTGATGGTCATCATCGTGGCCATCGTCGTCTTTGTCATCATCATCGCCGTGGCGGTCCCCGCGTTCACGGACGCCTTCACGGACCTGGGCTCCGGCAGCCTTCCCGGCGTCACCAGAGCCCTGATGGCCGTCAGCGCCTTCTTCACCAAGTGGTGGTGGCTGGTGCTGGGCGTTCTGGCCCTGCTGGTCATCGCCTACCTGACCTTCCGCCGCACGGAGCGCGGCCGCGCCGCGCTGGCCGCCTGGAGCCTGACGCGCGCCCCGCTGCGCCGCATACACTCCATGAACGCCGCCGCCCAGTTCGCCCACAGCATGGCCACCCTGCTGGCGGCAGGTCTGCCGCTGCCCCGGGCGCTGGAGGTCACCGCCAACGTTGTGAGCAACTACACCTTCTCCCTGGCGGTCCGTCAGGTCCGGCAGGACGTGGAGCGCGGCCGTCCCATGGCTGAGAGCATGGCCGGCATCGAATGCTTCCCCGCCATGCTCACTGAGATGGTAGGCGTAGGCGAGCGCTCCGGCGCACTGGAGGAGACGCTGGACGTGATCGGCGGCTACTACGACAACGAAGTGTCCGTCACCACTGCCCGGCTGCTGGCCGTGCTGGAGCCGGCCATCACCATTGCCCTGGCCGTGCTGGTGGTCCTGCTGCTGCTGGCGGTCTACCTGCCCATGTTCACCCTGTACGGCGGCATATAAACCCGGTATCATTTCCGCGCGCAACGCCGCGGGACGATATAGAACTACAAACAGAAAAGGAGAAACTACCCATGCTGAAAAAACTCAACAACAAAAAAGGCTTCACCCTGATGGAGATGCTGATCGTTGTCGCCATCATCGCTGTTCTGGTGGCTATCGCCATTCCCGTATTCAACGGCGCTCTGACCAAGTCCAAGGAAGCCGCCGACGTCGCCAATATCCGCGCTCTGTACGCCGAGTGGCAGGTCGGTATCCTGACCGAGAACAAGGACATTCCTGCTGACAAGGCTGCGTTCCTTGCCGCTCCTGACAACAACGGCGCAACTGAATTCACCTTCAATTACGCTGATACAAAGCTCACGTACACTAATGGCAAAATTGAGTACAAAGCTGACAAGCTGACTGATGCAAACGGTTCCAAGACCTACACTTGGACTCTGGGTCAAGAAAACAGCTAAATGATCCCCCGCCCCGGCTGTGCCGGGGCGGGGACACCCGCAACGACACAAAGGAGCCTGTTCCCATGCTGTACACTGCCCCCGCCATCACCATATACAGCTGCTTCATCGCCGCCCTGCTGGGCGCCTGCATGGGCAGCTTTCTCAACTGCGCCGCCTGGCGGGTGGTACACGGCGAGAGCGTCCTCCGCGGCCGCTCCCACTGCGACGTCTGCGGCCATGTGCTGTCGCCCCGGGATCTGATCCCGGTGGTCAGCTATCTGGCCGGTCATGGCCGCTGCCGCTACTGCGGCGCGAAGCTCTCCCCCTGCCATGCCGTGGGCGAGGCCGTGGCTGCCCTTGTGTTCGTGTCGCTGCTGCTGCGCTATGATATCTCCCTCCGGACCCTCGAAGCCTGGGCCGTGGCCTGCCTGCTGCTGGCCTGCGCCTTCGCGGACCTGGAGGGGTACATCATCCCCGACCGCTTTATCGCGGTCGGCGTTGTGCTTTTTATCGTCACCCTGTTTTTTGTCCCGGACCCGGGCAAACGGGCGCTGGACGGCCTCATCGGCGGCGTCGCCGTGGGCGGCGGCGTCCTGCTGCTGGCGCTGCTGATGGAGAAGCTGCTCCGCCGCGACGCCATGGGCGGCGGCGATATCAAGCTGCTGTTTCTCACAGGGCTGTTTCTGGGCTGGCAGAAAAATCTGCTGTGCCTGTTGCTGGCCTGCGTCGTCGGCATCCTATGGGGCCTTGTCCGCGCCAAGCGCGGACAGCAGGGCCTTCCCTGGGGCCCCGGCATCGCGCTGGCCGCCTGGTGCGCCGCCCTGTTCGGCCAGAACCTTATCGACTGGTACCTTTCCCTGCTGTGAGCCCCCATCTCCAAGAAAGCGAGGTATTCTGTTTTGAAGAAGATCGTTGGCATTGATATCGGCGGCAGCAGCGTCAAGCTGGCCTACTTCGCCGGCAGTACGCTGAAAAAGGCCGCCATGGCCCCCCTGCCGGACAACATGGTGGCTGACGGCAGGATCTTGTCCATGGACGCCATGGCGGACTTCCTCCGCCAGGCCGCCCGGGACAACGGCATTCCCCTGACCAACGCCGCCGTGGTCCTGCCCTCCACCGAGGTCTTTACCCGCGAGCTGACCATGCCCGCCATGACGGAGCAGCAGCTGCGCTACAACCTGCCCTACGAGTTCCGCGACTTCCTTACGGACGAGAAAAGCAAGTACTACTTTGACTACTCCATGCGCGACATTCTCCGCGACCAGGACGGCTATCCCACCGAGATGACGCTGCTGGCCTGCGCCATGCTCAAGGAGACGGCGGAGCGCTACCGCGCCATGATGCGCCGCGCCGGCTTCAGGCTGCAGGTCCTCACCCCCAGCGAGTGCGCCTACGCCGGCGTGCTGGCGGCCTACTACCGCCGCACCGGCCTGCCCCAGCGGGATATGTGCATCGTCAACCTGGGCTACACCGCCGCCTATCTCTACATCTACCGCGGCGCCTTCTTCGAAAGCCGCCGGGAGATCGACCTGGGCCTGAACCGTCTGGAGCAGCTGGTAGCGGAGCACTGCGGCGTGGATATCCATGTAGCCCACAGCTATGTGCTGCAAAACTACAACGACGTGCTCTCCTCCGACTATGCCCAATCGTTTTACGCCCGCATCGCCGTGGAGGTGATGAAGGCCGTCAACTTCTTCAACTACAACAACCGGCAGCAGGAGCTCACCGACCTGTGCCTGTGCAGCGGCGGCTGCAATATTGGCCCCCTGCGTCAGGCGCTGGCCGAGACCACGCACCTGCACCTGCACACCGCCCAGGAGCTGCTGGGCGACGATGTGGCCCTGGATGAGCCGTGGATGTATCTCCGCGCCATCGGCGGCGTGGACGAGGGACTGAGAGGAGGTCTGCAATGATCGCGGAAAAGAACGGTATCACCGTGGATACGCGCACTGCCGCGCCCGCGCGGAAAATGATAAAGTGCCCCCAGAAGACCGGCATCAACCTGAACCTGCAGGAGGACCGCCAGCGTGACCGCCGGACCCTGCTCATCGGTATTCTGGCCATTGCGGCGCTGGTAACCGTTGTGGTCAACTTCGGCGTGCTCCAGCAGTACCGCCGTCTGGACAAGGCCCAGGCCGCCTATGACCGCGTCCACACCCAGTATGTGAGCGCCCAGGAGGCTCTGGCCGACTACGACCGCGTCCTGCTGGAATACCGCACCTACTCCATGGACTGGATGACCGCCGCCGGCAGCGAGGACATCCCCGCCGCCGTGGACCGTCAGGCTGCCCTGGACCTGCTGGAGCAGGAGATGCTCAGCCATGGCTCCCTCACGGCGCTCCAGATCACCCAAAACACCATGAACGTGGATATGTCCGGCATGACCCTGGACCAGATCTCCGCCATGTTCGCCCGCCTGCGCCTCTCCCCCATCGTGGACAGCGTCTCCCTCAGCGTCGCCTCCACGGAGGAGGGTAAGGCCGCCACCATCATGGATTTCACCGTCCGCATCGAACTGCGCCAGCCGGAGGAGGTGTCTCAATGAACCGCGAGCTTACCAAGCGGGAAAAGACCCTGCTGCTGATCCTGGTGGTGCTGGTGCTGGTCCTGGGCTACTGCAAGCTGTTTCTGGAGCCCATCGCCCGCCAGATAACCTCCCTCCGCACCAACACCGACATCGAGCAGGCCGAGCTGGACACCGACCGTGTCCGTCTGGCCCAGCTGGAGCAGATGCAGCAGGCCATTGCCGCCATCAAGGCCTCCGGCCAGGAGCGTGCCCTGCCCCAGTACGACAACGACCAGGCCCTGATGACCGAGCTGGACAAGCTCATGGCCGCCACCCTGCAATACGAGGTGGACTGCACCGAGGGCACCACCCAGGAGGGCTATCTTGTGCTGCGCCCCGTGACGCTGACCTACCAGACCGCTTCCTACGCCCAGTCCCGTCAGATCATCGACGCGCTGAGTGCCAGCGCCAATGTCAACTTCCTCTCCAACGTGGACGTGCAGTATGACGCCGACAAAGCACAGTACAAAACCGTGCTTCACCTCATCTTTTTCGAGCTGATGCCCTGACTGCGTCCCCACCATTTTTCCGCCCGCGTCCCTTTGCGGGGCAGCGTATCGATTGTGTTATGCAAAAAAAGCTCTCAAAACAGAATAATTCCGGCTTTACGCTGTCCGAAGTCCTCATCGCGGTCGCCATTCTGATCGTGCTGATGGGCCTGGCCATGATCCCCATCACCCGCCATCAGCGCGACCTGCGCCAAACGGAACTGGACGCCAAGGCGGAGATCGTCTACCACGCGGCCCAGAACAAGCTGTCCGAGCTGCTGGCCAATGGCCGTATTTCCGACTGCTATGCGGAGGATCTGCAGCCCCTGAACAACACACCGCTGGACGCCGCCGAGAGAAAAACCTCCCTGCACTATGTGACCTCCGCCGCCAAGACCGGCGAAGGCTCCGCCGCCGCGGCCATCCTGCCGGAGGATCAGGTGGACCGCCAGCTGTGGGACAACCATTGGGTGATCGAGCTCGACCCCACCAGCGGCAGCGTCTACGCCGTGTTTTACAGTGAAAAAAACCTGACCTACGACTTTGACAGCTTCAATCCCCTGCGGTTCCGTGATGGCCGGCTGAGCGCCGGCGCCGCCGTGGGCTATTACGGCGGCGACAGTGTGCAGTCCGAGATCACCGGCAAGCTGACGCCCCATATGGAGATCATCAACAAAGAGCAGCTTCTTCTGCGCGTCACCTGCGACACGCCTATGGAGCCGCTGCACTTCTATGTGACCGTCTCCGACGGCGTCCACAGCACCTCCCGCATCGAGCTGACCGGCAGCGAGGTCAAGACCGACTATCTCACCTACACCGCCACCATGGTCCTGGACTCTCTGACAGACGGTATGCGCTTCGGCCAGCAGGCCCGCTTCAAAAACAAAAATCTGACCCCCGGCGCGGACCTGACCATCACCGTGGAGGTGACGTGTGAGAACCGTCTGGTGGACTCCGCCTCCGGCACGCTGACCGCCAACAGTCTGTTTGCCGAGGTTCGCGGCGGCGACACCGCCGTTGTTACCTACGCCCGCCACCTGCAAAATCTGGACACGGCCTCCCGCTTGCCCGACAGCATCACCCGCGCCGTGCAGGAGCAGGATATCCAATTTGTCAACGAAAACGCCGACGACGGCTGGGACCGTCTGTACGGCTCCCGCACGTTCACGCCCATCACCAACAGCCGCCTGACCTACTGCGAGAGCAAGGCCACCGTGAACGGTCAGGTCTACCACCCGGTCATTTACGGTCTGACCGTGAACACCACCGGCGACGGCGGTCTTTTTGCCGCCTTCTCCGGCACACTGAAAAACCTGCGCCTTTGCGGCGCCGACATCACTGCCTCCGGCAATGCCGGCGGCCTGGCCGGCCGTCTCAGCGGCAAGACCGAGATCCTCGACTGTCAGGTGTATCTCAGTCCCACCCGCGACAAACTCAGCACCAAGACCGAACAGGACATCTGGCTCCGCGGCAGCACGGCGGGCGGTCTGGCAGGCCGCTGCGACGGCACGCTGACCATCCGCCGCAGCTTCGCGGCTACCGTGATTCAGGGTGTCCGCTATGCCGGCGGCCTGGTGGGCAATACGGACAGTGCTGCTCTGACTGTGGACCATTCCTACGCGGACTGCTACCTGTACGCCGCCGCCAATAACGGCGTCGCCGGCGGCCTGATAGGCGCCTGCAACGGCACCGCCAATATCGCCCTGTCCAACTGCTACGCCGCCGGCTTCCAGAGCGCCGGCACCACCGCCGGTCTTTCCGGCGGTGAGCTCTCCGGCGGCGACAGCCTCAAGGCCTGTTACAGTGCCTGCGTCCGCCTGGGCACCGACATGAAGCTGACCTACTCCACCGTCAAGCCCCCCGCTGCCGGCACGGCTCCCGCCGACATAAACGCTGTCTATTACCTGTTCCCCAGCCGGAACGATCTGTCCGGCACCAGCTTCGTCAATTACGCTGAATGGAGCGGCCAGAACCGCGCAGAGGGCGTAAAGGTCCTGGGCACCGCCTTTACCGCGGAGACAAGCGACACCGTGGCCTACAACCTCATGGACAACATGGGCCTGAGCACCTACTCCTACCCCCGGCTCACCGGTCTGCCCCACTACGGCGACTGGCAGGCGGATTTCGAGTCCGGCGCGCTGGCCTACTATGAAAAATACAGCGACGGCACCTACGGCTTCCTGGGTGCCAACCGCTCCACCCTCCGTTCCGGCGGCACCGTCGTGGACGACGGCTACGGCATGGTCTACCGCACCCAGCCTACGGACGCCATCACCGTCGCCTATACCCTGGGCGGTATAGAAAATACTGACACGCTTTGGCCCGCCGAGGATATCGGCGGCGGCTACTGGCTGGTACGCCTGCCCGATGCGCTGGTCTATACCAGTGAGGTGTCCCCCGCCTTCTACCGTCAGGTGACGGTGGATGACATCTCCTACTTCTTCAATCCCCACTTCGCCTGCCGCGTGATCCAGAGCGCCGCCCTGCCCAGCGCCCCGGCGGAGGTTGGCATCCGCACGGCCCGTCATCTGCACGACCTGAGCCTGTATTACGACACCTACCGTACCCTGCTGGACAAGACAGCCGTCTTCCGGCAGGAGCGCCCCATCGACTACAACAGCTACGCCCGTCTCACGGTGCACACGCAGCCGCCTATCGGTGCCGCTGACGGCAAGCCTTTCATCCACACCTACGACGGTGGCGGCTATACCATCGCAGCGTCCTCCTTTACCGGCGCCGTCAACACCGACGGCACCAGCTATGCCGGTATGTTCGGTCTGAACCGGGGCACCCTGCGCAATATCATACTGCTCACCGCCAATAAGGATCGTACCGTTTCTCTGGAAGGTCAGCTCTCTCTGCAAACCGCCTGCATCGGCGCCCTGACCGGCTGCAACGAGGGCACGGTCTACAACTGCGCCGCCGCGGGCTTCTCCGTGAACGGCGACGCCCGTCACGGCAGTATCCTGTATCTGGGCGGCCTGGTGGGACGCAACAGCGGTACGGTCCGCGCCTCCGGCGTCAGCGCGCCGCGCCTTTTCGCCAATAGCCTGTACGCCACGCTCTGCGCCGGCGGCTTCGCGGGCGGCAACAGCGGCGTTGTCCAGCAGTGCTACGCCATGGCCGACATTGAGATCGGCACGATCAACGGCGGCGGCGTGACGCTGGGCGGCTTTGCCGGCAGCAACACCGGCTCCCTCCGCGCCAGCTACTGCGCCACAGCCATGACTTCACCCAATGCGGATATTCACGGCTTTGCCCCCACTGCCGGCGGCGTATCCGGCTGCTGCTACCTCAACGGCGGCACATACCGCTTTGTAGACAGCGTTCACCTATACCAGTACACGGACAGATCCGGCGCAGCTCCGGTGAACGAGCCGGCCCTGCGCGGCATGGCCACCCGGCTGGGCGGCTTTGGCGCCGTCTCCGCCGCCAATACCTTCCAGCACGATAAGACCCTGGACTCCGCCGGCAAGGCCTACCCCTATCCCGGCATCGTCGCCGGCCACAACGGCAGCCGCGTCCATTACGGCGACTGGGTGACACCTGCCGATATGGGCGTTCTGGGCCTGCTGTACTGGGAATATGAGTCCAAGCCCACCGGCAGCGGCTACTATTTCTCCTCGATCGGTGTCGAGGACGGCGAATACAAGGCCAACAGCAGCCTCTGTGTCTCCCATGACGACGGCGGCACCGTCACCGCTTACGGCTACGGTTACTATTGGTCCGCCGGCAGCACCACCGAGCCTAAGCTCTCCACCGGCATCACCGTGACCGGCACTCGCTATACCGAGGCGGCCGATGACCTGCACCGGCAGATGCCGGAATTCAATTTCGTCACCTACAAGACCTCCGATAACGGTCTGCACCTGACCAGCGGCACCCAGGCCAACGATGCCTGGACGCTGACCCACGAGAACGCCGCGCTGACCTACACCGTCAGCCCCTTCTTTGCCGACGCCTTCGCCCTGTCCTCCAACAATGCGCCGGGAACGGCCTCCAAGCCCTACCAGGTACGCTCCATAGAGCAGCTGCAATACATCAACTGGAGCTATATCGACAGTCAGGGCAGCACGATGCGCGATGTCACAGGCAGTAATAGTGACTACAAGTATTATCCCTATCTGCAATACACCAACCGCCGCGGCAATGCGCTGCAGACAAAGGCGATGGCGCTGGCCGGCGACAGCACCGGCGGCCCCCGTCCTATCCTCACCTGGCAGCAGACCCACGACCTCAACGGCGCAGGACACGGCACCGCCGCCGACGGCGCGGCCGCAAACTACGACTTCCATCCCATTGCCGGTGCGGTGAACAACGGCCAGTTGAACGACAGGGGCAATGAAACCTATGATCTGACGCTGTACAACTGGTTCGGCGGTATCTACGACGGCGGCAACTACTACATCAAGAATGTGAACATCACCTCCCATTGCTACAACGTGGGTCTGTTCGGCACCACCGCCGGCGCGGAGATCAAAAACATCGTGCTCTACAGCGACAACGACGCCGTTATCCAGCGCAAGACCGACGCCACCCCCGCCTCCGGTGCCACCGGGCCGGAGAATTACGCCACCTCCTACGCCCTGGGCGGTCTGGTAGGCATTGCCTACGACTATGATGAAAACCTGAAGGACAAGACGAAGGTCAGCACCATCAGCAACTGCGCCATTGCCGGCTACACCGTGACCGACAACAGCAAAAACCGGCAGTTCGTGGGCGAAGCCGCCATCGGCGGGCTGGTGGGCGTATCCAGTGCCAATCTGAACAGGTGCTCCGCCGTGGTCAAGCTGAATATCAACTGTACCCATCGCTACGCCAACACCGGCGCCATGAACAAGGCCCAGTGGGGCAACTATGTCCGCGTGGGCGGCCTGGTGGGCGGCGTCCGCTATGATGTGTCGGACTGCTACACCGGCGGCAGCATCACCGTCGCCAACGATCTGCTGAACGAGCGCATCCTCACCGGTGACCGGACCAACACCTCCTTCGTGGATCGCTATGAGTCGACGCCTACATCCGTCAAGATGACCCAGGGCGGCGCAGAGGCCGGCCCGGACACCTACGTGTACATCGGCGGCATCGGCGGCAGCGGCTTCTCCGCCACCTTCTCCAACTTCTCCGGCAGCAAGGACGGCCAACCCACCTACAACAACTGCTACACCTACATGACCTTCCCTGCCATGGAGGGCACCATCACCGGCATCTCCCTCATCGGCAGTATCGCCGACCGTGCCGGCGTGAACGGCGGCACCGCCCAGCTGACCATCAACAACTGCTACTACCTGGACAGCAGCGCCGCGATCTCCTTCAACAGCCTCCCCACCTTCTACGGCAAGTCCACCCAGTCCAATGGCCAGTACACCTACTACTCCCTGTCCACCCTGCTGAGCACCGATACCGCGCGGATGGATATGCTCCGTGGCAAGCTGAACTATCTGTCCAAGTACACCTGGAACACCGGCAGCAGCACCTACACCATCAACGGCCTTACAGCCCTGACCTACGACCAGATGTCCGCGCGGACCTCCGCCGGCGGCAAGACCTTCACGGAAATGCTCAACGGCGACGGCGGCAGCAGCTTCCACTGGGTCACCACAGAGGAAAACGGCCAGGCGGCCCATGGCAAATACAGCTTCCCCGGCAGCGCCGCAGCCCTCCGCGGACAGGACTACCCCTTCCCCACCGTATTGACCCAGGGCACCGCCTGCCTGCACTACGGCGAATGGCCCTCCCGCGGCCTGTACTGGAGCAGCGGCGTCCTTTCGCTGGACCGTATCACCACCCCCAGCGTCACACTGTCGCTGCACTTCACCCAGGACACCGACGCTGACGCCGTCCCCGTCATCACCTGCTCCCGCGAGGGCATCGTGGACGTCTCCGTACCGCAGGCACAGACGCCCCCGGCAGACGTCAGGCACAGCTACGCTGTGACCCTCACCGGCCTGTCGGTCGGCTCTACCGAGGTCTTCGCCACGCTGGGCGGCTATACCGCCCGACTGCTGGTGAGCGTCACCTCCACGCTGGACATCTCCGTGGACGGCCTGCCCGGCGATGACTTCTTTGTCGGTGACACCTGTAATTTAACGCTCACCGCCCGCGACAGCCGCGGCAGCGCACTGGATGTCGAATGGACAGTCACGCCCCAGCACGGTGACAGGGTCCTCACGGCCTCTGCCCCCGCCGTTGATGCCGGCGGCACGGTCTCTGTCACCCTCACCGCCACTGGTGAGGGCGAGGACCGCACCATGGTCACCGCCACTTACACTGCCCCCGGCGGCGAGACCTTCACCAGCCAGTTGCCCCTTGTGATCCCCGTCCGCATGCAGGGCGTGCTGGGCATCGCCAATACCTCTGTCCCGGAAACACCGGCCTATAAGCAGGGCATTATGACCCTCGCGGGCGACGCCTTCCTGGCCGACACCTCGGCTCCCCCCTACAACGGCGCCCCCTACACCGCCGCCCCCGCCTACACCGGCGCGCCGGTGTACCTGTACGGCCAGGGCAGCGCCGCGGACCTGACGGCCGCCAACGAGAACGGAAGCTACCGCTTCACCCTCTCCGCCGCTGCTGTCACTGTGGGCGCCGGCACCGACGCCGTGACTTACGACGCCCTCTCCGGCACGGCGAATTACCGCATCATAGAGGGCGCGCCCCAGAGCCTGACGGACACCCTGTTCACCGTCCGGCCCCTGACCGTCAAGGGCAAGCAGGCGGGCCCCGTGACGCTCACTGTCACCCTCATGGACACCGAAGGCCACGCCTTCACCCTGTCCATTCCCTACACCCTGACGGAGGAGGACACCCGGGTGACCGCCACCCTCCGGGTGGATGAGCAGGCACTCACCCTGTCTGTCCCCTACGGCACAGCGCCGGCGGCAGAAGCCCTGTCCCAGCTGCTGACGGACAACGGCATCTCTCCGGACACCATCGACAGCTGGACCCCGGACATCACCCAGCCGCTGTATGCCGACACGGCCTTCACCGCCGTGCGCAAAACGACGGACAGCGGCGGCGCCCCCACCGTCCCGGACGCCGATACCCCCGCTTCCGGCAGCAAGGACCCGGAGGACACGCCCTCCGATGATCCATCCGCCCCGGACAGCAGCAGTTCCGGCACCGATCCCACGCCCGAGCCGTCACCGGACACCCTTCCATGACCCACCGCAGAAAGGAGGCCCTCCCGTGCACAAACTGAAAAACCAACAGGGCGCCACGCTGATGATGGCCCTCCTTCTGCTGCTGGCCGCCAGTATGGTCAGCGCGGTGATCCTCACCGCCGCCACCTCCTCGGCCCGCCGTCTGGAGAATGACCGGGCTGCCCGGCAGGCGTATCTGACGGTCAGCTCCGCGGCCCGTCTGCTGCGTGATGATATCCTGAACGCCTCCTTTGTCCAGGAGACGGTGAAAACCACCTATACCGATGACACCTCCACCGAAACGAGCCGCGAAACGACCTCGCCCACCGGGTTTACGGCCGCATGGCTCAAGGCCGGCAAGGCCGCCGTGGACAGGGACAGCGGCAAAAGCTTTACCGACACCATCACCCTATCCGTGGACGGGCTGGATGATGTCTCCGCCGTCTTTACCATGGCGCCCAATTACGACATCACCATCGTCCTGCACCTGGCCGACGGCGGCGACAGTGACTGCCGCCTGGTGCTGACGCTCCGCGAAAACAAGGCCGATCCCACTGTCAGCACCGTCAGCGGCGGCGGTCTCTGGGTCCGCGATGTCACCACGACCACAACAACGATCTCCTGGTCGCCGGACAACGCCACCATCGAAAAGGAGGCGGTCGTATCAAAAAGCTGAACAGCACCCACGGCGAAACGCTGGTAGAGACGCTGGTCTCCATCCTGATCATCGTACTGACCTTCGTGTTTCTGACCACCGCCGCCGTTTCCGCCGCCAAGATCAACGCTAAGGTCCGTTCCGCCGACATCTCCTTCCACTATAGCAACGCGGTGTCGAACGGCACCGCCGCCCTGACTGCCTCCGGCGGCGGCACCCGCAGCGGCCGCACCACCGTGCAGGTCTATGAGGACAACGGCTGCCTCTATTACGAGGAGGTCATGCCATGAACAAGCTTCGTGACCGCCGCGGCTTCACCCTGACGGAGCTGCTGTGCGCCGTTCTCATCGTCCTGCTCGTCAGCGCCCTGCTGACCGTGGGCGTCCGCTTCGCCGGCCGCACCTACAACAGCTCCATGCAGCTGTCCGAGGCCCAGGAGCTGTGCTCCACCCTTACCAGCGTTATCAGCGACAAGCTGCGCTTCTGCGGCACCGTGACCCCCGGCGCGGACGGCAGTCTGGACCACATCTTCATTCAGGACCTGGGCAGCGTGGAGGGCGAGGGCGCCGCCTTTCAGGTGGATGCCGACGGCCAGCTCACCCTGGGCAGCACCAGACTGCTCAGCAGCGCCGCCTATCCCCGGGGGCTCCGGGTCCGCGATGTCAGTCTGCGCTACGACAGTGCTTCGGGCATCTTTACCGTGACCCTTCAGGTGGGCACTGTCGACAGCACCCTGGCCGAGACAGACTTCGAGGTCCGGCGCTTAAATCACACATGAAAAAAAGCACCCCCTGCGGGGTGCTTTTTCTCACTTCTTAAAGCTGTCCTTCAGCGACACACTGCGGTTGAACACCATGTGCGCCGCGGAGCTGTCACGGTTGTCCAGGCAGAAATAGCCCACACGCATGAACTGGAACGTAGGCGCGTTGACGCCGGTGCGGTCGGCCTGCTTGTCGAACGCCTCCGCCACCTTCCGCATCTCCGGCTCCACCTTGCAGCCGGTGAGCACCGTAAGGCTCTCCGGGTTCAGGCAGTCCAGGAAGTCCTTGTCCGGGCCGTCGGGCTGCTCGTCGGAAAACAGGTTGTCGTACAGCCGGACCTCCGCGTCCATGCAGTTCTCCGCGTCCACCCAGTGGAGCGTGGCACCCTTGACCTTGCGGCCGTCGGCGGGATCACCGCCGCTGGACTCCGGATCATAGGTGCACAGCACCTCGGTGACGTTGCCGTCCGCGTCCTTCACACAGCCGGTACACTGCACCAGATACGCGCCCTTCAGGCGGCACTCCGGACCGTTGGGGGTCAGTCGCTTGTACTTGGGCACCGGGACCTCCATAAAGTCCTCCGCCTCGACCCACAGATGGCGCGAGAAGGTGATCTCATGGGTGCCCTGCGCCGGGTCGGTGGGGTTGTTCTCCACCGTGAATACCTCGCTCTTGCCCTCGGGGTAGTTGGTCACCGTCAGCTTCACCGGGTGCAGCACCGCCATGGTGCGCTCCGCGTGGGCGTTCAGGTCCTCCCGCAGGCAGTGCTCCAGGAAGCCGTACTCAATGGTGTTGGGGGACTTGGCCACGCCGATGCGCTCGCAGAAGCTGCGGATGGCGGCGGCGGTATAGCCCCGGCGGCGCAGGCCACACAGGGTGGGCATACGGGGGTCGTCCCAGCCGGAGACATAGTTCTCCTCCACCAGCTTGCGCAGCTTCCGCTTGGACATCACCGTATGGTCGATGCCCAGCCGGGCAAACTCGATCTGCCGGGGATGGGCGGGCAGCTCACAGTGCTCGATGACCCAGTTGTACAGGGGCCGGTGCGCCTCGAACTCCAGCGAGCACAGGCTGTGGGTGATGCCCTCCAGCGCGTCCTGAATGGGGTGCGCGAAGTCATACATGGGATAAATGCACCACTTGTTTCCCTGCCGGTGGTGGCTCATGTGGTTGATACGGTAGATGACCGGATCGCGCATATTGAAGTTGCCGCTGGCCAGGTCGATCTTGGCCCGCAGCGTCATGGCGCCGTTGGGGAACTCCCCGGCCCGCATACGGGCGAACAGGTCCAGGCTCTCCTCGATGGGCCGATCCCGGTAGGGCGATACGGCGGGGATGCCGATGTCGCCGCGGTTGGCCTTGAACTCCTCCGGTGTCAGCTGGCACACATAGGCCAGCCCCTTTTTGATCAGCAGCACCGCCTGGCGGTAATCCTCCTCAAAGTAGTCGCTGCCGTAGAAGAACCGATCGCCCCAGTCGAAGCCCAGCCAGTGGATGTCCTGCTTGATGGCCTCCACGAATTCCTCGTCCTCCTTGGTGGGGTTCGTGTCGTCCATACGCAGGTTGCACAGGCCATTATACCGCTCGGCGGTGCCGAAGTCGATGGTCAGCGCCTTGCAGTGTCCAATATGCAGATAGCCGTTGGGCTCCGGCGGGAAACGGGTGTGGACGGTCATTCCCTGGAACTGACCACCCTCTGCGATGTCCTCGTCGATGAAATTGATAATGAAGTTTTTGCCGGACTCCTCCGTTTCGGGGGTCTTGATTTCCTCGGCCATGATCTTTCTCACACTCCTTGTATGTCGTAATATTGTGCAAAAGCAATTTTTAATTATAACCGCCCATGAGGGGAATTGCAAGAGGTTTGCCCTCCCTCCTGCAAAAAACTCACAGGGCGTCAAATTCCTCCCGGGTCAGCAGGATATCCAACGCCTCCAGAAGCCCGTTGGCGGTCAGCCGTGCGGGCAGACCCAGCTCCCTTTGCAGCGTTGCCCGCCTTTCGGCGGAGCCGGGGCCGATCAGTCCCTTGTCCAGAAGATCCGCCTTCGTAATACCGGCGGAGCGGCGGGGTGCGTCCTCCCCCTCGAAGGTGGCACCGGCGCGGCGAAGAGCGTCCGTCAGCACCTGCGGCGTCATACCTTCCACGCCCAGCTTGCCCTCCTTCCCCGGCTTTCTCTTGCGCTTCTCCTTGCCGTACACGTCGGGGACATACGCCTGCTTTACTCTGTCCGGGGGCAGCAGCCCCTTCAGGTGGCTGCGGAGCACGAAGCCCGCGCCGTCCGGGTCGGTCAGCAGGATCACGCCCCGCGCCTCCGCCAGACGGCGGAGATACGCCGCCTTCTCCCGGTCGTTGAACAGGGCGAAGCCGCCCACCTCCACCACGGCGGCGTCCACCGCCTGCAGGAGCGTATTTCTGTCGTACCGCCCCTCTACTACGATGACTTCCCTGACCCTCGGCTTCACTTCACACCTGCCAGTTCCATGAGAAATAGCTTCAGTTCGCCCTCATTGTCCATGTTTCGTTCGCTTTTCATGCGATGATCCAGCGTCTGGCAGCGCTTCACCGCCTCACGGCACCAACTGCGCCGCACGCCTCTGGCTGACTGCATCAGCTTTTTGGCCGGGTAATCGGACTTCATGCGCCACAAATCCTTCAGCCACAGCACGTCCTTGTCACCGTCGATCGCCAGCCGGGCTGTGTACAGCTGCCGCAGCGTCTTTCCCAATGCCGCCAGAATGCGGATAGGTTCCTCCTGCATCCGCAGCAGCTCTGCAAGGCATTCCGCCGCCTTGTCATAGTCACGAGCCGCCACTGCGTCCGTCATGTCGAACACCCGCGCGTCCAGCACAGGGTCCGCCACAGCGGCGATATCCGCCGCTGTGATTTTCGCTCCCCTGGCATAGGCGGCGATTTTGGCGATTTCCGGCACCAGACCGGTCATCAGGCTGCCGCAGGTGAACAGCAGATGGTCTACCGTGACCGCATCGATTTCCTTCCCGGCAGCGGCAAAACGGCGGCGCACCCACTTTTGCAGCTTCTGCTGGCCCTGCTGGGCAAACTCGATCACCTGGGCGCGCTCCGCCAGGGCGGCGGTGAGCTTCTTCAGCTTGGCGTCGGTCTTATAGGGTATCTGCCGGTACAAAAACACCAGCGTGCAGTACACCGGGAAGTCCCCCAGCAACGCCACCAGCGCACCCCGCTGGGCCTCGTCCAGCCTGAACAGGTCCATATCCTCCACCGTGACCAGGGTGCGCTCCGCCATCATAGGCATGGCCTCCGCCGCCTCGACGACCTCCTGCATAGTCAGGCCCTTGCCTGCAAGCCTGTGATAGTTGAACTCCTCAAAGCCCGCCGGCACAAGCCGTGCTTGCAGCTCCGCCACCGCCTGCTGCATCAGGTACGTCTCCTCGCCGTGGAATATATAGACATTCCTCACGGCGCCGCTTTGCAGCGCGTCGTGGAATTCCTCATAACCGGGGGTCTTTTCTTTTTTCTCCTTTGCCATGCTATCCTCCGTTCACGGTGATGCGGATGGTTCCCTGCTGGTCTGTGCGCCAGATATCCGCCCCAACTGCCAGCAGCCGCTGGAGCGTCTCCTCCGACGGGTGGCCATAGTTGTTGTCGCCCACACTGATGACCGCCGCCTCCGGCGTCACCGACTTCAAAAAGCGTATATTTGAGCTATATCGGGAGCCATGGTGACTGACCACCAGCACCTCTATATCCGGCAAGGCATAGGTTTCCACCAGCTTTTTCTCGGTGCTGCCGGACATATCGCCGGTAATGAGCAGATCAAAGTCTCCGGCACTGGCCAGCGCTGTCAGGCCCAGCTCGTTCAGATCGCCGCCGGACTGCACCGGCGGATAGATGGTCAAAACGGTATCGCCCAGCGTATCGGCCGTCTCCTTCGTCACATAGGTCACCTGCGCGCCCTTCTCCTCCGCCAGCGACACCAGACGCTCCCGAACGCCATACTCATCCTCGATGTCCGGCAGGTAGACCGTCTGCACCGGGATGCGGCGCAGCACCTCGTACAAACCGTTGGTGTGATCGGCGTGGTAGTGGGTCACCACCACAGCGCTCAGTTCCCGGACGCCCATGCTGTGCAGCGTGTCGGCAGCTAGACCGCCGGGGTCTTTATAGCTGTTGCTGCTGCCGCAGTCCACCAGTGCCGTCTCACCGCCGGAGGTCAGAATGACGCTCTCGCCCTGTCCCACATCCAGCGTCAGGGCGGTCAGTACGCCGTACTGATAGTCCTGACGGTTGACCCAGATGGCCGCCGTCAGCGTCAGCACCGACAATGCCGATGCCAGCAGGTATTTCCGCTTGCCGTCCGGCGTGGCGGCACAGCCGATAAAGGCCGCGTACAAAAACAGCAGCCAGTAGATGAGATAGGGATTGGTGAAATACACCGCGTGATAGCGCCAGGACATCATGCCGTTGGCGATCCACAGGATGTACCGCACCAGCGCCCAGGATATCCAACCCAGCAGGCTGGCCAGCGGCAGCCACACAAAGCCCATCAGCACCGTCACAAAGGCAGCCATGAAGCTCCATCCCGCCGCAGGCACCGCCAATAAGCTGGACAGCGGTGCTACCAGCACGAAAATGCGGAAATACCAGGCTGTCAGCGGGGCAGTGAACACCACGGCGCTGAGGGTGGCGGACAGGTTCGCCGCGACGAAGCACAACGCGGTCCGCAGCGGCCGACATTTTCCCTTATACCACCCGGTCAGCAGCTTGTACAGCCGGGGTGACAGCAGCACCATACCCAGCGTAGCGGAAAAGCTCAGCTGCAAGCTGACGCTGGCCGCGGCAAAGGGATTGCACAGCAGGATCACCAGCAGTGCGGCAGCCAAGCTGGTCAGAGGGTCACTGCCCCGCCGGAACAGCGGCGCGATCAGCAGGAATATCTGCATGATGCAGGCACGGACCACCGAGGGGCTCATGCCCACCATCACCATGTAAAACAGCAGCAGCGGAATGGTCACGGCGCACAGCAGTCTCTGCCGCCGGGAGATCAGCAACGCCATCAGCGTCACCAGAAAAGCGCAGTGCAGGCCGGACACCGCGAACAGATGCGCCAGGCCCGTCTCCTGCATGGCCAGATAGTCTCCGTCGTCCATAGCGGACTTGTCCCCGGTAAGCTCCGCTGTCAGAAATCCGCTGACACGCGGGTCATCCCAGATAGCGGCCACCTTCTCGCGGAAAGCTTTGCCCGCCCGCTGGGGCAGCCAGCGCAGGGCATCCCTATCACCCGCCGACAGACGCACATCCTCACGGCCATACAGCAGCGCATACACGCCCCGGGCGTTAAAATGGGTCACATCATCGCTGTCGAAATGGGCGGCAGACTGCCACTGGGCCGTGCCCGTGACCGTGTCACCCGGTCGGGCCGCCAGCAGCTCCGCTTCGCCATACAGCACGGCCCTGGCCCGATGATAGCCCTCCAGCTCCACCGTGACCCTGGCGCCGCGCTCCGTGGCCTGCGGCCAATCGCAAACGGTTGCGGTAAAGTCCGACGCCGCACCACAGCGGTCCTCTATCGGCTGGCGCACCAGGTGGTCATACCCGGCAAAATAGGCCAGCGATACCGCCAGCGGCAGCAGGATCAGCAGCCCCCGGCGAAAATATTTTTGTTTGCGTGCAGCAAACAGCCACGCAAGCGCCAGCAGCAAAACGCCCCCGGCGGCATACAGCTGCCAGCCGTTCCAGGGCAACAGTGCCGCCAGGAAGACACCGGCAGAGAAGGAAAACCCGATCGTGGCCAAAACGCGCATCGTTCTCTCCCCTCCCCCGGTCATAGTATCGTTTTATTATACCAAATATAGCTGCCCGTGACAAGAAAAAAGCCGCCCCTACGGGCGGCTTTTTGTGGTTTATACGCGTGCCAGCTTGTCATTGCACTTCTGCAAAAACCGTGCGTTGTCGATGACAGCGCGGGTATGGGTGCCCTCGCCGATCAGGCCATCGGCGTCGTGGGCCGTGACCTTGAAGGTGATCATCTTGCCGTTGGCGGAGATACCCGTCACCTCGGCAGTGGCGGTGACCTTCATGCCCACAGGAGTAGGCGCCAGGTGACTGGAACTGATCTCCACGCCCACGGTGCCCTTGCCCTCCGGCAGCTCCGGCTGCACGCACTGCATAGCGGCGTACTCCATCAGTCCCATCATAAAGGGGGTACCGAACACCTCCAGCCCGCCGGAACCGATGGCCTTGGCGGTCATATCCGGGGTGACGGTCTTTTCAGCGGTATAGGTCATACCTACTTCGATCATAGCAATTCCTCCAATTAAGCGCTTTTCTTTAAATACATTTCTTGCCTATACGCGGGGCGGAAAAAACCGCGAATGTCAGACGCCCAACTGTGTCCACAGCTTATCGTAGAACTTCAGCGTCTCCTGTGGCAGATTGACATAGATCTCACAGCGCTCGCGCTCCTCATCGGGAATGGCCATGATGTTGTAGATCTCCTCGTCCAGCGGCTCGCCATACTGCTCCTCGTAGTACGCGGGATACTCCGCCAGCGCTTCGGCATTGGGAGAGGCATACCAGATGTAGTCCATGTTGGCCAGATTACTGTCGGTAGAGGCGATAAAGTTGATCCACTCATAGGCCTCGGCCTTGTGCTGGCTGGACTTCAGAACACACATGGCGTCCACGAACCAGTTGCTGCCCTCCTCGGGAATGACGAAGGCCAGGTCCTCGTTATTCTCCAGCATGGTCAGATAGTCGCCGGCGTAGTACATGGTGATGGCCGCGTTGCCGCCCTCCATCTTGCCGAAGACCTCATCCATGACGAAGGCCTGATACACACCCTTGTCTTTGGCATTTTTCACCAACTGGAAGGCCTCTGTCAGCTGTGCCTCGTCTGTGGTGTTGATGTCGTAGCCCAGATAGCAAAGGGCGGCCATCAGCGCGTCGCGGGAGTTGTTGATCATCAGCACCTGCCCGGCGTACTTCTCGTCGAACATAGCGCCCCAGCTGGTGATGGGCTCGTCCACCATAGTCGTGTTGTAGATGATACCCACGCTGCCCCAAGTGTAGGGTACGGTGTACTTATTCTCCGGGTCGAAGCTCAGATGGGTAAACTGGGGGTCCATCAGTTGGAAATTGGGGATGGCGCCGTAGTCCAGCTCCGCCAGCATATCCTCCTGGATCAGCCGGGCGATCATGTAGTCGGAGGGCACGATCACGTCGAAGTCCGCTCCGCCCATCTTGATAAGGGAGTACAGCGCCTCGTTGCTCTCGGCGGTCTGGTAGTTCACACGGATGCCGGTCTTCTCCTCGAATTCGGTGATCAGGGACTCATCGATATACTCGCCCCAGGAGCACACATTGACCACGCGCTCGCTGCGGGCCGCGGCACCGGTGACGATCAGTACCGCCAACAGCACACAGGCCATAGCGCCCGCGGCCAGCTTCTTGCCCAGGCCGGGATGCTTTTTCGGCGCCGGCGCAGGAGCGGCGGCCTCCGCATGGCGGCGGCTGTGGCTCTGCTGGTGGTTTTCCCGCAGGTTGATGATGGCCAGCAGGATGATGACCGTGACGAACAGCAGCGTGGATACGGCGTTGATCTCCGGGCTGACGCGCTTTTTGGTCATGCCGTAGATGGTCATGGCTAACGTGGAGGAGGACGTACCCGCCGTGAAGTAGCTGATGATGAAATCATCGATGGACATAGTGAAAGCCGTCAGCGCACCGGAGACGATACCGGGCTTGATCTCCGGAATGATGACCTTCCAGAAGGCCTGCATCCAGGTGCAGCCCAAGTCCTGGGCCGCATCGACCAAATTGCGGTCCATCTGCCGCAGCTTGGGCCCTACGGACAAAATGACGTAGGGGATGTTGAAGCAGATGTGGGCGATCAACAGTGTGCCAAAGCCCAGGGTCAGTCGCTCAGGCAGCACCACCAGTGACTGCCAGCCGTTGACCCACACGGCAAAGCTATGCCATCCGTTGAAGAATACCACGAACAGCAGACACAGGCTGACGCCGGTGACGATGTCCGCGTTCATCATGGGAATGTTGTTCACGGCCATCAGCCCGGTGCGCGCCCGGCGTCGCATACCGTAAAAGCCGATAGCGGCAAAGGTGCCCGCCACGGTGGCGATGACGGTAGCCAGCAAGGATACCAGCAGCGTGGTATACACGCTGTGCATAATGAGCCGGTCGTTCAGCAGCTCGGCGTACCAGTGGAGGGAAAAGCCCTTCCACACACTGGAGCTGTTGCCGGCGTTGAAGGAAAAGACGATCAGGATGATGATGGGTGCGTACAGGAACAGGCCCACCAGGATCATCAACAGGCGATCGCCGACGGAGTTGCCCTTTCTCTGTCTCATAGCATCACCGCCTGTTCCTCGCCCTCGCCAAAGCGGTTCATCACCAGCATACAGACAACGACGATCAGCATCATCACTAGGGAAATAGCCGCGCCCAGCTGCGGGTTATACGCCCCGCCCAGGAACTGCCGTTCGATCAGGTCGCCCAGCAACAGCTCCGTGCCGCCGCCCAGCATACGGCTGATGGCGAACGTAGACACAGAGGGCACGAACACCATGGTGATGCCGGACAGCACGCCCGGCAGGCTCAGGGGCAGGATGACCTTGCGGAACACCGTGACGGTGTTGGCCCCCAGGTCGCGGGCTGCCTCCAGCAGGGAGTAATCCAGCTTGCAAATCACAGAGTAGATAGGCAGGATCATAAAGGGTAGGTAGTTATAGACCATACCCAGCACCACAGCGCCCTGGGTGTCGATCATGGTAAAATACTCCAGGCTGCTGCCTGTCAGATGGTTGTACAGGGCAATGATACCCAGTTTCTGGAACAGCTGGTTCAGCAGGCCGTTGTTCTCCAGGATGGTCATCCAGGAGTAGGTCCGCAGCAGGAAGTTCATCCACATGGGCAGCATGATCAGTACCATGGCCGTGCGGCGGAAGCGCTCGCCCTCCCGGCTGAGAAGGTACGCCACAGGATAGCCCAACAGCAGGCAGATAGCCGTGGCAATCAGCGCCAGCTTGAAGGAACGGCCGAACACGGCAGCGTAACCGCCCATCTGGACAAAGTTGTCCAGCGTGAAGCCGCCCTCGCTGCCGGCAAAGGCATACACCACCATAATGACAATGGGGGCTACTACAAAAATAGCCATCCACACCACATAGGGCACGGCGAAACGGGAGAGCTTACTCTTCATCCTCGCTCTCCTCCTCTTCCGGCTCAGCACCGGCGTCCGCCAGTTCCTCGTATTCCTCGGAGTAAGAGGAATAGTCGCCGAACATACCGGAATACTCGCTCTTCTTCATAATGTGGAAACCCTCGGGATCGATCTTCACGCCGATACGGGCACCCACCGGAGAGTGATCGGTGGTCTGGATCAACCACTTGAAGCCGCGGAAATCCACGATGATATCATATTGCATCCCCTTGAACGTCACGTTGGTGACAGTGCCTACCAACTGGCCCTGCTCCACCGGCACGATGTCGATATCCTCCGGGCGAATGACCACGTCCACCGGTTCATTTTCGGCGAAGCCGCCGTCCACGCAGGGGAATTCCTTGCCGTACATTTTCACGACCCTGTCGCGGACCATCGTGCCGTTGAGGATATTGCTCTCGCCGATGAAGTCCGCCACAAAGGCATTCTTCGGTTCGTTGTAGATATCCTCCGGTGTGCCGATCTGCTGGATGCGGCCCTTGTCCATGACCACCACGGTGTCGGACATGGTCAGGGCTTCCTCCTGATCGTGGGTGACATATATAAACGTGATGCCCATCTGCTGCTGGATACGTTTCAGTTCGTTCTGCATATCCTTACGCAGACGCAGATCCAGCGCGCCCAGCGGCTCGTCCAGCAGCAGCACCTTCGGCCGGTTCACCAGGGCGCGGGCGATCGCCACACGCTGCTGCTGACCACCGGAGAGTTGGTCGACACGCCGGCGGTCAAAGCCCTTCAGGCTGACGACCTCCAGCATTTCACCGACACGCTGTCGTATCTCGTCCTCCGGCACTTTTGCGATACGCAGGCCAAAGGCGATGTTTTCAAACACGTCCAGATGCGGAAACAGCGCATATTTCTGGAACACCGTGTTGATCTGCCGCTTATGGGGCGGGACATCGTTGATCCTCTCGCCGTCGAAGGTCACGTCGCCGCTTGTGGGCGTGGTGAAACCTCCGATGATCCGCAGTGTGGTAGTCTTGCCGCACCCACTGGGGCCAAGCAGCGTGAGGAATTCGGAATCGTTGATGTAAAGATTGATGTGATCGAGAACCAGCTCGTCGTCAAACGCCATGCAGAGATCCCGCAGGCGAATCAACTCTTTGGACATTTATCCTCCTCCATTCATCAGTAAAATAGCCCCCCTTCGACGCGGCGGCAGCGCGTCTGTTCACGCGCTCGTTTCTGTCGAAAGATGGCGAGTACACTATATATAAAAGCGCTGGGAAAGTCAATGGATTTTTCCGTTTTTCCCCGAAAAAAATACAGCGGATGGCAAAAGCCATCCGCTGCACGGCACTCAGCCGAAATATTTGTCCCGGAAGGGCACATTTTCCACTGTAAAGCTCTGCCCGCGCAGATAGTTCAGGTGCCCCGCGTCCGTGGGCAGGTCAAAGGTCAGCTTGTAGGCATACAGGGCCTGCCGCGTCTCGCCGTAGCGGCGGTTTACGTCCCCACGGCCGTATTTGCCGTCCCCCAGCAGCGGGCAGCCCAGGTCCGCCATCGTGGCGCGGATCTGGTGGGTCCGGCCCGTCTCCAGCCCGATCTCCACCAAGCTCAGCTCTCCCCGCGTCTCCAGCACCTTGTAATCGGTAATGGCGGTCTTTCCGCCGGGGATCGGCTTATGGTACACGGACACCTGCTTTTTCTTCTCATCTTTCAGCAAAAAGCACTCCACCCGGCCTTCCGGCTTTTTCGGCCGGCCCGCGGTAATGCAGAGGTAGCGCTTGTCCATTTCCCGGTCCCGTATCTTCTCGTTGATGACCCTCAGCGTCTCGGCGTCCTTGGCCGCGATGACGATGCCGCCGGTATTGCGGTCGATGCGGTTGCACAGTGCCGGCGTAAAGGCATTTTCCCACTTGGGGTTCCACTCCCGTTTCTGGTACAGATATGCCTGGATGTGGTTGATGAGGGTATTCACCTTTTCCGTCTCGTCGGCGTGGACCACCATTCCCTGCGGCTTGTCCGCCAGCAGCAGGTGCTCATCCTCGTACACCACCGTCAGGTGCGGCTTGAACAGCGTCAGAAACAGATTTTCCTCTGAGGGCTTGTCGAAAAACTCGTCGTTGATGTATAATTGCAGCACATCGCCCGCACTGAGCCGCTGGTCCCGCTGGGCACGTCCGCCGTTTACCTTCACCCGCTTGATGCGGATGTACTTCTGCGCCAGAGCAGGCGGCAGCAGGGGCAGCGCCTTGGACAGAAATCTATCCAGCCGTTGTCCGGCGTCATTTTTCCCGATGGTCAACTCCCGCATAACGGCGTCCTCCCCTGTGTTTCTCTGCTTATTGTACCGTGTTTTTGAAAAAAGTCAAAATATTTGTAAGAAAATGTTTGACAAGGCATTTTGTGTCGGCTATAATACTACACGTGCCATTGTGAGGTGTACTATGCGTTTGAACGTCAACAAGCTGCTGCATACCCCCGATGCCCGGCAGGACATCCGTTTTGAAATGGATCTGTCCGACTTGGAATTCGGCGGTTCCTATCCTGTTTCCGATCCGGTTGTTGTGGACTGCCGGCTGGAGAATAAGGCTGGGCTGCTGCTGTGCGGAATGACGTTGACCACCACGCTGCATTGTATCTGTGACCGGTGCGGTGAAGCGTACGACGCGGACAAGACGACACGCTACGACTGCGTATTGGCAGAGGCGCGCGAGTCTGACGACAGCGACGACATCATCGTGCTGGAAAACGACGAGGTGGATCTGGAGGAGCTGGCAAGAGACGCCTTCATCCTCGCTATGGACACGAAGTTTCTCTGCTCAGAGGACTGCAAGGGGCTGTGCCCCGGCTGTGGTGTGAACCTGAACCGGGAGAGCTGCCGATGCAAAAAGGCAGTGGATCCCCGTCTGGCGAAGCTGGCGCAGTTGCTGCAGAAGGATGAGTGAATTACTTTTGTATTACATTGCTGCTCAGGCAATTAAGACCAAGGAGGTGTCAACATGGCAGTCCCTAAGGGAAAAGTATCCAAGCAAAGACGCAATAAGAGACGTTCTTCCGTATGGAAGCTGGCAGCTCCCACGCTGGTGGCGTGCGCCAAGTGCGGCGCGCTGCATCTCCCCCACAGAATGTGCCCGGAGTGCGGCAGCTACAACGGCCGCGAGGTCAAGGTCGTCAAGTCTGTGGCCGCGAAATAAGTTCTGTTGTGCCTTTGCAAGAGGGAAGCGCCGCTTCCCTCTTGTTTTTTACTGCTCCCACACTTTTCGTCATGGGAAGTATCAAAATCCATCGTTTTACTTTATGCTCGTGGGCGGCTATACTATATTGTGCTTGCGTCTCACGTCAAAAAACGGTATAATGAGTTGATTATTATGTGGTATTATGTCCTATTGTGGATAAGGCCGCATTTTGCATGAGTGAGGACGTATTATGAGTACCATCATCACCGCCATCGACCGGCACAGCCCCGCGGAGCGCGCCGGCGTTCAGGTGGGCGAACAGCTTCTATCCATCAACGGCCACCCCATCGTGGATGTGCTGGATTATCGTTTTTACGGCTATGATCCCCTGTCGCACCTTGAGCTGAAAACGGCGGCAGGCAACGTGCGGCACGTCACCTGCCGCAAGGCCGAGGGCCAGGACCTGGGGCTGAACTTCGACACGTATCTGATGGACGAAATGCGCTCCTGTGCCAATCACTGCTTGTTCTGCTTTGTGGACCAGATGCCGCCGGGTATGCGCTCCACGCTGTACTTCAAGGATGACGACGCACGGCTGAGCTTTCTGCTGGGCAACTACATCACCCTCACCAACCTGACGGAGCGGGAGGCACAGCGGATCATTGACCTGCACATCAGCCCCATCAACGTCTCCGTCCACGCCACCGACCCACAGCTGCACTGCACCATGCTTGGCAACAAGAACGCCGCCCGGTCGCTGGACTATATCCAGGCTTTCTGCAAGGCCGGTATCGTCATGAACGGGCAGATCGTGGTTTGCCCCGGCTGGAACGACGGTGACCAACTGCGCCGCACCCTGCGGGACTTGACCGAGTGGCAGTTCTCCAGCTGCTCTCTTGTGCCGGTGGGTATCACCAAGTACCGCCAGGGTCTGGCCAAGCTAAGGCCCGTGGACAGGGACTGTGCCCGGGACATCATTGCCATCGCCGAGGAATTCGGGCTGGAAAATCTGCGCCGCTTCGGCACCCGTAGGTTCTTCTGTGCTGACGAACTGTTCCTCCGTGCGGGCATGGAGCTGCCGCAGGAGGACTACTACGAGGGCTATCGGCAGCTGGAAAACGGCGTGGGTATGCTGCGCTCACTGGAACAGGACTTTCTCAGCGCCATGCGGCTGGAGGACCACGACGAGGCCCCTGCACCCTTTACCGTCGCCACCGGCACTGCCGCCGCCCCTTTTATGCGCTATCTGCTGGAGCAAGCCAGCGCTTGGTTCCCGGCGCTGCGGGGACAAGTGATCGCCGTGGAGAACGACTTTTTCGGCCACACCATCGACGTAGCCGGTCTGCTGACAGGTCAGGACCTGTCGGCGCAGCTGCAAAAGGTCCCGGATCTGGGCCGGGTGCTGCTGCCGCTGCACATGCTGCGGCACGGCGAAAACGTATTTTTGGACGACTACACCGTGGATCGTCTCAGCGCTGAGCTGGGCTGCCCGGTGCAGATCGTGGGGATAGACGGCGGCGACCTCTTGGACGCCATGCTGGATAGGGAGGAATAAACTATGGCACTGCCTTTGATCGCTATCGTGGGGCGGCCCAATGTAGGCAAATCCATGCTGTTCAATAAGATCATCGGCCGGCGGCTGTCCATCGTAGAGGACACCCCCGGCGTCACCCGCGACCGCATCTACGGTGAGAGCGAGTGGGTGGGACGCAGGTTCCGCCTGGTGGACACCGGCGGCATCGAGCCCAATACAGACAGCCAAATTCTGTCCTTCATGCGGGAGCAGGCCCAGATCGCCATCGACAACGCCGACGTCATTATCTTCGTCACGGATATCAAGACCGGCCTGACTGCCTCCGACCAGGAGGTGGCCAGTATGCTTCAGCGCAGCCGTAAGCCCATCGTGCTGGCGGTGAACAAGATGGACTCTGTGGGCGCGGTCGACCCGGATTTCTATGAATTCTACAACCTGGGTCTGGGCGACCCCGTGGCTGTCTCTGCCGTTCACGGCCATGGCACCGGCGATCTGCTGGACGAATGCATCAAGTATTTTCCGCCGGAAACGGATGAGGAGGACGACTCCGACGTGGTACAGGTGGCCATTATCGGAAAGCCCAATGTAGGTAAATCCAGCTTGACGAACCGTATTCTGGGTGAGGAACGCGTTATCGTCAGCAATGTAGCCGGCACCACCCGTGACGCCATCGACAGCTACTTCGAGAACCAGTATGGCAAATATAATTTCATCGACACCGCCGGTATGCGGAAAAAGTCCAAGGTAGATGACAACATCGAAAAATACAGCGTTCTGCGGGCCACCATGGCTATTGAGCGCAGCGACGTCTGCCTCATTCTCATCGACGCTCAGGAGGGCGTCACCGAGCAGGACACCAAGGTCGCCGGTCTGGCGCATGACGCGGGCAAGGCATGCATTATCGTAGTGAACAAATGGGACCTGATCGAAAAGGACGGCAAGACCATGGACCGTATGCGTGAGGACATCCGCCGGGACCTGAGCTATATGCCCTATGCCCCCATTCTGTTCATCTCCGCCCTGACCGGCCAGCGGGTGGGCCGTCTCTTTGAGCTTATCAACTACGTCAACGATCAGGCGGCCATGCGGATCACCACCGGCACGCTGAACAGTGTGCTGGCCGACGCGCAGACCCGCGTTCAGCCACCCACGGACAAGGGACGCCGCCTGAAGATCTACTACATGACGCAGGTGGGCGTCAAGCCTCCCCACTTCGTCATCTTCTGCAACGACAAAAAGCTCTTCCACTTCTCCTACCAGCGGTATCTGGAAAACCAGCTCCGCAGCGTGTTCGGCCTGGAGGGCACCCCCATCGTGCTGACCATCCGACAGAAGGGAGAGGACGACGGTTGAACCATCTCATCGGTGCTACACTGCTGGCCTCACTGGTCATATTGCTGCTGGGCTATTTCTTAGGTTGTCTCAATGGCTCGGTAATGGTCAGCCACTTCATCATCAAGGACGATGTGCGGCAGCACGGCAGCGGCAATGCGGGCCTGACCAACTTCTACCGCACCTACGGTGCCAAATACGCACTGGGCGTCATCCTCTTCGACATGGGTAAAACAGTGATCGCCTGCCTGATTGGCGGTGCAGCCTTCGACTATCTGGCCGGCGACTGGATGTTGGGCGTCCTGCTGGGTGGCCTTGGCTGTGAGTTGGGTCATATGTTCCCGGTGTTCTTCGGCTTCAAAGGCGGCAAGGGCATCCTGTCCGGCGGTACGCTGGTGTGGCTGCTGGATTGGCGCGTAGGACTCATCGCTTGGGGGCTGTTCGCCGCACTGTGGCTGCTGACGAAATACGTCTCTCTCGGCTCCGTCTGCGCCGCCGCCTCCATGCCCGTCACCACATTTTTCTTCTGCGGCCGCAGCCTCCTCTACACGGCGCTGGCCGTGCTGATCGCCGCGCTGGTGATCTGGTGTCACCGCGATAATATCACGCGCCTGCTGCATCATCAGGAGCGCAAATTCCAATGGCACACCGGCACACCGAAAGAGAAAGAGTAAACAGAGAAAGGACATCACTGACATGAAACACAATCAGATGCGGCAGGTGGTTTTCCCCATTCTGGCCGCCTTTATCTGGGGCACCGCCTTCGTCGCGCAGGATCTTTGCGCCGACGCCATCGGCGCGTTCGCCTTCAATGCCAGCCGCTACTTTATCGCGGTGCTGGCGCTGCTGGTGGTCATCGCCATCAGCAGCATGCAGCATAAGGACAAGCCCGCCCTCTCCCCTGCTGAGAAAAAGGCTGCCAACAAGCAGCTGTGGATCGGTGGCCTGTGCTGCGGCGCGGCTCTCGCCATCGCCTCCAACTTCCAGCAGGCGGGTCTGGTGGCCGGCACCGACGCCGGCAAGGCCGGCTTCATCACCGCCCTGTACGTGGTGCTGGTGCCCGTGTTTGGTCTGTTCTTCAAGCGTAAGGTCAACCTGCCCACCTGGATCGCCGTGGTGCTGTCCGTAGTGGCTCTGTACCTGCTGTGCATCAAGGGCAGCTTCACGCTGGCTCCCGGCGACCTGCTGATCCTGGCCTGCGCCGTGTGCTTCGCGGTACATATTCTGGTCATCGACCATTTCACCGCCTACTGTGACGGCGTAAAGCTCAGCTGTCTGCAATTCCTGTTTGCCGGCGTTATCTCCACCGTGTGTATGTTCCTCTTCGAGAAGGTGGACTTCGCCGCCATCTGGAGCTGCATCCTTCCTCTGCTGTACGTGGGCATTTTCTCCTGCGGTGTGGGCTACACCCTGCAAATTCTGGCGCAGAAGGGCTCCAATCCCACGGTGGTCACCATTCTGCTGAGTCTGGAGAGCGTGTTTGCCGTCATCGCCGGTGCCATCATTCTCAAGCAGCAGATGTCCGTCCGGGAATACATCGGCTGCGCGGTAATGTTCGCCGCCGTCCTCCTGGCCCAGATCGACTTCCCCGTGAAACAGAAAGCCGAATAAAGTGCAAAAAAGAAGCACCCGCTCGGGTGCTTCTTTTTTGCGCTTTTGGCTGTCTCAGAACAGCGTCACCTGACTGGTATCCGCCATTCCCGCGAAGGCGCCCAGCGCCTTCAGCTGCTCGATATGGGTCTTACTAAGCTTGTTGCAGATGGTGGCGAACTCCTCTACAGAGATGAAGGTTTTTCCCTTTCGCTTCTCCACCGTGTCCAGCGCCGCCGTCTCACCCAGACCGCGCACCGTTACAAAGGGAGGCAGCAGGCCATTTTCCGTGATCTTGAAGTGTGTGGCATCGGAGTCGTAAATACTAATGGTGTCAAAATGGAAGCCCCGCAGATAGAACTCATAGCACACCTCCAGCGTCACCAGCAGGTTCTGTTCCACGTCGGTGGCGTCCTTATTGTTCTCGATCTCCCTGATTTTCTGCTTCACCGCATCCATGCCAGCGCAGCAGTACTCCGCGTCGAAGGCCTTGGCCCGGATGGAGAAGAACGTAGCGTAGAAGGCCAGCGGCTCATGCACCTTGAACCACGCAATACGGAACGCCATCATCACATAGGCCACAGCGTGGGCCTTAGGGAACAGATAGCCGATCTTGGCCAGAGAGCCGATATACCAATCCGGCACCTGATGCTCCCGCATAGCCTCCTCCCAGCCGTCCTCGAAGCCCTTTTTCTTTACTTTGCCCTTACGCACCGCCTCCATGATCTTAAAGCTCATCTTCGGCTCCAGCCCCATGGAGATCAGGTACAACATGATATCATCGCGGCAGCCCACCGTCTCCAAAACGCTGGCCGTGCCGCCCACGATCAAGTCCCGGGCATTGCCCAGCCACACGTCGGTACCGTGGGAGAAGCCGGACAACCGTACCAGGGTATTGAAATCCTGGGGCATGGTATCCATCAGCATACCGCGGGTGAACCGGGTGTTGAACTCCGGGATAGCCACGGCGCCGGTGGGGCCCAGTATCTCATCATTTTCAAAGCCCAGCACCTTGGACGAGGTGAAAATACTCATGGTATCCGGGTCATCCAAGGGGATGGCCCGCGCGTTCACGCCGGTCAGGTCCTCCAGCATTTTGATCATGGTGGGGTCATCGTGTCCCAGCATATCCAGCTTCAGGAGGTTGTCCTCCATGCAGTGATACTCGAAATGAGTGGTCACAGTGTCGCTGTTGGCATCGTCTGCCGGGTGCTGCACCGCGGTAAAATCCTCCACATCCATATCATCCGGCACCACCACCAGCCCACCGGGGTGCTGCCCCGTAGTACGCCGCACGCCCACGCAGCCCAGCGTCAGGCGGTCCAGCTCCGCGTTGGAGGCCGTCTCGCCCCGTTCCTCCAGGTATTTCTTCACCATGCCGAAGGCGGTCTTTTCCGCTAGGGTACCGATGGTCCCCGCGCGGAACACCTGGGTCTTGCCGAACATCTCGATGGCGTGCTGGTGTGCCCGGGCCTGGTACTCACCGGAGAAATTCAGGTCGATATCCGGCACCTTACCGCCGCCGTAGCCCAAAAACGTCTCAAAGGGGATGTCAAATCCGTCCTTAGCGTACTTTGCCCCGCACATCGGGCAATTCTTATCGGGCATATCCGCGCCGCAGCCGTAGCTGCCATCGGTGATGAACTCAGTATGGCGGCATTTGGGGCAGCGATAATGGGGCGGCAGGGAGTTCACCTCCGTAATGCCGGACATATACGCCACCAGTGAGGACCCCACACTGCCCCGGCTGCCCACCAGATAACCGTTTTCCAGGCTGCGCTGCACCAGCTTCTGGGCGGACATATACACCACGTCGTACTTGCCCAGAATGCTTTTCAGTTCCACGTTCAGCCGGTCCACGATCAGCTGAGGCGGCTCGTCGCCATACAGCTCGTGACACTTGTCCCACACTCTGTCATGAAGTTCCTGCTCCGAATTCTCCAGCCGCGGCGGAAACAGCCGCCCCGGCGGCAGCAGCTCGATATTTTCGATACGGTCGGCGATGCCGCGCGGGTCGTCGATGACCACCCGGTGCGCTTCCTCTTCGCCCAGATAGGCAAACTCCGCCAGCATCTCCTCCGTGGTCTTGAAGTAAATGGGCAGGGGTGCGTCGGCGTCGGCAAACTTCTTGCTGGCCAGCAGGATATGGCGGTATACCTCATCCTCCGGCTCCTGGAAGTGCACATCACCCGTGGCGCACACTGGCTTGCCCAGCTCCCGGCCCAACCGGACGATAGTACGGTTGAACTCCCGCAGCTCATCCTCTGACTGCACCGCGCCGTTGCGAAGCATGAACATATTATTGCAGATGGGCTGTATCTCCAGGTAATCGTAGAACGATGCGATGCGCTTCAGCTCCGCCCAGTCCTTGCGGTCCGCCACCGCCCGGAACAGCTCGCCTGCTTCGCAGGCTGAGCCGATAATGAGGCCTTCCCGATGGGCGATCAACTCCGTCTTGGGGATAATGGGCACACGCTTGAAATACTTGAGATTGGAAGCCGAGATCAACTGATACAGGTGCTTCAGGCCCAGCTTGTTCTTCGCCAGGATGATAATATGCTTGGGGTGCCGGCTGCCGCCGCCCCGGGGCCGCAGCTTCTCCATCTGCCCGTTGATCTCCTGCAGACGGGAAATTCCCATCTCCCGCCGCATTCTCTCAAAAAAGGGTATCAGCATATACCCCACCATCCCCGCGTCGTCCGACGCCCGGTGGTGGTTGAAGGCGGGCAGATCCAAATGCTCCGCCACGATGTCCAGCTTATGCTTGTGCAGCTCCGGCAGCAGATTCTGCGCCAGGATGAGGCTGTCGATGTATGTAGGGTCGAATTCCAGCCCCGCCCTGCGGCATCCGGCCCGGATGAACCCGATGTCGAACTCCGCATTGTGGGCCGCCAGCGGTCGCCCGTCCACGAATTTCAAAAACGCCGCCAGTGCTTCCTCCGGCGGCGGCGCGTCCGCCAGCATGGCATCCGTAATGCCCGTCAGGCCGATGATCTCCGGCGTCAGCCGACGGCCGGGGTTCACGAAGGTCTGAAACGTATCCGTGATCTGCCCGTTTTTCAGCACCACTGCGCCGATCTCCGTGATGGCCTCTCGCTGTACCTTCAATCCGGTAGTTTCGATGTCGAAGCACACGATCTCGTCGTCAAAGTCCTGATCCTGCGCACCGTGTACGGCAATGCGGTCGTCCAGGTTGTTGACGTAGTACCCCTCCACGCCGTACAGGATCTTGATCTTCCCCTTGCCCGCGTCCCGCGCCTTTGGGAATGCCTGCACCGTGCCGTGGTCGGTAATGGCAATAGCCGGGTGGCCCCAGGCTGCCGCCTGCTTTACCACCTTGCCCACATCCGTCAGAGCATCCATGCTGCTCATCTGCGTATGCAGGTGCAGCTCCACCCGCTTCTCCGGTGCATTGTCCTGCCGGGCCGTATGGCTGATCTTCATAATATTCACCGGCCGCAGCAGGATATCCTTCCCGTCGTAGGTCAGTTCCACCTTGCCCTGCAGGCGCAGCCACATCCCGTCGTTGATCGCGCCGCCCAGCACCTTGGCCTCTTTTTCATCCATGGCCTTCCGCACGGCCACGGAGCCATGCTCATCGGTGATGTTGAAGTTCAGCGTCCACATTCCCTTGCGCCGCGTCTCATAGCACTCCGCCTTGAACACGCGCCCCTCCACAATGGCGCTGCCCTGCTTGATATTCAGTTCGCCGATAGGCGTCAGCTTTCCGGTGATCGTCTTGCCCCAGATCACCCCGTTGTCGCCCTTTTGCTCGCCGGTGCCGCAGAAATGCAGCAGCACCTGCCGCAGATCATACTGCTGCGCCAGCATCTGCTGCAGGGCGTCCTGCGCCGCCTGGGGCAGTGTCTCACTGCTCTCTATCTGCACCTCCAGCGTCCGGCCCGCCATATCCAGTGCGCCGCTGATGATGCAGGCGTCGTGCAGCAGCAGGCGCAGCTGCCGCGGCGCCTGAAAGCTCTCAAACAGCGTAAAAAACGGTACTCTCTCCGCCATGTTTCTCCCCTATCGTATCTCTTGTTACAGCTTGTCGATCTCCTCGAATAGCGCGTCCACCAGCTGGTCCTCCGGCACCTTCCGCAGAACCGTTCCCTTGGCGAACAGCAGTCCCTCGCCCTTGCCTCCGGCGATGCCCACGTCCGCGGCCGAGGCCTCCCCCGGTCCGTTGACCACACACCCCATCACCGCCACGGTGATGGGCTTGTCACAGCTCTTCAGCCGCCGTTCCACCTCCCGGGCGATAGGCAGCATATCATACTTCGTCCGCCCGCAGGTGGGGCAGGCGATCAGGTCCGGCCCCGTCTGCCGCAGACCGCAGGCCTGCAAAATACGCTTGGCGGCCACTACCTCTTCCACCGGGTCGGCAGTCAGGCTCACCCGCAGCGTATCGCCGATACCCCGACACAGCAGTCCGCCGATGCCGATGGCCGACTTCAGCACCCCCATCTCCGGTGTGCCGGCCTCGGTGACGCCCAGATGTAGCGGATAGTCCACCTTTTCGTGCAGCAGCTCGTAGGCCGCCATATTTACCGGCACCCGGGAGCACTTCACGGAGATGCAGATATCCCCGAAGCCGCACTCCTCCAACAGGCGCACATGGCCCAGTGCACTCTCGGCCAACGCCTCGGCGGTCACACCGCCGTATTTTTGCACCAGGTCCTTCTCCAGCGACCCGCCGTTGACGCCCACACGGATCGGAATGCCCCGCTCCCGGCAGGCGTCGGCCACGGCCCGCACGCGGTCCTTCGACCCGATGTTGCCGGGGTTGATGCGTATTTTATCCACACCGCCGTCCACACACAGCAACGCCAGCCGGTAATCAAAGTGGATATCCGCCACCAGCGGGATGTGTATAGCCGCCTTGATGCTCGGAATGGCCCGTGCGGCCTCCTCCGTGGGCACCGCCACACGCACGATCTCGCAGCCCGCCTGCTCCAGGCGCTGTATCTGCCGCACCGTGGCGTTCACGTCCTCCGTGGGCGTATTGCACATGGACTGTATGCTTACGGCCGCGCCGCCGCCCACCGGTACCGCGCCCACCTGTATGCGTCTTGTCACCGTCCCCGCCTCCTCAGTGGATCAGCTTTCCCACGTCGCTGAACACCAGCACCACCATCAGCGCCAGCAGCAGAATAAGTCCCGCGAAGTGGATATAGTTCTCATATTTTGCCGGTATCTGCTTCCGGAACAGCAGCATGGCTGCCGCGTTGATGATCAGGAAGAATATCCGCCCGCCGTCTAATGCCGGCAGGGGCAGCAGGTTCATCACCGCCAGATTCACTGCGATCAGCGCCGCGATGTAGGCGATGTTCTCCACCGCCGCCTGGGTCGTCTCCGCCTGCTCACCTACCTGTACCATGGTGGACACGATCCCCACCGGGCCACTCAGGTCCCGCAGGCCCGCCTGCCCGGTAAAGAGCATTTGCAGGCTCAGCCGCACCAGACGCACGAAATCCACAGCATTGTTCCAGGTGTAGGCCAGTTTGTCGCCGAAGGTGGCCGCCGCCGCACCGAAGTATATTCCGTAGCCGCTGTACGCATTTCCGCTTTGATCGGTATACGTCTGTCTCGTCATGGCAAAGTCGTCCAGGCGCACCTTCTCCCCGCCGCGGTCCACCACCAGGTCGAATGTGCCGGTCTTATTCAGGCCAAGCAGCAGGCTCACGTCGCTGTAAATGTACACGCGCTCCCCATCGATGGACACCAGCCGGTCCCCGGTCTGCAAGCCGTCGGCGCTCTCCAACGGACAACCCTCGGCAAAGCCGGAGATCACCGGCTGATAGAACCCCTGCGCCGGCGCATACAGGCAGAAGATGATAATAAGCCCCGCCAGAAAATTCATGGCCGCGCCGGCGGCAAAAATGATCAGCTTTTTCCAAAAGCCCTGGCGGTTCAGCGCCGCCGGATCGTCAGAGTCCTCCTCTTCCCCCTCCATGGCACAGAAACCGCCCACCGGAAAAGCCCGCAGAGAATACTGGGTATCCCCCCGCTGCTTTTTCCACAGCACCGGTCCCATGCCGATGGCGAACTCGTTGACCCGCACGCCGCAGGCCTTGGCCGCCAGAAAATGCCCCAGCTCATGGACGGCGATCAAAATACCGAACACCAGCAGGGCCGCTATGATATATACGATCATGTATGCAAGCTCCTTTTCCGGATGTCACAGGGCAGCGCGCCGCGCCGCCTTGTCTGCTTCCAGTATATCCGCAAGGCTTGGCTGATATTGCACCGGCACCCGCTCCAACGCGCGCTCCACCCGCCGGGAGATATCGTTAAAGCCGATCTCACCCCGCAGAAACATTCCCACGGCCGCCTCGTTGGCGCCGTTGAGTATGGCGCAGGCGGTGCCGCCCACCGCTGCGGCATACCGTGCCAGACGCAGACAGGGGAACGCCCTCTCGTCCGGCTCGGCAAAGGTCAGCGCGCCGCACGTCAGCAGGTCCAGCGGCTTATCCGGGCTCTCGGCCCGGTAGGGATACGTCAGCGCGTAGCGGATGGGCAGCTTCATATCCGGCGTGCCCAGCTGCGCCAGCAGCGCCCCGTCCCGGAACTCCACCAGCGAATGCACGATGCTCTGGCGGTGTATCACCGCCTGCACCTGCTCCACCGGCAGGCGATAGAGCCGCATGGCCTCGATGATCTCCAATCCCTTGTTCATCAGTGTGGCGGAGTCCACCGTGATCTTCGGTCCCATGTGCCAGTTGGGATGGCGCAGGGCATCCGCCGCCGTCATGTGCTCCAGCTCGTCGAAGGTCCTTCCGTAGAACGGCCCGCCGGAGCAGGTCAGCAGGATACGCCGCACCTCACCCCGGTCCCGGCAGCCCTGCAAGCACTGAAACACCGCGCTGTGCTCACTGTCCACCGGCACGATCTCCGCGCCGTATTTCTCCGCCGCGTCCATCACCAGCTCACCGGCGCACACCAGCGTTTCCTTATTGGCCAGCGCGATGCGCTTGCCCTTTTGGATGGCCGCCAGTGTGGGACGCAGCCCCACGCTGCCCATCACGGCAGTCACCACCGTGTCCGCCTCGGTCATAGCGGCGGCAGCCAACAGGCCCTCCTCCCCTGCCATGACCTCAATGCCGGTCCCCCGCAGCCGTTTTTTCAGCGCCAGCGCCGCATTTTCGTCATACAGCACCGCAAGGCGCGGCATATACTGCCGCGCCTGCTGCTCCAACAGGTCTACCTGTGTATTGGCGGTCAGCGCCGCCACGCGGAGGCCCAGCTCCCCGGCCACCTCCAGCGTCTGCCGCCCGATGGAGCCGGTAGCGCCCAACAGGGCGATGGTTTTCGTCATAGGTCCTTCCTCAATACAGCGTCACAGCGTTGATAAGCATCCACGTCACCGGTGCAGCGAAGATCACACTGTCGAACCGGTCCAGCACGCCGCCGTGGCCCGGCAGCAGCCGTCCGTAGTCCTTGATGCCGCACTGCCGCTTCACGCAGGAGAAGCTCAGGTCGCCCAGCTGCCCCAGCACCGCGCCCACGAAGCCCAACAGCACACACCAGCCGATGTGCAGCTGCACCTCCGTACATAGGAAGAAGAATATCCGGAACAGGATCATTCCCACCATGCCGCCCACCAGACCGCTGACCGCACCCTCCCGTGTCTTCTTCGGGCTGACTCTGGGCGCCAGCTTTGTTTTCCCGAACAGCATACCGCCGAACAGCGCCAGAGAGTCGCTCATAAACGCCGACACCAGCGGGATCAGCACCAGTCCGGCGCCGTATTCCAGCATCCGCAGCCGCACCAGGCAGCCCAGCGCCAGCGGGATCACCAATCCGGACACCGCCATAGCGCTGATATCCGGAAAATCCAGCTCGTCGTCTTTGCCGAAGGCCTGCACCGCCGCGATGAACATCACCACGATCAGCGCCGCCAGCAGCCATACCATGATCGTATGTATGGCGGTACCCGTGAAGTCACCGCCGCTGAAATACACCGTGAACACGGTGAACACCGCCAGCGTGGCCGACAGCCCCCACCAACGCGCCGCTTTCTCCGGCGCGGCGGCCGCCATGAACTCATGGCAGCCGATGACGCACAGCGCCGCCACCAGCACCGCCGTGGCCCAATCCGGTGCGAAGCACAGCACGCCGATCAATGCCGGCACGCCGATGATCGCCACCAGTATTCTCTGTTTCATGGTCGTCACCTCACTTTACGCCGCCGAACCGGCGATCCCGCCGCTGATAGTCGATGATCGCTCTGTCCATATCCTGCCGGGTAAAATCCGGCCACAGCGTGTCGCAGAAATAGAATTCGCTGTAGGCACACTGCCACAGCATGAAATTGCTCAGCCGTATCTCGCCGCTGGGGCGGATGATCAGCTCCGGGTCAGGGATACCGGCAGAGTACATATTGGCGGAGAGGTTCTCCTCCGTCCAGTCCACCCCCTGCTCCGCGCACAGCCGTGCCGCCCGCAGTATCTCCGCCCTGCCGCCGTAGTTCAGACACACATTGGCCTGGAACCCCGCATAGCGGCCGGAGATGTCATCCGTCTCATGCGCCAGCGCCTGCAGCTCCGGGGACAGTGCGCTGAGGTCGCCGAAGAACCGCAGGCGGATGTGCTCCTTTTCCATGGTGTCGATAGCTTCCCGCAGATACTGCTCCAACAGGCCCATGATGGTATTCACCTCATCGGCGGGCCGCTTCCAGTTCTCTGTGGAAAAGGCGTATACCGTCAGGTATTCCACGCCCAGTTCCTTGCAGTAGGTGGCGATGTCGCGGAACACCTCTGCCCCCGCCTTGTGCCCCACCGTGCGGGGCAGGCCGCGTTTTTTCGCCCAGCGGCCGTTGCCGTCCATAATAACAGCGATATGGCGGGGAAGGCGGCTCCTGTCCACCTCCCCCGCCGTATGGGGCGTTTTCTTCGTAAACAGTCCCATTAAACAGACATCAATTCCTTTTCCTTGTTGTCCAGGATCTTGTCGATCTCCTTGCAGCTGTCATCGGTCAGCTTCTGCAGGTCCTTCTCGGCGATCTTCAGCTCGTCCTCGGTGATCTCGGACGCCTTCTGCTGCTTCTTGAAGTTATCCATCGCATCCCGGCGGATATTCCGCACAGCCACCTTGCCGTTCTCGGCGTACTTGTGGATCTGCTTGACCAGCTCCTTGCGGCGCTCCTCGGTCAGCTGGGGGAAAGCCAGACGAATGCACTTACCGTCGTTCTGGGGGTTGATGCCCAAGTCGGACTCCTGAATGGCCTTTTCAATACCCTTCAGAATGCTGGCATCCCAAGGGGTAATGACCAGCGTCCGCGGGTCAGGAGAGCCGATAGAGCCGATCTGCTGGATGGGCGTGGGGGTCCCGTAGTAGTCCACACTGATGCGGTTGAGCACGGAAGCGTTGGCGCGGCCGGCACGCACGGTGTCGAAGTCGCTCATCACGGATTCAATGCTCTTCTTCATTTTTTCCTCGTAAACCTTGTACTCGTCCTTCAACATGGGGTCAGTCCTCCTTCACGATCGTTCCGATTTTTTCGCCGCGCAGGGCGCGGATGATATTCTCCGGGTCTTTCAGGGCAAATACCAGCACCGGGATATGGTTGTCCATGGACAGGCTGGTGGCGGTGGAGTCCATCACCGCCAGGTGCCGCTTGAGCACCTCGTCGTAGGTGATGCTGTCAAACTTCACCGCATCGGCATTCTTGGCCGGGTCACTGTCGTACACGCCGTCGATATTCTTGGCCAGCAGGATGACGTCCGCATTGATCTCCGCCGCCCGCAGCACCGCCGCCGTGTCGGTGGAGAAGAACGGGCAGCCGATGCCGCAGCCAAAAATGACCACTCTCCCCTTTTCCAGGTGCCGAATGGCCCTGGCGCGGATATACGGCTCCGCCACGGCCCGGATCTCCAGCGCCGTCTGCACACGCACGTCCACACCCTTCTGCTCCAGCACGTCCGCCATGGCCATGCAGTTCATGGCCGTGGCCAGCATACCCATGTGATCGGCCCGGGTGCGCTCGATGTGTCCCTCGCCGTCCTTCACACCGCGCCAGAAATTGCCGCCGCCGATGACGATACCCACCTGCACACCCATGTCCACACACTGCTTGATAACGTCCGCCACCCGGCCCATGACCTGAAAGTCCAGACCGAAGTGCTTATCGCCGGCCAGCGCTTCGCCGCTGATCTTCAGCAGCACCCGCTTGAATACTGGTTGCTCCATCGCCGTTCCTCCCTAATTTTCTATCAGGTATTTTACCTTATTTCTCCCGTTTTGCATAGGGGGAAAATCGAAAATTTTTCTGAATTCTTTTTTGCAGATCCCTCCACATTCTCCCGCGTGCCCTGCGCCTGCGGCGCATGATGCAAAACGAAAGGCTTTGTTTTTTTCCACCGGCGGTGTATAATGGAAAAAACATTTTTCCGGAGGCTGATTTTCATGGAACTTCTGCACGTGCTGGGCAATACATATGCGGCCGTCGCCGCCACCGCTCTACTGCCCGTTTATAAGCTCAATGACCGGGATGTGGTGCTCATCGACACCGGCTACGCCAAGCTGGACAGAGCCGGCCTGACCGCGCTCATCGACGGCAGCGGCTGGCGTCTGCGCGCCATTCTCTGCTCCCACGCCCACTTCGACCACACCGGCAACGTCCGGTATTTGCAGGAGCGATACGGTGCAAAAGCCGCCATCTCCCTGATCGAAGCCGGTATCTCTGTGAACCCGGACAGCTACCGCGCCAACTACGTGGCCCTGACCTACGGCAAAAGCCGTGAGCTGTTTCTGGAGGAGTGCTTCACCGCAGATCGAGTCATCTTCCCCCAGGAGGACCACATCGACGTAGACGGCGCCCGGTTCGGTGTACTGTCTCTCCCCGGCCATTCGGCAGGCCAGCTGGGCTTTGTCACGCCGGACGGCGCGGCCTATCTGGGCGACTGCCTCATCGATCAGGCCCTGATCGACGGCGCCAAGCTGCCCACCAGTATGTTCGTCGCCAGGGATCTGGAGAGCAAGGCCTCCCTCCGTTCTACCGACTACCCCGCCTATATCGTCGCCCACAAGCAGGTCGTCACCGACCGCGCGGAGCTGTCTGCCCTCATCGACAGCAACATCGCCTTCATCCACCGCAAGGAGCGGGAGCTGCTGGACGACCTCACCGACGGCATGACGTTCTCCGACTGGATATACGCCTTCTGCCAGCGGGAGAACATCCGCACCCGGCAGGAGCTGAAATTCAGCATCGTGGAGCGGAACTTCACCAACTTCACCGACTGGCTCACCGACACCGGCAAGGTACGCGTAGAGCGCGACTTCTGCGCCAAGAGGTATTACCACGGCTGAGATACCGTGTACGCATAGAAAAGCCACCCCATCGGGGTGGCTTTTTTCTTGTTCACTGCACCGTAAACGTGTCCGCCATGGCGTTGAGTGCATATCCCAGATGCTCCGTCTGCGCCACGGGATAGGTCTTGATGACCGCGAACCGCTCTGTATCCGTGACGCGGAAAGCCGCCGTCCAGTACTGGTTTCCGGCGCTGTCCGTGCCGGACATATCCCCCTGCTTGCTCTCGATGAGGGCAAAGCTGCTCCCCGCCGCGCCGATTGCCCAGTCCTGCGCCTCCTTCAGCGTCATAGCGCCCAGATGCGCCACATAAAGCCGCGCGAAGATGTCCTCGGTGCTCTCCCAGACCTCGACAGGCTTGCCGTTGAGGACAGGTGAGCCATCCACCGTCGCGTCGTTCCAGCCGTCCATGGGAGTAAGCCGGTGCCACCCATCGGCGAGGATGCAGATGCTATAGCCGCTTCCGCTGTACCACGCAGCGGGATAAGAAACCAACCCCGCGCCGTTGTCGTTGAAGGTAAGCGTGTCCTGACGCGCCGCCTCCGTCCGGTCGATATACCGGAACTGTACGTTATACAGGCCGTCCATGCCGATACCGGTATACGCCTGCGCAAGGTCGATGACCTCTCCGTCATGCAGCAGCCTGTTTTCACTTGTGTAGCGCCCGTACAGGGTGAAGCCCTCACCCTTTATCACGGACAGCTGCGCGCCGCTGCCCACCTCATACACCGGGATGTCCTCGCTGTAATTCTCGTCGTACTTCACCGTGCGGTACACCACGGAATAGACCTCCGTCACGGCAATGCTCAGCTGATCCTTCTCGTAGCTGACGGTCACCGGCAGCCCGCCGGTCAGTTGGGACGTTATGTACCGGGAAATATCCCGCAGCAGCGCCTCCGCCGCGTCGCCGTTCCCACGGGGGTCGGCCTGCCCGGACAGAGTCCAGATATACCTCCGCACCTGCTGCGGCAGCTGGCTATACCGCTGCGCCAGCACGTCCATGGCGCCCTCGGCATACGCCCCGTCCGCGTTCAGATAGTAGGCGCACAGATAGCTCAGGGGAACGGTCTCCCAGTCCGGCAGCTGCGCCGCGTCATACACAATACCGTAATCCTCCGCCTTTGCACTGACCACGCCGTCCTCGCCCAGTATGGGCCACGGGGTGATCTTCGTGAAGTCCGGCAGGGCGTCGCCGGGATAGTAGACGATGGAGCCGTCCTCCAGACGCGCCTGTAAAACATCCATCAGCGCTTGCAGACCCGCCGCGCTCTCCCGCACGGCGTTGTAGTCCGCCGCCACATAGTCCCCGGCGTACACCGTGCCGGACACAGGAGTCTCCCCTTCCGCACCGATGTCCTCCCACCGCAGCCACTCCGCGTTGTCGATCAGCGCCAGCGCGATATAGCCCCGCTGCGCCATCTGCCGGTTCCACTCCGCGGTGCGCTGCGGCAGCGCGCCTGTAAAGGCGTAGCGCACCACAACGCCGTAGGGCTCGCTGGCCGTTTCGACCTCAAAGGAGTAGGTATACGCCTGACCATCGCCGGCAGCGCCGGCCGCCCGGAAGCCCAGCGCGTCCAGTATCGCGCCCACGGCGGCATTGTCACCGATATACTCCGTCCGCAGGGCGTACAGCGTCTCCGCGTCCGGCACTCCGGCGTCCTTTCCGGCGGGCTTCGTTAGCAGGCACACGCCGATGATGGCCGCCGCGACGACCAGTAGGATGACAGCCCAGAGGGCGGGCTTCTTATAGTTGAGCACGTTCTTCACCCTTTCTTTCACAGCCACTTCGCCAAAGGCCAGCGGGCACACCGCCGCCATTTTCGGCTGGGCGGCGCAGGCCACCAGTGCGCGGGAGTATGCCGCCCGCTGGGATGGCGTGGCGTTTTTCAACACCATTTCATCACAGGCGCGCTCCATGTCGCGGCCCAGCAGGACATACGCCGCCCAGAGGACCGGGTTGAACCAGTTGACCGCCAGCAGCAGAAACGCCAACGGTTTCCACACATGGTCCCAGCGGCGGATATGGCACCTTTCGTGGGCGAGCACCTGAGGAAAGTCCTGCTCCGACACGGTTTCCGGCACATAAATGCGGGGTGCAAGCACGCCCAGCACGAAGGGCGTGGACCAGTCGGTGCAGCGATAGACATTGTCCTGTATGCGGGGGGCGGCGCGGAGCCGCCAGCGCATACGCAGCAGGCTAAGGGCCATGTACAGCGCCATGCAGCCCACGCCCGTCAGCCAGATGGCGGGCAGCTGATCCAGCAGCGCAAAGCCTTGTGCCGCAGCGGGTCCTGCCATTTCCAGGCGCTGCTCCGGCGGGGCGGAAACATAGACCTTTTCCTGCTGGCGAAGCTCCTGATAGGCCTGGATGGGCGGGCTTTCGGGCTGCTGGAGGCTGACGGGGCTCTCTACTGTCAATCGGGCGGGAAGCAGCAGCCGCAGGGCTACCAGCAGCCACAGCATACACACGGCCCGGCGGGGCGCACGGCGCAGCAGCGGCCGCACCGCCATCACCGCCAGCGCGATGAGGCCCGCCTGCCAGGAAATTTCCAATACGGAGGTAAACAGGCTATTCATTTTCTTCTCCTTTATGGCACAGGGCATGACATCGTATGCCGCAGCGCGGTTCAGTTACGTCCGGAATTCTTCTGCTCGAAGCGGTCGATCATGGCGTGGAGCACATCGGCATCCTCTTTGGAAAGTTTTGAATTTCCCATGAAAGCCGTCAGAAATGCCGGCAAACTTCCGTGGAAGTTGTGGGCTATAAAGGCACGGCTCTCGGCGCGCTGCACGTCCTCCCGCTGTACCAGCGCGGTGACGACGGCGTTCTCCGTGTGCACCACGCCGCGCTCGGCGAGACGCTTGATCACGGTGTAGGTGGTGGATTTTTTCCAGCCCAGCTCCTCGGCACACAGGCGGACCAGCTCACTGCTCTTTACCGGCTCGTGGGACCACAGTATCTCGCAGAAGCGCAGTTCGCTGTCAAAAATTTTCGGTGTTTCCACAGGGTTTTCCTCCTTGGTCGAATGTAGTAGACCCGTTTTCAGTCTAACGCATTAGACCTGTCTTGTCAAGTATTTTTTCTTGCTTTTTGTGTCACTTTTACTTTACTTTTCTTGCACGCTTATGATACCTTAGTGCAGAGGATGTTATAGGGATATGTAAGCTATGTGTCAGGCACGGCAAAAACAGGTACGAAAGGGGCGCATCATGGATATCGTGTATGAGGATAATCGGATCGTGGTGGCGGTAAAGCCCGCGGGCGTGATCTCCACTGACGTGCGGAACGGTATGCCGGAGCTGCTGCGGCAGACGCTGCACACCGCGTGCATACGGACGGTACACCGGCTGGACGCGCCGGTAGCAGGGCTGATGGTGTTCGCACGGAGCGCCTACGCCGCCGGGGAGCTGTCACGGCAGATACGGGAGGGGGAATTCGAGAAAACGTATCTGGCGGTGGTGCGGGGAACGCCGGAGGCGGACGAGGGAGAGCTGACGGACCTGCTGGGCCGGGACAAGGCGCGGCGGATGACCTATGTGGCCGAGGGGCCGGGAAAGGACGTGCGGGAAGCGCGGCTGCGGTATCGGGTGCTGGACCGGCGGGCGGGATGCGCGCTGGTGCGGGTCCAACTGCTGACGGGGCGAACGCACCAGATACGGGTGCAATTCGCGTCACGGGGGATGCCGCTGGTGGGCGACCGGCGGTACGGAGACGCGGCGGACGCAGACACACCCATCGCGCTGTGGTCGGCAGGCGTGGCGTTCCGGCACCCGGAGACGGGAGAGGCCATGGCGTTTGAGCTGGCGCCGCCGCAGGAGCCGCCGTGGAGCTGGTTTCAGGCATAAAAAAATGAGCACCCCTCCGGGTGCTCATTTTTTATGTGCTCAGAATTTCTTTCTGCCGGTGCAGGTCAGGCCGGTGAGGGACAGGATCGACAGGGCGGCGTAGAGGGCTACGCCGGGGTCGGCGGTCTTGGGGCTGCCCTTGGTGTCGTCGGTCTTGGTGTCGGTGGTGGGGTGGTAGTAATAGCCGGAGGAGGAGGCCGGTGTCCGCACGGCATACAGCGTTATCGACTCGTTTATTTCGGCAACAAAATCCCACTCTTCGGAGGCGCCCTCTTTCGCCCAGTACTTAAAGGCCTGGCCATTTACTGTGGCGGGATCATCCGGTTTCCTGGCCTTTTTATCCCCTTTCATAAAAATAAGCTGGAAGGTCCTTGTCTTGGCGACCTCGTCAATAAAATTGACGGTGTTGTAGTCCACAGCGGTGCCAGCACCATCCTTCATCTTCACCTGGATATGTCCGTCAAGCACACCGTTCTCTTTCACAACAGATTCAGCCACGCTTTTCAAGGCTTCCACGTTATAGTCATCGTCCCTGCTTTCACCATCCGGTTTCATGTTCGAAGTCTCGAAGAAAATATACACCTTCCCTTCGATGATACCGCCGGTAACGGACAGGCCTGTCTCTTTCCGAACCGGCTCGTGTACGTAAATATCTCCTCTTCTGGCCTTCGGATTTTCACCGATATACGCCGTACCGGACATGGTCATATTCCCATTGTACACATATACGCCCCTGTCACTGCACCCTGTGATGCGGCCGCCGGTCATTGTGAAGGTTCCCACATTATTATGTACGCCGACAGTTTTTCCGGTGATGGTGCCGCCAGACATTACAAGGGTCGCCCCATCGATATAGATGCTGCTGCCGCTGTTAACGGTAAGCGTACCGCCCTCCAGCTTCAGCGTTGTATCTTTCTCCAGGAATACGGCTCCTCCAACATAGTCATAGTAAATTCCCGTCACATTTGGTCCCTTTCCGCCGGTAATGACACCGCCGGCAGGCAAATCCGCATAGGATCCTGTATGCGGATTTTGGGGACGGCTGTCCGTGATGGTCAGGGTCACAGTGTTCGGACCATCCTTTTTCACATAGAGCACACTGCCGTCGCCGGTCATCTTGAGCACATGGCCATTCAGGTCGAGGGTCACATCTCTCGTTACTAACAATGTCTTGCTGATCTCGATATCCTCTGTCAGCTGGACAGTTCCGCCGTTGGATATGGCAGATTTCAGCCTGGTTGCGGCGTTGTCAGGCGGCGACGCCGCGCCGGCGGTGCACACCAGGGGATTTGTTACATCCCCCGATGTAACAAAAGCTGCCCATATGGGCAGCGCGCATACCAATACCAGGGTCATCAGGATGGGGAGCAGTCGTCTCTTCATGGCGGTTCCTCCTTCTATGGCTCACATATTTCTCTCCCGGGCCTGTGTGCCGCAAAATTTCTTGTTGGGAAAGTTTTTTGGCGCGCAGGCTCTGTTGTACGACCATCTTACCAGAAAGTGTCGCGAAAGGCAACGGGAATATCCAGATGTTGGCATAACAAATCGGTGTGGGAGGCATTAGAGGAAATTATGGCGGGTATTTTTTGGCTTGTCCGGACATAGGCTTGTCTGAAAGGCGGTGGGGCTTGTGAAATGGCGGCGGGGCGCGGCGGCGGTGTGCGGGGCGTTCGTGCTGTGGCTGGCGGCGGTGTGCGCGGGGAGTCAGGACCTGCGGGCGGCGGCACAGGCGGTGCGGGACAGCTCGCTGGCGCAGCGGCTGGTACAGTGGGAGCTGGGGGACCTGTGGGCGGCGGACTCGCTGCCGCTGCCGGTGCTGACGGTGCTGCGGCAGTCGCCGATGCTGCTGGCGGCGGAGACGCAGGTGACGCAGGCAGAGACGCCCCAGAACGCGGAGGAGACGCCCTCCCCCGCCCCGGCGGAAACACCGGAGGGCCCAACAACGGGGCAGGCGGAAAACACCGGCGGGCAGGGGGAATCGAGGCCGCTGTCGGTGGTGGCGGCGGACGAGAATGGGTACACCCGGGTGGGGGACGTGTTCATCAAGAACAGCTCGCGGCAGACGGTGGCGGGCATCGTGTTTGACGGGACGTTCGCGGCGGCGCTGGGCGAGGACGCGCCGCAGGTGCTGATCGTCCACACCCACGGCAGCGAGGCGTACACCATGCCGCCGGGGGAGGAATACGAGGACACGGGGAGCTTTCGGACGGCGGATGCCAGCGTGAGCGTGATACGGGTGGGCGACGAGCTGGCCAAAGTGCTGTCGGGCTACGGGATATCGGTGCTGCACGACCGGGCGCTGTATGACGACCCGGAGTACAACGGGGCGTACTACCGGGCGGAGGACGCCATCGAGGCGTATATGGAGAAGTACCCCAGCATCGGGTTCATTCTGGATGTGCACCGGGACGCGCTGGAGGACAAGGCCGGGCACCAGTACAAGGTGGTGACGCGGGAGGACCCGGACTGCGCGCAGGTGAGCCTGGTGATGGGCAGCAGCTGGGAGGGCTGGCAGGAGAACCTGAAATTCGCCGTGGCGGTGCAGCAGCACCTGACGGAGCGCTATCCCACGCTGATGCGGCCCCTGACGCTGCGGAATTCGGACTACAATGAGTACTTCACGCCCGGGAGCCTGCTGGTGGAGATCGGCGCGGCGGGGAACTCGCTGGACGAGGCGCTGAAGGCCGTGCGGGTGTTCGGAGAGGGCTTTGCGGAGGTAGTGACGGGAAAATAGGGTTGCAATCCGGGCGTCGGTAGGGTATAATATGGAAACCTTATCAAAAAAAACGATTCCGGAGGGTATAGACTATGAAACGGAACCGCGGCTTTACATTGATGGAAATGCTGATCGTGGTGGCGATCATCGCTGTGCTGGCGGCTATTGCCATCCCTGTGTTCAACGGCAGCCTGCACAAGGCCAAGGTGGCCGCCGACATGGCCAACGTGCGGGCGTATTACGCGGAATTGCAGACACAGCTGATGCTGACCGGCGAGGCCGACCAGACGAATATGCGCTTCCTGACGGAGATCACCTTCGCGGACGGGACCGTCGTTCCGCTGCAGGCGGGCACGCTGGGCGTGGATCTGGTCCGGGAGACGGGCGCTCAGGGCTATTCCGGCAAGCCGGTACGCTATGAGATGCGCTACGAATGCAACAAGGGCGACCACGAGCTGCTGCTGCTGGAATAATGATGAATAAAGAGACGGCGTGAGCCGTCTCTTTTCTTATCGGTTTTTCTTGGCCAGCTCCATGAGTTCCGGGTACTTGGACTTGATGTAGCTGTAGCTGCCGCGGCCGTGGGGCAGCAGGCAGTTGGAGCAGTCCTTGACGCCGTTTTCCAGGTACCTGAAGTTGCCGCCGCACTTGCTGCCCAGGGTATACAGCGGGCAGTAGCAGAACAGGCAGTTGAAGTCCTCCGGGTGGCCGGTCTTGTGGCAGGGGAAGAACTCGCAGGCGGTGTGCTGGGTGAAGGAGTAAGCGCACTCCTCGGGCTTTTTGGTGTAGATATCGTTCATGTCAGTCCTCCACGGTGACCAGGCCGTCGTCACCCACGGTGACGGTCATGCCGGTCTGCACATACTGCAAAAATTCGTCGCCCAGGGAGTCCACCACGGGCATTTTGCTGTCGGTCCAGACATCGCCCAGAATGGCGCCGGAGGCGGCCAGGGAGTCGATGGGCAGAGAGAAGAGCATACAGGCGGGCTGCTTGCCGTGGGAGCACACCGTGAAGAGCACCATGCCGCCGGTGGTGGAGCCGATGGTCTGGGGCAGGCAGAGGGCCTTGCCGATCATGGGCTTTTTGTAGAGGTCAGGGTTATTCTGGTCGCCGCACTTGACCTGCTTGTCGCCGAACATCATGGCCATCTGGTAGCTGGCCAGGGTGTTGAAGCCGCCATGGCTGACCAGCGCTTCGGCGGTGCAGGTGCCGGGGACCACCACGCGGCCCTTGAACTGCTGCATATCAGCGTCCCTCCTTTCCGGTGAGGATGTCCAGTATCTCCGCGTCGGTATAATACCGGGCGCTGGTGTAGGTGCGGAGCTTATTGGAGTTGGTGATGACCGCCTTCTTCTTGCAGAGAGGGTTGTTCATGTACATCAGCGGGCAGATATAGCTGAGGATCACGCCCATGCTTTGCAGCTTGTAGCCCTCCACGGTGTCCTTGAAGGCGTCCAGCACCGCCGGGGCAGCGGTGAACACCGTGGGTACCGCCACCTGAAGGCGGTTCTGCGCCCGCAGGGCATCGGTAAGCTTCGCCGTCCACTCCTTCAGCTGCTCCAGCGTCAGGTGAGGACAGCCCACGAAGCACAGCTGCGGCGCGGCGGCAGGGTCCTTCCAGATGACGGGATAGCTGCGCTTCACGCGCTCCAGCTCGGCGTCATCGATGATGTAGGTCCGATAGCCCTCCCGCAGCAGGGCCTCGCCCTGCTGTTTTGCCTCGGGGGTCAGGTGCTCCACATGGTACAGGCCCACGGCGCCGTTGGAGGCGGTGGCCGCGCCGAAGTCCTTGAGGTAGGCGCGGTTCTCGTCGTTCAGCTCCGTGCCCAGCCACTTGTCCAGTCCCCGGACGTAGGGCACGTCCTCCATGACCTTCATGCCGATGGCGGAGCCGAGAAGCTGGGCCTCGGGCCGGCGGGTGCATTTGACCTCCACCAGCCAATGGGCCTTGCGGCCCTCGTCGGTGAGCAGGCCGAACTCCGGCACGAAGCCGGCGATGCTGCCCATGAGCTCCAGCATACCGCTGTTGCGGTTGCAGCGGGCGCCTAGGACGGAGTTGGCGTAGACCACGGCGGAGGACTCCGCCCAGCTGAGGATATCACCCTGTTTTGGGGTGTTGCCCACCTGATCCAGATAGCAGGTACAGGTATAGGCGTTATCGGCGGTGATGCCCAGCTTTTTCAGCTGCTGCTCATACCGGTCCTGCTGGGTGTACATGATCTTGCGGAAGACGATGTCCTCCAACAGACTGGTGGGGACGTGCTTATCCAGGGGCAGGGGGTCAGCAGTGAATTTCTGACCGCTGGTAAGGCCGGACTCGATAAGACGGTCGTACAGGTCGTAGACCGGCTTCATCACCGCCAGGCCGAAGGAGATGACGGTGTGGCCGTACTCACTGGTAACGGGGACCATACGCCGGGCGCCGAAGGTATCGCCGTACATGACCAGCGTCTTGACCACCTTGGCCATGGTCGCGCCCTGGGCGCCGTCCAGCAGGGCCTGCTGCTGGGGTGTCAACTGCATAAAACCACTTCCTTTGTTTCAGAATGGTGTTGCGCTGGCTCTATTGTACCAGTCCGCCGCGGGAAAGTCAACTTGACGAAGGGGACGCGGTGGGGTATACTGCGGGAGAAAGGACGGTGGCGATATGCGGAGCGTGCTGCTGTGGAAGGATATGGATCAGGTGGCGGAGCAGATGGACGCCGCCGTATTTCAATATGTGGGTGAATTGCAGACGGAGAGCTTTGAGGCCTTTGCCGACTTCGACCTGCTGGCCTTTGACTGGTACGATGTGCGGAAGGCGGGGAAAAGCGGCAAGGTGCTGGTATACATCGACCGGGAGGACCTGTTTTTCTTCTGCCGGAACGAGGCGGCACAGCAGTATGTGCAGGGTGCGGTGGACACGCTGACCGCAGGCGGACCGCTGAATGACCAGCAGCTGCTGTACCGGTTTTTTGCGGGGCTGTTCAAGGGCGACATGGCGTATCTGGAAAAGCTGGAGGCCCAGATCAACGGCGGCGAGAGCACCATACTGGAGGGCAAGGCCAAGGACGACGCGCCCCGGCGCATCGCCGCGTGGCGGCGGGAGCTGCTGCACCTGAAGCGGTACTATGAGCAGCTGGACGCCATCTTCGATGAGATGTGCGACAACGATAACGGGCTGATCGAGGCGGACATTCTGGCGCGGCTGGAGGTGCTGGGGCGGCGGACGGGCCGGTATCTGCAAAAGGTATGCGCGCTGCAGGAGCTGGTGGCCCAGCTGCGGGAGGCCTATCAGAGCCAGCTGGCCATCCAGCAGAACGACCTGATGCGGGTATTCACCATTGTGACGGTGCTGTTCCTGCCGCTGACGCTGATCACCGGCTGGTTCGGCATGAACTTTGTGAACATGCCGGAGCTGCAGTCGGAGTGGGGCTATCCCGTGATCATCGCCGCCAGCATACTGCTGGTGGCAGGACTGCTGTGGTTCTTCAGGCACAAGAAATGGCTGTAAAAAAGCACCCCTCAGGCCGCCTGGCCTGAGGGGTGCTTTTCATCTGTATACCACCGCTGCGGCGGAGAGCGCGGCCAGCAGCGGCAGCAGCGTCTGCCCGCGCTGCCGCAGACGGCGGCGCAGGAGGTGCAAAGCGTTCAAGCTGCCAGGGTCTTGCCCATGGCGCGCAGGGCATCCAGGGCGGTGTCATCCGGGGCCTCGCAGCAGATCACGCTGTCGCAGACCAGGTTCACGCCGGCATCGGCGCAGTCCTTTTCCCAGGAACGCATCCACTCGCCGTCGCCCCAGCCGTAGGAGCCGAACAGGGCCACGGACTTACCGCCCAGGCAGTTCTTGCAGGCATCGAACATGGGCTGGAACTCCATCTCCTCCAGCACCTCGCTGCCCATGGCCGGGCAGCCGAAGGCGATGGCGGCGTAGCCGTTCAGGTCGCCGGTGTTCACCTGGTCCACCGTCAGCAGCTTGGCCTCCGCGCCGGCGGCGGTCATGCCCTCCAGCACGGCATTGGCCATGGCCTCTGTGTTGCCGGTGCCGCTCCAATAGATCACAGCAGTCTTTTTCATTGTCGTTTCTCCTTTCGATCGTTACCCCGCCACAGCCAGCTGATCTATCGTCGCGCCGGCCTGCCAGAGCTTGCAGTATGTGTCCGTGCAGCGCTTGAACCGGGTGAAGAGCCGCCGGGCCCGGGCCTCGTCGCTGTACACCTTCCACAGCCCCGCGCACTTGTAGCTGCGGGCACGGTTGTCCACGAAGCCCTTGACGTCCTCAGGAGGGTAGCTGAGGAAGAGGCCGATCTCGTGGGGGAAGTCCGCACCCTGACGGAAGCGGCGGATCAGCGTGGCCACACAGCGGCCGCAGCTGCCGCCGTCATAGCCGGCCTCCGCCAGCAGGCGGCGGGCCAGATCGTCGCTGAGATCGCGGTGGAGAGTGGCGGGGCGGTAGAGGTACAGCAGGGCGCTGCCCTCGGTAAAGCGGAGGGGCAGCAGACACAGGCCCTTGGGCGAGAGGCGGCGGTTCAGCTGCCGCACCTCGTCCAGCAGCGCATCCCGGTCCGTGCAGGGACAGGGAAAGAGACTGCCGGTCTTGATACCGGCCAGGGTGGGGGCGCACTGGCGCACGACCATTTCTTCGGACATAGGGGTTCCTCCTTAACCGACGTGTTTTTCCAGAATGCTCCGCAGGGCGGACAGAGAGCTGGTATGGCAGCGCTCAATACGGGTCGGCGTGCCCTTCAGCTCGCTGAGCGCGCTCTGCACCAGCTTGTGGGACATGGTGGAGGTGAAGAAGATCATCAGGTCCGGACTGCCCAGCTTGTTTTTCAGGCCGCCGGAGGGTTTGGTGAACACCTTGGCGGAGCATTTGTAGGACTGACACAGGTCCTTGTAACGACGCTCCATGCACTCGTTGCCGCCTAAGATCACGACGCTCATATCGCACTTCCTTTCTGTTCCGTGCCGCCGAATATTGCTCGACGGTATTTTTGCTCATTTCTTCCGGATGATACGCGGTTAGCTTCTTCTAACTTTGGTTAGAGTAATTTAACTATCGGTTTTCAAAAAAGCGCCGGATCGGGCGCCTTTTTGACGGGTCACTTTCTATGGAAGGAGAAAAGGCCCTTTTTCTCGTAGGGATGGGCGTCCATCGCTGTGACCGTGTAGCCGGTGGCGGCGATGGCGTCACGCAGCGCCTGCTGGTCCAGGGGCTGCTCCGAGAGGATCACCGTCTCGCCCTTGGTGTGGGAGGACGTGACCTTCTGGACGGAGAACTTGTTTCGGACGGTGTCGTTGATGTGGCTTTCACACATACCGCAGGCCATGCCGTCCACCTTCAGGATGGTTTCTGTCATAGTGACATCTCCTTTTAGACGCGGGGGGAGGCACTGACGATGCCTCCCCCCTGCTCTATTCAGTGCTTGCAGTTCTGGCTGTGGCACTGGCCGTGCATGGCGCAGTGGGCGCAGCCGGCACCGCAGGAGGACTTTCCCGCCTTCTTCTGGCGCAGCAGGTAGCGGATGATGAGGATCACAACGACAAGTAAGGCGGCACTGATGAGGATGGTGCCCAGGTTTGCTGACAGCCATTGCAGCATGGAAGTTCACTCCTTTCTATGGGGTAAGAGGGTAATTACGGGGACAGTTTACTTCACGGACAGTTTGGTGGCTTCCTTATAGGGCTTGCACAGCATGTAGATGATGCCGGCCAGCAGGATCACGGACACGATGACGCCCAGGATGTTGGCGTTGCCGGTGAACAGGTTGCCGAACTGGTTGATCATCAGCGCGATCACATAGGCGAACACGCACTGATAGCCGATGGCGAACCAGGTCCACTTGCGGCTGTTCATCTCGCGCTTGATGGCACCGATGGCAGCGAAGCAGGGGGCGCACAGCAGGTTGAACACCAGGAAGCTGTAAGCGGTGATACCGGTGAAAGCCGCGGCCATAGCGTCGTAGACGCTGCCGTCGCCGCCGCCGTACAGGACGCCCAGGGTGCCCACGATGTTCTCCTTGGCCACCAGGCCGGTGATGGAGGCGACGACCGCCTGCCAGTTGCCCCAGCCAAGGGGTGCAAAGATCCAGTCGATAGCGCCGCCGATGGCCGCCAGGATGGAGCAGTCGATCTGCTCGTCAGACAGCATCTGGAACTGACCGTCCACCCAGCCGAAGTAGCTGGTGAACCAAACGAAGATGGTGGACAGCAGGATGATGGTGCCGGCCTTCTTGATGAAGGACCAGCCGCGCTCCCACATGGAACGCAGAACGTTGCCCAGGGTGGGCCAGTGGTAGGCGGGCAGCTCCATGACGAAGGGAGCGGGGTCACCGGCGAACATCTTGGTCTTCTTCAGCATGATGCCGGAGATCACGATGGCGGCCATACCGATGAAGTAAGCGGAGGTGGACACCCACGCGCTGCCGCCGAAGATGGCGCCGGCGATCATGGCGATAAAGGGCACCTTGGCGCCGCAGGGGATGAACGAGGTGGTCATGATGGTCATGCGGCGATCGCGCTCATTCTCGATGGTACGGGAGGCCATAACGCCGGGGATACCGCAGCCGGTACCGATCAGCATGGGGATGAAGGACTTACCGGACAGGCCGAACTTGCGGAAGATACGATCCAGAACGAAGGCGATACGGGCCATGTAGCCGCAGGCCTCCAGGAACGCCAGCAGCAGGAACAGCACCAGCATCTGGGGCACGAAGCCCAGCACCGCGCCGACACCGGCGACGATACCGTCAAGGATCAGGCCGGACAGCCAGTCGGCAGCACCGGCGGACTCCAACGCGTTGCCCACCAGCACAGGAACACCGGGCACCCACACGCCGTAGTCGGCGGGGTCAGGCTCGTCGCCGATCTCGTCCAGCGTGGCCTTGGCTTTCTCATAGTCGGCCAGGGTAGCGGTCTCGGTGGTAACGGCCAGCGTCTCCTCGTCCTCCACGTCATAGGTGAAGGTGCCGTCGGCGGCCAAGGCGCCGTTCTCCTCGATGTAGGCCTCGTAGCCGTCCACGACCAGAGAAGCCTCACCGTAGGCGTCGGCCACCTCGGTGTACTCGCCGGAGCCGATGCCGAACAGGTGCCAGCCGTCACCGAACAGACCGTCGTTCGCCCAGTCCGTGGCCGCGGAACCCACGGTCACCATGGAGATATAGTACACAAGGAACATGACCAGCGCGAAGATCGGCAGACCCAGCCACCGGTTGGTGACGACCCGGTCGATCTTGTCGCTGGCGGAGAGCTGACCGGCGTTTTTCTTCTTGTAGCAGGCCTTGATGATCTCGGCGATGTACACATAGCGCTCGTTGGTGATGATGCTCTCGGCGTCGTCGTCCAGCTCCTTCTCGGCGGCCTTGATGTCCTCCTCGATGTGGGCCATGACGGTCGGGTCGATCTTCAGCTGATCCAGCACCTTGTCATCGCGCTCGAAGATCTTGATGGCGTACCAGCGCTGCTGCTCCTCGGGCAGGTTATGTACGGCGGCCTCCTCGATGTGGGCGATGGCGTGCTCCACGGGGCCGGAGAAGGTGTGCATGGGAACGGTCTTGGTGGACTTGGCGGCCTGCACAGCGGCCTCGGCGGCCTCCATAATGCCCTCGCCCTTCAGGGCGGAGATCTCCACGATCTTGCAGCCCAGCTCGCGGCTCAGCTCATCCACGTTGATCTTGTCGCCGTTCTTGCGGACCACGTCCATCATGTTGATGGCGATGACAACGGGGATGCCCAGCTCGGTCAGCTGGGTGGTCAGGTACAGGTTACGCTCCAGGTTCGTACCGTCGATGATGTTCAGGATGGCGTCGGGGCGCTCGGTGATCAGGTAGTTACGGGCGACCACTTCCTCCAGGGTGTAGGGGGACAGGGAGTAGATACCGGGCAGGTCCATGATGGCCACGTCATCGTGCTTCTTCAGCTTGCCCTCTTTCTTCTCCACCGTAACGCCGGGCCAGTTGCCCACGAACTGGTTGGAGCCGGTCAGCGCGTTGAACAGGGTGGTCTTGCCAGAGTTGGGGTTACCTGCCAACGCGATCTTTATCTGTTTTTCCATAGTGTCTCTCCTTCCGGTTAATCTTGTTGAACCTATATACAGATGAATTTAAATAACGGACGTATTTCCGGCACCGGAACACGGTACCGCAGGTCATTACTCGACCTCGATCATTTCGGTGTCGGCCTTACGCAGGCTCAGCTCGTAGCCGCGGACAGTGACCTCCATGGGATCGCCCAGAGGGGCTACCTTGCGGACATAGACCTCCACGCCCTTGGTGATGCCCATATCCATGATACGGCGCTTGACGGGGCCCTCGCCGTGGAGCTTGACGACCTTGACGGTCTCGCCGATCTTGACTTCACGCAATGTTTTCATGCTTCTGCTCTCCTTCTATGTGATATTTCTGTTTCTCAAATGCAATAACCGCTTGGCGCGGCTATCAGACCATGATCTTGCGGGCCATTTCCTCGCTGATGGCCACGCGGGACTCCTTGACCTTCACGATGACGTTGCCTCCCATGGCGGACACCAGCGTGACGGTGCTGCCCGGGGTGAAGCCCAGGTCCTCCAAGTGCTTTTTGACCTCCGGACTGCCGCCCACCTTATGGATGAGCTGCTCCGTTCCAGCGTCTGCCAGCATCAAAGGCATCATGTATATCCCTCCGTTTCACGGTTAGCTTGCGCTAACCCCGTGTCTGAAAAAAGCGGTTCTGAAAGGGCTTTCCCGGTCCATAGCGGACCATGACGGTTAGCCCTCCTTAACCTATGGCACAGTTTAATACCTCAAACCCCCTTTGTCAATAGGGAGAACGAAATTTTTTTACCGCACTTGTAAGTTTGTGAAAATTGTGGTATGCTGTTAAAAGTGTATTGGGGAAAGTTGGTGATACTTTTTATGCAGATACTGCGCGCTTCCGAGGACTATTTAGAGACGATGCTGATGATGCAGCAGCAACATGGATATATTCGTTCCATCGACGTGGCCGAGCATCTGGGCGTGACAAAGCCCAGCGTGACCTACGCCACCAAACGGCTGCGGGAAAACGGCTATATCACGATGGACAAGGACGGACTCATCACCCTGACGGCCAGCGGTATGGCCATCGCCGAGCGTATGCTGGACCGGCACCACACGCTGACGAAATTCCTGATGGCGTTGGGCATCGACGCCGCTACGGCGGAGACAGATGCCTGCAAGATCGAACACGATATCAGTCAGAAGACCTTTGACGCCATCTGTGCCCACGCAAAGGCGCATTTGTGACAAAAAAGGCCACCCTATCGGGTGGTCTTTTTATATGCCCGCCCGCAGAGGCGGGCATTTTCGTGTTTACGCTTCCAACGGCAGGCGGAGGGTAAAGGTGGTTCCCTCCCCCTCACGGCTGTCCAGCGTGACGGTGCCGTGGTGATAAGCCACGGCGTGCTTGACGATGGACAAGCCCAATCCGGTACCGCCGGAGGCCTTGGAGTGGCTCTTGTCCACGCGGTAGAAGCGCTCGAAGACGCGGCCCTGGTGCTCCGGCGGGATACCGATGCCGGTATCGGCTACCGTGACCACGGCGTCGGGGCCGTCACGGCCCACGGTGACGGCGACGCTGCCGCCGTCCTTATTGTACTTGATGGCGTTGTCGCAGAGGTTGAAGACCGTCTCGGTCAGCAGACGGCGGACGCCAGGGACCGTAACGGCCTCGCCGGTGACGGTCATGGTGATCTGGCGCTGCTGCGCGGCGCTCTCCAGCGACTTGACTGTGTCGGTGCAGAGGGAGAGCAGCTCCACCGGCTCGGTGGGCAGGCTGCCGCCCTCGTCCAGCTCAGACAGGCGGAGGATGTCGTTGATCAGCGTCACCAGACGCTGGGCCTCGCCGCGGATATGGCCCACGAAGCGGGGCACATCGTCAGGCCGGACCATGCCGTTCTCCAGCAGCTCGGCGCTGCCGATGATGCCCTGAAGCGGGGTCTTCAGCTCATGGGAGACGTTGGCGGTGAACTCGCGGCGGTTGCGCTCGGCGTAGGCCTGCTCGGTGACGTCGAAGGTCAGCAGCACCGCGCCCACCACCTCGCCGTCGGCCTGGATACGGGTCATGTCGAACTGGTACTCGCGGCCGTCGCGCTCCATACGGGTCTCGCCGTGGCCGGTGTCCATGGCATCGTGGAGGGCGTGGCTGACGGCGCTGCCGCGCTCCACGGTCAGCAGAGGCTGGCCCACGCAGGCCGCATCGGTGTGGAACACGGCGCAGGCGGCAGGGTTCATGCTGAGGATGGTGCCGCCGTTATCCACCAGTACCAGGCCCTCGGTCATGCTGGTGGTGATCTGTTCAAACTCCTCGGACCGGCGGCGCAGAGAACGCAGCTGATCGTCGATCTGACGCCGCTGGTGCTCCAGTCGGCGCAGCAGGGGCGAAAGCTCCTCGTAGGCGTCGTTTTCCAGGGGGTGCTCCAGGTCCAGGGTGTTCAGGGGGCGGGTGATGCGGCGGGACACGCGGCCGGCCAGAATGCCGGAGAGGATCAGGGCCACGGCGATGACCGCCAGGATGGCGGAGAGCATACTCAGAAGCAGCACGCCCATGGTGACGCGGCTGGCGGACAGGCGCAGGACCGTGCCGTCCGGCAGCCGGCGGGCGTAGTAGAGGGTCTTTTCCAGCAGAGTGGCGCTGTAACGGCTGGACTCACCGGTGCCGTTGGTCAGGGCCTGACGGACCTCCTCGCGCTGGGCGTGGTTCTCCATAGCCGCAGCATCAGCCTTCGTATCATAGAGCACCGTGCCGTCGGCGCGAAGCCAGGTGATGCGGTAATTGTCTGAGTGCAGCTTGGACAGATAGGCCTCGCCGTCGCCGGACTCCATGGCCGCAGCGGCGATGGACAGCTCATCCCGGAGCTGCTGCTCCTGGACATGGCCGAAATAGGTGTACAGTGCGCCCATGATAATGACCAGACTGGCCAGCAGCACCGCAAGCCCCACCGCCACGGTGGAGCGAAATATCTTTTTTGTCATATGGTCTCCTCCCAACGGTAGCCCACGCCGCGGACCGTGGTGATGTGTGCGCCGGCCTTGCCCAGCTTCTGGCGCAGGGTACGGATGTGCATATCCACGGTACGGCTCTCGCCGCAGTAATCCATGCCCCAGACCAGCTCCATCAGCCGGTCGCGGGTGTAGGCCGTGCCGGGGTGGCTGAGGAACAGGCGCAGCAGCTCATACTCTTTATAGGTGAGGTCGACACGTTCGCCGCCGGACAGGACGGTGTGGGCACGGGTATCCAGCGACACCTCGCCGCTGCGGAGGATGGAGCTGTCCCCCTCCGGCTGACAGCGGCGCAGCACCGCCTTGACCCGGGAGACCAGCTCGATGACGCTGAAGGGCTTGGTCAGATAGTCGTCCGCGCCGCCGTCCAGCGCCCGGACGCGGTCATACTCCGCGCCCTTGGCGGTGGCCATAATGACCGGGATGCGGCGCAGGGACGTGGAGGCGCGCATACGGCCCAGCAGCTCCGTGCCGTCGATGCCGGGGAGCATCACGTCCAGCACCACCAGGTCGGGCTTTTCGCTTTGCAGGGCCTGCCAGAAGGCGGCGCCGTCGGTAAAGCCCTCGGCCTCCAGCCCGGCGGAGCGCAGGGCATACAGCTCGATATCGCGGATGCTGGCGTCATCCTCTACACACCAGATCATGTGGGGTCCCTCCTTTTGGCTCAAGTGGCCTCGGTCTTGTGCACGCCGGTGACGGAAAACATCACCCACTCGGCGATGTTGGTGGCGTGGTCGCCGATACGTTCATAATACTTGGCGATCATCAGTAAGTCAAGTGTGGCTTCACCGTCATCCACGTCCTTGGCGATACGGTCGATGAGATGGGCCTTGATCCGGTCAAAATAGCCGTCCACCTCATCGTCGGCGGTGATGACCTGCTGGGCTAGGTCCACATCCTGCCGGACATAGGCGTCCACGCTCTCGCTGACCATGCGGATGGTGGCCCGGGCCATATCCCGCAGGGTGTCGCCGGCGCTGAGAGGCCGGCCGGCGCGGCAGAGCAGGATCTCGGCAATATCGTCGGCCTGGTCGCCGATACGCTCCATGTCCGTGATCATTTTCAGGGCAGCGGAGATCTGCCGCAGGTCGCTGGCCACAGGCTGCTGCTGGAGCAGGAGCCGCAGGCAGAGGTTCTCGATGTCGCGCTCCTTGCGGTCGATCTCGTGGTCCAGGGGCGCGACCTTCTCCGCCAGGGCGGTATCGCGGTTGGTGAGGGCCTGAGAGGACAGAGCGATGACCTGCTCGCACAGGGCGCCCATCTCGATAAGCTCGCGGTGGAGCTGGGCCAGCTGTTTATCGAATTGACTACGCATTATCCAAACCTCCCGGTGATGTAATCCTCGGTGCGCTTTTCGCTGGGCGTGGAGAACATGGTCTCCGTGTCGCCGTACTCCACCAGCTCACCCAGCAGGAAGAAGGCGGTGCGGTCCGAGATACGCAGTGCCTGCTGCATATTGTGGGTGACGATGACGATGGTGTAATGCTGCTTCAGCTCAACCGCCAGCTCCTCGATACGGGAGGTGGAGATGGGGTCCAGAGCCGAAGTGGGCTCATCCATCAGCAGCACGGTGGGCTCCACCGCCAGGGCACGGGCGATGCACAGACGCTGCTGCTGGCCGCCGGAGAGGCCCAGGGCATTCTTTTTCAGGCGGTCCTTCACCTCGTCCCAGATGGCGGCACGCCGCAGGGACTGCTCCACCAGCTCGTCCAGCTTGGCTTTGTTGCGGATGCCGTGGGTACGGGGGCCGTAGGCCACGTTGTCGTAGATGCTCATGGGGAAGGGATTTGGCTTTTGGAACACCATGCCCACCTCACGGCGCAGCTGGCTGACGTCCACGCCGGGGGCGTAAATGTCCTGTCCCTTGTAGAGCACCTGGCCCTCCACCTTTACGCCGGGGATCAGGTCGTTCATACGGTCCAGCGTTTTAAGAAATGTGGACTTGCCGCAGCCGGAGGGGCCGATGAGGGCAGTAATGCTGTGCTCCGGCACGGATATGGTGACGTGGTGCAGCGCCTGGGCGGGACCGTACCACAGGTTCAGATCGTTTACGGTGATGATATCGCTCATAGGCTCCTCCGTTTCTTGAAGTAACGCCCGGTCAGCATAGCCGCCAGGTTGATGAGCAGGGCCAGCGCCATGAGGATGGCGGCGATGGCGAAGGCCACATCGAACTCGCCCTGCTCCTTGGCGTAGACATACAGGGCCACGGACAGTGTGGCGCCGGAGCCCTCCAGCGTGGCGCGCAGGCTGTTGTACAGCGTGTGGGCAAAGCCCGCGGTGTACAGCAGGGCTGCCGTCTCGCCCAGGATACGGCCCACGGCCAGAATGCAGCCGGTGAGCACGCCGTCCACACAGCCGGGCAGCACCACCGTGCGGATGGTGCGCCACTTGCCGGCGCCCAGACCGAAGGCGCCCTCGCGGTAGGACTGGGGCACGGTCTTCAGGCTCTCCTGCGTAGTACGCATGATGGTGGGCAGGTTCATGATGACCAGGGTCATGGCGCCGGCGAGAAGGGATTTCTTCATGCCCAGGAACTGGCAGAAGAACATCTGGCCCACCAGGCCGTAGATAATGGAGGGGATGCCGGACAGCGTCTCGGCGGCGTACTCGATAACGGCCACTACCCTCTTGTTGGCGGCATACTCCGTCAGGTACACGGCGGCGCAAACGCCCAGGGGCAGCACCACCAGCAGCGTGGTCAGCACCGTGCAGACGGTGGTGATGATATCCGGCAGGATGCCGATGGAACCGTCCAGATAGCTGGGCTTGGTGCTCAGCAGCTGCCAGCTCAGGTTGGGCACGCCCTTGACGAGCACATAGACGATGAGAAACACCGCCAGCGCGCAGGTAACGGCGGCGCAGAGGAGCATCAGGCCCCGCATGGTCCCGCCCCAGATACGGCGGCGGGCAGAGAATTGATGTTTGTCCATGGTCACTTCTCCTTACTGCGCTTGAGGAAGAAATTGAGCGCGGCGTTGATGAGCATGATGAACAGAAACAGCACCAGCGCGATGGAGAACAGCGCCTGACGCTGCAGACCTGCCGCCGCGTAGCCCATCTCGCTGGCCACGGCGGTGGTCAGGAACCGCACGCTCTGGAACAGGGAGGGCATATTGGGCACGTTGCCGGAGACCATCATCACGGCCATGGCCTCGCCGATGGCGCGGCCTACGCCCAGCACCACCGCGGCGGCGATGCCGCTGCGGGCGGCAGGGACAGACACCTTGAACCATGTTTCCGTCTCCGTGGCACCCAGTGCCAGAGAGGCGTCCTCGTACTCACGGGGCACCGCCTCCAGGGCCGTCATGGCCACGTTGATAATGGAGGGCAGGATCATGATGGCCAGCACGATGATGGCCGCCAGCAGGCCGGAGCCGTCGGGAATATGGAAGACCTGACGGATGCCCGGCACCAGCACCAGCATACCCACCAGACCGTAGACCACGGAGGGGATGCCCGCCAGCAGGCTCACCGCGGCGGAGACGGCGGTCTTCAGCTTCGGCGGGGCCATTTTGGCCAGGAACACGGCGGTCATATAGCCCACGGGCACGCCCAGCAGGATCGCGCCCGCAGTACCGTAAATACTGGTAAGGATAAAGGGCAGGATGCCGAACTGAGGCTCCGCCGCGTTGGAATTCCACACGGGGCCAAAGAGGAACTTCACAAGGCCGATCTCACGGATAGCGGGGATGCCGGAGACGACGAGGTAGACGGAGATCAGCAGCACGCAGCCCACCGTCACCAGACCCATCAGCAGAAAGAAGCCATGGATGGCGTTCTCCATAAATCGTTTTGCTTTCATATATGCACCTCAGCAGATACGGGGCAAGGCGGCACCCCGCGCGGGGATGTCGCCTGTGTCCGTGCCTTACCTGTTAACCTGCGACTGCCACAGCGCCGGCCTTGGCGATGATGGAAGCTGCGTCGGAGGAAGTGGCGTAGTCAAAGAACGCCTGGGCCGCGGGAGAGAGGGCCTTGCCGTCCACAGTCACCAGCACGAAGGGACGCTGGACCTTGTAGCTGCCGTCCTTGACGGTGGCTTCGCTGGGGGTGACGCCATCCACGTTCAGGGCCTTGACGGTGTCCTTGATGGAGGCCAGAGAGGCGTAGCCGATGGCATCGGGGTTCTGGCTGACGGCGGTGATCACATCACCGGTGGAGGTCAGCTCCTGACGATACTGGCACTTGTCCTTGGTGCCGGTGATGGACTCGAAGCCATCGCGGGTGCCGCTGGCGGCCTCGCGGCCGATGAGGACCACCTCGGCGTCATTGCCGCCCACGTCCTTCCAGTTGGTGATCTCGCCGGTGTACAGCTTGGCGATCTGCTCAACGGACAGGTCGCTGACGGGGTTGTCGGGGTGGACGATGATGGCGATACCGTCATAGGCCAGCACAGTCTCCTTCAGGCCGGCGGACTTCTCCTCATCCTTCAGCGCACGGGAGGACAGGCCGATGTCGCAGGTACCCTCCTGCACGGCGGTGATGCCGGAGCCGGAACCGGTGGGGTTGTAGTTGACGGTGACACCGCCGTTCTGCGCCATGAAGGACTCGCTCAGGGCGCCGATGACCTTCTCCATGGAGGTGGAGCCGTCGGTGGAGACGGTGCCGGTCAGCTCGGTGGAGGTCTTGTCCTCGGTCTTGTCGGCGTCGTCGGTCTTGGTCTCGCTGCCGCAGGCCACCAGGCTCAGGGCCAGCAGGGCGGTCAGGACCAGTGCAATGATCTTCTTCATATGAATTACCTCGTTCCTTTCGTCGTTTTGGATAACTCCCTTGTACGGTTTTTATTGTAAGTACCCAATGTAAAGGGAAAAATCCCGCTGGTGTAAAATCCATGTAAAATAAAAACCGGGAAAAGCTTGCGTTCAGCCGTGGAATACGGTACAATGGCCATACAGCAGGCGCAGAAAACGTGCAAAAACGCTGAAAGGAAGGAATAAGGAGTATGAAGAAAAAGCTGCTGTCTTTGCTGCTGGCTCTGGCCATGGTGTTCACCCTGGCGGCCTGCGGTGAAAAGAAACCCGACCCCGGCAAGGACGCCACCGCCACGGAGCCGGTGGTCATCCTGCACACCAACGACGTGCACGGCGCTGTTTCCAACTACGCCAAGGTAGCGGCGCTGGCCAGCCAGTATGAGTCTGAGGGCGCGTATGTGCTGATCCTGGACGCCGGCGACTTCAGTCAGGGCGACACCGCTGTGAGTGTGTCTGAGGGCGCAACGGCTGTGGAGCTGATGAACATGGTGGGCTACGACGCTGTGGCGCTGGGCAACCACGAGTTCGACTACGGCTTCGAGGCGCTGAAGAAGAACATGGAGAACGCCCAGTTCCCCGTGCTGGCCGCCAACGTGAAGTACAACGGCGAGCTGGCCTTTGACGATGCGGCCGTGTTCACCACCCCCGGCGGCACCAAGATCGGCGTGTTCGGTCTGGACACCCCGGAGACCGCCACAAAGGCCCACCCCGGCAAGATCCAGGGCGTGACCTTCGCCGGCGGTGAGGAGCTGTATCAGATCGCGCAGGATATGGCGAATATGCTGCGTGAGGACGAGGGCTGCAACTACGTCATCTGCCTGGGCCACCTGGGCATCGACGATGAGACCGCTGCCACCGGCAACCGCTCTATCGACCTGCTGAACAAGGTCACCGGCATCGACGTGTTCATCGACGGTCACTCCCACTCCACTGAGGAGGAGATCGTTGAGAAGACCAACACGGACCGCAAGGTAGGCGACACTATCCTGACCTCTACCGGCACGAAGCTGGAGAACATCGGCGTTGTGACCATCAAGGACAGCACCATCACCACCACGTGCGTGCCCACCGAGGGCATTGAGGTGGCCGCCGACGACGCCATCGCCGCCCGCGCCGCCGCCATCATCGCCGAGATCGAGGCCGACTACGGCACGGTGTTCGCCAAGACCGAGGTGACGCTGAACGGCGAGAAGGACCCCGGCAACCGCACGCAGGAGACCAATCTGGGCGACCTGATCACCGACGCGCTGGTGTGGGGCGCCGAGCAGCAGGGCGAGACTGTTGACGCGGCCATCACCAACGGCGGCGGCATCCGCGCCACCATCGAGGCCGGCGACATCACCAAGAAGGACGTCAACACCGTGCTGCCCTTCGGCAACACCCTGAGCATCATCAAGATCACCGGTGAGGAGCTGCTGGAGGTGCTGGAGGCCTCTACCTTCTGCACGCCGGAGGCCATCGGCGGCTTCCCCCAGGTGTCCGGCATCGAGTTCACCGTGGACACCACCAAGGACTATGACCAGGGCGACGAGTATCCCGGCACCACCTACTTCGCCCCCAAGACCATCAACCGCGTGACCATCAAGACCGTGGGCGGCAAGGACTTTGACCCGGCGGCCACGTACACCATCGCCACCAACGACTTTATGGCCAGCGGCGGCGACACCTACTACCGCTTTGTCAACGCCACCGCCAACTACGACCTGGGCATCCCCATGGATGAGGTGGTCATGGACTACATCACCACCGTGCTGAACGGCACCGTTGCCGCCGACAAGTACGGCGAGCCCGCGGGGCGCATCCACGTGCTCGTTTCCTGACATATCCGCACATAAAAAGGACCGCCTCACGGCGGTCCTTTTTATGTGCGAAAAAACACCCCTCGGCGTGAGCCGAAGGGTGTTTTGTGCATCTGCAATTACTTGCCCATGTTCATCTGCGCAGCGACCTCAGCGGCGAAGTCCTCCTGCTTCTTCTCGATGCCCTCGCCGGTCTGGAAGCGAACGGCATCCACGAACTTGACGCTGCCGCCCAGCTTCTTGGCGGCGTCGGCGATATACTTCTCCACGCTGCCCTGGAAGATGTCGCTGCGGACGAACTCCATCTGCAGCAGGCAGTTCTCCTCGTAGAACTTGTTCATCTTGCCCATGACGATCTTCTCCTTGACGGCCTCGGGCTTGGAAGCCATCTTGGGATCGGTGTCCATCAGGGCCAGCGCGATCTTCTTCTCCTCGGCCAACACCTCATCGGTGACCTGGGACTTGTCCCAGAAGCGGGGGTTCAGGGCCGCGATCTGCATGGCCACGTTCTTGCCGATCTCGGTGGCGTCGATGCCGCCGTCCACAGCCAGGTTCACCAGCACGCCGATCTTGCCGCCGGCATGGACATAGCCCACGCTGGTGTTCTCGGAGAAGCGGACGAAGCGGCGGATCTGCAGGTTCTCACCGATGGACATGACCTTCTCGGGCATGGTCTCGGAAACGGTCAGGTCGGAGCCGACATACTTGCAGTTCATCAGCGCGTCCACATCGGCAGGGTTCTGCTCGGCGATGACCTTGGCGATGTCCTTGACGAAGGCCACGAACAGGTCGCTCTTGGCGCAGAAGTCGGTCTCGCAGTTGACCTCGACCACGACGCCCACGTCGTTCTCGGTCAGGGCATAGGACATACCCTCGGCGGCGATGCGGCCGGCCTTCTTGGCAGCCTTGGCCAGGCCCTTCTCGCGCAGCCACTCGACAGCCTTGTCCATATCGCCGTCGCACTCGACAAGCGCCTTCTTGCAGTCCATCATACCCACGCTGGTCATCTCGCGCAGGGTCTTCACATCAGCAGCAGTAAAAGCCATTTGTATTTCCTCCTGTAAAAGTTGAATTAAAAGGGGCAGGGACACTTCCCTGCCCCGTGCGTTACGCGGTATCTATCGAGTTGGCTTACTCGGCGTCCTTGGCCTCGGCGGCCTCCTCCACCTGCTCGCCCTGACGGCCCTCGATCATGGCGTTGGCCATAACGGAGGCGATCAGCTTGATGGCGCGGATGGCGTCGTCGTTGCCGGGGATGGGGTAATCGATTTCATCGGGATCGCAGTTGGTATCGGCGATAGCCACAACAGGAATTCCCAGACGGTGCGCCTCGGCGATGGCGTTGCGCTCCTTGCGGGTGTCCACGATGAACAGGGCGCCGGGCAGCTTCTTCATTTCCTTCACGCCGCCCAGGTACTTCTCCAGCTTCTCGATCTCGCCCAGGTGCTTGATGACTTCCTTCTTGGGCAGCATATCAAAGGTGCCGTCAGCCTGCATGGTCTTCAGCTGGTTCAGACGGTCGATACGGGTACGCATGGTCTTGAAGTTGGTCATCATGCCGCCCAGCCAGCGGGCGTTGACATAGTACTGGCCGCAGCGGGCAGCCTCGTCCTTGATGGCCTCCTGGGCCTGCTTCTTGGTACCCACGAACAGCAGGGTCTGGCCGTTCTCGGACAGCTGACGCACGAAAGCATAGGCCTCCTCCAGCTTCTTCACGGTCTTCTGCAGGTCGATGATATAGATGCCGTTGCGCTCCGTGTAGATATAGGGAGCCATCTTGGGGTTCCAGCGGCGGGTCTGGTGACCGAAGTGGACACCTGCCTCCAGCAGGGACTTCATGGATACGACGTTCTGATTTGCCATGTTGGTTTGTTTCTCCTTTTATTTTAGTTTGTACCTCCAGCCTCTTCCGCCCTCCGGCCAACCTTGCGGCACCGACCGAAAGTCTGAAGCTGTGCGGATTTACCGCAATATAATACCACGCGGCACGGCATAATGCAAGAAGTTTTTGCCCGTTTTCCGCAGTTTTTTACTGCTTTTCCCCGGAAATATCCGCAATCAGGGCGGCGGCCAGGCCCTCGATGGCCGCCAGCTGGGGCGCGTGGGCGGCGGAACGGACGGTCACGCTCTCCCCCACCTGCCGCCAGCCCTTCAGGGGCTCCAGCAGGGCGGCCATCTGCCGGGCGGTGACCGGCGCCCAGGTGCCGTTTTCCAGCAGGGCAAAGCCGCGGTTCTGCAGGCCGTGGGAGGCGATGTCCCGCAGGACCTCGTCCATGGTGATAAACACGCCGCCGTTATAGGTGGGTGCGGCAAACACCAGGTGACTGTACTTGAAGGCGTCGGACACCACATAGGAGCTGGGCGTTACGGACACATCGTACATCTTCACCTTTACCCCCTGCTCCACCAGACGGCAGGCCAGGATATTGGCGGCGTTCTCCGTGTTGCCGTACACGGAGGCGTAGGCGATCATCACGCCGCGGACCTCCGGCTCCCAACGGCTCCACAGGTCGTATTTGCCCAGGATATAGCCCAGGTCCTGCCGCCAGACATGGCCGTGGAGCGGCAGCAGCATACGAATATCCAGTCCGGCGGCCTTTTGCAGCACCGCCTGGACCTGTGCGCCGTACTTGCCCACGATGTTGGTATAATACCGCCGTGCCTCGTCCAGCACCTCCCGGTCGAAGTCCACCTCATCGGCGAACAGGGTACCGTTCAGCGCGCCGAAGCTGCCGAAGGCATCGGCGGACAGCAGCAGCTTGTCCGTCTCGTCATAGGTCATCAGCACCTCCGGCCAGTGGACCATGGGCGCGGCGATAAAGCGCAGGGTATGGCGGCCGGTGCAGAGGGTGTCACCCTCCTTCACCACGGTGACGCGGCCGGCCAGCTCCGCGTCAAAGAACTGGGCGATCATGTTCTTGGCGGCGGCACTGCACAGGATTCCCATGTCCGGGTACTGACGGGCCAGGTCGGCCATCTCGGCGGCGTGGTCCGGCTCCATGTGGTGGACCACCAGATAGTCCGGGGCTCTGCCGTTCAGGACGTGGGCCACATTTTCACGGAAGGTGGTACGCACGGCGCTGTCCACCGTGTCGAACAGGACAGTCTTGTCGTCCATCAGGAGATAGCTGTTGAAGCTGACGCCGTCTGGCACGCCGAACACGCCCTCGAACAGGGCCAGACGGCGGCAGTCTGCGCCCACCCAGGTGTAGTCGTCGTTGACTTTTCTGATGCAATACATGGTCATTCATCCTTTCCATGATCTTTTCAGGGGTATTATAGCAGTAATGTCAATCTTTTACCAGCGGCAAAATGTAAAAAACAGCGCCCGGTCTCTCGACAGGGCGCTGTATGTGCAGAAAGTTACGCCTTCTTCGCGATCTCGCACAGGGCGGTAAACGCCACGGGATCGCTGATGGCCATCTCGGACAGCATCTTGCGGTTGATCTGGATGCCGGCGACCTTCAGACCGTGCATGAAGGTGGAGTAGTTCAGACCGTTGGGCTTCACAGCGGCGGAGATACGGGTGATCCACAGCTGGCGGAAGTCCCGCTTCTTCAGGCGGCGGCCCACATAGGCGTAGGTCAGAGACTTCATGACCTGCTCGTTGGCCATCTTGAAATGCTTGGACTTGGCGCCCCAGTAGCCCTTAGCCAGCTTCAGCGTCTTGTTTCTTCTTTTACGCGCCATCATTGCGCCTTTAACACGTGCCATATTCTAATTGCCTCCTATTCTAACGAAAACGTATCTTATTTGTAGGGGATCATCTTGCGGATGGTCGCCTCGGTGGTGCAGTCAGCATAGGTGGTGCTGCGCAGACGACGGCCACGCTTGGTGTCCTTCTTGGTCAGGATGTGGCTCTTGAACGCGTGAGCTCTCTTGACCTTGCCGGTCTTCGTCAGATTGAAGCGCTTTTTTGCGCCGCTATGGGTCTTCAGTTTAGGCATAGTTGTTTTCTCCTTCCAATATGATCCTTTGCGAATGAAATGCTTATTTGCCGACCTTGGGGGACAGGAAAATAGACATATTCCGGCCCTCCAGCTTGGCGGCTTTGTCCAGGGTGGACACCTCGGTACACAGCTCGGCGAACTTGTTGAGCAGATCGCGTCCGATCTCGGTGTGCGCCATCTCGCGGCCGCGGAAGCGGACGGAGACTTTGACGCGGTTGCCGTCGGACAGGAACTTCTGCGCGTTCTTCAGCTTGGTGTTGAAGTCGCCCACATCGATGCCCGGAGACATACGGATCTCCTTGATCTCGACAACGTGCTGGTTCTTTCTGGCTTCCTTCTCGCGCTTGCTCTGCTCGAACTTGTACTTGCCGTAGTTCATCAGCTTGCACACCGGAGGCGTTGCCTGCGGAGAGATCTTTACCAGATCCAGGCCCTGCTCCTCTGCGGTACGCAGCGCCTCCTCGCCGGACACAATGCCCAGCTGCTCGCCATTCTCGCCGATCAGTCGGATCTCCTTGTCGGTGATCTCCTCGTTCAGTTGATGCTGTACCTTGCTAATACCGAAGCACCTCCAATCCAAAATAAAAACGCGGACGCTCCGGGCATCCGCGAAACAACACAAACAGCCCTTTCGGGCGCTTGTATGACGCTGTTGACCTCTTTGCCGTTGCTGGAGGTGAGGCGGATGCACCGACCTTCTTTGTTTTCTCGGATATTTTATACTATCCCTGCGTGTTTGTCAACGGCTTTTTCCAGAATTTTTTTACATATTTTCTGCGGCGGCGGTGAAACTATGGTTGTACCTGAGGTACAAAGGGTACAGAAAATGGAGGTATATCTCATGGATAACACGAAGAACACCAAAAACACCAAGAACACCAACACCATCGACAACACGGAAAACACCAATACCAAGAACGCCAAGAACGCGAAAAACTGCAAATAACTTCTTCATGTCTTCGTATAAAGGGAGGGGCCGGACGGCCCCTCCCTTTATATCCATCAATGCTCCGTCTTGCCCAGATACTCCTCCAGTGTGATATCCCGGTTGAAGATCTCCTGTGCCGCGTCCTTGCCCACATAGCGGTAGTGCCACGGCTCATAGATGATACCGGTGATATCGGTCTTTCCGTTGGGGTAGCGGTGGATAAAGCCGTACCGCCAGGAATTGGCCATGAGCCACTTCTGGGTCTCCGTGCTCTCCTGAGCAGAGGTCAGGTCCTGCATATTGGCGTCCACCAGGTCCACCGCCAGGCCCAGCTGATGCTCGCTGGTGCCGGGGATGGCCACGGCCTTGGCCGCCTCGGTTTTGGCCTCCTCTTCACTCATGCCGCTGCTGATGAGCCGCTGCACCTTGTTGTCGTACAGGCTCTGCTGCGTCTCCTGCGCGCGGTAACTGGAGCAGTTGACCGGGCTGTAGCCCGCCGCCTTGCAGGCGTTGATCATCTCCATATACGCCTCATAGCAGCGGCTGTCCACCCGGTGGCCGTCATCCAGTGTCACCAGGTCCACCGTCCAGTCATCGGGCAGGGGGTTCCAGGGGTTCACCAGTGTCAGCAGCTCGTCGTCCACGATGACGCCGTCGTCTGGCGTCGTAGTGTCGCCTACATTGTCCACGGGCTGATTCGTGTTCTGGGCGTCGTCCGCCGGAGCATCGTCCTTTTTGCAGCCCTTGATGATGAATATCGCACCCACGATGATGCCGGCCAGCAACACGGCGGCGATGATGCGGTTCCGCATGGCCTCCCGGTAGCGCTTCTGCCGGCGGCGTTCTCTTTCGTAATCCATTCTGTTACCTCAATTCCTCGGGGTATGCCCCCGTCTCGTGCAGTTTGCTGAGCGCCTGCGCCACCCGGGCGCGGTCCTCGTGATACGTCATGCCGAACCAGCGGTCCGCCGACTTCAGCACGCTGACGCGCAGCTCTCCCGCCGCCAGCAGGTCGCCCACCATGGTGGGCAGCAGGCACTCGGCCTTCACCGACTGCCCCGCCTCGCTGCGGAGGAAGTCGTGGAAATACGTCTCCAACGCGTCGAAGACGGAGGGGGCAAAGCCCCAGAAGTTCATGGACACCACCGTGTCGCCGTCCAACACCGCTCCGGTATCCTCGTCCCGGATGACGCCGTCCTGCAGCAGGGCGATCTTCAGCGTCTCGCGGATGTCGCTGAGATACCCGTCCTTCACATGGCACACACCCCGGGACACGGTGCCGTGGGCAGTGACGGTGTTCTTCAGCAGATAGCCCACCATGGTGGCCGCGCCCGTCTTCGGCAGGCGCTGCAGTTCCGCATATATGGTGCGGTAAGCGTCCGCGCCGTAGAAATCGTCGGCGTTGATGACGCAGAAGGGCTCGTGGACGATATCGCGGGTACACAGCACCGCGTGGGCCGTGCCGAAGGGCTTTGTCCGCCCCGCCGGCTTTGTATACCACGCCGGCAGTGTCGTGTCGTCCTGATAGGCGTAACGGACCTCCACGAGCCGCCCGTCCGCCGTGTGCAGCCGGGACGCCATATTGCCGCACAGGCGCTCCATCAGCTCCCGCATATCCGGCTTGATGATGAACACGACCTTGTCAAAGCCCGCCCGCACCGCGTCGTACACACCGTACTCCATCAGTATCTCTCCGTGGGGCCCCACGCCGTCGGTCTGCTTGCTGCCGCCGTAGCGGGAACCGATCCCCGCCGCCATGATGACCAGCGCTGCGTGCATAGTCTTTCCTCCTTGATTTTTCATAGCTACCATTATACCACGGATGGCAAAAAAAACAAGCGCATTTCAAGCGTCTTAATAGAAAGTTAAGGCATTTGGAAGAAAATACCCGGGAACTACTGGATTTTTCCTTTTCCGCCGTGTATAATGATTTTTTGCGGCCAGCTGCCGCATGAGATGAGAGAAATAGAGTCATAAGGAGAGAACCGCCATGTCCGCCACCCAAAAAGTCATGGGCCATGTGTACGCCATTTTCACCATTCTGGTGTGGGGCAGCTGCTTCGTGCTGACCAAGCAGATGCTCACCGCCTATACCGCTATCCAGATCATCCCCCTGCGGATGGGCCTGGCCTATATCACGCTGTGGGCGCTGCGGCCCAAGACTCTGAAGCTCCCCTGGAGGGACGAGCTGATGTTCATCCTCATCGGCGTTACCGGCGGCAGCTTCTACTTCTTCCTGCAGAATACAGCGCTGACCTACACCTTCGCCGCCAATGTCAGCATCATCATCGCCCTGTCCCCCATCCTGACGGTCATTTTGGCCCAGCTGTTCTCCCGCAATGGCGAGCGCCTGGGCAAGTTCGTGTACATCGGCGCGGTCATCGCCATCGCCGGCGTGGTGCTGGTGGTGCTCAACGGCCAGCTGACCTTCCACCTGAACCCTCTGGGCGACCTGATCGCCCTGGCCGCCGCCCTCATGTGGGCCGTGTACTCCATCCTTATCAAGAAATACACCGAGCAGTATGACAACTTCCTGGTCACCCGCCGGGTCATGCTGTGGGCCTTCATCACCGCCGTACCGCTGATGCTGCTGACGGACGGTATGCCCGACCTGCACCCCCTGTTCACCCAGACCAACGTCCTGCTGAGCTGGCTGTTCCTGGGCGTGTTCGGCAACGCCGTATGCTTCGCCATCTGGAACATCGCCTTCCAGCGGCTGGGCGTGGTCATCACCAACAACTACCTGTACGCCTCCCCCTTCGTGACGCTGGTGGTGGGCTACCTGCTGCTGGACGAGCAGATCACGGTGATGAGCGTCATCGGTGCGGTGCTGATCACCGTGGGCGTCATCGTGGCACTGAAGAAGCCCAAGGAGACCGTCTGACCTCCCGTACATACAAAAACCGTGCGCCGCACAGCCGCGCACGGTTTTCTTGTTGCTTTTCTCCCCGCCTGATGGTATACTTACAGTAGGTACAACACCGTAAAGGAGGGCTCCCCATGCGACAGATATGTACATCCCGCAAGGTCTGGCTTCCCATTCTGCTGCTGTTCACCGCCGTATTCATTTTCGCCTGCTGGGACAGGGGCGTGTCCATCGACTTCGACGGCACCGGCCTGTACCATGCCAGCCCGCTCGATTCTGCCATCGAGGCCGTTCCCGTTTCCTTCCACGGCCAGCTGCGCAAGAACGTTTACACCGGCAGCTGCGACATACCCGGTGTACTCCAGTGTGACGACCTCTGCGTCATCTTCCGCGGCGACGAGAGCACCGATGTCTACTGCCGCGACCAAGCCTACTCCGAACCCACGCCCATCCACAGCATCACCCTTGACCGGACAGAGCGCTGCGCCGAGATCCGCCTGTGGAGCGAATATACCGTGGAGGGCGACCACGTCCTCGCCACCTTTGACCCGCTCATGCACCCCACCCTCACCGTCACCGAGTGAGACAGTCCCCCATAACGCACCGCATCCCCCGGCACACGCCGGGGGATGCGCTTTTTCTGTTGTTCATCTTCTCCCCAGGCGACTGAACCACCAGAAGGTCAGCGGCCAGACACACCCGGCGAACAGCACCACCAGCAGGTAGCGGATGCCCCCGGCGATGGCGGCGTTGCCGCCCAGCAGGGCGATCAGCGGCGCCTTCAGCCCGGAGCGTATCGCCAGCAGACAGCCAAAGCCCACTGCCAGCTTGATGAGCTGCGCCCACCACACCGCCTGTGTCTCGAACCGTATGTGCTTCCGGTCGGCGATGTTGGATACCAGCATGCCCACCGTGGCGCCCAGCAGCTTCCAGCCGTTCTCCAAAGCGCTGAGGTAGTTGGCGGTGTCCTCAGCGGCAGCACCCGTATCGCCCCGCAGGTACAGATACCCCACGAAGGCCCCGCTGCACACCACCATAGCCAGTATGGTGTACGTCAGCACCACCGGCCGCCGGTCGGCCTCCTCCATCAGCGGATAGACCACCAGCACCAGCACCGCCGCGATCAGGAACGACACGCCCACATCCAGCGGCGTGTGGACACCCAGATACATCCGGCTGAACGCGATGAGCACCGTCAGCACGACCAGCACCACCCGCAGCCAGCCGCGGCGAGTATACCGGGCGATGCCGCCATAGGTGGCCACGGCGTTCTGTGTGTGACCGCTGGGGAAGGAATACCCCGTGGCCTCCGCCCGGGCAGACTCCACAATGGTGAAATCCGGGTCCTTTATCCACGGCCGGGGCACGCAGCAGAGTATTTTCAGGAATTGATTGATGACCGTGCCGAAGAAGCCCACGATCATCAGGTAATAGCCCTCGCGCTTGCTGACGCACCAGAACACCGTCACGGCGATGACCATGAAGAACAGCTCGCCGCCCAGCAGCGTGATGACCGACATGATCTTATCCAGCGCAGGCGTGCGGATGCTCTCCAGCGCGTACAAAACTCCCATAAAGTCTCCCTCCTTTATGTTCTTCCGCTATTCTACTACACTTTTCTCCGCCGTGCAAGTGCAAGCGTTGACTGCCCCGCGGCACCGTGCTATACTGTGGAAAAATGCAAGGAGGCCCCGCCATGAAGCCTGAAGAGCTGCTCTCCGTCCTGCACACCGCCAACCGTCTGAAGGACACCACCCGCCACTGCTGGACGCCCGGAAACCGCCACGAGAGCGTGGCCGACCACAGCTGGCGGCTGGCGCTGACGGCTTTCTTTCTTCGGGACGAGTTCCCGGATACGGATATGGACAAGGTCATTAAAATGTGCCTGATCCACGACCTGGGCGAGTGCTTTACCGGCGACATCCCCAGCTTTCTGAAAACCGACGCCGACACAGCGAAGGAGGACGCCCTCCTGATCCAATGGGTGGAGACGCTGCCCCAGCCTTACCGCACGGAGATGGCCGCCCTGTACGCGGAGATGGATGCGCTGGAAACGCCGGAGGCCCGGCTCTATAAGGCGCTGGACAAGCTGGAGGCCGTCATCGCCCACAACGAGTCCCCCATTTCCTCCTGGCTGCCCCGGGAGTACGACCTGAACCTGACCTACGCCGACGAACACGTGGCATTCTCCCCATACCTCACGGCGCTTCGCGCCGCCATCCGGCGGGAGACGGAGGCAAAGATAGAAAAAGGCGAATAAAAAGCTTCCCGGCATTTGCCGGGAAGCTTTTTATTCACCCGCTGCCGCCAGCAGCGCATCGGACAGCCTCGCGTACTCCTCCAGGCCCAGGGTCTCGCCCCGCACGGTGGGGGACAGGCCGCAGCCGGCGACGATGGCCGCCAGCTGCTCCTTAGGCAGCTGCCAGCCGGTCTGCAGGCTGTTCACCAGCGTCTTGCGCCGCAGGGCAAAGCCCGCGCGCACCGTCCGCCAGAAGGCCTCCTCGCTCCGCACCTGTACCGGCGGGGCCTTTCTTGTAACGCAGCGCACCACGGCGGATGTCACCTTGGGCGGCGGCATGAAGCAGCTGTTGGGCACCTCGAACAGCAGTTCCGGCACGGTGTAGTACTGCATCAGCAGGGAAAACGCGCCGTAATCCGCCGTGCCCGGCTTCGCGCAGATCCGCAGGGCTACCTCTTTTTGAATGAGCACCGTCAGCTGCCGGAAACACCCGGCCCGGACACAGGCCGTGAGAAACGGTGTGGTGATGTTGTAGGGCAGGTTGGCGCACAGCACCGCCGGCAAGCCCGGAAACTTCTCCGCCGTCACCGCCGCCAGATCCAGCGCCATCACGTCGCCCTCGATCAGGGTGAAGTTGTCATAGTCCGCCATGGTCTCCGCCAGCACCGGCGGCAGGCGCTTGTCCAGCTCCACCGAAACCACCTTTTCCGCCCGCCGGGCCAGCTGCACCGTCAGTGCGCCGATGCCGGGGCCTACCTCCAGCACGCCGCAGCCGGGAACGCAGCCCGCCGCGGCGATATCCTCCGCCACGTCACCCCGGATGAGGAAGTTCTGTCCCAGCGCCTTGGCAAAGTGAAAGCCGTGCCGCGCCAGCAGTGCCTGTATATCGTTCCGATCGCACAGATCCATCGTGTTTCTCCTTCACTGCATATTGCCGCCATTGTACCACCTTTTCCCCACCCGCGCAACGAAAAGCCGGAAAAAGTTTGTCTTTCTCCGTGCCGCGTCCCCTAAAACTTGACAAAATTGGAAGATAGTGCTATACTCCACGGGTATTGCTAATCGGTAACAAAAGTTACAAATTGTTTCAATTTTTATTGTCCGCCCTGTTTGAACACCTCCCGGGGCGGCTATACTGCGAGGTACTATGGAACAAACAGTCGTCACACAACCGAAGCGCTTGCAGCCGAAAAAGCCGCGGCGCCGCATCACGCCGACCACGGTGTGCCAGGCAATCCACGATGTGCCCTACATCGTGGCTCGGGCCCTGATCCGCGCCGTGCGCGCAGTGGGCCACTGCTTTGCCTGGACCTGGGACGCCATCGCTTCCGACGTCAGGGCCAACTGGCGCGCCTTCTGCTGCGGACGGCTGGTGACCGGCTGCCGTGACGCCCTGCGTTCCCCGGCCCTGCGGGAGGTGCACCACATCATGCGCGATCATCCCTCTATCCGCGCCATCACCATGATCGCCGTCACGGCGGTGATCTTCGCCGCCGCCGTTATGGCGGAGCCGGTACGCACCATGGACGCCATCTGCATCGTGGTGGACGGCGACGGTCCCCACGTACTGGACGAGCGCAGCGAGGAGCGCACCTATGACGACCTGCTGCTGCGCCGCAGCCTGGGCGACAAGTCCATGCAGCTGCTGCTGGAGCCGGGCCGCACCGTCACCATCACCCACGGCGACGACACACACACCCTCACCACCGAGGCCGAGCGCCTGTCCTCCCTGCTGCGGCGCAGCGGCATCCGTCTGGGTGAGGACGAGATGGTGGAGCTGAATGTCGCCGGTGAGGACCCCGCCATCCGCATCAGCGATACGCTGACCTACCAGCACTATGTCACTGTGGAGACGGACTATAAGATCCTTCGCTCACCGGACCCCCTGATGGACAAGGGCACCGAGGAGATCATCCGCAAGGGTATCCCCGGCCAGATCGTGGAGACGTATGAGGACACTGTGGTCAGCGGTGAGGTGGTATCCACCAAGTATATCGGCGCCAGCCACGACACCTCACACGCGGAGCTGGTGCGCTACGGCACCCGCGTCTACGAGGTGGAGGAGGGCGACACCATCGAAAAAGACTTCCCCAACGAGGTGGGCGAGGGCGGCTACCTGCTGTTCGCCTCCGGCGACACCATGACCTATAACAAGGTGATGCTCTGCTCCTCCACCGCCTACTACAGCGGCGGCGACGGCGGCGCGGCCTGGACCACGGCGGTGGGTGCCGCGGTGGGCGTGGGCACCGTGGCCGTAGACCCCAAGGTGATCCCCTACTACACCAAAATGTTCATCCAGACCACCAACGGCCGCCGTGTCTACGGCATGGGCACCGCCCTGGACTGCGGCGGCGCCATCAAGGGCAACATCGTGGACCTGTGGTTCCCCACCAAGGCGGACTGCTACTCCTGGGGCCGCCGAAACGTCACCGTGTATATTCTGGATAAAAAGGCAAGCTAAGAGCATGGCCCCGGCGGGGCCATGCTCTTTCTTTACCCGCAGCCCCCGGTGTGAGCCGGGGGGCTGCTTTTTTATTCTCCGTAGTGCACGTGCAGCAGCGCGTGACACTTTTCCTCGCCGTACTCCCTGAGTAAAGACGTGACGATGGGGTTTTTCTCCGCCCGCTTGAACATAGCGGAGGCATCGGCGGCATACAGTCCCTCGCCCCGCTTCTTCTTCACGTTGCTCAGCCCATAGGGCTGTCCCGCGCCGCCCACGCAGCCGCCCTGACAGGTCATGACCTCTATCAGGTGGTAGAAGCACTTGCCCGCTTCGATATCCGCGATCAGCTCCTTGGCGTGGATCAGCCCGTTGACCACGGCGATACGCAGCTCCTGCCCGTCCACGTTCAGTTCCACATGGCGGATGGATCCGTCTCCCCGCAGATCGGTGACACGGACGGCCCGCAGCGCATTCTTGCTCTTGTCCGGCAGGCAGTGACGCACCACCGCCTCGGCCACACCGCCGGTGACGCCGTAGATCACCGCCGCGCCGCTGCCCAAACCGAAGGGCAGGTCCGGAGACTCCAGCTCCAGCTCGTCCAGCTGCACGCCCGTCTCACGCATCATGTCCACCAGCTCCCGGGTAGTCAGCACCAGATCCACATCCGGCCGACCGTTATGGACGAACTCCGGCCGCGCCGCCTCCATCTTCTTGGCAGTGCAGGGCATAATGGCGATGTTGTAGGTAGTCCGCCCGTCGGCGGCATCTTTTTCGGCGTATTTGTCACGGATGACCGCCGCGAACATCTCCATGGGCGATTTGCAGGTGGAGATATGCTTCAGATACTTAGGGGCGTTGAACTCCAGATACCGCACCCAGGCGGGACAGCAGCTGGTGAACATGGGGAACGGCCCGCCGTTTTTCAGCCGCTGCAAAAACTCCTCCGCCTCCAGTATGGTGGTCATATCCGCGCCGAAGTTGGTGTCGTACACCTCGTCCACACCCATGAGCTTCAGCGCCGTGGTCATCTTGTCAATGACGTTCACGCCTGCCGGAATGCCAAAGGCCTCACCCACCGCCACACGGACGGCCGGCGCGATCTGCACCACCACACGCTTCTTCGGGTCGTGGATGGCCGCCCACGCGGTGCCGATCTGATCGTTAACGGTGATAGCGCCGGTGGTGCACACGGCGGCGCACTGGCCGCAGCCCACGCACTTCGTCTCGCCCAGCTTTTTGTCAAAGGCCGGCATCACCTGCAGCTCGCTGCCCCGGAAGGCAAAGTTCAGAATGCCCTGTCCCTGCAGCTCCTCGCACACCCGCACGCAGTCGCCGCACAGGATGCACTTGTTGGGGTCCCGGAACACCGCGTAGCTGGTGTAATCCTTCTCGTACCGGGGCTTATTGTTGGGGAAACGGATATGCCGCACGCCAAAGCGCTGGGCCAGCTCCTGCAATCGGCAGTTGCCGCTTTTGGCACAGGTAGTGCAGGAGCAGTCATGGGCCGCCAGCAGCAGCTCCAGTATCATCCGCCGGTGCCTCAGCAGCCGGGCGGTGTTGGTCCTGATCTCCATGCCGTCCCGGGGCTCCATGGAGCAGGAGGCGTCGATCTTCCCGGTCTTTACGTCCTCCACGATGCACATACGGCACGCGCCGTGAACGGACAGGTCGGAGTAATAGCAGAACGTGGGGATGTCGATACCCGCCTTGCGGATGACCGCCAGCACGTTGCGCTCGCCGTCAAAGGGCACCCGCTGCCCGTCGATGACCATAATTCCCTTTGCCATGGCTCACTCCTCCTCAATGGCGTCGATCGCGCCGAAGGGGCACGCGCCCCAGCAAGCGCCGCAGTGGATGCACTTCTCGTTGTCAATGACGTAGGGCATACGGGGCTGCCCGGAGATGGCCTCCATGGGACAGTTCCGCGCGCACTTGCCGCAGCCCTTGCACAGCTCCGGTTTGATCTCCAACCGGCGTTTGCGCCCGTTGCAGATGGGACAGTGGTGATCCACCACATGGCGCAGATAATCCTGCCGGAAGTTCCGCAGGGTGGACATCACCGGCTTGCAGGCCGTCTGCCCCAGGCCGCACAGGGCCGTGTCCGTGATGGTATCGCTAAGAGACTCCAGCAGATCCAGATCGGCCAGACTCCCCTCGTTATTGATGATGCGCTCCAGCGTCTCCAGCATACGCTTTGTGCCCTCCCGGCAGGGGGTGCACTTGCCGCAGCTCTCGTTCTGGGTAAAGTGCATAAAGAACCGTGCCACCTCCACCATGCAGGTGTCCTCGTCCATGACCACCAGGCCGCCGGAGCCGATAATGGCCCCCAGCTTTTTCAGCGAGTCGAAGTCCATGGGGTAGTCCAGATGCTCCTCGGTCAGACATCCGCCGGAAGGCCCGCCGATCTGCACGGCCTTGAACTTCTTTCCGTTCGGTATGCCGCCGCCGATGTCGAAGATGATCTCCCGCAGGGTGGCGCCCATAGGCACCTCCACCAGTCCCGTATTCACCACGTTGCCCGTCAAAGCAAATGTCTTGGTACCGGCGCTGCCCTCGGTGCCGATGCCCCGGTACCACGCCGCGCCCTTGTTGATGATGTTCGGCACGTTGGCGAACGTCTCCACATTGTTCAGCACCGTGGGCTTTCCCCACAGTCCCTGATCCACCGTCCGGGGAGGCTTCACGCGGGGCATACCGCGCTTACCCTCGATGGACGCCGTCAACGCGCTGCCCTCGCCGCACACAAAGGCGCCGGCGCCCCGGTTGATGTGGATATGGAAGCTGAACCCGCTGCCCATGATGTCGTCGCCCAGCAGTCCGGCCGCCGCAGCCTTGTCGATGGCCACCTGCAAACGCTTCACCGCCAGCGGATACTCGGCGCGGACGTAAATGTAGCCCTCCGTCGCGCCGGTGGCCACACCGGCGATCATCATACCCTCCAGCACGGAATGGGGGTTGCCCTCCATCACGCCCTGATCCATGAACGCGCCGGGGTCACCCTCGTCGCCGTTGCACACGATGTACTTCACCGGCTCCTCCGTGTGGCGCCGCACGCTCTCCCACTTGCGCCCCGCCGGGAAGCCGCCGCCGCCGCGCCCACGCAGTCCGGAATTGGCGATCTCCCTGCATATCTCCTCACCGGTCATGGTGAACAGTGCCTTTTCAAAGGCGGTATAGCCGCCCAGCGCCAAATACTCCGTCATATCCTCCGCGTCGGACTTGCCGCTGTTCTTCAGCACCACCCGATGCTGGTTTTTGTAAAAGGGAATGTCATCCCGGCGCTGATAGGACACACCGTTCTGGGTATACAGCAGCCGCTCAATGACCTCGCCGCCCAGGATCGTCTTTTCGATGATCTCGTCGCAGTCCTCCACCTTCACATGGGCATAGAGAATGTCCAGCGGCTCGATGCACACCAGCGGGCCGATCTCGCAGAAGCCATGGCAGCCGGACTTCTTCAGGTGGATTCCCTCCTTACCGGCCTCGTCCTTCAGACATACCGCCACCGGAATGCCGCGGGACTGGCATGTGGTTCGCAGGTAATCGTATACCTTCATGGCGCCGCTGGCGATACAGCCCGTACCGGCGCACACCAGCACATTCAGCCTGCCCCGGCTCTGCTCCATCAGCTCTGCCGCCTGTGTATGCAGCGCATGGAACCCGCTTCGCGTCAGCTTGCTCATACCGCCGCCTCCCTTCCTCTGATGGCCTCCAGCTCGCCAATGGCCGCCTCCGGCGTCATCTTGGCGAACACCTCACCGTCAATGGTCATCGTGGGTGCCAGACCGCAGGCGCCCAGGCAGGCCACCGTCTCCAATGTAAACATGGCGTCGGCGCTGGTCTTGCGCTTACCCTCCAGCCCCAGATACTCATACAGCGCATCATAGATGGGGCCGGACTTCCGCACATGACAGGCCGTGCCGTCACACACCTTGATAATATGCTTGCCCTTAGGCTCCAGCGAGAAATTCTCATAGAACGTAGCCACGCTGTACACCTTGGACACGCCAATGTGGAGCATATCCGCCACCAGCTCCATATTCTCCTGGCTCAGGTAGTTCTCCGACGCCTGTATCTCCTGCAAAATGGCGATGAGTCTCGCGCTGTCGCAGCCGTGGGCCCGGACGATGGCCACCGTTTTCTCCTGTTCCGATCTCATGCTCTCTCCTCCTAAAACGTGTTGAACGCCGTGTCGCTTGGCCTGTTAATTTTCTAACACTCCACCCGTACTGTACCATAGGCCCGCCCGCCTTGCAACAGCAAAAGAGGGGAAATTCTCGCCGTGCGAACTTTTCTCTATCCTGCACAAAAAGGCCCCCGCTTTTTTGCCTGAAACAGCAAAATGTAAGGTGGCACAACTTTTTTTCATGGCTTTGGCGGCATAAGAGCCCCCCCGCAGGTCATGGACCTGCGGGGGGCTCTCTGTTTACATGATTCCGGACTTTTCCTTACTGGCAGCGATAGCCGCGTTCAGTCTTCGGGCCGGGTAATATACCAGCAGGCCGAACACCGTGAACAGCGCGCACATGCCCAGCAGCACCAGCGCGCAGCGCAGGTATGTGTCGCCGTACATACCGCCCACCGTCTCCCGGATCATATCCATGCCGTAGTGGAAGGGCATGAAGGGATACAGTGTCTGGAACAGCTGCGGCAGCACATGTACCGGGTACGAGCCGCCGGACCCGGCCACCTGAATGACCATGATAATGACCGACAGCGCCATACCCACGTTGTCCAGGGCATACACCAGCGCGTAGTTCATACTGGCGAAGTTCAGCGAGCACAGGCAGCAGGCCAACACGAACAGCGCCGGCTCCGCCGTCTCCATCCCCACGAAGTACAGGCACCCGAAGGCCGTCACCAGCGCCTGGGCCATGGCCATCAGGAAGAAGGTGGCAAACCGCCCGAAATACCGCTCCACGGCCCGGCACCCGGCAAACTCCGGCTGGGTCACCGGCACCTTCAGCATCACAGCGGTCAGCAGGCTGCCCACAAACAGTGCCAGCATGACGTAGTAGGGCGACATGGCCGCGCCGTAGTCCTTGATCTCATAGATGATCTCCGTGTTCAGCTGCACCGGCGAGCTGAGGTAGTCGGCCATGCTGTCGGCATCGCTGCTCTCCATCAGCTCCGTAAAGCGCCTGAAGGCTTCGCTCTCCGTCACCCGGCGCACATCGTCCTCGATATCCGCCAGATACGTCTCCACCGTGTTGGCCAGGGTGATGCCCGCGTCCAGCGTAGGCTGTACGGTGGTCATGGCATCGGCGTAGCTGTCCAGCGTGCCGGACACCTCCCCCAGGCTGCCGCCCACGGCCCCCAGCAGCTGCTGGACGGACCGCAGCGTGGTCTGGGCCTGGGCCCCGGTGGTGTGCAGATATTCGTTGACCTCCTTATTGGTCCGCACCGCCGCAGCCAGCAGCTCCTGCCGCACCTGATGCAGCATATCCAGCACCGGTCCCTGCAGAGCCGACGGCTCCAGCGTATCCACCAGCGCGTCCAGCGCCTCCAGATCGGCGATAGCCGTCTCCAGCTGCGCCTTCACGGCCTCGTCCTCAGCGGCCGCCAGCTGGTCCTCCAGTGCGGCGATGGCCGCCTGTATCTTCCGGTGCAGGTCCGCCTTCAACGCTTCGTCGGCGGCAGAGGTATCCATACTCCGCAGGGCATCCTCGATGTCGCCCAGTACCTTATCCGTGTTGTTCAGCACCGTCAGCAGGTCGCTGTACGCCGTGTCCGCCGCGCTCAGGCCCGTGCTGATAAGCTGCACCGTGCTGCCCGCCGCCGCATCGGCGTCCTCCACCGTTCCTCGTGCGTCCGCGATGGTCACGGATGCCGCGGTCAGCAGCCCGTCCGCCCCGTTCATCACGTCCTTCAGCGACAGCAGCACCTTCTGCAGCTGCGCCATCTCCTGCCGCGCACCGGTCAGCTTATCCATAATGCCGTCCGCCAGCGCCTCCGAGTCCAGCCCCATGGCCTTGAACACGGAGCCCGCCGTGGTCAGCGCCTCGGCGGCCTTGCCGATGACCGTGGTGTTGATCTGCTCCTGCACGGCGGTCTTGGCCTTGCTGGTGATCTTGGGCGCGATGGCGTTCTTCTTCTCGTTCTCGTAATACTGTATTTGCGGGTGGCGCAGATCGCCGGACAGGATGCTCACAAAGTCCTCGGTAAATTCCTCCGGCACGATCAGCGCCGCGTAGTAGTCGCCGGACTCCACCCCGTCCAGGGCCTCCGCCCGGCTGTCCACGAACACCCAGCCCATCTGGTCGTTGCTCTCCAGCCCCTGGAGCACCAGCGCGCCGATGTTCACCTCCAGACCCAGCACCTCGCGGCCCGCGTCCTCGCTGGCCACCGCCACGCTGATGCGGCTGGTGGACGCCGTGCCGTAGGGATCCCAGTTGGACAGGATGTTGAACCAGGCATACAGACACGGCACCAGGCACAACCCCAGCAGCACCACCACCGCCACCACACTGGCCGTCAGCCGCCGCCAGTCGGCGCGAAAGATATTCCAGATGTTCTTCATCGGTCCACCTGCCCTTCCCGGCTCTCCGCCGCACCGCGCCGCAGGTCATCGGACAGCCCCTGCAGCGCCCGGGTCAGCGCGTCCAGATCGGACGCCAGCTTCTCCGGGTCGTCCAGCAGCCGTTCCAGCACCCGCGCGCCGCTGTATACCGGCGCGGCAGGCGTCGGCGCGCTGTCTGCCTGCGGCGCTCCGCCGTGCACCTCCCGCAGTATCTCGTCCACGGAATATGCCTCCGGCTCCGGCGCTGCCGGTGCCTTTGTGACCGGCGTCTCCGGCACAGGCTCCGCGGATATGTCCTCCGCTGCCGCAGCCGTCTCCTCCGGCACAGGCTCCGTCTCCGGCGTCTCCTGTTCCTCCCGGGCGCCGTGGCGCAGCAGCAGACCCACCCGTGGCACCTTGGGCAGCTCCGGCAGCTCCAGCAGCGCGCCCAGGCTCTCCTGCTCCATCTGGGTGATGTTTTCCAGCTTCTTTTGCAGCTCATAGTCCGCATACTCCACGGCGATCAGATACGCCGCCACTGCGAACATGGACAGTATCCACAGCATCAGGGTGAACACCTTGTTCCCCTCCGCCAGAAACATCAGCAGCATCAGACCCAGCGTCACCGCCAGCAGCATCCGCATACCGACGCGTATCCGCCGCCGGTTGTTCCGGTGCAGGGTGCTGACCTCCTCCAGCAGGCGGTCATACAGCTCCTGATAGTCCCGTTCTCTTGTCATCGGTCAACACCTCCTTTCACAGCAGCTCCGTCTCCTCCAGCTTCTCCTCCATAAAGTGGTTCAGTCCCATGAAGGGCCGCCGCACCAGCAGGCCGATCAGCAGCGCCGCCGCGGCGAACAGCAGCAGGAAGCCGATCTGCTGCCAGTAGTAATTCCCGTACATCCCGCAGATGCACTCGCGCATAGCGTCGATGGCATAGGGGAAGGGGAAGAAGCGATAGATCTTCTGGTAAATGGCCGGCAGCAGCTCGATGGGAAACGTGCCGGAGGAGCCTGCGATCTGCATGACCATGATGACCACCACGATGGCCTTGCCCACATCGCCGAAGGACAGCGCCAGCGAATAGATCAGCAGGCTGAAGGTAAAGGCCGTCAGCGCGCCCGTGAGATACAGCATCCCCGGGTGCAGGCACTGCACCTTCAGTATGTACAGGTCGCCGGTGACGATGACCGCCGCCTGTATCTGGCTCAGCACGAAAAAGAACAAGTACCGCCCGAAGTACAGCTCCGCCGGCTTCGGATCGATCAGCCCCTCCGTCCGGGCGTGTATCTTGATGAGGGACGACAATATCACGCCGCCCACCCAGATGGCCAGCACCGTGTAGAACGGCGTCATGGCCGAGCCGTAGTTGGCGATGGGATACACCGCATTCACGCTGGTCTGCACCATTTCCGGGAAATACTGGCCGTACACCGCCGGGTCGCCGCCCAGGATATCCACCAGCGTATCCATGTATTCGTCTGTGGTCAGCCCCTCCAGGTCGTCTATGGTGCTCTCCAGCGAGGTCAGCAGCTTCTCCGTAGCCGGCCGCAGCAGCGCCATGGTGTCGCCCACAGCGTCAGCGGTCTCCGCCAGCGCGGTCTTCATGGCCTTGGCGTCTCCAGCCAGCGCAGCCATGCCCTCCATGGTGTCCGCCACCTGACCGGCCACGGTGTCCAGTTCCTTTTGCAGCGCCTTGGAGGTCACGGGGATCCTGTCCGCCATCGTCCGCAGGGACTTCACCAGCGCGTCGCAGTCCGCCAGCAGGTCGGCAGAATCCGGACTCTCCGCCAATGCCCGCAGCTGCTTTGCCGTTTTGCGGCACTCCGCCGCCGTCTGCCGCGCCGCCTCCGCCTGGGTCTTGCCCGCCTCTGTGCCGGAGGCCTCCAGTCCCGCCGCCCACGTTTCCAGCGCGTCGGCGGTCTTGTCCATGGTGTCCGCCGCATCCAGCAGCTTCTGCTGCGTCTCCTCCTGATCCGGCGCATTCTCAATGGCGCTGTTCAGCCGATCCAGCGCCCGTTCCACCCGGGCCAGGGCCGTGTTCAGCTGCATCTGTATCTCCGCCGCCGTCTGCTGCAGCTGTGCGCCGTCCGGCAGGTTCTTGTTGATATTGGCCACGGCCGCCTCCAGTGCCGCCGCGCTGCTCTCCGACACGCCGCTGCCGCCCGCCGCCTCAAAGGCATCTATCATCCGCCCGCAGGCGTGCAGCAGGTCCTGGGCCTGGTACAGCACGCCCTTCACAGCGGCCTCCGGATCGTCGGCGGTCAGGTCCGCCGCCAGCAGATTGCTCTGCTCCATGATGCCGTCGATGACCACCTCCAGATAGTTTTCACTGATGGAGCGCTTCAGCGTCTCCACCGCCGTGTCGGTGATCTTGGTGGCCACGGCGTTCTTCTTGGCGTTTTCGTAGTAGGTGATGGCCGGCTTTCCCGTCCAGTCCGTCAGCATCCGAAACATATTCCGGCTGAACTCCCTGTCGATGACCACCGCCGCGTAGTAGTCCCCGGACTCCACGCCGCCCTTGGCCTCCTCCTCGGTGTCCACGATGACCCAGTTGATGGACGTAGCCTCCCGCAGGTCGGCCACCACGTCGTCGCCCTTGTTCTCGTAGGTGCCGTCCTCATTTGTATAGCCCTCGTCCAGCGACGCCACCGCGATGGATATCCCCCCGGTGTTGCCGTAGGGGTCCCAGTTGGAGTAGATATTCAGCCAGGCGTACAGGCTGGGCAGCAGGGCGATGGCGACCACCACCACGCAGGCGAAAAAGCACTTGCTCAGCGTCCGTATATCGGTTTTGAACACCGTCCAGATATTACGCATACTGCCTCCTTACGCGCGGCACGCCGCGCTGTATATAAAGCTGTCGTTAACAATAGTGTATCAGTATGTATTATACAGAAAGCCGCCATGATTTGTCCACACAAAACCCGTTTTTTGCCCAAAAATACAGAAAAGAGACGGCTCCCGCCGTCTCTTTCGTTCTATTCTTTTTCTGTATCCTCCGCCACGATGCGGTAGTAGGTATTCCCCGTCAGCTTGTACACGATGGCATACAGCACCGCGAACACCGCAAAGCTCACCGCCGTTGTGCCGATCAGCAGCCCCCGGTTGTCCAGGTTGAACAGGATCAGCAGCTTGTGGATGAACGGGAAGGCGAAGCACAGGTGCACGCCCGCCAGCACCAGCGGCAGATAGAATACCGTCAGCAGCTGGCTGTTGATGCTGCGGCGGATGTCCACCTTGGTCATGCCCACCTTCTGCATGATGTCGAAGCGGGACTGATCCTCATAGCCCTCGGAGAGCTGCTTATAGTAAAGGATAGCCACTGCCGCGAAGATGAACACGATGCTCAGCATGATGCCCAGGAAGAACAATCCGCCGTACATGCCGTAGAAGTCTGCCCGGTTGGCGGCCTTGGACTCCACGCTGACGCCCACGCCCCAGTCACTGCTGACGCCCGCCAGATAGCCGTTCAGCGCGTCCTCCAGATTGGGAGTTGTGCCATCGATGTTCCCCTGCTGGTTTTCCGGCAGATCGGTGTCGAAGGCGTAGTGCCACGTGGCCGTGAGATACCACCCGTATTTCTCGCTCAGTCCGTCCTCCAGCTCCTGCACGAACTGCGTGAAGTGCGGCATGACCACCATCAGGGTCGGGGTGATATCCGCCGTGAAGGGGCCGCTCAGCGGCGGGATGTCCCGATCCATGACCCGGAACGTCCATTCCCCGTCGACGGTCAGGGTGTCGTAAGGGAAATCCGTCCGCAGAGCCGCCACATACACCTGCCCGTCGTTCAGCGTCAGGCTCTGCCCCGTGGCGGCGTTGTAATCCTCCAGCGGCAGGAAGTGCAGCTGCGTCACACGGGTGCTGTCCGCTGCGGACGCACCGGCGTTGCCCAACCGCAGATCCCCGCCGTCCGGCAGACCGCTGACGCTGATCTCACGGTATGTCGCCACATTACTGGTCTGCCCGCCGAAATTGAAAACGGTGCTCTCCACACCCTGACGCAGCTGCTCCGCCTCCGTCTCGTCCAGCGGATGATCGCTTCTGCCGTATACCGCCACGTCCATGTCGCGGGGATACCGGGCATTCACCGCGTCCTCCTGCCCCACATACAGGCAGGTGGTGGACGAGATCATCACCAGCACCATAGTGGCCAGAATGCACACCGAAGCCAGCCCCGCGCCGTTGCGCTTCATGCGGTAGGCCATGGAGGACACGGACACGAAGTGCTGGGGCCGGTAGTAGTATTTTTTGTTCCTTTGCAAGCCGCGGCACAGCGTCACCGACCCGCTGATAAACAGCAGATAGGTGGCCAGTATCACCATGATCACCGCCGCAAAGAACCACAGTAGCGCCGCCAGCGGCTCCTTGATGGACAATGCCAGCGCGTAAGCGGCACCCAGAAGCACCACGCCCGCCGCCGTCAACACCCACTGGGCACGGGGCGGCTTTTCGCCCACGCTCTCGCTGCGCAGCAGCCCCACCGCGCTGACGCCGTGCAGCTGCCGCAGGCTGTTCAGCAGGATCAGCGTGTGGATGACCGCAAACAACGCCGCCGCAGCCAGCAGAGACGATACGGACACCGTCAGGGTATAGGTCACGGGCACCTGCAAAAGCCGCACCATACCCAACTCCGCCAGCTTATACAGTACCATGCCCAGAAGCAGTCCCGTCCCCGTGGTCAGGCCATAGGTGATGACCGTCTCCCACAGCAGAATGCGGGCGATGTTGCCCTTGCCCATACCCAGCACGTTGTACAGGCCAAACTCCCTCTCCCGGCGGCGAATGAGGAACGAGTGGGTATAGAACAAAAATATCAGCGCAAACACGGCGATGACCACCGTGCCCAGCCGCAGTATGATGGCGCTGCTGGTCCCGCCGGACATATGCCCCAGCACCTCCGAGCCGGACAGCCCCGTAAGAATGTAGAACATCAGCACCATCCCGGCGCAGCTGAGCAGATACGGCAGGTATAGCCGCCTGTTTTTTCTCATGCCCGTCCAGGCCAGCCGGGCGTATAATGTCTTTTCCCTCATGCCGGTTCACCGCCCGACTGCAGCATGGTCAGCGTGTCGGAGATGCGCTGATAGAACCGGGTGTCGTCGTCCTCGCCCCGGTACAGCTGGTGGAACACCTGGCCGTCCTTGATGAACAGCACCCGGCCCGCCCGGCTGGCGGCCTTCACGGAGTGTGTCACCATCAGTATGGTCTGCCCTGCCCGGTTGATGGCGGCGAACAGCCGCAGCAGCTCGTCGGTGGAGCCGCTGTCCAGTGCGCCGGTAGGCTCATCCGCCAGCAGCAGCTTTGGCTCGGTGATGATGGCCCGGGCCACTGCCGCCCGCTGCTTCTGCCCGCCGGAGACCTCATAGGGGTACTTCTTCAAAAGCTCCGTCAGTCCCAGCTCCCGGGCAATAGGCAGCAGCCGCGCCCGCATATCCTCGTAAGACATTCCCATCAGCACCAGCGGCAGATAGATATTGTCCTCCAGCGTAAATGTGTCCAGCAGATTGAACTCCTGGAACACGAACCCCAGGTTGTCCCGGCGGAAGGCCGCCGCGTCCCTCTCCCGTATCTTGCCCAGCTCATGGCCGTCCAGCCGCACCGTACCCGCCGTGGGCTCGTCCAGCGCCGCCAGAATGTTCAACAGCGTGGTCTTGCCGCTGCCGGACTCACCCATGATAGCGACATACTCGCCCTGCTCCACGGTGAAGCTGACATTCCGCAGCGCCTCTACACGGCTGCCGCCCAGCCGCGAGGTGTATACCTTCCGCAGCCCACTGACTTCCAAAATGCTCATAGCATGACCTCCTTTTCCTTCGGGAGCCTCCGGCCCATCGCCCCGTCTCCCAACACGGTCAGTATACCGCGTCCCCCGCCCCCCTTCCATCGCTTTCCCTTACCCTTCCCGAACACAATTGTCACATTTCCCACCCTTTGCAAGGGCGATAATAAAATGTCGTAGGGGCCGGCGTCCTCGACGGCCCGTTTGCAGAACCTCCCGGTGAACCATTGTAGGGGTGGATGACTCTGTCCACCCACTCCCCTCACTCCGCCACAAACGCCGGGCGGCCCAGCGTCAGCCTCACCGTGGTACCCACGCCGGGCACGGACTCGATCCGTATCTCATGCCGCAGATTGCGGCATATCCGCCGGCACAGGTACAGCCCGATGCCGCTGGACCGCCGGTCCAGCCGCCCGTTCTGCCCGGTATAGCCCATGTCAAATACCCGGGGCAGGTCCTCCGGCGCGATTCCCATGCCGCTGTCCCGGATGCACAGATCGTCTCCCTCCCGGTAGATCCGGACGGTCCCGTCCTGCCCGGTGTACTTCAGGGCATTGCTCAGCAGCTGCTCCACCACAAAGGTCAGCCACTTGCCGTCCGTCACCGTCTCCCATTCCACCGGCGTGTAATCCAGCGCGATGCGCCGGTCAATGAACTCCCCGGCAAACCGCCGCACAGCGGCGCGCACCACATCATCCACGGCGCACGTTCGTATCACGTAGTCGCTGCCGCCCTCCTCCAGCCGCAGATAGGTCAGTGCCATATCCACATACTGCTCCACCCGGCCCAGCTCCGTCATCAGCCGCCGGGCGGCCGGGGTGTCCTCACCCTGCAGGGTCAGGCGCATGGCGGCGATGGGCGTCTTGATCTGGTGCACCCATGCGGTGTAATAGGCCGTCATATCCTCCCACCGGGCGGCGCGCGCCGTCTCCTGCCGGCGCAGCTCCCGCCGCAGCGTCTCCACCACGGCGGCGCAGTCCGCCCCCTCTACGGTGATCATGGCCGGCAGGTCCAGCAGCACCGCCTCGCCCGCCTCCCGCAGACGCTTCAGCGCCTTGTGCCGCCGTGCCGCGCGGCCGTAATCCCACGCCGCAAGGCACGCCCCCAGCAGAACGCACAGCCCTGCCGGATAGCCCACCGCCGCCAGCGGCAGGCCGTACAGGGCAAAGGACACGGCAAACACCCCGACAAACAGCAGAAATGCCGCCAGCGTCAGCCGACGCTCCTTCAGATATGCTTTGAGCAGCTCCATATCTCTCACTCCACGATGTACCCCACCCCGTGCCGGGTGGCGATAAATTCCACAAGCCCCACGCCCGCCAGCTTCCGCCGCAGGCGGTTCACATTGACGGTCAGCGTGTTCTCATCCACAAAGCTGTCCGTCTCCCACAGCCGCTGCATCAGCTTCTCCCGGCTGACCACCTTCCCGGCGCTCTCCATCAGGCAGGACAGGATACGGTACTCATTCTTGGTCAGCTCCACCGTCTGCCCCTGATAGGTCAGCTTCTGGTCGTCGGCGGACAGCTGCGCGCCCCGTCTCTCCCGCAGCACCGCCGGCGCCGCCATGTCATAGCTGCGCCGCAGCATGGCCTGTACCTTAGCCATCAGCACGCCGCCGTCAAAGGGCTTGGCGATAAAATCGTCCGCGCCGAAGTTCATGGCCATGATGACGTTCATGTTATCACCGGCCGAGGACAAAAACAGGATGGGCGCACTGGTCTGCTTCCGCAGCTCCCGGCACCAGTGATAGCCGTCAAAGCACGGCAGGGCGATATCCAATATAATGAGGTGCGGCTGAAACTCCGCCGCCTCCGCCGTCACCGCCCGAAAGTCCCGGACGCACCGGACCTCCAGTCCCCAGCTCTCCGCCAGATGCGCCACCGCCTGGGCGATGGTCCTGTCGTCCTCCACAATAAATATACGGTACATACGCTCACATCCTTTACGCTCTTCATTATACCCTCCCTCGCCTCTGTCCCGCAAGCCCTCTTACTCTTTCAATATTGTCACATTCGCTTACCGGATTTTTTTCAAAAACAGGGTTGACAAATCCGCGCCGCCGTGTTATAACTGTACCAACCTACCGAGTTGGTAGTTGTATTTCAGAAATGAGGCGATCACATGACCCGCGCTCTTGTTCTCCTGACCGGACGATGTTGACTCCTTTTCCTTTCATTCCACACAACAACATCTGACTATAAACGATAAAGGAGATAAACACTATGTCTAACATTTACACTTCCGCTGACCAGCTGATCGGCAAGACTCCCCTGCTGGAGCTGACCCATATCGAAAAAGCCCATGACCTCAAGGCGAAGATCGTCGCCAAGCTGGAGTACTTCAACCCCGCCGGCAGCGTCAAGGACCGTATCGCCAAGGCCATGATCGACGACGCCGAGGCCAAGGGGCTGCTGAAGGCCGGCAGCGTCATCATTGAGCCCACCTCCGGCAACACCGGCATCGGCCTGGCCTCCGTGGCCGCCGCCCGGGGCTACCGCATCATCATCGTTATGCCCGAGACCATGTCCGTGGAGCGCCGCCAGCTGATGAAGGCTTACGGCGCCGAGCTGGTGCTCACCGAGGGTGCCAAGGGCATGAAGGGCGCCATTGCCAAGGCCGACGAGCTGGCCAAGGAGATCCCCAACAGCTTCGTGGCAGGCCAGTTCGTCAATCCCGCCAACCCCAAGGCCCACTACGAGACCACCGGTCCTGAGATCTGGGCCGACACCGACGGCAAGGTGGACTTCTTCGTGGCCGGCGTGGGCACCGGCGGTACCATCACCGGCACCGGTAAGTTCCTGAAGGAAAAGAACCCCGCCGTCAAGGTAGTCGCCGTGGAGCCCAAGACCTCCGCCGTGCTGTCCACCGGCATCGCCGGCTCCCACAAGATCCAGGGCATCGGCGCGGGCTTCGTCCCCGATGTGCTGGACACCAAGATCTATGACGAGATCATCCCTGTGGACAACGATGACGCCTTTGCCGTAGGCAAGGAAATGGGTCACCGCGAGGGCGTGCTGGTGGGTATCTCCTCCGGCGCGGCACTGTGGGCCGCCATCGAGCTGGCCAAGCGTCCGAAGAACGCCGGCAAGACCATCGTGGTCCTGCTGCCCGACACCGGCGACCGCTATCTCTCCACCCCGCTGTTTGCGGACTGATACTGCGTTTTTCTTCCTTCCATTTTCTCCTCACAAACATGACGAACGGACCTCTTTCGAGGTCCGTTCGTCTTTTCTTCTGTTTCTTTCCACTTTCTTTCTATTCTCCTCCTATTTTCTTTCTACATTTTTTCTGCTTTTTTGAAACGTTTTTTGCTCCGCAGGTGTATGATAGATGAAAGGCCTTTCACCTCAATAAAAGGAGAACCCCTATGACGGACGAACAGTTCACCCCGCTGGCGGAGCGGTATATGGACACGGTGTTCCGGGTGGCGTACAGCTATCTGCGCTGCCGGGACGACGCCGACGATGTGACCCAGGACGTATTGATACAGCTGTACAGACAGGACAAGGCGTTCGAAAGCGACGCCCACGTCAAGAATTGGCTCATTCGCGTCACGGTCAATCGCTGCAAGAACGTGCTCCGCGCCCCGTGGCACAAGGCGGAGGACATCGCCGACTACGAAAACAGCCTCACCTTCGAGGCCCCGGAGTGCCGGGAGCTGTTCGATGCGGTGATGTCGCTGGACAGGCGCTACCGCCTGCCGGTGCTGCTGTACTACTACGAGGGCTATCGCCAGAGGGAGATCGCCGCTTTGCTGGGCGTGCCGGAGGAAACGGTACGCACAAGGCTGTCTCGCGCCAGAGACAAGCTGAAGCACATTTTATCGGAGGTGCCGCAGTATGCATGACAGAGAATTATTTGAAAAGACGTTTTCCGCGCTGCACGCCTCCCCGGACACACTGACGGAGGTAAGAAAAACCATGCAGAACGAGAAAAAGACCCGCCGCGCACTGGGCAAGGGCGCCGTGATCGCCATTGCCGCCGCGCTGACGCTGACCGTGGCTGTGGCCGCCGGTGTCGTGACCTTGATCAAGGCCAATGTCACCCCCGCCGACCATGTGGATGACGCCACCCACCGCGCCTTCACCGATGACATCGACGCTGCCGCCCCTGTGGTGGACGACGGCAAGGGCGGCCTTGTCCCTGTCCCGGATATGGAGCGCATCCCCGGCGACGTCCAGACCACCCAGCGTCTGGTGGGCCAGTACCTCAGCAAGCTGGACGCAGAGATGACCGTGGACAGCAATACCATCAAACTGGGCACCTTCCTGATCGATGAGAACGGCCTGGGCCTGCTGACCTACTCCGTGGAGAATCCCTCCGGCATCGGCTACACAGACGTGGGCTACGGCGAGGGTATCGACCTGCCCCTCCAGCCCACCCTGCACTTCCGCAGCCCCGACGAGGACAATGCCCTGTTCGCCAAGTGCTACGTGGACAAGGGGACCAGCACCGACACCTGCCTGAACGTGGTGCTGTACTTCGCCGCCGGCACGTCCTTCCGGCAGGGCGACCTGCTGTACGTCACTATGCAGGACGAGCTGGGGCAGCCCTACTCCATCGCCGTGCAGCCCCGCACCTACGTGCCCGTCGCCACCCTGACCTCCGGCAGCGAGACCCTGACTCTCTCCCCGCTGGGCATGAGCATCCGCAACGCCCATCCCGACCGCGAGCCCCTTGTGGACGAGCTGTCCATCCGCTATCAGGACGGCAGTGAGTTCACCGTGGAGAGCAGCAGCCGCAGCCTGATGAACTGGGTGGTGGGCTGTATGCGCGGCAGCGACGACGTCCCCTTCGCCGACAACACCTACGTGTTTGACCGTCTGGTGGACGTGGACGCCGTGGCCTCCGTCACGCTGGAGGGACACCAGCACACCGATAGCGCCGCTGACGACACCTTCACCCTCACCTACCAACCCTGACCGCGAAACGCAAAAAAGAGACCGCCCTGCGGTCTCTTTTTTTGCTCATATCACGTAGTTGTCCCCCGTCGGGGCGTTCATCAGATCCGCCAGTGTAATGTGGGCGAAGTAGTCCCGCGTCAGCTTGTAGTATCCCTGCCACACGCCCAGCGTCCGGCACTCCCCGGCCCGCTGGCACACCGGCGCGTCCGGCTGCAGGCAGGTGACCGGTGCCAGATCGCCCTCCGCCAGCTCCAGTATCTCCCAGAGGGTGTAGTCCTCCGGCTCTCGCGTCAGACGGTAGCCTCCGCCGATGCCGTGGACGCTCTCCACCAGGCCGGCGGACTTCAGCGCGGGCATGAGCCGCTCGATGTATTTCAGGGAGATGTCCTGCCGGGCGGCCACCTCCTTCATGGGTATAAAGTCCCCGCTGCGGTGCTCCGCCAGATCCAGCAGAACGCGGATGGAATAGCGACCTTTCGTGGAGATCATAGGTCTTCCTCCTGTCAGAAAATACACGGGCCATAAAATGACCCGTGTATAGTATACCACCAATCCCGTAGGTTAGGCAAGTTTAATTTTTCTTTGCGTGCCGATATGCCTGCATGCCCCACACCAGCCAGGCCGCTACCACCGCCGCCAGGACGATCCAACGCACCGTCTCCAAGGGCCAGGCCACCGCGGACAGGTCTGCATAGCGGCTGATCATAACGCTTTCCGCCGTACTGACCGTGGCCACATAGGCAGCGGCCGGCGCCCAACACACCATGATCCGCACGATCTCCACGGCAAAGAGCAGTCCGCAGCCGCCATACAGTGCAAAACGGAATCCCCTATCCCGCACCAGCGGCTCTTTCAGCACCGCGCCGCCGACTACCAGCGCCGCCGCCAGCAGCAGCGGCAGCAGCAGCCATACCGCCTCCTGCCGCACAGTCAGCGCTGCCCAGGAAAACTGCCGCACCACACCGCCGTGCAGCGCATAGGCGGACACCAGTAGGCGCCACACCCCCAGCAGCTGTATGGCCGCGAACAGCCACAGGGTGCACAGCGGTATCAGCAGCAGGATGCGGCGGCGCAGCGTCTCTCGGCTGCGGCACACACCCCAGCCCAGCCACAGGCACAGGGGCGACGCCAGCAGGCACAGCCACGACCAGTTGTTATAAGGGAATGCCACCCACACTGCCAACGCCATTACTGCCAGACTGTACCCGATGCGGAAGCGCAGGCTTCCCCGGCGCTCCAGATAGGCCTCCACCTCCGCCGGTGTATCGGCACAGGCTCGGGGGCGCGTCTCACCGGCCAGGATGTCGTCCGCCGTCACGCCGTACAGCGCCGCCAGCGCCGGCAGCGCGGCAATGTCCGGCAGCCCCGCGCCGGACTCCCATTTGCTGACAGTTTTGTTGGACACCCCTAATATATCCGCCACCTGCTGCTGTGTCATGTCCCGCCCCCTGCGGAGTGATGCCAGATAGGTGCCTGTCTTTTCCATATCCATTGTCGCGGCCTCCTTTTTTCTTGTTGTACCCAGTATAGCATACGGCGGATTTTTGTCCATCCCCCGCCCGCTGACTTTGTCTACGGAGCGTAGACAAGGCTGTTTCCACGGAAAAGTGCCCCGTTCTCCGATTTTTTTCTTGACACGGACGGTACCCTATGGTAATATGTACAAGCTGACGATTTGAGTGGAGGGCGCACGCGGGTGTAGCACAATGGCCAGGGCACCAGCCTTCCAAGCTGGGGATGCGGGTTCGATTCCCGTCACCCGCTCCAACTTGACAGATACGCGCCAGTAGCTCAGTTGGATAGAGCAACTGCCTTCTAAGCAGTAGGCCAGGGGTTCGAGTCCCTTCTGGCGTGCCATTTCCCCTTATGGGCGTCAGCGCTTCCCGTGCGGATGTATATGGTGGGTGTAGCTCAGTTGGTTAGAGCACCGGATTGTGGTTCCGGGTGTCGAGGGTTCGAGTCCCTTTACCCACCCCACAAAAAGAAATGAGGGATCGGGAGTGTCCCGGTCCCTCATCCCTTTCCACACAGGGGTGTCGCCAAGTGGTAAGGCAAGGGACTTTGACTCCCTCATCCGCTGGTTCGAGTCCAGCCATCCCTGCCAGCTCTTTCCGGACGACACCGTCCTTACGATAACTGCATACGCTTCGTTAGCTCAGTAGGTAGAGCACCTGCCTTTTAAGCAGGGTGTCCGGGGTTCGAATCCCCGACGAGGCACCAAAAGAGGAAGATACCTTTTGGTATCTTTCTCTTTTGCTGTCTTGCCTCCGGGGAGTCGAAGTTTATACCCCCTTGCGGGGTAAATCCCCGACGAGGCACCAGAAACAAAGCCACCCCTAAGGGGTGGCTTTGTTTCTGGTGCAGCACTTTTGCTTCGCAAAAGTGCTCGCCTGCAGAAAGCGCCGCGGGGCTATTTTCTCTCCGCCGCCAGCTTCAGCAGGGTCTCTTTATCGTTAGGCGTTCCGTCCAGCACGGCGTTCAGCAGATACTGCAGCGCATCACCGACCTCTCGCCCCCGCAGCCCCAGCGCCATCAGGTCGCCGCCCTTCACCGTCAGGTCCTTCAGTGAAAAGCACTGCCGCTTCGCCAGCAGCGTGTTCAGAAGGTCCTCCGCCTGCTGTATATCCGCCAAACGGCAGCGATCCTCCGGGCTTTGGGCGGCGTTGTCGGCCCGCTTCACCTCCAGCAGCTGCCGAAACGTCTCCTCTCCCAGCTGCGACACGGCGCGGGCAATAGCCTTCTCCGTCCGGGCAATATCCCGGTCGTGCCAGCGCACCAGTGTCACGATGCGTTCGGCCGTGCGGTTGTCCATCCGCAGGCGGCGGCAGATATCCGCCGCCAGGTCCGCCGAGATGGCCGGGTGACCATAAAAATGCCCCACGCCCTGTTCATCCCGGGTAAAGCACGCCGGCTTGCCGATATCATGGAGCAGCATAGTCCAGCGCAGGACCACCTCCGCCGGGACGGCGGCCACTGCGTGGGCGCTGTGCCCCCACACGTCGTAGATATGATGGCGATTGTGCTGATCGAAGCCCACGCAGGGCGCGATCTCCGGCAGGAACATCGCCAGCACGTCCGGCCAGTTCAACAGCACCGGCAGCACGTGACTGCCGCACAGCAGTTTATCCATCTCTGTCAGGATACGCTCCGGCGCGATACAGCGCAGCAGCGGCGCCTTCACCCGCAGCGCCGCATCAGTCCGCGGCTCGACCGAAAATCCCAGTACGGCGGCGAACCGCAGCGTCCGCAGGATACGCAGCGCATCCTCCTCAAAGCGTCGTTCCGGCTCTCCTACACACCGCAGGATACCCGCCTCCAGATCCTCCCGCCCGCCATACAGATCGGTGATATGCCCGCGCAGGTCCATCGCCATGGCGTTCACCGTCAGGTCACGGCGGCAGAGATCCTCCTCCAGCCTGTCGGAGAAAAACACCTGATCCGGCCGGCGATGGTCCGTATAGGTCCCATCCGCCCGGAAGGTGGTCACCTCAATGTGCATCTCCCCCGCCCGGACCGTGACCGTCCCGTGCTTCAGCCCGGTTGGGATGGCATAGCCGTCAAACAGTGCAAGCACCTGCTCCGGCCGCGCGGCGGTGGTCACGTCCCAATCTCCCGGTGTGCGGCCCAGCAGCGTGTCCCGCACGCAGCCGCCCACGGCATAGGCGGCGAAGCCCGCATCCTCCAGCCGTTCCAGCACATATTGCACCGCCTGCGGCAGCATGGCTTCGCCTCCCCTCACGTTTTTTCATCCTCCGCCGCCAAATACCGGCAAAAAAGCCGGTTGCATGGGCGGAAACGTTGTATTATAATAGTACAGTAATTTTTCTGTTCCTGTCAAGGAGGCAGCAAATATGTTTCATCCTACTGAGGACTTTCACAAGTATATCCACCCCGGCAAGCGCGTACACCTTGCCGGCATCGGCGGCGTCAGTATGTGCGCGCTGGCGGAGGTATTGCAGGGCATGGGCGTGACGGTGCAGGGCTCGGACATGAGCGAGAGCGACACGGTGAAGCACCTGCGCTCTGTGGGGATCCCCGTGGCCATCGGCCACTCGGCGGAGAACCTGAAAAACTGCGACGCGGTCATCCGTACCGCCGCCATTCATGACAGCAATCCCGAGATCGCCGGCGCCGTGGCCCGGGGCATCCCGGTCTATGAGCGCGCCCAGGCCTGGGGCGCCATCATGCAGGGCTATCGCAACGCCCTGTGCGTCTCCGGCACCCACGGGAAGACCACCACCACCTCCATGGCCACCCACATCTTCATGGCGGCCCAGGCAGACCCCACGGTGATGATCGGCGGCACGCTGCCGCTGCTGCACTCCGGCTATCGGGTGGGCAGGGGCGACACCATCATTCTGGAGAGCTGTGAATACTGCAACTCCTTCCTGAACTTCTTTCCCACCGTGGCGGTGATCCTTAACGTCCACGCCGATCATCTGGACTTCTTCAAGGACCTGGCCGATATCGAGCACTCCTTCCACGACTTTGCCGCTCTGGTGCCGGAGCGCGGCTTTATCATCGCCAACGCCGATGACGAGGGTGCCCGCGAGGCCGTCAAGGGCCTGACACATCCGGTGTTCACCTTCAGTGTCAAAGACCGCAGCGCCGACTGCTATGCCGACAACGTCTCTTTCTTTGACGGCTACGGCGACTTCGACGTGGTCATCAACGGCCTGACCTACGCCCATGTGTCCCTGCACGTCCCCGGCGCCCACAATATTTCCAACGCCCTGGCAGCGGCCAGCGCCGCCTATGTTCTCGGCCTTCCCGGCGAGGCGGTAACGGCGGGTCTGGCGTCCTTCACCGGCGCAGGACGGCGCTTTGAGCACAAGGGCACCTTCCGCGGCGCGGAGGTCTATGACGACTATGCCCACCATCCCGACGAGGTGCGGGCGCTGCTGAGTGCCGCGCAGGCGCTGCCCCACAAACGGCTCATCCTGGCCTTCCAACCCCACACCTACACCCGTACCGCCGCGCTGTTCGACGACTTTGTGGAGGTACTGCGCCTGCCGGACCGCGTAGTGCTGGCGGAGATCTATGCCGCCCGGGAAAAGAACGATATCGGCATCTCCTCCCGGGACCTGGCCGCCCGCATCCCCGGTGCCGTCTACTGCGCCACGCTGGAGCAGACGGCGGACGAGCTGGAAAAGCTGGCCCAGCCCGGCGATATGATCATTACCGTTGGCGCAGGCGACATCTACCGCGCCGGAGAGCTGCTGCTGAAACGAGGTGACGCGCAATGACCATCACCCCCGTATCCCATAACACCCGTCCGGAGAGCCAGCTGCTGCCACAGGAGGCCGCCGCCTTCGACTTGCTGGACAAGCTGGGCATCGAATACGACCGCGTCAGCCATGACGCCGCCTTCAACATGGAGCTGTGCGCCGAGGTCAGCCGCGCACTGGACGTGTCCGTGTGCAAAAATCTGTTCCTGTGCAACCGGCAGAAAACCACCTTTTATCTGCTGTGCATGCCGCCGGACAAGCCCTTCCACACCAAGGACCTCAGCGCGCAGATCAACTCCTCCCGCCTGAGCTTCGCCCCGGAGGAGAGCCTGTGGGAGCTGCTGCGCTGCCACCCGGGCTCCGCCACCATTCTGGGACTGGCCAACGATACGGAGCACCGGGTCCGGCTGCTCATCGACCGTGAGGTCTATGACGCGCCCTTTTTCTCCTGCCACCCGTGCATCTGCACCAGTACACTGAAGCTGAAGACTGCCGACGTGCTGGAAAAGCTGCTGCCCCACACCGGCCACACGCCTGTTATCGTTGATTTGTGAGAAATACTGCCTGCCCTTCCCAGCAGGCAGTATTTTTTCATATATATCACAAAAAGCCCTTGCGCTTGGAAACGTTTTCGGTTATACTTACCGTATTCCCACCGTCAGGCGGCACTCCACTTCATGCCGCCAGACGGCAAAAGATAAGGAGGAATACCCGCTGTGGCTGGCGGTGCGGCAGTGTGGAGACCTGTCGTAAGGCACTGAGGGCAATGCCCGTGCGAGGCCGTCTTTTGCGGAGGCAGGACGGTTACAGCCAAGACGTATGGCAAAGGTCATTCTGAAGGACCTGAAGAAGGTCTACCCCAACACCGAGAAGAAAAAGAAGGTCAAGAAGGGCGAGGAGCCCCAGGAAAAAAAGAGCAATCTTCAGATCACCGATGAGGGCGTTGTGGCCGTCCAGCAGTTCAGTCTGGAGATCGCCGACAAGGAGTTCATCGTGCTGGTGGGCCCCTCCGGCTGCGGCAAGTCCACCACCCTGCGTATGATCGCCGGTTTGGAGGATATCACCTCCGGCGAGCTGTGGATCGGCGACAAGCTGATGAACGACGTGGAGCCCAAGGATCGGGACATCGCCATGGTGTTCCAGAACTACGCCCTGTACCCCCACATGACCGTGTACGAAAACATGGCCTTCTCCCTGAAGCTGAAGAAAGTCCCCAAGGACGAGATCGATAAGAAGGTCCGTCAGGCGGCAGAAATTCTGGACATCACCCAGTATCTGGACCGCAAGCCCAAGGCCCTGTCCGGCGGCCAGCGCCAGCGTGTGGCCATCGGCCGCGCCATTGTCCGCGACCCCGCCGTGTTCCTGATGGACGAGCCCCTGTCCAACCTGGACGCCAAGCTCCGCAACCAGATGCGCGCCGAGATCATCAAGCTGCGCCAGCGGATCAACACCACGTTTATCTACGTCACCCATGACCAGACCGAGGCCATGACCCTGGGCGACCGCATCGTCATCATGAAGGATGGCTTCATCCAGCAGATCGGCACGCCCCAGGAGGTCTTTGACCACCCGGCCAATCTGTTCGTGGCCGGCTTTATCGGCACGCCCCAGATGAACTTCTTTGACGCGAAGCTGGTGAAGAACAGCGACGGCAAATACGCCGTGGCTATCGACGGCATCAACGTGGAACTGGCCGAGGATAAGCAGGCCCGGCTCAGCGCTAAAAATGTACCGGAACAGGACGTGACGCTGGGCGTTCGTCCCGATCACATCATGCTCTGCGCCGACGGCGTCAAGGGCACCGTGGATGTCAGCGAGCTGATGGGCTCCTCTGTGCATCTGCATATCTCCACCCACGACCATGACGTGGTGGTCATCGTCCCCACCAACGGCAACGCCGCCCACTTCCCCATGGGCAGCGAGGTCAACATGATCTTCGGCGGCAATGTGGCTCATGTGTTCAGCAAGGAGACGGAAAAGAATCTGGAGTGGTAACACCCTCATATAGAAGGACAGCGCCCCGCATGGGGCGCTGTCCTTTTGTTTGTAGGGGCCGGCGTCCTGCCGTGGAGCTCCGTCCCACGACAAAAAAGAAATCCCTTTCGGGATTTCTTTTTTGCGTTCTCAAGATTTCTTCTTACCCACGTAGACCATCCCGGCCAGAGACAGCACCGCACTCACGGCGTACATTCCCACGCCCGCATCTATGGTCTTGGGGGAGCCGGTCTTGCCCTCGTCCTTCGCGGTAGTCGTAGAGCTGTAGTAGTAACGCGGCGTTTCCTCTGCTGTCGGATACTTGTGCTCCGGCAGAAGCGGTGTGCCATTTGAGTTAAATCGATACTCGCCGCCGCCAGCAGTGATTTCCTTAAAGAAATCTCCCGTTTTCATGTATTCAAGGGTCTTTTCTGTTCCAGCATTCTGGTACTTAAAGCAAGCCGGGACATTTTCAGTTTCCACGAAATAATTGTTTTCAAAAACAGGTGTATCAGAAGAAACACCGCCTGCAATGCCGCCTAAACGCTTATAAGGTGTAGTGGCAGTATATTGAGATAGATCCATTTCACCAGCGAAATAACAATGTCTGATTTCAGTACCTGCAGCAACTATGCCTGCAATGCCGCCGAAATCTGTAGTTCCATTGCCAAGAGGGACCATTTTCCCGGTGGAATAACAATTGATGATCTTTGAGTTTTGAAACAACTGCCCAACAATTCCACCGGTACAGGGTGTCCAAGAGGTCATAGCGCCTGTATTAGCACAATACTGTACGGTACTGTTTTGAGCAAGACCTACGATACCGCCCATCTGAAAAGAGCTGACATCCTTCGTTATTGAAAAATTCCCCTCGTTTTGGCAGTATTCAATTCTGCTATCTATCGCATATCCGCACAAGGCCACAGTACCGTTAATATATTTGTCTGTATCCGTGAACGACACATTGGAAACGCAGTCAGAAATTTTGCTGTCTGCTGCAACGCCCGCTACCGTTCCAAAATAGACATACCCTGAATTGGACACATCCAGCTTGCCTTGAATTGTCAAACCGGAAATTTCAGCGCCGTAAACCTCACTGAAAAATCCGAAAGACGGATACTCTGCCTTTCCATAGTTTTCGGAAAAATCCAAATTGGAAATCGTATGCCCGTTTCCATAAAATTTGCCGCTGAAGTAATGCAGCAGAGTTCCATCGGCGGCAAATACGCTGCCAATTGGTGTCCACGCAATATCTGCTAAATCCAAATCTTCTTCAAGCGATACAACAGCATCTGTTTCATCGTCATATTCGCCATTGTCCACCGCTTTTGCAAATTGCAAAAGATCATCAACCGTTCTAATGGCTGTCTTTCCCGCCGCAAAAGCAGAAATGGGCACCATCGCCAAACACAGCACCAACGCAAAAAATAGACCCACTACGCGCTTCTTCATTGTACACGCCTCCTTTTATTCTCCCATAGCATACAGGCGGCGTCATTCCGTGGGTACCCACGGAATGACGGGAGCTCCCGTCGCCGCACATATCAACGCTGTTGGTCATAGTATACCTGCTTTTCCGCCAAATGTAAATCCAAAATTTGTGCGCCTTTGGCGGAAAATAAAATGGGAGAGGCGGCTCACAGCAGCTTTTCCAATTCGCTCTCGCCGTACACTTTTATGCCGTTTTCCTTCAGCAGCGCCGCCGTGACGCCGTCGCCGTCCGTCAGCGTGCCGGTAAACGTTCCGTCATAGATGCGCCCGCAGCCGCAGGAGGGGCTTCGCTCCTTCAGCACGGCGGCGGTACAGCCGTACAGCCGCGCCAGGCGCAGCGTCTCCTCCGCGCCCCGGCGGTATTCCGCCGTCACGTCCCGTCCATCGTTCATCACCACCCGGTCCCCCCGGCGCTCGGAGGGGTTTCGGGGCGTAGGCAGCCCGCCCAACTGCTCCGGACACGCCGGCACCACAAGCCCGCGCCGGGCCAGCTCCTGTACCAGCGGGTTGGGCTTGCTCTGCCCGTCGTAGCGACAGGCACAGCCCAGCAGGCACGCGCTCACCAGAATCATACCGCCAGCTCCTTTCCGTTCAGAGCGGCATACACCAGCGTATCGCCCGTGTATTGCAGCTTCATGGAGAAAAACGGCGTGTCCGGCTCGTGGATCAGCGCCAGAAACAGCTTGTCCCCCTCCCATTGGGGCAGCGCCGCCAGCGCGTCCTTGTGCAGCCATTCCAGCACGCCCTCGCTGCACTCCCGCAGCGTTCCCGTCCAGCCGGTGGCGGTAAACAGGTGCATATATTCCCCCTCCCAGATATCCGACACGAAGGTGATGACGCCCCGGTACCGATAGTCGGTCAGGGTCAGGCCCGTCTCCTCCAGCGTCTCGCGGCAAACGCACTCCTCCGGGCTCTCGCCCTCCTCGCACTTGCCGCCCACGCCGATCCACTTGTCGTGGTTCAGGTCGTTCTGCTTCTTCACCCGATGCAGCATCAGATACTCGCCCTGTCCGTTTTCGATATAGCACAGCGTGGTGTTTTTCATCTTTGCACCTCCGATTTACAAATCACTGCCAATAGTATATACTATTCGTATCGTCAACACAACTGTTACCTGTCAGGAGAGTATATAGTATGCCAACGATAAAACCAGGTCGCTACCGCCACTTTAAGGGTAATGAATATGAGGTCATTGGCACCGCCCGCCACTCTGAAACACTGGAGGAACTGGTGGTCTACCGTGCCCTGTATGATAATGGCGGTCTGTGGGTGCGCCCCGCCGCCATGTGGTCCGAGATCGTGGACCGCGACGGTTACCGCGGCCCGCGTTTCATCCCGGAGGACGGCCAATGACCGACTATACCGTGATACGTTCCCGCCGCCGCACCCTGGCGCTGGAGGTCACCCGGCAGGGCACCGCCCTGGTCCGCGCCCCCCTGCGGGCCTCCGATGCGGATATCACCCGCTTTGTGGACAGTCACCGCGGCTGGCTGGAAAAGCACCTTGCCGCAAGGCAGGCCTTTCTGGCCGCCCATCCGGAGCCGTCTGCGGCACAAGCGGACGCATGGCGGCAGCAGGCAAAAGAGACACTGCCGCCCCTGGTGGCCCACTGGGCCCAGCGCATGGGCGTGCAGCCCGCCGGTATCACCATCACCGCCGCCCGCACCCGCTTCGGCAGCTGCTCCGGCAAAAACCGTCTCAGCTTCTCCCTCTACCTGATGGCCTATCCCGAAGCCGCCATTGAATACGTGGTGGTCCATGAGCTGGCGCACATTCGCCATCACGACCACTCCCCCGCCTTCTACCGCGAGGTGGAAGCCTATCTGCCCGACTGGAGGGCACGCCGTGCCCTCCTTCGCCGGTAATTCCGCCATTTTGCGCCGTACATTCGATACTTCGCCGCCGCCCGTTCAATCGGGCGGTGGTTTTCTTGTGAAAATCACAAGAAAACCACCGCCTTTTCTGTGCGTTTCGGCAAAAATGCAGCGAAGCAATTGACAATTGCGGCAAACACTGATAGGATAACTATGCTGAACGGAAACGTTACCGGTAATGTTTCCGCTTTCCTCTGACGATTTTCGTTCCTTTCGATCTGGTATAGTAGGAGGCACACCCAGGTATGACGATCAAGGATATAGCCAAACAGTGCAGCGTCAGCGTCAGTACCGTCTCCCGTGTGCTGAATGACCGGCCGGATGTCAGTGAGGATGTCCGGCGTAAGGTGCTTTCCGCTATCAAGAATAGCAACTACATTCCCAACAACAGTGCCCGCGATCTGGTACGCACCAAGTCCGACGCTGTGGGTCTGGTAGTCCGCGGTGTGTCCAATCCGTTCTACACCGACATTATCCGCGCCATTGAACGCACCATCACCGATGCCGGTTTTACAATGGTCATGCAGCAGATCGGCGCCTGTGACGACGAGGTCAAATGCGGTGCGGTCATGGAGCGCGAAAAGCGCCTGCAGGGCATCGTGTTCCTGGGCGGTCGGTTTGATTACACCCCCGCTGATCTGGCGATGCTGAACGTTCCCTTTGTGTGCTGTTCCTACTCCAACCGCTATGGCACGCTGATCGAGGGCGAGTATTCCTCTGTGTCCATCGCCGACGGTGACACCGCACAGCAGGCAGTGGAGGAGTTGTACCGCCACGGGCACCGGCGCATCGCCGCGCTGATCTCCCGTCCCAACGATCAGTCCATCAGCCAGCTGCGCTATGAGGGCTATGTGCAGGCGCTGGAGAGTCACGGCATCCCTGTGGACCCGGAGCTGGTGATCTCCACCGGCGGATTCAGCGCGAAGGACGCCTACAGAGCCGTGCAGGAAAAAATGGCCGAAAACGTTGATTTTACAGCACTTTTCGCCATCGCGGACTCTATGGCCATTGGTGCCATGCGGGCTTTGATGGACGCCGGCAGGCGTATCCCCGAGGACTGTTCCGTTATAGCGATAGACGGGTTAGAATTGTCTGCTTATATTGAGCCGCCGCTTACTACCCTGTGCCAGCCTATGGAGGAAATGGGCCGGCGCAGCGCCGAGATTTTGCTGGACATGGTGCGGCACAAGGGCTCCCACGCCTGTGAGCTGCTGCCCACCACCCTGCGCCAGGGCCGCAGCGTGGCCGCGCCCAGGTGATACTTTTGTATATCTTTGTGATCTATTTTGTGTATCCTAAGGATCTGTTTCCTGCATCCCAATAATTTGTTTTTTGTACCCTAATAATCTGTTTTTTACATCCTTGTGATGTGAAAATAAAAACAAAAAAGGAGTAATTACCATGAAGAAGTTTCTTGCAATGCTTCTTGCTCTCGTGATGGCCCTGTCTCTGGTGGCCTGCGGTGAGAAGAAGGACGACCCCAAGACCGAGGGCGGCGACACTGCCACCGGCAGCGTGTACTATCTGAACTTTAAGCCTGAGTCCGACAACGCGTGGAAGGCTCTGGCCGCCACCTACACCGAGAAGACCGGCGTGCCCGTCAAGATCCTCACCGCCGCCTCCGGCGAGTATGAGTCCACCCTGGTGTCCGAGATGGACAAGGAAGACGCGCCCACCCTGTTCCAGTGCAACGAGGGCGGCGTGGCTACCTGGGGTGAGTTCTGCTACGACCTGAGCAGCAGCGACGTGTACAACCAGCTGACCTCCAAGGATTATGCCCTGAAGAACGCCGACGGTGAGGTCATCTCCATCGGCTACTGCCTGGAGACCTACGGTATCATCGTGAACAAGGCGCTGCTGAAGGAAGCCGGCTATGAGGTCACCGACATCACCAACTTCGAGTCCCTGAAGAAGATCGCTGACGACATCCACAGCCGCGCTGCCGAGCTGGGCTTCGACGCCTTCACCTCCGCCGGTCTGGACGGCACCTCCTCTTGGCGTTTCTCCGGCCATCTGGCCAATATGCCTCTGTTCTATGAGTTCCGCGATGAAGGCGTGACCAGCAAGCCCGCCACCATCAAGGGCACTTATCTGGACAACTACAAGGCTATCTGGGATCTGTACATCACTGACTCCGCCACCACCGGCGCCGCCCTGCTGTCCGCCACCGGCGACCAGGCTGAGGCCGAGTTCGGCGAGGGCAAGGCTGTGTTCTATCAGAACGGCACTTGGGAGTACAGCAACCTGACCGGCGAGAAGTTCGGCATGAACGCTGACGACCTGACCATGATCCCCATCTACTGCGGTATTGAGGGCGAGGAGAAGGCCGGCCTGTGCACCGGTACCGAGAACTACTGGTCCGTCAACAAGAACGCCTCCGAGGAGGACATCAAGGCCACTCTGGACTTCCTGAACTGGGTCGTTACCTCCGAGGAAGGCACTGCCATGATGGCTGAGCAGTTCGGCGCCTGCCCGTTCCAGGCCTCCAAGGCTCCCTCCAATCCGTTCAGCGCTCTGGCCAACGAGTATGTTGCCAATGGCTGCTATCCTGTCACCTGGGCCTTCAACTACACCCCCGCTGTCAATGACTGGCGTGCCGCTGTGGTCGACGCTCTGGGCAAGTATACCGCCGACGGCGGCAGCTGGGACGATGTGAAGACCGCCTTCGTGGAAGGCTGGGCTACCCAGTACAACAACGATATCGCCAACGGCTAAGCTACGGTTTCAACCACATACGCACAGGGGGCGGGCTTTTCGCCCGCCCCCTCTTTCTTACTCTGTGACGGCGTGCGCTGTCCTTCGAACGCGCTTCGGAGGAGAGCTTTCGCTGTGACAAAACTACGGAGAACAGGAGTGGTCTAATGAAACGATTTCAAGCGAAACGGGACGCGGCTGCGCTGAACAGCCGACTGGTCCGACGGCCAATTCAGCGCATGGTGTGGCTGTTTCTGCTGCCCACCTTTGCCGCCTTCTGCATCGGGTTCATCTACCCGTTCCTGAAGGGCGCGTTCCTGTCCTTCTGCAAATTCAAGCTGACCAGCAAGTGGACATGGGTAGGCTTTGACAACTATCTGAAGGCCTTTGCCGACAGCAGCTTCCGCCATGCCTTCTTGTTCACGGCGCTGTTTGCCTTTGTGTCGGTGCTGTTCATCAACGCGCTGGCCTTCGCGGTGGCCTATGCGCTGACGCGGGGCATCAAGGGCTCCAATCTGTTCCGGACGGTGTTCTTCATGCCGAACCTGATCGGCGGCATCGTGCTGGGCTATATCTGGTCCATGATCTTCGACGGCTTTCTGGTGGCTTACGGCAAGTCCGTGGTGCTGAACAGCCACTTCGGCTTCTGGGGTCTCATCATCCTGATCTGCTGGCAGCAGGTGGGCTATATGATGATCATCTACATCGCCGGATTGCAGTCCGTGCCGGAGGATATGCTGGAGGCGGCCCGCATCGACGGCGCCACCAACTGGCAGACCCTGTGGAAGGTCACTATCCCCAACATGATGAGCTCCTTCACCATCTGCATTTTCCTGACGCTGACCAACGGCTTCAAGCTGTTTGACCAGAACCTGGCCCTGACCGGCGGCCGCCCCTTCCTGCAGCAGGCGGACGGCAGCGTTATCAAGACCACGGAAATGCTGGCCCTGAACATCTACAACTCCTTCTACTCCGGCAGCGGCAACAACCGCGGCGTGGCCCAGGCCAAAGCCGTGCTGTTCTTCATACTGGTGGCGGCTATCGGACTGATCCAACTCCGGGCTACCCGTAAAAAGGAGGTGCAGCAGTAATGCAGACGAGCCTTGCCAAAAAGCATGACCGCAGCAAAATGGTGTTGACCATAGCGTTCACGGTGATCTGCATCGTGTATGTGCTGCCCATCGTCATCGTTCTGATCAACTCCTTCAAGACCAATGCCGCTGTCAATACCGATACGTTCGCCCTGCCCAATGAGGACACCTTCGTGGGCTGGCAGAACTATATCAAGGGCATGACCTTCGGCAACTATCCGTTTATCAAGGCGGTGTTCTACAGTCTGTTCATCACCCTGGTCTCCTCGGCGCTGATCCTGATCTGCACCTCTATGGCCGCGTGGTATGTGGCCCGTGTGGGCAGTCTGTTCAGCAAGATCGTGTACTACCTGTGCGTGTTCTCCATGGTGGTGCCGTTCCAGATGGTGATGTTCACCCTGTCCCGCACCGCCGAGCAGGTCAAGCTTCCCTACTTTAGCCTCACCTCTATGGCTTTTGCCAAGATCGGATTGAACACACCGTGGACAATACCTATCGTATACCTGGGCTTCGGCGCGGGACTGGCGGTGTTCATGTTCTCCGGGTTTGTCAAGACGATTCCGCTGGAGATCGAGGAGGCTGCCGCCATTGACGGCTGTGGGCCTGTGCGTACCTTCTTCCTGGTGGTGCTGCCCATGCTGAAGCCCACGTTTATCTCCGTGGGCGTGCTGGAGATCATGTGGGTATGGAATGACTTTCTGCTGCCGTACCTGGTGCTGGATCTGAACAAATACCGCACCATCCCCATCGTCATCCAGTATCTGAAAGGCAGCTACGGACAAGTGGATATGGGCGCCACCATGGCGCTGATCCTGCTGAGCATCGTCCCGGTCATCATCTTCTATCTCTGCTGCCAGAAGCACATCATCAAGGGCGTGGCGGCAGGCGCCGTCAAGGGCTAAACTTACAACACGCCGGGGGCGGGCTGATCGCCCGCCCCCGTATATTTTGGCCGGGACCGTCCGGCTGAAAGTCAAATCCTATCCAAGAGAGAAGTTGAGTTATGAAACGAAGCAGCGGTATTTTAATGGCGGTATCCTCCCTGCCCTCCCCCTATGGCATCGGTACCCTGGGCAAGGCGGCCTATGATTTCGCCGATTTCCTGAAAGACGCCGGCCAGTCCTACTGGCAAATGCTCCCCCTGGGCCCCACCAGCTATGGCGACTCCCCCTACCAGAGCTTTTCCGCCTACGCCGGCAACCCCTACTACATCGACCCGGATATGCTGGCGGCCGACGGGCTGCTGACGGCCGCCGAGTGCGCCGCCCCCGACTGGGGCAGCGACCCGCGCCATGTGGACTACGGAAAGATCTACGAGAGCCGCTTTACCCTTCTTCGCAAAGCCTATCAGCGGGGCTGGGAGCGCGATGCGGAGGCCGTAGCGGCCTTTGCGCAGGACAATGCGCGGTGGCTGCCGGACTACGCCCTGTACATGGCCTGCAAACGCCATTTCGGCATGAAGGCATGGACGGAGTGGCCCGACGACGACCTTCGCCTGCGTAAGAACGAGACCGTGCTGGACAAGTACCGCACACTTCTGCGGGAGGATGTGCAGTTCTTCACCTATCTGCAATTTCTGTTTTTCAGGCAGTGGACCGCTCTGCGCGACTACGTCCACCAGCAGGGCATCCGCATCATCGGCGATCTGCCCATCTATGTGGCCATGGACTCCGCCGACGTCTGGGCTGAGCCGCAGTTCTTCCAGCTGGACGACGATCTGGTGCCCAAGGCTGTGGCCGGCGTCCCGCCGGATTACTTTACCGCCGACGGCCAGCTGTGGGGCAACCCCCTCTACGACTGGGACGCCATGCGTGACGACGGCTTCGGCTGGTGGATCCGCCGGATCGACGGCGCCGGCAAGCTGTATGATGTGATCCGCATCGACCACTTCCGCGGCTTTGCCAACTACTGGGCCGTGCCCTACGGTCAGCCCACCGCCAAAAACGGCCGCTGGATCGCCGGTCCCGGCATGGACCTGATCGAACGGCTCAACGGCTGGTTCCCGCAGCTGGAGTTCATCGCCGAGGATCTGGGCTACCCCACCCCGGAGGTGGCGCAGCTGCTCCGCGAGTCCGGTTGGCCCGGTATGAAGGTGCTGGAATTCGCCTTTGACTCCCGGGATTCCAGCGGGTATCTGCCCCACGCCTATACGCCGCACTGCATCTGCTATACCGGCACCCACGACAACAGCCCCCTGGCACTGTGGCGGCAGGAGGCCGCGCCGGAGGATGTGGCCCACGCGGTGGAATACCTGGCGCTGACAGAGCAGGAGGGCTTCCACTGGGGTATTATCCGCGGCGGTATGTCCAGCGTGGCGGAGCTGTTCGTGGCGCAGATGCAGGACTATCTGGGCCTGGGCGAGGGAAACCGCATGAACATCCCCGGCACCCAGGGCGGCAACTGGACCTGGCGGCTGCTGCCCGGCGAGTTGAGCGATGCGCTCTCTGTCAGGATCGACCGCATGACCGCGCTCTACGGCCGCAAGGCATAAGCGAACACCCCCGGCAGTGCCGGGGGTGTTTTTTTTGCCGGGAGCACCGCTTCCGCAACGCCGAAACCCCCATCTGCCATGTGACAGATGGGGGTTTCGATGCCGCCGAGGTAGGGGTTAGACCTCTGCGACCCGTACTGCAATATGGACCCTGCCGGGCAGGGCAAATAAAAAACCGGCTGCAATGTATGCACTTTTGAAGTGCATCCCACTTGCAGCCGGTCGATCATGCGGTCAAATGCCGTTTAGACACCATAGCTTTGCGTCTCGGCCTTTCAGCCGATTTGCCAACTGAACATTATTGTATTTGTAGTATATCCCTTTCGTTCCGTTTCGTCAAGTCTTTTTCGGCAAAAATCCGTGTTTTCTACGCGTCCGTGTCTAAATCTCCGATCGCCGCGCACGCCTGACGGTATGCCGCGGCCGTCTCCGGATACAGCGCCGACGCGCGCTGCATATCGCTGCCGCGCAGGGCCTCCGTCAGGGCGGAGGCTGCCTGCCCCAGCTGCACCAGCCCCAGGTTGGCCGCCAGGCCCTTCAGCGTGTGCGCCGCCCGGAAGGCCCGTTGGTCGTCTCCGGCACTTATGGCCGCCTGCAGCATGGCGAAGGTATCGTCTCCGGCGAACATCCGCAGAAAGCGCTCCACCGCAGCTATACTGCCCAACCGGCGCACGGCGCCCGCCATGTCGCCGCCCGTCTCTTGATAAAGCTTCTCTAAGTTCATTGTTTCTTCCTCTCCAGCCACTCGGCGATCGTTTTTATCATCCGCCCTGCCTCCAACGGCTTGGGGATATGCGCGTCCATGCCCGCTGCCAGGCAGGCCGCTACGTCCTCGTCAAACAGGTTGGCGGTCATGGCGATGATCGGCAGCTGCGCGTCCGACCTGTCCATGCCGCGGATGGCACGGGCGGCGGCATGGCCGTCCAGCTCCGGCATCATCACGTCCATCAGCACCGCGTCGTAGGTACCGGGCGCCGACGCGGCGAACATCTCCACCGCCTCCTTGCCGTCGGCAGCCTGGTCCACCACGGCGCCGGCCTCCTGCAGCAGGTAGACCGCGATCTCCCGGTTCAGTTCGTTGTCCTCCGCCACCAGCAAGCGCCGTCCGGCAATGGAGGCCGCCGCACCGGGGAGCGCGGCTTCCGGCTCGGCCTCACTGGGCATCATGGGCAGCACCACGCGGAAGCGCGTTCCCTGTCCGCGTGCACTGTCCACCTGAATGGTACCGCCTCTTTCGTCCACCAGCTTCTTCACCACGGCCAGACCCAGGCCCACGCCGCCGGAAAGGCTGCCCCTATCGCTGTTTTCCTGGGCAAACGCCTCGAACATATGGCGCTGGAACGTCTCGCTCATACCCGCGCCGTTGTCCTCGCATACAAATTTCAGCCGGCACACGCCATCCGCATCACGGGACTCGCGGAAGCTGCAGCGCACCCATCCGCCGGGGTGGTTGTATTTGATGGCGTTGCCGATGATGTTCTGGCAGATCTGCCGCATATACAGCGAGTCGCCTGTGAATCGTTCATGCTCCAGCGTCAGGTCCATCACCGTCAGCGCGACGCCTGCGATCTCCGCCTGGGCGCGCGAAATATCCAGCATCTCGTGCAGCTCGCTTGTCAAACAATAGGGGGTCTTTCCCAGCGCCTCCTGCTTCGGGCGATTCAGTGTCAGTACGTCGTTTACCAGTGCCAGCAGATACCGCGCCGCGGTCTGCGCCTTCTCCCGGCAGGACTGCACCAGCGTCACATCCTCCGGGTTCCGCCCGATGATCTCCAGCATACCCATAATGATGTTGATGGGTGTGCGTATATCGTGGCTCATGCTGCGAAGGAAGTGCGTCTTGGCCTGGTCCGCCGCTGTGGCACGCTCTACTTCCTTTTCCAACTGCTTCTGGTACGCAAGCTCCCGCCGTTTGCGGTCCCGGCCGAGCCTGACCAACAGCAGTACCACCACCACCGCCGCCGCCGCGTACACGCCGAAGGCGGAGATCAGCATATTCTTTGTCTGCGTGAACACAAAGTCTGCCGGCAGGAACACATACAGGCTGTACTCCTGGTACATCCTACGCATACCGAAAAACGTACCGCCACAGTCTAACCTCGTCAAGCAGCTGTCGCTGTCCGCCTGCTCCAGCGCCGTGATCAGCGGCACACTGTCCACCGGCAGGTTCCACTGGCCGTTGTCACTGCTGCCGATGACCTTTTCCCCATCCGTGATATAGGTATAGATCTTCTCGTTGAGCAGCGTCTCATATCCCGCCAGCAGGCTCTCGATGGATGCGTGGTAGGACGCGATAACCGCGCTGCTCTGCCGCCGCACACAGAACACCATGCCCGGCTCCACCGTCCGCGCAGCGGCAGCTACATCGTACACCACGCCGTCCCGCGTCAAACGCCGGGCAAATATCTTCTCCGGATACTGCATGACGTTGCTGACCGACTCATTGGTATACAGGTCGCTCCAGTCCATGTCCACACCGCAGGAATATACCGGCTCCAGCGCATCGTTCAGCACCAGCACGCAGCTTATGCGCTGCTGCTGTGCATATTCAGCCAGCTCCTCATTGCTGCGCGCCCGCCCCTTCAGTCTGTCGCGATCCGTCAGCTCCTGCGCCTGCTCTGTCAGGCGCACCAGGCTCTTCACCCGGTCCGCGGCGATGATATCCTGATAGCTGGTGCACTGGTCCCGCAGGTATTGCAGCGTGCGCTCCGCGGTGCGCTCCGCGGTATGTATGGCGCTGTTCGCTCCGATCAGCGCCACACCCAGCAGCGACAGCAGCCCGGCGATGGCGATGGCTGTGCCGATGTAGATGGTCTTGTTGGTTCGCCTCTTTTTCCTCATTGCCGTCACTCCGTCAGCGCCGCCTGCGCGTCCACGCCGTACCGTTCCAGTATCCCGGCAGCGGTGCCGTCCTCCTTCAGTTCCCGCAGCACATCGCTCAATGCCTCAGCGCGGCCGGTATCGTCCTCCTTATAGAACGCCACGCCCAGGCCCACGCGCAGCAGCTCCTGGTCCAGCACACGATACTGCCCGGCACGCCCGTCCATAAAGCTGCGGTATGCCGTCTCGTGGCCGGCGCAGGCGTCCACATAGCCCTTATCCAGCGCGGAGAACACGTCATTCACATTGGCAAGGCTGTATACATTTTTCACCTGCTCTACGCCGGGTACCTGGTGTGTCAGCAGCAGCTCCTCCGGCTTAGTGGATATCTGCACGGCAATACGCTTATCATTCAGGTCGGCCAGTGTGCAGATATCGCTGTCGGCCTGCACGATGACCACCTGCCGGCTGTACATATACGGCCCCGCCCAGTTGTAGCGATCCTCCCGCCCGGTCATGGAGAAGCTGCCCCACAGGCAGTCCACCTCTCCGTCCGCAAGCAGCTGGTCCTTCTCCTGCCAGAAGATCTGCCGGAAATCCGGCGTCCACCCCAAGCGCTCGCAGGCCGCCCTGGCAAGCTCCACGTCGATACCCGCATAGGCGCCATCTTCATCCAAATAGAAATACGGCTCATAGTTGTCGCTGCCAATGACCAGCACCGGCAGTTCTTCCGTTTCTGTCTCCTGCCGTCCGCAGCCGCACAGCACCGCGCCGCACAGCGCCAGCAGCACCGCCAGCAATCTTTTTGTCCTGCTCATTCCTTACCTCTCAGGCCGTATACCTCACGGCACAGCGCACCCTGTATGTCCTCCAGGCAGTCCACCAGCAGCGGATCGAACGCGCCGCACTCGCCGCGCCGTATCATAGCCAACGCCTCCGCATGGGTATACGCCGGCTTGTACACCCGCTGGCTCACCAGCGAGTCATAGGCGTCCACCAGACCCACCGCCTGCACGGTCATCGGTATCTCGTCGCCCTTCAGCCCGTCGGGATAGCCTCTGCCATCCACCCGTTCGTGGTGCCATCGGCAGATCTCCGCCGCAGCCTCCACCAATGGCTCGCTTTCCATCTCCTTCATGCCCCGCATCAGTTCCTCGCCGATCAGGGTATGCTTCTTGATCTCGTCAAACTCCTCCGGCGTCAGGGGGCCGGGCTTTCGCAGCAGGGCATCCGGTACGCCCATCTTCCCGATGTCGTGGAACATAGCCGCCGCGGCGGCCCGCCGGCAGTCCTGCAGGGTCAGGCCGTATTTATCCGTGCGTTCCAGCATTCTCCGCAGCAGCCGCTGCGTGATCTGCTCCACGTGCCGCCCATGGTCCGCACCCTCGCCGTTGCGGTAGCCCATCACCCGCGACAGGATATCCGCCGCGATGCCCATCGTGTGCTCCTGCCGCCGCAGCTGCTGCGTCATCACCGCCGCCAGCCGCCGCTGCCGTGCGTACAGCTTCACGGTGTTTATCACCCGCTGCCGCACGATACGGATATCAAAGGGCCGTTCTATGTAGTCCGCCACGCCCATGTCGTAGGCCTGCCGCACCTTTTCTTCTGAGCCGTCCGCCGTGATGATAATGACCGGGATATCCTCGATAAACCCCCGCTTATTCATCTCCTCCAGCACCTGCAGGCCGTCCAGCTCCGGCATGACCATGTCCAGCAGCACCAGTGAGATATCCGCGCCGTAGGTCTCCAGCTGCGCCAAACACCGCCGGCCGTCCTCCGCCTCCAGCACGTCGAAATCCTCCGCCAGCATCTCCCGCAGTATCGCGCGGTTCATAGCCGCATCGTCCACCACAAGAATATGCGGCTTGATCTCCTCTCCCTCCTCCACGGGGGTATCCTCGGTGACCACGGCGTCCTTTTTTCGCTTGGCCCGGTACATCAGCCGGTCCGCCCGCTGCACCGCCTGGGCGATCGTCTCCTGCTGCGCCATGACGCAGCCCACGCTGATGGTGATATGCTGGCAGCCCTCGCAGCCCGGTATGCTCACTGTCCGCAGCCGCCGCTGAATGTCTCCCAGTACGGTGGCAAAGGCCGCCTGCTCCACGCCCGGCAGCAGCAGCAAAAACTCATCGCCGCCGTAGCGCACCAGCGAGCCGCTGCGGCCCACTACCTCATAGATGGTATCCGCCAGCACCCGCAGCGCGTTGTCGCCCACCTGATGGCCATTTATGTCGTTATACAGCTTCAGATCGTCCATATCGATGAGCGCTACACCGCCGCGGTATATCTCATTGCTCATATCCCGCTGGTAATGGTTGCGGCTCAGCGCGCCGGTCAGCGCGTCTATCTCCTGCTCCTGGGTGTCCCGCCCGGAGATGACCAGCACATAGTCGTTGATCCGGTCGATGCGGACGTCATACTGCCGGCAGCCCACACCGCCCTGCCGGAACCGCAGGCGAAAGCTCTCGTTTCGCTCCTTTTCGTAGAAAAAGCTCCGCAGGTTTTCGCTGCTGAGATAGCGCATCCACACGCTTTTTTCCGCCGACACACCGCCGTTATCCCGAAAGATGTCACGCAGCTCCTCTACGGTGTACCATTTATCCTCCAGCCCACTGGCCAGGTCGGTTTTCCGGACCCGCAGCTTTCCCCGGGTCCTGTCATATTCACATACGGTGTCGCAGATCGGCAGCAGTGCCGCGATAAAGGCTTCCTTCTCGATCATGGCTGAGACCTCCGTTCCTATCATACCAGCCTTATTATAGCATCTTACTGCCGTATTGCAACGGCTTCCCCCTGAAACGCCGAATTTTTCGCCTGTTTTGCAGGCGGCGCGCCGGGGCGCGCTGTCGGTGAACGGCCCTGACCCGCGCAGGGCAAAACAAAACCGCCCGGACGGGCGGTTTTGTTTTGCCTTTTTGCGATCTAACTGCGGCGGCGGAGGGCTAAAACGGTCAGTGCCGAAATGGAAGCACCAACAATAAGCCATGCCCACGGACCGGCGGAGGGCGCGGCGGCCGGCAGAGGCTGCCAGGCGGCATACAGCGTCATATCCGCCGTGACCGGCGCATTGAAATCCCAGGGGCGGGTCAGGTCGTAGTCACTGTACCAGCCGGTGAAGCGATAGCCCGAGCGGGTGGGCGCCTGCGGCGGCGCCAGGGGCGTTCCACGGAGCACCTCCGCCGGCGCTACGCCGCTGCCGCCGTTACTTTGGAAGGTCACGCGGCACTGCTCTGACACCACCACCGTGACGTCCCGGGCAGCGGCGGCGTAGCGGCCCATGCCGTCCTCGGTGGACACCAGGTAATGGCTGCCGGTTATGGCGGACGCACCGCCGTCGGCCAGGACCTTCAGCTGAAAGGAGCCGACGACCGTCTCGTCCGCCCAGTCCGCGCCGTCGCCAAAGTCCACGTAATTCATGTAGACCGCCTGACGGCCATCACGCAGCGTGACCAGCGTCGTCTTGACGCCCTCGCGGAGCAGGGTGCCATCAGGCTGATAGGCGAAGAAGGCAGGATCGAAGCATATCTCGTCCTGCATGGCGAACATCGGCCCTGTGCCGGTGGTCCGGCACAGGGAAAGCGATACCGTTACGGTATCGCCGGCGGCGGCATGGTGCGTCGCCTCTCCGTTGGCGGCAAGGCGGAATTCATAGTGCCGGCTGTCGTCGCCCCAGGCCAGGGACGGCGCCAGCAGCAGCACCGCCAGCAGCGCCAGAACTACCCGCTTCATGGTCCGCCTCAGTTCAGGAAGTCCTTGAGCTTCTTGCTGCGGGAGGGGTGCCGCAGCTTACGCAGGGCCTTGGCCTCGATCTGGCGGATACGCTCACGGGTGACGTTGAACTCCTTGCCTACCTCTTCCAGCGTGCGGGTACGGCCGTCCTCGATACCGAAGCGCAGCTTCAGCACCTTCTCCTCCCGGGGCGTCAGGGTACCCAGCACGTCCACCAGCTGCTCCTTCAGCAGGGTAAAGCTGGCGGCCTCACTGGGCTCGGACGCGGCCTCGTCGGGGATGAAGTCGCCCAGATGGCTGTCCTCCTCCTCGCCGATGGGCGTCTCCAACGACACGGGCTCCTGGGCGATCTTCAATATCTCGCGGACCTTGTCCACGGGCATATTCATCTCGGCGCTGATCTCCTCAGGGCTGGGGTCGTGGCCCAACTCCTGCAGCAGCTGGCGGGACACACGGATGACCTTGTTGATGGTCTCCACCATGTGGACGGGGATGCGGATGGTACGCGCCTGATCGGCGATGGCGCGGGTGATGGCCTGACGGATCCACCAGGTGGCGTAGGTGGAGAACTTATAGCCCTTGGTGTAGTCGAACTTCTCCACGGCCTTGATCAGGCCCAGATTGCCCTCCTGGATCAGGTCCAGGAACAGCATACCGCGGCCCACATAGCGCTTGGCGATGGACACCACCAGACGCAGATTGGCCTCGGCCAGCTGCTGCTTGGCCTTCTCGCCGGCCTTGATCTGCTTTTTCAGCTCGGCCATCTCCGCCTCGGGGATGGTCTCGCCGTCCGCCTCGGCCTGCGCCACACGCGCCTCGGCCTCGCGGCCGGCGGACATAACGGTGGCCAGCTCCACCTCCTGATCGGCGGTCAGCAGGGGCACCTTGCCGATCTCCTTCAGGTACATACGCACGGGATCGTCAATGTTGAAGCTGTCCACCAGCGTGTTGGGGTCGACCAGCTCCTCCTCCTCGATCTCGGCGATCTCATCCATAGCGGGCTCGCCATCCTCATCGGGCAGGTCGGCCAGGAAATCCTCGCTGCCTACCTCGATGCCCAACTGCTCCAGAGAGTCGTAGATGGAGTCCATCTGCTCGCTCTCCAGGTCCAGCTCGTCCAGCACGTCGGACAGCTCACCGGCATCCAGCTTGCCCTTCTTCTTACCCTTGGTAAACAGGTCGCGCAGCTTCTCGTTGCCGTTCAGCAGCGCGGCCGCCGGCAGGGACGCGATGGTCTTTTCGTCCAGGCCGCCCTTGGCTGGCTTCTCCTGCGCCGGCGCGTTCTCCTGCAAAAGCTGGTCCGCCATCTGCTCCAACTGCTCCGCGGTGTACTTTTCTTCGGTCATGTTCGCTTTCCTCCGTAACCTTTTTTATCTTTATACGTCTCCATCGCCGCCGCCAGCGGATCCATGCCGCCGGTGCGCTTGGTGTGTTCTTCCCGAATGATGCGTATGTAATCCGCCAGCGCCTGCGGCGCGTTGGCTGCGGATTCCGGTTTTTGCAGCAGCGCCGTCAGGTGGTTCATCTCCTCCGGCGTCAGCACCGCGGCCAGCGCCGCCATGCTCGCGTGTCCCCGCCGCTGCCACAGCTCGCCGTAGATGCGCCCCAGCAGCGGTGAGGAAAATTCCTCCGGCTGCACCGGCATTTCCGGCGGGAACAGGCTCTCGTCCTGCATCAGCAGACGGATAACGCCCTCCTCCGCCAGCGCGCTGCGTACATTCTGATAGCGGATGCTGCGGTCCGCGGGCTGCAGGGCCGATATCGGGTTCATCTCCTGACGCTCCTGCGCCTTCCGTGCCTTGGCCTGCACCCGCTTGGCGGCCCGCTGGACCTCCATCCGCATGGCCTCCGCCGGCAGGGACGCCGCCTCGGCGGCCCGGGTGGTATATACCTCCCGTTCCACGGGGTCATTTAGTTTACATAATGTTTCAGCAATCTCCCCCGCGTAGGCGATACGGCCCTTGTCGTCCTTCAGATCATACTTGGATGCGATCTCAGACATCGTGAATTCAATGCCGTTTGCACTGCCGGAAAGCAGCTGCTCAAAGGCGTCCTTGCCCTGATACTTGATAAAGTCATCGGCGTCTTGCTTTACATAATGCCCGTCCATCAATCGCTGCGGCAGACGCAGGACCTTCACGGTGAACTCGCTGTTCTGCAGCAGCTCCAGTGCCCGATCCGTGGCCATCCGGCCCGCACCATCGTTGTCGTAGCACAGCACCAGCTCCCTGGTGAAGCGACTCAGCAGGCGTATCTGCTCCTGGGTCAGCGCCGTGCCCATGCAGGCCACCGCGTTGTCGAACCCCGCCTGATGCAGCGTCACCACGTCCAGGTTGCCCTCGCACAAGATCATGTTGGGCCGCTTGGTCTTTTTGGCCAGGTTCAGGCCGTAGAGCACCCGGCGTTTGCTGTACGCCACCGTTTCGGTGGTGTTCATGTATTTCGGCTCCGATTTGTCGATCACGCGGCTGCCGAAGCCCACCACGTCGCCCCGCACATCGATGACCGGCAGCATCAGCCGGTTGCGGAATTTGTCGTACAGCCCGCCGTTTTTCCCGTTGACCACCAGCCCGGAGGCCAGCAGTTCCTGCTTGGTGAAGCCCTTGTCTGTCATGGCGCGGAGCAGCGCGTCCCACTGGTCCAACGAAGCGCCCATGCCGAAGCGCACCGCGATACCCCGCCGTATCTGCCGCTTGTCCAGATACGCCTGCACCGCCGCCCCCTGGGGAAGCTGCAGCTGCTCATAGTACCACCGTGCCGCTGTCCGGTTCAACTCCAGCACACGCCGCCGCAGCCGGTCAGCATTGCTGCGGGCCTCGTCCTCCGCCGGCAGCGGGATATTGGCCCGCTTGGCCAGGAACTCCACCGCCTCCGGGAACGACAGGCCCTCGATCTCCATGATGAAATTGATGACGCCGCCGCCCTTTTTGCAGCCGAAGCAGTGGTAGATCTGCTTGTCCGGCGCCACGGAAAATGAGGGCGTTTTCTCGTTGTGGAAGGGGCACAGGCCGAACAGGTTGCCGCCCTTGCGCGTCAGCGTCACATAGCCGGATACCACGTCCGCGATGTCGTTCCGCGCCACCACTTCGTCCAGAAACTGGTCGCTGAAATGCACGAAAAGCCCTCCTTTCCCCCGCCGAACCGCGGTGCAAAATAAACCTGACAATATACTATACCAAAAAACTTCCTCAAATCCTCTTTTTTCGCAAAAGTTTTTAGCCGTGACGGATGAGGTGCCACAAAAAAAGAAAGGCCCAGCGGGCAAACAATCTTTACTATCCCTCCCGCGTCAGCGGGAGGGATAATTAAGCACAAAAAAAGAAAGGCCCAATGGGCCTTTCTCTTTTTTGAGTTTAATTAGAACTCCTTTTTCTTGCCGATGACGACGGCGGAGCCGGCGACGGAGGTCAGAGCCATACCGACGTACATAGCGATACCAGCATCAAAGGTCTTGGGGGAGGGCTTGTTGGTCTCAGTGGTGGGGTCAGCGGTCTTGTCAGCAACAACCCACACACCAGCGACCTGCTCAGCGGTAGCGCCGGAGGGAACCTCGGTGTAATTCTCATAGACCTTAGCGGTGGCGCCGCAAGCGGAGCACTTAGCGGTCAGCTTCTCGTTATCGATAACCCAAGTGTGAGGAACGACTTTATCGGACAGCTTACCAACCTCAGTCAGAACGAGGACTTCGCCGCCAACCAGCAGCTTGCTGTTGCCACCAGCAACATCGGAGAACAGAATCACATCGTCGTTATCATTGGTAGCGGTATAGAACTTGGTCTTCTTGTCGGCACCAGCGATATCCTTGTAGTTGACCTGACCGCACTTGCTACCCAGATTAGTATATGCAGCCGCCTCGCCATCGGTATACTTGACTTCTTTAACTTCTTTGAGGTACATGGCAACAGTAGTCTTGCCAGTATACTTCAGAACCAAGCTAGCATCGGAAGCCTTAGTGACCTTGACGTAATATTCGTCCTTGAATTGGTCGCCACTCAGCGCATAGTAAGCAATGGTGTTTTCATCAGCGTCAGCCTTGTGGTAGGTTACGGTGACTTCCTCGGCGAGAGCGACATCGCTATCCTTACCGAAGACATCATAGGTCTGAGACGCCGCGAACGCGGTGGTGCACAGTGCCAGAGCCATGACCATGGCCAGCACAGTTGCAATGATCTTCTTCATGTTTGTTTCCTCCATAAAAATTTGTTTGTGTCCGGTTCGGCTTCATTCTCCGAGACAGCGTTTACAACGTAAACATCATTATGTTGTAGACCGCAGGCCCGAACAACTCGGCTTCGCCTTTCACGGTTGTAAGTATACCACATCCCGCAGATAAATCAAGGCGTTTTGGCCGTGGATTTGCAAAAAAACTCGTAAAAAATTATTAAAAAAGATTTACATTTTCCGAAACGTTGCGATTTCTACGAAAAACAGCACATTTTCGGAACTTTTATAACTGTTCTGGTTCGGCGTCCGGGGGTGCGTAAAACACGAAAAAATGCGCTTTGTATGCGATATTCGGTATTTTGCTGGCGTGTATGTGCGTTGCAGCATAAATACGCTGGGAAAAAATGGGAAAACTTTGAGACGCGAAAGCGCGCAAGGCGGACATTTGTTCACAATTTGTGCGCGTTTTGCGGACGTGTGCATGGTTTTGCAGAATGTAAAGGGGTTGGGGTTGTTTTGCGGCGCTTGACAAATCGCGGAGAGGGGTTATAATAGGAGATGAAAAGGGGACGCCGCGACAGGCGGTTGACCCCGTTGCGTGAGAAGTTTAGATGAGTTTCAGCAACTCAAAGAAACCGTCACTTGGCAGAGTGGCGGTTTCTGCTTTTGAGTTTCTGTATCCGTATCGAGACCGAATGGCCGAGGATATGGAACGTAACTACAAAATACATTGCGTCACCCCCTTTCGGGGCCGTGACTAACCGCCCGCCTATGTATGCAGCGTCCTTGTGACGGAGTATACACCGCGGGGCGGCGTTTGTCAAATTTCGGGGAACGGCGGCGCTTGACAAATCGCGGGGATAGGGTATAATAGGAGATGAAAAGGGGACGCTGCGACAGGCGGTTGACCCCGTTTGGTTGAGAGTTTATTTTGGGCTATGTCAGCCCGCAAAAACCGTCACCGGCCAGGGTGGCGGTTTTTGCTTTTGAGTTTCTGTATCCGTATCGAGACCGAGTGGCCCAGAATATGGAACGTAACTACAAAATACATTGCGTCACCCCCTTTCGGGGTCGTGACTAACCGCCCGCCTATGTATGCAGCGTCCTTGTGGCGAAGTATACACCGCGGGGCGGCGTTTGTCAAATTTCGGGGAACGGCGGCGCTTGACAAATCGCGGGGATGGGGTATAATAGGAGATGAAAAGGGGACGCTGCGACAGGCGGTCAGTCCCGGTGAGTTGAGATTTGCTTACAGGCTTTGTAGCCTACAGAAACCGTCACCCTGCCCGGTGGCGGTTTCTGCTTTTCAGCTTTTGAATCCGTATCGAGACTGAATAGCCTAAGATATGGAACGTCAGCGTCCAAAACATACTGTCCCACCTCCCTTCGAGAGGAGGTGACTAACCGCCCGCCTATGTATGCAGCGTCCTTGTGCTGTATTATATATGGTGGGCGATTTTTTGTCAAATTCAGTTGTCAAGGTGCATCTTTTCCGCCAAGGGGGACAATAAGGGCGGGAGGCGCGGTTTACAGCACCAGGCGCATACGCTCGAGACAGCGGCGGTGCTCGGCGCTGGTGGTGCGGATGTAGATACGGGTGGTGTTGATGCTGCTGTGGCCCAGCAGGTCGGCCAGCTTGGCCAGGTCCTTGTTCAGCCGGTAGAACGTGCGGGCGAACAGGTGGCGGAAGTTGTGGGGAAACACTTTTTTGTCGGAGACGCCGGCGGCGCGGCACAGGGCCTTCATCTCGCGCCAGATGTTGCTGCGGTCCAGGGGTGCGCCGCTGCGGGTGACGAACACCGGGCCGAAGGCGATGCGGTGCTGCTTCATATAGCGCAGAAGCTTCTTTTGCAGGCGGGTGGGGATGAGCACGCGGCGGGATTTGCCCTTGCACCGCACCACGGCTACGCCGCGGCGGGCAGCCTCGGCGGTGATGGCGGGCAGCTCGCTGACGCGGATGCCGGTGGCGCAGATGGTCTGCAGCACCAGCGCCAGGCGGGCGCGGCCCGTCTCCCGGGCGGTACGGACCAGATCGGCGTACTCCTGGGCGGTGATCTCGCGTTCCTCGGGGCTGTACGCCTGGTACTGGATCCGCAGGCGGTGAACGCGGCAGTCCTCGCGGGCGATCATACGGAGAAAACGGTTCAGCGCGGCCAGGATGGAGTTGACGCTGCCGGCGGCGTAGTGGCGCATAAGGTCGGCCTTGTAGTCCAGCATGGCGTCGCGCTCCAGCGGCGTGTCGCCCAACCACAGAGCGAAGCGCTGGACGTCGCGGAGGTATTTGTTCATGGTGGCGGCGGATTTCTCCTCGTTTTTCAGCAGGGCGCGAAACTGCGTCAGCTGGTCGGTTGTGATGGTCATGGCGGGCCTCCAATATATATAATGGGTGTATTATAAGGCCTGCGCGCTGTTTTGTAAGCGTTTTTTGGAAAATACTGGGCGAAAATGTGGAAGTGAGCTTCCTCCGCACCGGGATGGCCTGTCCCCCGATGCGGAGCGCACGCGCAAGATATGGCCGTCGGGGGTAAAAACAAGTGAAGACACTTTACGTCAGAATGCAGGAACTCTCTTTAGCGAAATAAATTGTAAACAAATCGCGAACGGGACAGGCGAGAAATGTGGTGGCCCTGCCGGACACGAAATTGGTGAGGAAAACCGGGAGATTTCCGGAAAACGGAACGCTCTCCGCCCCTGCAGGGGTGGGGAGCGTATTTCGGTTTTGGTAAATTATGGAAGAAATGCGCCGTAAAAATTTTTACAACATAATGATGTTTACGTTGTAAACACTGTCTCGGAGAATGAAGCCGAACCGGACACAAACAAATTTTTATGGAGGAAACAAACATGAAGAAGATCATTGCAACTGTGCTGGCCATGGTCATGGCTCTGGCACTGTGCACCACCGCTTTCGCGGCGGACACCATCGAAAACAAGGCCGACGTTCCCAATGCCGAAAGCGGCGCTACCGTTGCTGCTGATAAGGCCTGGAACAACACCGGGAAGGCCCTGACTGCGACCAAGTCTACCAATAACCCTATGGATACCTATTGGACCGCTAATGGCGAGGGCCTGTATTATGTCTGGAACG